>Ga0307307_10000059_pt1 | contig 20287 bp, 17 predicted proteins | sample ER_DNA_194_FD_194505 | JGI IMG/M metagenome (GOLD analysis project Ga0307307, IMG submission 194505) | Bulk soil microbial communities from the East River watershed near Crested Butte, Colorado, United States - ER_DNA_194 | ecosystem: Environmental > Terrestrial > Soil > Floodplain | place...
ACTAGAACTCCGCGCTAGCTGCAAATGATGCTGAGATCGAGTAGCTGATGCGGAGTGATTGGTCACGGCTGAAGGCGGCTCGCGTCGTAATCCTGGCTGCCGGCTGACATGCCTCAAACGCGACGGAGCGCAGGCAAACCGCACAAACGTTCGACTCGAACACAGATTTCGAGACCTGGCTTTTTCCACCCTGCGTATCAGTCAGTAAGATGTGTCAAGTTTGCAACCGACGATCGCCATCTCATCACAACGGATAGGCGCCGGTCGCGACCCATTGACCTTCCATTGAGGCGGAACTCTGAATACCGAAGTAACACCTGAAAACCACATACAGCCGAGCGTTGAGACTGAGGGCGAGCAGGAAACTTTCACCCGACTTGGCGTACTCCCTCCAATTGTGCAAGCCCTCGATGACGTTGGCATCACAACGCCATTTCGAATTCAGACGCTGGCGATTCCTATTGCCCTGACTGGCACCGACATGATTGGTCAAGCTCGCACCGGTACCGGCAAGACCCTGGCCTTCGGCGTTCCCTTGCTGCAACGGATCGTGGTGCCCGGCGAGCGTGACTACGCCCATCTCTCGAAGCCGGGTGCTCCGCAAGCGCTCGTGGTGACCCCCACCCGAGAGCTGGCCAGTCAAGTCAGTTCCGATCTTGGCGCCGCATCGACTCACCGGCACGCCAGAGTGATCACCGTTTACGGCGGCGTCGGCTACCAAGATCAGCTCAGCGCACTGAAAGACGGCGTTGACGTTGTAGTCGGCACCCCGGGACGGCTGATCGACCTTCTCGAGCGGGGCGCTTTGGATCTTGCTCATATCAAAGTGCTGGTGCTCGACGAAGCGGACAAGATGTTGGATCTCGGCTTCCTGCCCGATGTGGAGCGAATCCTGGCGCAGACACCAGAACTGCGGCAGACCATGTTGTTCTCAGCCACGATGCCAGCGGCCATCGTCTCGCTCGCGCGTCACCACATGCGTCATCCAGTCAACATCCGTGCTGAGTCGCCTGGTGAAACAGCGACTGTCCCGGCCACCGCTCAGTTCATCTATCGAGTCCACGAACTAGACAAACCTGAAATCGTGGCTCGCACTCTGCAGGCCGAGAGCCGCAGCCGTGTGATGATCTTTTGCCGGACCAAGAGAGCGGCGCAGCGATTGGCCGATGATCTTGTCGACCGCGGCTTCACCGCAGCGTCGATTCATGGTGACCTCAACCAGTTGGCGAGAGAGAATGCCTTGCGACGCTTTCGGCAAGGACGTGTTGATGTCTTGGTGGCGACCGACGTAGCAGCACGTGGCATCGACATCGAGGGTGTCACTCACGTGATCAACTACGAATGTCCCGAGGACGAAATGATGTACGTGCACCGGATCGGACGTACCGGGCGCGCCGGAGCTTCTGGAATTGCGATCACCTTTGTCGACTGGGCGGACCAAACGCGTTGGCACGTGATCAACAACACCTTGGGTCTGCCGTTCGAAGAGCCGGAGGAGACCTACTCCACCTCACCGCACCTCTATCACGATCTAGGGATTGATCCTGCAGCCAAGGGTCGGCTTGCTCGCGCCGGCTCGCAGACCGCCGAGTCTCAACCGTCCAAGCCGGCCAGCACTCGGCGGCGCACCGACAGCGTCAGGACTCGGCGTCGACTCCGCAATGGCGTCCCTATCGAACGTGACGCCGCTACGACAGCATCGCGTGATCGTCGGCGAGCAGTATCGCGTGAGGGCACGCGCTAACGAGCCAGTCCGAGCGGTTTGCCGACTACCACAAGATTGCTGTCATAGCCGCCGCGGTCGCGGTGGAAATTTCCAGTGCATGTGATCAGTACCAGCCGATGCGGCCCGGTTTGCTTGAGTGCTTGGTTGTCCGTCGCAAGCGCCTTCTTCGCGACCCTTCGCACCGAAGTCACCCGATACTTGAGTCGGTGTGAGTCGGAGCGCAGCGTAATCGTGTCGCCGACTTTGATCCTGAGCAGCCGAGCAAAAAAGCCAATGCCTTCAGTGGCTGAATCGACGTGTCCTGCGATCACCGTCGAGCCAAAGGGCTCGCCAGCAAGAGCACTGCCATCCCACCAGCCCACGTGCTGGACGTTCTCGGGCACTTTGAGTACGCCGTCGACAGTGACCGCAGGGAGCACTTCCGCGCTCGCCTTTCCGGGCAGTGTGAGTCGCTTTGGAATAAATTCGACCCGCTGACTCTGAGCAGGTCTACCCTGGCGCGCCGGGGCGACAGAAGAATGACCACGCGCCGTATCACCCGGGGAGATCGAGATACCCGATGTGGCCTCTGCAGTGCAGGCGGAAAGGCACGCCAACAAGAACAGCACCCCGATGGGATGACCGACGATGGGATGACGCAGTCCCGGTCGACGCCTCTCCAGGCGCCGGAACCGGGACCGCAAGGCTCGTAGCGTCAACGCGCCAGGTTCACCTCCAATGCCGGGCCGTCACCGACAGCCTGACCGCCGGTTCCCGTGTTCACCTTCGAGGGCTTACTGGAGCCTGTTGTGGTGGCGGTAAGGACGTGCACGGCGACGTTCATGGTCTTCTTTTCCGGGTCACCTACGGCATAGACGCGGTTGATGGCGCCGCCCTTGACCGTAAGGCTGACCGGGCCGAAGAAGACAGGCTTAGTCTCCCCAGTCGGCACGATGGACACCTTGTAGGTAGCAACAGGAACCATCAGCTGCAGCGACTCGCCGTTGGCGATATTCGCGAACAGCACCTGGTCGTTCACCCGGATATCGGCTGGCGGCACGGCTGCAACGTGCGAAACCACGAGCGAAGCCTTGCCCTTGGGCACCTTCACATCGTCGTACTTGTACACCGTCACCAGAGGATCGCCTGATGAAGAAGCCGGCAAATGGGCGACAACGTCGGCCTTGGAGCCTTCCTTGATCGAGAAAGTGTTCTCCAGGACCTTCGTCCCGTTCTCGCTGAAGGTCACCATTCGACTACCAGGCTTGACCTTGAATGGACCAGCCACGGCCGCCGTCTTGACGCCCGTCGCAACGGAATTTCCGTCGATATCAACGTCGAGGTCCTTGCCGGGGAGGCCTTGCACAATATAAATCTCGGTGTCATTGGCTGCGTAGCTTGGACTGATCGTCAGGCTTGCCAACGCCAAGACTCCGGCAATTACTAGAGCCAGTTTCGACCATCGCGCTGCGCGCTTGGTGATCACGATGTACCCACCCCGCCTTTGCTCGTCGTTTCTCCCCAGAGACTCAAAGATCCAAGGCGTAATATAGGCCCCCGGACCGCTGCGCCGTCGAGTATCCGACAAAAGCGTTAGCCGATTGCGACCGGGGGTGCGGCCTTGGACAAAATGACCGCGGTTGGTCATGCACGAATAGCTGGGCTGCGTCGCGCCCTGGGCTTGGTATTGATAGGCGGACTTTGTGCCGCGGCCGTCACCTTCTACAGGGAAGGTCCTGAGCTTCCACGATCGGCCTCCACACCAGCCGGCGGGGCGCCCTCAGCGGCCGGCTCGGCTTCCCCGGCGAACGCACCCTCTGCATCCTCTACGACCTCACCGGTGTGGACCGTTCCCACGACTCCACCGAAAGAAGTCAAACTGCCGAAAGGCCCTGGCACCACGCAGCCCGGTATTTTGCTCATGGCCAGCCCGCTGCCCGGCGGTTCCTTCGACATCGCCGAAATTGTGCGGCTGCCCGAGGCAACCTCTTCGTTACGGTTAGGCCCACCCATCCTGAGCCTTGCCGGCAACCGCTTCGCAAAATCGAAGCCAGTTGCCACCCAGGTACAAGTAAGCGCAGAAGATCAGCCTGTCAGAGTGCCTGACGGTCGGGTTAGCCGCCAAATGGATCTCGCACTGACGAACCCATCGAAATCGATTGAGTTGCGCTACCACTTGGGCGGTGTCACCATACGCAGCATCCCCTCACCTGCCGGTCGGGCGCTGACGGCCATTGGTCCCTTGATTCGAGATGTTCCTAAAAGCACCCCGGTCGCCATGATGGTCAGTGGGAACACCGTGCTCAATATCGAGTGCCCGGCGGTCAGGTCGGTGAGCAAAAAGACATGCTGGATTGGACGCCCACCACAGTTTCGCGTCAAGCCAAAGCTGACGAGGGACAAAGCTGTAATTGTCGTCCAGTTCGATCTGCCGAGGCCGCAATGACGCAGCGCAATTGTTGCGTCCTGAGCCAGCCGGTCGAAGAACGTCAGCCAATTGGCCTGCGACGGGCTGCCTGACGAATGACCCGGGATCTGATCGACCTTGCCCTTGGAGCCAACCGGGTGCTGACTTACGCCGGGTATGTGCTCCTCGCCGGCACCTTGGTTTTTTGGAGCGTGGTGTGGCCGGACGGTCGAAGAAATCCCCGCCTGGTCCTACTCACACTGGCAGGGACCGCGGCGATGATCATCGGTACGCTCGCCGGGCCAGCCATCCAACTGATCTTTGGAGGTCGGCTGCTGGGCGACATCGTTACGCAATTAGGTGGCGCCGCTGAGCTAGCCAGACTCGCCGCCCTGATCGGCACAATGTTCTTCCTCCCGGACATCATCAGCGGTGCTGTAGTGGGTTGGCGGCGCGTCGTCGCGCTCACACTGGTCCTCGTAATCGCCGCTTCGATGGTGGCGCAGTCCGATGCAATTAGTGGCCCTTGGGAGGTTGCGAAGATCGCTGCTACCGGCCTGCACGTACTGGCGACCTGCGCTTGGCTTGGTGGACTGGTTGCCTTGGCCGCCGTCTTGATTCCAGGGGAAAAAGTGCAAGAGCTTGACCGGCTCATCCCCCGGTTCTCCCGGGTGGCGCAATTGAGCGTGGTGACCCTAGTGGTAACTGGCATTGTGCATGCCCTTGCAGTCGCCGGCGGGGTGTGGCAGTTGGCAAGTTCTCGTTACGGACTCGTCCTGCTCATCAAGATAACCATCTTCGGTTTGATGCTGCTGATGGGCAACGAGGGTCGCAAATACGCAGCACGCGCAGCGTTTCGACAGTCGCACTTGCAGCCTGACGGACCGCTAAGAGTTGGCGGCATATCGACGCTTGCGGTGGTTATGGGGGCTGAGCTCTGCATCGCCTTTGTGATCTTGTCGACCACCTCGCTGCTGGTCATGGTTGCGCCGCATCCCTAGCCATTAGTTCGGAAGAGATATGGTCGGCACATGCGCGGCTTTCGACGCCGCCGGCCGGCACCGGCCATGCCTGCCGTGGCCGGGGCAGTCGAGTGGCTTGGCGGGACTGAGCAGACCCCGATCGGGCGCCCGGACCCGCCGAGTAACCCACGGGCTGCCATGCGTCGCATCGTTGCGGAGGCGGTGATCCTGCAGGATGAAGCAGAGGCGGTAGTCCGCGGTGCTCAGGCTCGTGAGGGTCTTGGTTTTCTCGCTCCCCGCGGTGGACCGCTGGTCCGCCGCTTCTTCAGTCTGCGGGATCTGCTCCCGAAAGCCTGTGATGACCCCGCTGATGAAGACCTCCGCCGCCGGTTAGACGCAATCTTGCATCACCACGCCCTTGCGGTATGGGTTGCCCTGGATCTGCTCGCTTGCGAATGGCGATCGGAGAGGATCGCGCGGCAGCTGGACGCGCTGGACGGGCTCGGAGAGCCGGCCGTTGAGCTAGATCAGCTTTATGCGCAGCTTGCACAACGATCGACAACCGACGAAAGAGCGACGGTCAGGGCTTCGGCCGGCTAAATGCCGCCGCACGACATAAGCCCGGCCAGATCGATCAGGAATGCCCTCACTGTTCAAATTTCCGACCAATGCGGAGTTTTCGACCTTAAATCCGGATCCGAGAGCCAAATTTCCGACCAGTGTGGAGTTTTTCGAGTTCAGAGGTCGGTGCAAGGAACGGTCTGAGCCGGCAGCAAGGGTTAGGCGCCGGCAGCAAGGGTTAGGCGATTGAGCGAAGCGACAGCAGTTGCCTGGCGAGGTCGCGGTAGGCGGCGGCGCCCTTCGTTGACCTGGCGGTGCTCAGTACGGTCCGGCCCACCGCTGGCGCCTCGGCAAACCGGATGGATTTGGGAATCGACGGTGACAGGACTGCCACGCCATAGTCATCACCGATCCGCTCCAGAACGGTACGGCCGTGAGTAGTCCGGCCATCGAACAATGTGGGCAGCACTCCGATCACCGACAGCCTGCGGTTGGTGAACTTCTTGACGTCGTGGATCGTGTCCAGGAGCTGGCCGACACCGCGATGGCTGAGTGTCTCGCACTGCAGCGGAATGAGGACACCATCCGAAGCCGTGAGCGCGACTGTGGTCAGAATGCCCAGAGTCGGTGGACAGTCGATGACGATGAAGTCATAGGACCTCAGCAGCGGTTCCAGCGCCAGCTTCAAAAGGCGCTCGCGGCCAGTACGGGTAAGCAGCAATTGCTCGGCTACCGCCAACTCGATCGTGGCCGGCAACAAGTCTGATCCCTCCTCCGTCTCGATCACGGCGTCGGATGCAGCCACCTGTTCTACCAACACCTGATGCACTGAGCAGCCGATCGACTCCGGGTCATAGCCGACCGAAAAGGTCAGGCACGCTTGTGGATCAAGATCGACTATCAGCACCCGCTGACCAAGCTGCGCCCAGGCTGCGCCTAACGATGCGACAGTGGTGGTCTTGGCAACGCCGCCCTTCTGATTGGCCACCGCGACCACCGTGGCCTTCGGAGGACGTGCTCGGATCATCGGTCCGATTGCCGCGTTGGCCGAGCGGCGGACGAGCTCCCAGGTGCCAGTCGTCGCTGCATTTCGTTGAAAACCTCGGGGTCTGTCGTATTGCACCCAAGATCATGATCAAGCTTGCCAGTGCCGTGATAGTCGCTAGATCCAGTCGGCAGCAGACCAAGACTGTCGGCCAGCCTACGTAGCCGCCGACGAATTTCGGCATCATGATCTTGATGATCGACTTCGATGCCGTCTAGCTGGTGATCAAGGGCAAGGGTCTGCAGCACGCTCGGCGGCAACAGGTGCTCACGCCCGCGGCCCCACGGATGGGCAATCACCGCGAGACCACCCGCCCGGTGAATCAGATCGATCCCACGTTCCAGCTCGATCGTGTAGCGCGGCACATGCGCCGGACCTCCGTCAGCCAGGAAGCGGTCGAATGCCTCCTGTCGATCTTGAACATGGCCAGCCTTGATCAGCGCGTCGGCGATGTGGGGGCGGCCGACGGAGGGACTGTCGCCCACCTGGGCCATGACCTCCGCTTCGCTGACCGGCACGCCAAGTGCAGTCAGCTTCGCCAGTACGCCAGCGAGCCGACCCAGCCGGCCATCACGGACTAGGGCCATCTCCTCGGCCAGTCCTGGACTGCTCGGATCAGCGCCGTACGCCAGCACGTGCACACTGCTGCCGCCACGCGAGCACGAAAGCTCCATCCCGCGTACCACCTGGATGCCTAGCCGCTCGCTCTCAGCTGTGGCTTCATCCAGCCCGTCGAGCGTGTCGTGGTCAGTCAGTCCGACTACATCGAGGCCGACCGCACGAGCCTTACGCACCAGCTCAGCCGGGGTGTCTGTCCCGTCAGACACCGACGAATGCGTATGCAGGTCGATCCGCATACCTCAGACCTATCACGCGGCCGTTCTTAAAGCTTGGACAATAGACTGCGCACGACTCGAAGACCGACCGACATCCGGGCGAGGTCGGCGCGGCCGCTGGTAATGGAGCGCAAGGTCTTCACCGACTCCGGTACTGCGCCGTTCGACCGCTCCCAGCCAAGGACGACGTCTCGCGCGCTCTTGGTCGCAGCTCCGTTCCAGTTGAGGACCTGAGCCGTGAGCTCCGCCTGCACGGTGTGCAGGTCGTCACGCAGCGCCGCCCGAGCCATGGTCTGCCACCGATCTTCGCGCGGCAGCTCTACGATGCGCGACAGCAAGCGGTCGAGTCCGAGCCGCTGACCGAGGGTGAAGTGCAATTCGGCCACCTTTAAGACATCCACGCCTGATTGTGCCGCCGTCTGCTCGATTGTTAGTCCCGGATACGCCCGAGGCAAAGCCGCGATCGCGGTCGCCAGTTCATCGGGCACCCCCGCGGCCTGATAGCTCTTTATCCGCTGCTCCACCGCCTCCAGGTCCCGCCCGGTCAAGATCTTCGGCAGAGCTTGCTGCACCGTGCGGACTCCCTCGGAAAAGTCCTGGACCGCGGCGCCAATATCAACAGGATGACGCCGGTTATTGATCAACCAGCGAGTGGCCCGCTCCACCAAGGTGCGCACTTCCAGCCGCAAGGCGGTTTGCATGTCGGCATCGATCTTGTGATCAAGTTCGGCGATTGCCTTGTCCAGATCAGCAGCTCCGAAGATCGCTCGAGCGGCAATCTGCGCTCGGATCACATCTGGCGCCTTGGCACCTGTCTCTGCTGACAATCGATGGAAGCAGGTAATGCCCGATTGGTTCACAAACTGGTTCACAACAACAGTTGCGACGATCTCCCGATGCAACCGGTGCTTGGACATCCTGTCGGCGTAGCGCTCCCGCATCGCACTCGGGAAGTAATTGATCAGGCGGTCCATCAGGTACGGGTCGTCAGGCAGATCGGAGGCCAGAATGTCATCCTCAAGAACGATCTTGGTGTACGCGAGCAGTGTCGCCAGCTCGGGTGAGGTCAGTCCCTTGTGGTTCGCCCGCCGCATCTCCATGGCTTCCGACGACGGCAAGAACTCGATCTCCCGATCGATCAGCCCGCGGTCTTCCAGACGCTCCATCCAATCTTCGTGAACGCCAGCCATCGATGCTGCCTGAAATACCGCATTTGCCAGAGCGAGGTTTTGATCGTAGTTATCGGCGAGAACCAGCTCGGCCACCTCGTCGGTCATCGATGCCAGCAAGGCATCACGTTCCTGCGGCGACAGCCGACCCGCCGCAACTTCTCCAATCAGCAAGATCTTGATGTTGACTTCATGATCAGATGTGTCCACCCCGGCGGAGTTGTCAATGAAGTCCGTGTTGATGCGGCCGCCCTTTTCGGCGTATTCGATTCGGCCGAGCTGGGTCAAGCCTAGGTTCCCGCCCTCGGCAACACACCTAGCGCGTACCTCACAACCGTCGACCCGTGATTCGTCATTGGATCTATCGCCTACGTCGTCATTGGTCTCTGTCACCGCTTTGACAAATGTCCCAATGCCGCCATTCCAGAGCAGATCGACAGGTGCCCGCAGGCACGCCTGGATCAACTCAGCAGGCGTCAACGCCTGGACCGATTTGTCGATGCCCAGCGAGCCCCGCATCTGGTCGGTGATTGCAATCGATTTCAGCGTCCGCGGAAAGACGCCGCCACCCTCGGAGATCAAGCTCGGGTCGTAGTCCGCCCAGCTGGACCGCGGCAGCGCAAAGAGCCGAGCCCGCTCCTGCCAGCTACGGGCAGGATCGGGCTGTGGATCGATAAAGACATGTCGATGATCGAAAGCCGCCACTAGCTTGATGTGCTCGCTCAGTAACATTCCGTTTCCGAAGACATCACCACTCATGTCACCGATACCAACGCAGGTGAAATCGGAGGTGTCAGGATTGAGATCCATTTCACGGAAGTGCCGGCGTACCGACTCCCAGGCCCCTCGAGCGGTGATGCCCATGGCCTTGTGGTCATAACCCGCCGAGCCGCCCGACGCAAATGCGTCACCAAGCCAGAACCCTAAGTCCACCGAGATCTTGTTGGCCACGTCGGAGAAGGTGGCTGTTCCCTTGTCCGCTGCGACGACCAGGTAGGGATCATCACCGTCATAGCGCACCACGTCAGCCGGAGGCACAACGGCATCGTCAACGATGTTGTCGGTAACATCGAGCAGGCTGCAGATGAAGAGCTGGTAGCAGCCAAGACCTTCAGCCAGCCAACCTTCGCGATCCCGGGGATCGGGCAGGCGTTTGCAATAGAACCCGCCCTTCGCCCCGACCGGAACGATCACGGTGTTCTTGACCATCTGGGCTTTGACCAAGCCGAGGATCTCGGTACGGAAATCCTCGGCACGGTCAGACCAGCGCAGACCGCCGCGTGCCACCAGCCCATAGCGCAGATGGACACCTTCCATTCGGGGTGAGTAGACGAAGATCTCGAATTCGGGGCGCGGCTCTGGCGTATCAGGAATCTGCCGCGGCAGCAGCTTCAGAGCGATCGCCTGACGGTTCGCAACGTAGAAGTTAGTTCGGATGACCGCCTGGATCACGGCGAGGAATGACCGCAAGATCCGATCATGATCAAGACTGGCAACATCGTTGAGCGCCTTCTTGATCTTGTCGACAAGTTCGTTGCTCGCAGCCGTCCGGGCCTTGATGTCCAGGCCGGTCTGGGGATCGAAACGGGTCCGAAAGAGCTGGAGGAGCTGCCGCGCGACGTCGACGTTCTGGCTCAGCGCTTGGGCGAAATAGGACTGGCTATAGGTCACGCCGACCTGCCGCAGATAGCGGCCGATAGACCGCAGCACACTGACGTCGCGCCAGTCCAGATCTGCCCCCATGACCAGCGCGTTGTATCCGTCAGACTCACTTTCGCCGTCGTAGGAGGCAGAAAAGGCCTCCATAAACCGCTGCCGGGCGTCGAGTGTCCAGCGACTACGGACGGCATCGGCGCCACCCGGCACCTGGATCCCGAAGTCGTAAATGAACGACCGTTGATCATTGCCCATGGCCAGCTCGTAGGGCCGCTCGTCGATCACATCGACGCCCAGCACCGACAAGTGAGGCAAGATCTTCGACAGTGAGAGGGATGCCTCGGGCCGGAAGATCTTCAGCCGTAGCTCTGCTTCATCGTCGGTCCGGTCCGGGACATACATCGCCATCGACATGTCGTGCTCGCTTCTGAGCGCGATCAGAGCGCTCAGGTCCTTGACCGCCTGGCTGGGGGTGTAGTCCTCCTTGTAGCCCTCGGGCAGCGCACCAACCGATGCTGCCAATCGGTCCGCGTCGTCCATATCGACGATCAGGTCGGCGAACTCGTCATCCCAAGAGCGAGTAGCGAGCGTCAGTTCCCGCTCCAGCGAGCGCACGTCGGCATCACGCATAGCCTCCCCGACTGGCATCCGGACCACGAAGTGGAGCCTTGCCAGCACGGACTCGGTGACTCGTGCGGTGTACTCGATAGACGCTCCGCCTAGGGCACGCAGCAGGATGTCCTCCATCCGCCTGCGTACCGAGGTTGTGTAGCGGTCTCGCGGCAGATAGATGAGGCAGGAGAGGAATCGCCCATACGGGTCACGCCGTACGAACATCTGGACCTGGCGACGCTCTTTGAGATGAGCGACCTTTTCCACAATCGCCGCTAACTCGGGCACTGGCGTCTGGAATAACTCGTCGCGCGGATAGGTCTCCAGGACATCCATGATCGCTTTGCCGCCATGGCTGTGTTCGCTGTAACCGGAGAGCTCGATGACAGCAGCGGCCTTCTGCCGAAGGACCGGTACCCGGGCGACACTTTCTGAGTACGCCGAAGATGAGAACAATCCGAGAAACCGTCGCTCAGCTATAACCCGTCCGGTGCTATCGAAGATCCGGAAGCCGATGTAGTCCAGATAGGCCGGACGGTGAACCCGAGACTTCTGGTTGTCCTTGGTGATGATCATCAATTCGGGTTCGACTCCCGCCAGCGGTGCCGCATGGAAGGTACCCGGAGGGTCTTGGTCGGGCCGCAAGATGCCGAGGCCGGTCGCGGGACGAACCTTGAACTGGACGCCGGAGTCATCACTGAGCACGTCGTACTCGCGGTAGCCGAGAAACGTGAAGTGGTTGGCATTGAGCCAGCCGAGCAGCTCGCACGACAGGCCAGCCTGTTCGGCATGGCCGTTGACCACTGCCGGGTCCTTCAACATGTCAATGGTTTCTTCGGACCTGGTGATCATCTTCTGCCAGTCCTGGACCGCCTCCTCCACCAGTCGCAGCACTTCTAGCAGCCCGTGTTCTAGATCAGCTATCAGCGACTCACGACCGTCCGGGTGGGCGGGCGGCAGGATCTCTAGATGCATCCAGGATTCAGGTATGACTGTTGGATCGTCCTCAGCCTCGCTGGCCCGTGCGATGCCCCGCAAGTTCCCCTCAAGGTCACGCCGTACCAGGAACTGGGGATGGAATACCTCCCGGATGCTCCAGCCCTGACGCAACACCTCCATCGTCACCGAGTCGACGAGGAAAGGCCGATCATCGGTAACAATCTGGACCACGGTCGCGCCACCCGCGGTCCAGCCGTCCTCGGCCTGGTTGGGGGTACGAATGCTGATCACCGCGCGGGATGGCGGCCGCTGCATCGCCGCTCGGTAGTGGCTTTCGACTAAGCCCAGCAGGTTTGCGACGCTGCGCTCATCGACGTCTACGGCGTCGACGTGCCGAAAGTAATGACCGAGGAAGACCTGTACAGCGTCCGGATCATGACCGAACTCGGCGGCAATGCTCGCGCCGCGAGCGGCTACCTGAGCGATCTTCTCGGTCTTTTCTTGCTCGAGCTCCACCTCGAAAGTTGTCACGTCTACCATCCGATCAACGCCGTCGCACCCCGATGTGCCCCGAACCTGTCGAAGGGCCCTCACGAAAACGTGTTGTGCGGCTACCTTCGACATTAGCCCGCAGTCTGCACAGCCGCCCGCACAGGAGGGATCACAAGCCCCATGGACATTTCTAGCCACTTAGACTTTGCTGCGCCGCCCGCTGAGGTCTACGCCATGATGACTGACCAGCGGTATCTGGAAGAGGTCTGCGTTGCCAGCGACTCGATCAGTTACCACGTATCGGCCGCGGGCTCGACTACGCAGACCTCACGAACGTTGCCGGCGCCAGAGTCGGCGGCTCGGTTCACTGGACCGCAACTGACAGTGAACGACGAAATCGTTTGGGGCGACCCGTCGTCTGATGGCTCGCGCAGCGGCACTGTGACAATGACAGTGCTTGGCCAACCGGTCACCTTCAAGGGCGGGATTCGGCTCTCACCTGGAGGCCGCAGGAGTGTGGTGGAGGTCCGGGGCGATTTGAAGGTCGCCATCCCGCTTCTTGGAAGAAAACTCGAGGAAGCCGCAGCACCCGCGGTGATGGCGGGGTATCGGACACAACAAGAGGTTGGTGATCGATGGCTGGCGCGCAGCGCTTCGCCGCGTGAGAGCGAAGAGGCCTGAGCGAAAGCCGACCAGCGGGGCCGGCGCCAAAGCCTAGGAGGCTTGAATCGGAAGTCTTGCGGGCCGCAACCCCAAGGCTGGATTCGACAGACAACCCTTTGGCGCCGGCCGAGCTGGTTGGCCTTCGAGAGGTTCGGCTTGCCGGTCAACCGAACCAATCCATCAGGCCTCGATTGTGCGCTGACCGTCGCTGGCTGCGATGGTGATCTTGCGCGGCTTCGCCTTCTCGGCGACCGGCACCTCAAGAGCGAGCAGACCATCGTGGTAGCTGGCCGAGATCTTGTCCAGATCCACGTTGTCGCCCAAGATCAACTGCCGGCTGAACACCCCGCTGGGACGCTCGTTGGCGAAGAACTCGACGTTGCCATTACGAGCTGGCCGATTGGCGCTCACAGTAAGCACATTCCGCTCAACGTCCAGATCGATCGAGTCCGGATTGACACCGGGCAGGTCGAACTCAATGTGGAACGTGTCGTCCTCGCGCCATGCATCCATCGGCATGAAGGAAGGACGAGCGGCGGTGCCCAAGAACTGCTGAGTGAGCCGGTCAAGCTCGCGGAAGGGATCGGTGCGCATCAACACGGTCGATTTCACCTCCACAGTCATATGTCGATGCAATCGTCAAAACTTCTTTGGCGCTCATTGTGGCCATCCCATATATGTGATGGCGGCTATAGATTAACTCGATCGCTGATATGATGCAAGTCCAAAGATCTCAGTTTTGGGAGCTTGTAATGGCCGATCCGTACGACCCGACCGCGGGCCTGTTTGGTATCTCGGTCGCCGCCGACATGGTGGGCACTGGGGTGCAAAACCTGCGCGCGTACGAGAAGGCCGGCTTGGTCGGTCCACAACGCACCCCGGGCGGCACGCGCCTCTACAGCCTGGAGGATATCGAGCGGCTGCGGCAGATAGCCGCATTGCTGGACGAAGGGCTCAACCTCGCCGGCATCGCGATCATATTGCGACTAGAGGCAGACAACGCTCGCTTGCGTCGCCAGATCTCGGCCGAACGTGATCGCAGACGTCACGCTTAGGCCATATAGGGATAGCGGTAGTCGGTAGGCGGAACGAAGGTCTCCTTGATCGAGCGTGGGCTGGTCCAGCGGATCAGATTCCACATCGAGCCGGCCTTGTCATTCGTGCCGGAAGCCCGAGAACCGCCGAACGCCTGCTGGCCGACGACTGCGCCGGTGGGCTTGTCGTTGAGATAGAAGTTTCCAGCTGCGAAGCGAAGCCGACGGCTAGCAAGATCAAGTGCCACCCGATCATCGGCGATGATTGCACCCGTGAGACCGTACGGAGCCGAGTGATCAACCTCATCGAGCGTGGCCTCGAAGTCGATGTCGTCGAAGACGTAAATACCGAGGATTGGCCCGAAGTACTCGGTCACAAAGATGTCGTTCCTCGGGTTGTCGGAGATGATCAAGGTCGGCCGGACGTACCAGCCCTCCCGGTCATCGGTCAGCCCGCCGGCGATGATCTTGGCATCTGCGGAATCGCGCGCCCGTTCGATCGCCTCCAGATGCTTGCGGAAGGCACGTTGATCAATGACCGCGGACGTGAAGTTGGACAAGTCGCGTACGTCACCGACTTGCAACGACTCGGTAGCGTCGATCAGATCGTCTCCCATTTGATGCCACACGCTGCGACCGATGTACGCGCGAGATGCTGCTGAGCACTTCTGCCCGGAGTACTCAAACGCGCCTCGAATCAGCGCTGTACGAAGCACATCGGGATTCGCGCTGGGATGAGCTATGACGAAGTCCTTGCCGCCCGTCTCCCCCACCACCCGTGGATAGCCTCGATAGCCGCTGATATTGGAGCCGACCGTTTGCCACAGATGCTGGAAAGTCTTCGTCGAGCCGGTGAAATGGATGCCCGCGAGATCCGGGTGCTGCAGTGCTACCTGCGAAACGTCAAGGCCATCGCCTGGCAGCATGTTGATCACTCCGGGCGGCAGTCCCGCCGCCTCCAAGAGCTGCATGGTGAAGTGCGCGGCAAATTGCTGGGTTGGACTCGGCTTCCAGATGACTACGTTGCCCATCAATGCCGGCGCCGTCGGCAGATTGCCGGCAATCGAGGTGAAGTTGAACGGAGTAACGGCGTACACGAAGCCCTCGAGTGGGCGATAGTCGGCCTTGTTCCACACGCCCGGCGATGAGATTGGCTGATCTTCGAAGATCCGTCGTGCGAACGCGACATTGAAGCGCCAGAAGTCGATCAGCTCGCAAGCGGCGTCGATCTCAGCCTGCTGCACTGTCTTTCCTTGGCCGAGCATGGTGGCGGCGTTCGCGGTGTCTCGCCACGATCCGGCTAGCAGCTCAGCCGCACGCAAGAACACGGCTGCGCGCTGCTCGAAGCCCAGTTCCGCCCATCCAGGAGCGGCTGCCAGTGCCGCATCGATGGCTTCGGTCGCATCAGACTGGGTCGCGTTGGCGGCGCGGCCGAGAATATGGGAGTGGTCGGACGGCATCCTGACATCGAAGGGATCTCCAGATGCCGGTTTGCTTACTCCGTCAATGGTTGCGGTCAGGTCGATCGGATCGTCGCTAGCCATCCGCTCGAGCGCTGATTCGATTGCCGCGCGCTCATTCGAACCTGGCGCATAACCGAGCACGGCTTCGTTGACCGGCACTGGCACATCTACCACGGCATCCACAAATCCACGCTACCTGTGCTGTTCTCAACAGGTAATGCGCGCTGAGTTTGTCGAAGCGCGCCCTTCGACAGGCGCCGTCCTGAGCTTGTCGAAGGGCTCAGGTCGCATGACAGCTCACATGGCTTTAGCGGTCTCAGCTTCTTCCCGGCGCTTCTTGGCAGCCTCGACCGAAGCACGCAAGGCAGCCACCAAGTCGACGACTTCTGCCTCCTTGGGCGCTTCCGGCTCTTCTTCGAGCGGCACGCCTTCGGCCTTACTCTGCACCAAGACTTCCAGCGCCTCGCGATAAGAGTCGGTGAAGTCCTCAGGGTTGAAGTCGCCGGCCAGCGCGTCAATGAAGGACTGGGCCATGGTGACCTCGGCATCGGACACCGTCACGTCGGATGGTGGCGCGGCGAAGGACCCGTCACGAAGCTCATCGGGCCACAACATCGTGTGCATCAGCAGTACGCCGTCCTTCGGGCGGATCAGTGCAAGCGCCTCCCGAGACCGTAATGCAACCTTGACCACGGCACTCTGTCCACTCTTGATCAATGCATCGCGCAGCAGCACATAAGGCTTGGTGCCCGGACCGTCGGCCTGGAGGAAGTAGGTCTTGTTGAAGTAGGTGGGATCGACATCCTCCTCGGCCACGAACTGGACGACCTCGACCGCTTTGGTGGTCGCCAGTGGAAGCGAATCGAAGTCCTCAGGCGACAAGATCACCATGCGGCCGTCCGGCATCTCATAGCCCTTGGCGATCTCGGCGTAGGGAATTTCCTTCCCGCACTTCTCACAGACCCGCTTGTACTTGATGCGGCCGCCATCCTCGGGGTGCACCTGGCGGAAACTGATGTCCTTCTCCTCGGTGGCCGAGAAGAGCTTCACCGGGATTGTGACGAGGCCGAAGGAGATTGCGCCCTTCCATATTGAACGAGGCATGCCCCCTAGTCTGCCTGATGCGCAGTTTCATTACCTCGCTCGCCAAGCTCGCTCGGCGCGGATCGCGCTGGGAAGCCGCTGCCTTCCTCGCTCGCTCACCGACGAAAAGCATGTCGGCTCGCTCACTCGTCCAGGACATCGGCGCGCGATCCGGTGTTTCATTGCCTCGCTCGCCAAGCTCGCTCGGCGCGAATCGCGACTCATAGCTGATCAAGCTCTTCGGGGGCAAACCACAACAAGTCGTAGCCGTCCAACACTGCCGCCACCTCGGGTGTGATCAGCGCCGCGGCCAGGCTTTGTCCGGCAACAGCCTTCCCGGCCAGCGTCGCGACCTCCAGCGCGTCTGGTTCGTCCGCGAACAGCGCCCGCACTTGAGCCCAAGCCAGGCCGCGAACCTCAATCTCCCCATCCGGCCTGCTTAAATCCTCGACCTGTTCTTCCCGCACCTCAGCTGCTACCACCAGCCGCGGCGCATTCGGCGCCAACGCCAACGCCAGCACGCCGGCGTTGCTGAGAGCGGCGTACTCGACCTCTTCGATCGCCGAGTCACCGACCATAGAGGCAACCAGACTGGGCGTCGCCGCGCACCCCAGATAGTGGCGCTCCGCGGTGCCTGAGCGAAGTGCCAGCGCGTCATCCCGGGTCATCGGAATGAAGATCATTTGCGACATCAGCGGTTGGGCCCCTCGTGCGCAGGAGGTTCCTCCGCGACTGCCTTCGCTGGCGAAGGCTTTTTCCTGGCGCTCTTTTGAGGAGCAAGCTGTCGTGACTTGCCCGAGCTCTGGCGCGGCCTAGACGACTTCGTCGCGTTAGTGGACTTGGTCGAGCTCTCAGCTGCGGGAGGCTCGGCCGGGCGGTTACCAAGTTCGGCTGCTCGGGATACCAGATTGCGTACGGCAGCACGCTTCTGCGCAGTCGCTTTGCGGGCTGCGTCCTGTCGCGCAGCAGCCTTCTTAGCAGCCGCGCGCCGAGCCGCGGCGGGCGCCTTACGAGTGGGCTGACGTACGGTCGTGGCCCGGACCGTGGTATCCAACAGCTCTTCGAGGGCATCGCGAAGACATTGAGCGAGTACGTCAAGATCGCGGATCGCATCCCGGTCGGCGTTCAGCCCCAAGAAGACCTCACCGTCATAGGAGGTAACTCCGATGGCAAGCAGGTGGCTGGCCGCCAGCGGCAGGACCGGATAGCTCGCGACCAGCCGCGCCCCCGCAGCAAACAGCGGCAGCTGTGGCCCGGGGACGTTGGTGATCACCAGATCGTGCTGTCTGCGTACCACTTCGGTGGAGGTCCGTACACCGAGCGCATGCAGAGTGGCCGGTGCGAAGCCCGCGATATCGGCAAGCGAGCGAGCAGCTACCGCGCGCCCGGAGTCCTTATGCGCTTGGGTGTCATAGGCGACCTGGTGCAGCCGCATCAGCGGGTTCGGTTCGCCAGTCGGCAGGCTTTGCAGGTGCGGCGCAACCTGACTGCCCAAGGACGTCGGCTCGCCATTCTCCTCGATCACGCTCATCGGTACCAGTGCGGTCAGTGAGCTTCCCGAGCGGATCGACTCGCCCCGAGTCAACAGCCAGGACCGCAGCCCACCAGAGATCATGGCCAGGATTACGTCATTGATCGTGTGGTGATGTTCCTGGCGGACCGCGCGCAGATCGCTGAGTGGGGCGACCACGGTGGCGAACCGCCGCTGCTCGGAGACCACGCCGGCCAGCGGCGAGTCGGCGGAGCGACGTTGCCCGAGCAGCGCATCAGCGGCCAGTTCGCCAAACGCTCCGCTGATGCCGCCAACCGCCTCGCCGACGGCGACCGCGACACCGAGCGCGCTGGCGAGGGCACCGCGCAAGTTTTGCAATGCCAGGGCTGGATCCTGGGCACTTTCCAGAAGTGCCCCGGCGAGTAACTCCAACGACGACGGCTCAGGCGTCGGATCCCAAGAAGCGACCTCTGCCCCAGGACCTGCGACCGCATGCGAGTGAGCCGTAGCGTCTAGTAACACCTGGCCGATCTCGACGTTGTCAATTCCATCCACCAGGCACAGATGGGACTTGGCAACCAGCGCGAACCGGTTGTCCTCCAAACCCTCAACCAGATACATCTCCCCCAGCGGCCGCGATCGATCGAGCCGCCGGGCCAGCACTCGACCTGCGAACTCTCGGAGCTGAGCCAGACTGCCCGGGCGCGGCAGCGCCGACCGGCGGACATGGAAGGTGAGGTCGAAATTCTCGTCATCGGCCCATACCGGTCCAGCTAGCCGCGCGGGGATGTCCCGCACCCGCTGCCGATACCGCGGGACGAATGCGATCCGCTCTCGGATGAGTGCGATTAGCCGCTCGTAGTCAAAGCCATCGTCGCCGGCGTCGAAGATGTCGACGGTACCGACATGGCCCGGCGTGTGGGCGGTATCCAAGGCCAGCAGCGAGACCTCGAGGGGCGTAAGCCGTTGTGGCACGCGAGGCCCCCTTCCTGCTGGAATCCCTGGAGCCAATACGGTACTACCGCCGATTGCCGGACTCTGTTGCACAAAGGTCAACGGGAACCTGCTTACCGTCAGCTTCGTACAGGATTGGGTGGACTTGCCGCCGCACCGTCAGGTCCCTTTGAGGAACTCGATGAGCGCGTGCACTGAGAAAGCTGGAAGAGAATGAACACAGGCGTCCACAGGACGCGCGGTGCTCTGATATGCGGAGCTGTCGTCGCGGGGCTGCTGCTCAGCGGATGTACGAGCACGGCCGAACCTCAGTCCAGCGCGAGTCCAACGGGGGCCAGCAGCCCGGCTGAATCCTCGTCCTCCGCCGCATTACCGACATCAGTCCCAGCCGCTTCGCCCTCTTTGAATCCGGACTATGCACTCACTATCAACGTCACCATCACCAAGGGCAAGACCATCCCCAGCGGAGAGAAGATCAACGTACGCGTGGGCCAGAAGGTGATCTTGAACGTGATCAGCGATACCGACGACGAAGTCCATGCGCACATTGGTGGAGATGGTTATGAGCTGCCGGTGAAGGCGGGTACGCCGGCGAAGGGAGAGTTCACTCTCGACAGTCCCGGTAGCTTCGAAGTCGAGTCGCACCATCTCGAGAAGATCATTGTGATCTTGAACGCGCACTAGCCCTGCCTGGTCGCTTCATGCTGATACCACTGCATGGGATCGCGTCGCGGCATGATCTGCCGCTGCCGTTCTCGTTTGTAGTGACGGGTGCGGCACTGGCGTTGCTAATCTCCTTTGCGATCTTGATCTTGGCCTGGCGCCGGCCCCGGTTCGAGCGCATCGGTGGTCGCCCTATGCGTGGGCTGACCGTAATAGTCGATAGTCCAGTCGTCCGGCTGATCGCTCGAATGCTGGTTCTTGCCACGTACATATGGGCGGGGCTGGCGATGATGGCCGGCCAGGATCTGCTGACCAATCCGATCTTTGGCTTTGTCTTCGTCTGGATGTGGGTTGGCCTGGTGCCGATCTCTCTGCTACTCGGCCAGTTCTGGCGTACGACGAACCCGTTGCGGACGATCCATCGTGGGCTCTGTGCCATCGCGCGTATCGACCCGCAACAGGGCTTGGTCAGCCTGCCCGCTGGTGTTGGGGTATGGCCAGCCGCAGTAGGCCTGTTTGGATTCGGCTGGCTCGAGTTGGTGCAGCCGGAT
>Ga0307307_10000065_pt1 | contig 19533 bp, 24 predicted proteins | sample ER_DNA_194_FD_194505 | JGI IMG/M metagenome (GOLD analysis project Ga0307307, IMG submission 194505) | Bulk soil microbial communities from the East River watershed near Crested Butte, Colorado, United States - ER_DNA_194 | ecosystem: Environmental > Terrestrial > Soil > Floodplain | place...
GCTCAACGGCGGTTTCGTTGCTGAGCGATACCGGCGACGTGGTTGCCACCACGAATACCGACGCGACTGGCCGCTACGAATTCTCCAATCTGCCAAGCGGTAAGTATCGACTCCAGTTCGCGGGTCTGCCAGCCCATCGCGCGTTCACACTTCGCACCGCCGGTAGCGATCCAGCTCTTGATTCCGACGCAGATCCGGCCACCGGGCGAACCGCCGTCTTCACACTCGCTCAAGGAGCACCCAACCTGATACCTGCCACTGACGCCGACGCCAGCTCGACGGACTTCGAGAATCAGACAGTCAATGCGGGCCTGGTGTGCGCCTACTCAGTGGGGGACCGAGTCTTCAGAGATGTGAACGGCGATGGCGTCTTCGATGCGGGCGACACCGGTATAGGCGGTATCACCGTTCAGCTCTTCGACAGTGAATCGCATGTTCGTGCGACGACCGTGACCTCGGAGTCTGGCCACTACACGTTCTACCGGTTGGCGGCGGGGGACTACAGGATCAGATTCAGCAAGGTCCCGGACGGGCTGAGGTTCACCGGCCGGGCCGCGGGCAACAACCCAGCCGTGGACTCCGACGCCGACCACGATGGCTGGACTTCGTTCTTCTCGCTTGGAAACGACAACCCGGCCGATTCCAGCATCGATGCTGGACTGACCACGCCCGCCAACTATCGGGACGCGGCAGGCGCCAACCAGGCTCCAGTTGAGGTCGCCCTGTCATCCGCTGGTGGCGTTGCCCCGCAGATTCCCTTTGCCGGGGCCGCGCTTGCGCTCGCCGGCGCAGGTTGCCTTATCGTTGCGAGGCGCCGGCGCAAGCTCTAGTCGTCCAGCGGGTAGCGGCCTCCGGGCGCGGCCGGCACGCCACGTCGTACGAGGTCGTTGATCAGCTGCGGCAGCCGGTCGGTGCCCACTCGGCGGAGTCGCCGCCGGATTCGTAACTGGCTCGCCTGGTCCCAGCTGGAGATGGCCGTGGCGGTTTGCTCATGATCGGGGTCCTCCAGCAGACCAGCCGCATCCTTTTGACTCGCGCCATCGACGAGAGCGTGAATCGCACTGAGCATCGTCAGCCAGTCCCACTCCATGTGGCTGGTGATCTTGAATGGCAGATCCGCCTCGACCAAGATCGACAGCTGCTCGGCCGTTGCCGAGGGCACGGCCGCGCCGATCTTGCCGTAGAGACCGGCCGCTTCGATCGGCTCGACTGCCGCCTCCCAGCCAGGCGCGTATGGTAGCCCGACGAAGATGTCGACGTCAGATCCCAGCTCTGCCGCGGCCGAGATCACTCGCGCCGCACTTCCGACAAGATCATCCAGATCGCGCAGGGCAGGCTCAACCGACACGATGTCGATGCCTGGGAGATCTCGTCCCGCCAGTGCAAGGAGACCCCCAGCACCACCCGTCGTAATCACGCTGACTGGAAGGTCGACACCGGCGGGAAGTTGCCGGCTGACGGCGGTCAGCTGAGTGTCGGGCACCACCAACGCCGCCAGTTGGCTTCGGTACGCGGCCCGCAGTTCCCGATGTTCGGCGACCACCTGCGCGAGAGGACGAGCCTCCGGACTTCGGAGCAAGGTCTCGTCGTCGAACAGGCCGTCGAACAGTTCCATGGCCTGCAGGCTACGCAGGACTGGGCGAGTGGGTCTCACTAGTGTGTTGCAGCATGAGCCGGTTTCCGCGACATGAGGTCGATGTAGCGCTCGGGAAGGTGCGAAGGGCGTGCCTGATCTTGCCCGAGACGTCCGAACGGCTGAGTCATGGTGGACCCGCCTTCTTCATTCGGGGCAACAAGTGCTTTGTGATGTTTCTCAATGACCACCATGACGACGGCCGGCTCGCGATCTGGTGCGCCGCACCCGATGGCGTTCAGGCCGAGATAGTGGTTACCGAGCCGGAGCGATTCTTCCGGCCGCCTTACGTCGGGCATCTCGGCTGGCTCGGCGTCCAGCTGCCGAGAACTGATCAAGCTGAGCTCGACGCGATTTGCCGGGAGGCCTTTATCGCCGTAGCGCCGCCGAGTTTGCTCAAAGTTCTCAAGACGGACTAGGTGAGGGGCTGAGCTGTCGCCTTCAGGCTCGGATGACAACTCCGGCTGCGGCGAGCTCGGCCGATACCTCTACCACTCGCTCCGGGGCGACAGCGGCAGTCAGATCCAGCAGCACCGTAGTGTCGAAGCCCTCGCGTACGCCGTCCAGCGCCGTCGCGCGTACGCAGTAGTCGGTGGCAATGCCGCAGACGTCGATCTGATCAACCTTTCGCTCCCGCAACCAGGCCGACAGTCTCTCGCCGTCGACTGTGAGGCCCTCGAAGGCCGAGTAGGCGGGCGCGTAGTGGCCCTTGTAGAAGACGGCGGCGAAGTCACGGTAGGTGAGGTTGTCATGAAACTCAGCGCCCGCTGAGCCGACCACACAGTGTGGTGGCCAGGAGTCCACGAAGTCCGGCTCGGCGGCGAAGTGACCGCCCGGATCGATGTGATGATCACAGCTGGCGATCACCTGGGCGTAGCCATGATCACTATTGAGCAGCCGATCGATGCGACTCACGGCGGCAGCTCCACCGCCCACGCCCAACGAGCCACCCTCGCAGAAGTCACGCTGCGGATCGGCGATGATCAAGGCACGTGTCATGCTCTCAACTCTCTCGTAGGCTCAGCATGAGTACCCGAATAGATCGTCTCTATCACCGGCTCACCCCGAGACATCTTGAGCGCCTCGAGCGGCAGCTCGGCGCGAGCGCTTCTGTGTCGCTCTCGACTGGTGTCGAGAGATTCCTCTCCGATGATCTTGCCGCCCTCCACCAGCTGCACGAGCAGCGGTCGATCGTTGGAGTCGCCACTCGGGGGCGCACCGATGCCGATGATCTCCGCCTCAGCCGTACCTTGCACGGAGAGGCGCCGCAGCGCGTATTTGCGACCTCCCACAGAGACTTTGTTGATGCTCTTCTTGGCCACGGCGACCATGGGTGCGGCCAGCTCGTCAGATTCGCTTCGTGCCACCAACTTGTAGACGAATTCGCTCGTGGGATGACCGCTGCCGGTCACCAATGCGGTGCCGACTCCGTAGCCGTCGACGGGGGCAGCATCCAGGGCGGCGAGAGTGAACTCATCGAGGTCGCTCGTCACAATGATCTTGGTGCGGGATGCGCCCAGGGAGTCCAGCAGCTCGCGGACCTGGGCAGCCAAAAGACCAAGATCGCCGGAGTCAAGTCGGACCGCACCCAATTGCCCGTTGGTGAGTTCTACCCCGGTCTTGATGGCCTCGAAGACGTCATAGGTGTCCACTAACAACGTGGTCTCGGTTCCCAACTCGGCGATCTGTGCCGCGAAAGCTTCGCGCTCACTGGTATGCAGCAGGGTGAATGAGTGCGCTGCCGTACCTCGGGTTGGTACGCCGTACCGTCGACCCGCCTCCAGGTTGGAGGTCGAATCGAAGCCAGCGATGTACGCGGCCCGAGCGGCTGCCACGGCGGCCAGCTCATGGGTGCGCCGGGAGCCCATTTCGATGCACGGCCGATCGCCGGCCATGGCAGTCATCCGAGAAGCGGCGGAGGCGATGGCTGAGTCGTGGTTGTAGATGCTGAGTAGCAGCGTTTCCAGTACGACAGCCTCGCCGAAAGTGCTCTCCACGATCACGATCGGCGAACCAGGGAAGTAGATCTCGCCCTCCGGATAGCCCCAGATGTCACCGGAAAATTGGTAGTTGGCCAGCCAGTCCGCCATGACATGATCAACGATCTTGCGGTCGCGCAGGAATCGCAGCGATTCGTCGTCGAAACGGAACTGTCGCAGGGCGCGTAAGAATCTGCCGACGCCGGCGACCACACCGTAGCGACGACCTTCAGGCAGGCGCCGCGCGAAGAGCTCGAAAACACACCGGCGATGTGCCGTCCCGGCTCGCAATGCCGCGCGTACCATCGTCAACTCGTAATGGTCGGTCAACAAGGCGGTCGTCGGGACCTCGCGCGGGCCCCAAGCCGCTGCTAGGCCTGGCGCCGGATCCGTCGCGGTCACGGCGTCAGCCTAGCCAGCGAGGTGTGAGCATCGGTGTGGCCCGCTCATCGGCGACGCGTCCAGTGTCAGCTGCGCGCTGCCGTAACACCGTGGACGTTGCAAGAATGGTCCCTATGCCTGATTCCGACGGGGAGAGCCTGACACCCGCAGGCGGCACCGCCGTTGCCGAGCGACCAGTCGATGAAGTGCTGGCGCAAACTCCGTGGGTCACCATCGTCTGGGACGACCCAGTCAATCTCATGTCGTACGTAACGCACGTATTCGTGAGTTACTTTCACTACACCAAATCCAAGGCCGAGAAACTGATGTTGCAGGTGCACACGACAGGCAAGGCAATCGTCTCGAGCGGTAGTCGCGAGGCGATGGAGCGAGATGTCACGGCGATGCATGAATATGGCTTGTGGGCCACCCTCGACAAGTCAGATAAGTAAAATTGACGCGGTGTTGAATTGCCTCGCTCGCCAAGCTCACTCGGCGCGGATCGCGCTGGGAAGCCGCTGTCTTCCTCACTCGCTCGCCGACGAAAAGCGTGTCGGTTCGCTCGCTCGTCCAGGACAGCGGCGCGCGATCCGGGATTCGGCTGTATGCCAGACAGGGTGCCATGAAGAAGTTTCATAAGCGGCGGGGCGTGATCATTACGCAGCTCAGCGCGTACGAAGTAGAGCTGCTGGCGTCCTTGATCATGCAACTCGTCGAGTTGCTCTCCGACGGCGAGCCGGCGGGGTTTGCAACACAATCGGAGCCGAGCGATGCCTTCGACGAGATTGTCAAGAATCTTGAGGGCGATCCGGACGAGCCAGGGCCACTCGAGGATCCAGTGCTCAAACGGCTTTTTCCTGATGCGTATCCCAACGACTCCGCAGCGTCGGCAGACTTTCGGCGATTCACCGAGCGGGACATGAAGGCGATCAGAGTCACCGAAGCACGAGTCGTCCTCGACCGTCTTGCCACAACCGAGCTCGGGGCTCGCGATCTCAAGATCCCACCTGAGGAGGTCGAGAGCTGGCTGCGAACCTTGACGACTGTCCGGCTCGCCGTGGCAACCCGCCTGGGCATCCGCGATGCGGCCGGTGCTGATGAGCTGGCGGCGCTGCCGGAGGATGACCCGCGCAGCTTCATGGTGAGCGTGTACGACTGGCTTGGCTTTGCGCAGGAGACCCTGATATCGGCGCTTTAAGAATTCAAATCTGAAAGGCGGCAGCGCATGGCGAGGTACGAACTGAACGAGGCGGCAGTGGCCAACTGCCGCAGACTGATCGATGCCCGCCAATACGTTCTCGACAGCGACTGGGGCGAGGTGCAGCCGCATGCTGAAGCCCAGAACGCGTTTCTCGAACGGCATTCCTTCGAGGAGTACGCCGCCTGGCATCTCGGGCTCACCGAAGGCGCTACCGACGAGACGAAGGCTCGGTATGCATTCGTCTTCGGCGACTTTCGGCGGGTGCACCGTACGGCGCTGATTGCCTGCGTCTACCGCGCATCAGAGTGGCGGCACAAGAAGATCGAGCTTGCCGCTCACGACCTCTTGCAGCATCTCGATGCCACCTCTGGGTGAGCCCTCGTTCCGAAAGTGGTCACCTGCCACACGCCGCCCGGCGTGTCGCATGTTGTTCTTGACCACTTTCGTCAGTAGGTGACCTACAGATCCAGGGTGAGGCGGAACGCCCAGAGGTGGACGTGTGGTTTGGGGCTGTGATCAAGCTCGGGCGCAGGCACAAAGCCAAACTCGCGATAGAGCGCATGCGCCTTGGTCATCTGCGGCAGTGACGACAGCAGCACCTCACGCATGTGCTCCGCGCGGGCGCGCTCGAGACACGTGGTAACGAGCGCGCGGCCCACCCCGCGGCGCCGTCCAGCCGCGGCAACGGACAGCATCCGAAACTCTGCTTGATCTTGCTCGGTAGCGAGCTCGCGCCAAGGCGATGTCGGCGGACACCACGTCACTGTGCCGAGGACGTGCCCGTTCTCGACGGCCACCAGGAGTTCGGCCTCTCGTGCCCTACGCCCGGCATCGGTCAGCTCGGCCTCATAGGCTGTGTCGATCAGCCCGTCTGCGCGTCGCAGCAGGTCGTCGATGCGGTAGGCCTCGGCCGTCACCCGGCCGGCCTCGGCGTACTCGGAAGACTCGGCAACTCGAATGAGAAAGCTCACTCAGGCACCGTGCACGTGAAGCTGAAACCGGTGCCTGCGTTGGGTATCTCGAATCGGCCATTCGTTCCGATGATGGTGACGTCATCGAGGCTGCCCGCGTCGGGTGCCGCGCCGTGCAGCACGAGCACCAAAGACTGGCGCGCGAATTGCGGAAAGCCCTCTCCGCTGACCTCGGCGTTGATCGTCAGCTCAGTGCCGGCCCGTTCGACGGTGAAGGTGGTTCGGTAGCGAGCACCTCGTACGGCGGCAAAGCTCACGCCGTCGTCTTCCTGCAGCGTTGAGTGCGACACGCCGTAAGTGGTCGGCACGAAGAGGTGCAACTCGACTGCGGTGGGGCGATAGTCGTTGGTCGAGGCGGGCGCTTCTGGCCACATCGGAATCACCGCTCCGCCGCGCGCATAGATCGGGATCCGGTCCAGCGGAGTAGCAGCGATCACGAATCTTTTGCCGCCGACGAGCTCGCCGGTATGCCAGTCGTACCAGTCGCCTGCCGGCAGGTAGACCTGGCGAGCTGTGACCCTTGGCTCGATCACGGGTGCGATCAGCAGATCACCGCCCAGCAGATACTGATCATCGATATCGCGGACGGTCGCATCGTATTGATGATCAAAGACCAGCGGACGCTGCACCGGAGCGCCACTCTCCGATGCCTGAAGGAAGCAGGCGTACAAGTAGGGCAGCAACCGGTATCTCAGCTTGATCGCGGTTCGTACCTGATCTTGCACAACGTCACCGAACGCCCAGGCGTACTGATCAACATTGCCGATCTCGGAGTGGTTGCGGCAGAACGGGGTGAAGACGCCGTACTGCATCCAGCGCAGGAACAGTTCTGCGTTGGAATTCCCTTGGAATCCGCCGATGTCGGCACCGACGAATGCCTGCCCCGAGATTCCGAAGCCTGATCCCATCGCGATGCTCAGCCACAAATGATCCCAGCGCGACTGGTTGTCGCCCATCCAGTTGGCGGCGTATCGCTGAATGCCTGCAAAGCCAGAGCGAGACAGCACAAAAGTCCGCCGGTCCGGCATCGAGTCAAGCAGTCCTGCCGTGGTGCCCATCGCCATCAGCAGCGCGTACTGGTTGTGGTAGCGCTCATGTGAATACTCGCCGCGACCAAAGCGCATCCGCATGGACGGGATGTTCCCGGTCGCCGGCTCGTTCATGTCATTCCAGATGCCGGCCAGTCCGGAGAGCACATGTGCCGCGTTGAGCTCTCCCCACCAGGTGCGCGCATCCTCGGTGACAAAGTCGGGGAAGGCCGTGTTGCCCGGCCACACCTGGCCGATATAGATATCGCCTCCCTCTGTGCGGCACAGCACGTCACGCTCGACGGCTTGATCGAAGACCCGGTAGCCCGGGTCGAACTTGACGCCCGGGTCGATGATGGTGATCACCCGGAATCCTTGCTCGTCAAGGCGTTTCAGCATGCCAGGCGGGTCCGGGAACCGGTCGCTGTCCCAAGTAAAAACGCGGTAGCCGTCCATGTACTCGATGTCCAGCCATAGAGCATCACAGGGAATGTCGTTGTCGCGATGCCGTTGGGCGACATCCTCCACAGTGTCTTGGGTGTATTCGAACCAGCGGCACTGGTGATAACCGAGCGACCAGATCGGCGGTAGTGCTGTACGCCCGGTGAGCCAGGTGTAGGCCTCCAAAATTGCGGGCATGTCTGGACCGGCGAAGACATACTCGGTGTATTGACCGCCGCGGAAAATAATCCGGTACTCCTCGTTGTGGGAGAACTCATATTCACCGCGATATCCGTTGTCGATAAAGGACGCCGCCATGCTCCCACCCGGATAGGACTGATGGTAGAAGAATGGAATGCTGACGTAGTAGGGATCGAATTCCACGCTGCAGAAATCTCCGCGCGGATCATCGGCAGCCTTGCCGGCGGTGAACTCCAGCGTCTCGAATGGGCTCAGTACGTCGGTGTTCCACAGGGTGAAGTCGCGGCCCCTGCGGTTGTGTCGGCCACCTTTTTCGCCGAGGCCGAAGATAGCATCCTCCTGGCGGCAGCGACGCCTGATCGTGAATGAGTCATTCAGCGTCGCGTATGCCCAATACTGCTCATCGGAGTCCTGCGCGGATTCGATCACCGCCGAACCATCGCTGCGGTGCACATCGATCCGAAACGGTTCCAGCCAGAGCGACGCGGTGCACGCGCTCGTGATCAACTGCACGCGCTCGCTGTCTTGCTCGACCCGAAAGTGTGCCGGTGTTGCCAACGGATCGACACACACCGCGAAGGTCGGAGATTCATCGAAGACGCCGCCGCGGCTGATCTTGATCCGCAGCAGATCGGCGCGTACCACGTCAATACTCAGCCGTTCGCCGTGTAGCTCGGCGAGGATTCCTGTTGGGGTCTGGTTGACCTCCTCGACACGCTTCCAGCGGTAGTAGTTGTCGGTGTAGATCATGCCGGCGCCTCCCGGTTGGGAACAGACAGATCAACGACGAGCGCGCGATGATCGGACAGCGGCAACGCCGGCGCGCTACTGGTGGTGACCTCGCCCAGCCAGCCACGCAGCAAGATGTGATCGAGCTGCCGATCGGGCTCGTCGAGGGGGAAGGTGAAGTGCCGAGCCAGCTGCCGGTAGCCGGTGATGTGAGCCGGGAGACCGTCGGCCATGTTGAGGTCACCCATCAAGATCACCGGTCCGTGCAGCGGAGCAAGATCACGACGAATCCGCCGCAGCTGGTGCCGCCCCCATCCCGGTACATAGGACAAGTGAGTGTTGGCGACGACGATCCCACCCGCCGGAGTCCGGAGCCGCCCGATCACCGCAGCTCGCGGCTCCTCCTTCACGATGATCATTTTCCGGGGGGTGCGCAGATACAGCGGGACCGGGGTAGGGATTCGTGGCAGTCGGAGAACCTGCCAGGAGTCGGCGGGATAACGCGAGAGCAGGGCGATCCCGTACGACGCCACCCCGGGCAGGTCATCTTCCGATGCCGCCATCCAGGTAGCTCCGGGCGTGCCCGAGAGGGCGGCGGCGAATCGGTGGGCTACAGCACCCATGGCCTCCGCGGCTACGGCGGTCAGGTCGGCCAGATGGGAGCGCGGCTGGTCCCGATCGACCTCCTGTAGCGCCAGGATGTCGGGGTCCAGCGTGCGGATAGCATCAGCCAGCCGATCAAGGTCGACCACCCCATCGTGGAGCGAGCGGCCGTGCAGGATGTTGAATGTCGCCAACCGCATGGGAAGAAGGTACCCACCATCGCTGAGCAATCTTCGCCACCGCCCGGTACAACCGACGAGCCGCTGCTGCGCGGCGCGCTGAAGCATTCGGCATCTGCCCTGAAGGCGGATGGCATCCCCTTCGCGCTCGGCGGCGGATATGCCCTGTGGGTGTACGGTGGGCCGGAGCCGAGCCACGATGTTGATCTTGTCGTCGCTGAGGCCGACGTCGAGCTGGCTGCTAACAGCCTTGTGGCGGCCGGGCTGCAGGTCGAGCGGCCGCCCGAAGATTGGCTCTTCAAGGCCTATCTGGCGGAGGACGACTCAACTGCACCCGCCGAGGAGCCCGCGCTGGTCGACGTACTGCATCGGCTGGGCGGCGTTCCTGTCACAAAGTCGTTGCTTGATACCTCCCAGGAGCACGAGGTTTTGGGCATCCGGATACCCGTGTTGCCGCCGACTCCGATCATGATCGCCAAACTTCGGTCGTTCAGCGAGCACTACTGCGATTTCGAGCAACCCCTGCTCGCGGTACGCGCCGTGCGAGAGCAGGTGGATTGGGCCGAAATCCGCAAGGCCGTACAGAATGAGCCTTTCGCGGAGGCTTTCTTGTTCCTCGTCGAGCGTCTGGGCATAATCGCGCCGTTTTGACGTGGAGCTGCTCGCGCAAGTGCGACCCCAAGATCCAAATTTCCGACCATTGCGGACTTTTCGACACTCGACCGCCTACTTCGGGGTCTAAAGGCCGCCACTGGTCGGAAATTTGCAGCATCAGTAATCGATGGAGACTCGGATAGTGCCGGGGCGCGATTCCCCGACGGTCGCCGCTGGCAGCAAGGTCTCATAGTCCGGATGATCCAAAGGGGAAGAGGTATCAGCCCTAGTGTGACCGCCGTGTTGAAGATCGCCCGGGAGCATGTGGATGCCATGATCGCGCATGCCCGGGAAGATCATCCGGACGAAGCGTGTGGGGTGATCATCGGGCCGGAGGGATCGAACGTGCCGACGCGCTTGATCCGAATGACCAATGCCGAACGCTCGCCGACCTTTTTCCGCTTCGAGCCTCAAGAGCAGTTCGCCTTGTACAAACAGATGAGTACGACGGGCGAGGAGATCGTGGTCGTCTACCATTCCCACACCGCAACAGAGGCCTATCCATCGCGCACCGACATCTCCCTCGCCAGCGAACCTCAGGCGCACTACCTGATCGTTTCGACCGCGGAGTCCGACGCATCCGAGGGGACGGTGAGCGTACGCTCCTTCCGGATTGTCGACGGTGCGGTCACCGAGGAAGAGATCGACGTCACGGAATAGCTCTCGAGAGCCGGTCGTTGGCAGAACTAGCCAGTCATACAGGAGAAAGTCCATGTCAGTAGAGGTGAGGATCCCAACGATCCTCCGCACGTTCACCGGGGGCGAAAAGGCGGTGCACGGCGATGGGGCGACCCTGCAGGAGGTGCTTGACGACATCGATGCGCGCAACCCTGGCTTGAAGGATCGAATCGTCGAATCCGAGGCGCTTCGTCGATTCGTCAATGTTTACGTCAATGACGAGGATGTCCGCTTTGCCGGCGGCCTCAATGCCTCTACATCGGATGGCGACGTCGTCGTTGTGCTGCCGGCAGTCGCCGGCGGCTGATCGGCATTATTGATGGTCCGATACGCCTCGCTCGGCGAGTCGGTCGGGCATACCCCTCTGGTGGGTTTGCCACGACTGTTCCCGAGCGAATCCGTGCGGCTCTGGGCAAAGCTGGAAGATTACAACCCCACGGGATCAATCAAGGATCGGGCGGCGTTGCAGATGATCAAGGTCGCCGAAGCCGACGGGACGCTGCGACCCGGAGCAACAATTCTGGAACCGACGAGCGGCAATACCGGTATCTCACTGGCGATGGCGGCCAAGTTGGGTGGCTATCGGCTGATCTGCGTGATGCCAGAGAACACCTCGGTCGAGCGCAAACGGATGCTTGCCATCTGGGGTGCAGAGATCGTTTCCTCCCCAGCCGCTGGCGGATCGAACGAGGCGATCCGCGTCGCCAAGCAACTCGCTGCCGACCATCCCGACTGGGTGATGCTCTATCAGTACGGCAATCCGGCCAATGCCGAGGCGCACTATGCGACGACTGCTCCGGAGATTCTCGCCGATCTTCCTGAGGTGACGCATGTGGTCGCCGGGTTAGGCACGACGGGAACCCTGATGGGTATCGGCCGTTTCTTTGCCGAGCGAAAACCCGAAGTCAAGATCATCGCCGCCGAGCCGAGGTACGGCGAGCTGGTTTACGGCCTGCGCAACCTCGAGGAGGGTTTCGTCCCCGAGCTCTACGACGCCTCCTATGTGACGTCACGGTTCTCGGTTGGCTCTCGCGATGCAGTCCGCCGCGTCCGCGAGCTGCTGGAACGCGAGGGGATCTTCGCCGGGCTCTCCTCCGGAGTAGTCGTGCACGCGGCACTTGCTCAGGCCGCCAAGGCCGTGCAGGCAGGGGAGAGCGCCGAGATCGTCTTGATCATTGCCGACGGCGGCTGGAAGTACCTGTCGACTGGTGCTTACGCCGGCGACCTCGACAGCAGCGAGGACTTCCTCGACACCCAAGTCTGGGCGTGATTTGTTATCACAGCCATTCGCATGTCCGCGAGCGTCGGGGCAGATCGCGCCCTCAGGAGTGCAGGAGGAGATGGCGAAACACAGGTCCGCATCGGATGCAGTGTGTAGTGCAGAGTGTTTCGCCAGATCCGACGAACGACTGAGTCCGGCGCGATCGCGCGAGCGGACACGAAAAGAAATTGTAGGCTGAGCGCTCGTGGCGGCTGATACAGAAGCTCCGATCGGCATCTTCGACTCTGGGTTCGGCGGGCTGACGGTAGCTCGCGCGGTCATCGACCAGCTGCCGCACGAGGACATCGTCTACCTGGGAGACACGGCGCGTTCCCCGTACGGCGAGCAGCCGATTGCGACTGTCCGGGAGTATGCCCTGGAGTGTCTTGATCACTTGGTCGAGCAAGGCGTCAAGATCTTGGTCATCGCCTGCAACTCGGGCAGCGCCGCAGTCCTCCGCGACGCCCGGGAACGCTACGCCGTCCCGGTGGTCGAGGTGATCTTGCCGGCCGCCCGTCGGGCAGTCGCTGCCACCCGGTCGGGGCGGGTCGGAGTGATCTGCACCGAAGCGACCGCCACATCGCAGGCCTATGATGACGCCTTCGCCGCCGCCCCGCACATCGAACTCCACACCGCCGCTTGCCCACTTTTTGTCTCATTCGTCGAGGCCGGCGTTACCGGCGGCCCGGAACTACTGGCATGCGCAGAGGAATACCTCAAGCCCCTGCAGCAGGTCGATATCGACACGTTGATCTTGGGCTGCACTCACTATCCGCTGCTCACCGGCGTGATCTCGTACGTGCTTGGTGACAACGTCAGCCTGGTGTCCAGCGCGGAGGAGTGCGCCAAGGACGTGTACGCGGCACTCACTCGACGAAACCTGACCCATGATCAGCCACGGGTCGCCAACTACCGCTTCTTGACCACCGGTAGCCCGGAGGCCTTCGAGGGCGTTGGACACCGACTCATGGGTGGTCTGGTCACCGGCGTCGAGCAGTTCGTCTGATCCCGAAGATGAAGTTGACCGTCGTCGGCTGTAGCGGCTCTCTCTCCGGACCGGATTCTCCAGCCTCCAGCTACCTGCTGCAAGCGCCATACCAAGATCGAGTCTTTTCGCTGCTGATGGACTGCGGGCCGGGTGCCATGGGAGCGCTCTACCGCTATATCGACCCTCATGAGATCGACGCCATAGCGTTGAGTCACCTGCATGCTGATCATTGTTTGGATCTGTGCGGCTATTACGTAGCAGCGCGCTATTCGCCTAACGCGCCGTGGCCGCGCCGTCCGGTCTATGCCCCAGCCAGCGCGGCCGCGCGGCTCGCCAGGGCGTACGAGGTGACAGGCATCAACAGCGAGGTCGGGGAATCCGGCGCCTCCCTTGCCGAGCAGTTCGACTGGCATACCTGGCGGTCCAGCCAGCAGATCGGACCGTTCCTGGTACGCGCGGTGCGAGTCGCCCACCCGGTCGAGGCGTACGGCATCCGGGTAGAGGAGGAGGCACCCGGCGGCGGCGCCATGGTGTACTCCGGCGACACCGGGCCATCCGAGAATCTGGTTCACTTCGCCAACGGTGTCGACCTGTTGTTGGTGGAGGCGGCTTTCCTCGACGCTCCCGACAATCCTCCCGGCATGCATCTCTCCGGTGCCCAGGCTGCTGCTATCGGCCAGGCGGCGGGCGTCCGGGCCGTGGTCATCACTCATATTCCGCCATGGCATGAGCCACAGCGCGTACTCGCTGAAGCAGTGCCTCACTTCGACGGGCCTGTTTCACTAGCGACGCCTGGAGCGTCGTGGGAGATCAATGCTTCTAGGCTGAGCTCGTGACCTCTCGAGCCGACGGACGTAGCCATGATCAACTTCGAGAGGTTCGGTTCACCCGTCGATGGCTTCCCCAGGCCGAGGGCTCGGTATTGGTGGAATTTGGCCAGACCCGGGTACTGGTCGCCGCCAGCGTGACGGAGGGGGTTCCGCGCTGGCGTAAGGGCTCCGGCCTCGGCTGGGTAACCAGCGAGTACGCGATGCTGCCGCGCGCCACCAACACGCGAAACGATCGCGAATCCGTACGCGGTCGGATCGGGGGCCGCACCCATGAGATCAGCCGACTCATCGGCCGCAGTCTCCGCGCGATCATCGACTACAAAGCGCTGGGCGAGAACACCATCGTGCTCGACTGCGACGTATTGCAGGCCGACGGCGGCACCAGGACCGCCTCGATCACGGGCGCGTATGTCGCCCTCGTGGATGCTGTCGGTTGGCTGCGGGACCGCAATCTGTTGACCGCTGAGCCTCTTACGGGATCGGTGGCGGCCGTCTCGGTCGGAGTGGTCGATGGCGTGCCGCTGCTCGACCTGTGCTACACCGAGGACTCGGCTGCTGATACCGACATGAACGTTGTCATGAGTGGTGCCGGGGCCTTCATCGAGGTACAGGGCACCGCCGAGGGCGCCCCGTTCGATCGGCCTGTTCTCGATCAGCTCCTCGACCTCGGCGCCACCGGTTGTGCGCAGTTGACTGCGATGCAACAAGCCGCACTCGCTTCGTAAATGACGAGCGCCCATCGGGTCGTGCTGGCGACGAACAACCGCAAGAAGCTTGCCGAGCTGAGGCGCCTCGTTGTCGATGAAGCACCAGACGTGCAGGTCCTTGGACTGGTTGATGTTCCGGCATATCCCGAGCCGGTGGAGACCGAGCGGACCTTCGAGGGCAATGCCTTGCTCAAGGCGCGCGCCTGCGTTGCAGCCAGCGGATTACCCGCGCTCGCTGACGACTCCGGACTTGCGGTTGATGTGCTCAACCAGATGCCCGGCGTACGGTCCGCCCGCTGGGCCGGCCCTGGTGCCAGCGACGAGGAGAACAATGCCCTTCTGCTGCGCCAGCTGGAGGATGTCCCGGCAGCCGAGCGGACTGCCAGGTTCGTTTGTGCGATGGCGCTCGTCCTTCCGGATGGTGCCGAACACGTACGGCTGGGTGAGATGCGAGGCCGGCTGAGTGTCAGCCCCGCCGGTGACAATGGGTTCGGCTACGATCCGCTATTCGTGGCCGAGGGAAACACCGTGACCAACGGGGAGCTTGAGCCAGCCGAGAAGGATGCCATTAGCCATCGCGGGCGCGCCGTTCGTGCCATCCTGCCTGTACTGATAGCGGAGCTGCGCCGGCTGGAGCCAGCTGCTCGATCGGTCGGCTCTGCCGGCCGTCCTTGGGAGGAGGGATGAGCCGTGAAGACCTACCTTGACCTGCTTGACCATGTCCTGACCCGAGGAGTGGAGAAGAGCGATCGGACTGGCACTGGCACGCTCAGCACATTTGGCTACCAGATGCGCTTCGATCTCCGCGAAGGCTTTCCACTGCTGACGACCAAGAAGCTGCACACCCGTTCGATCATCGCCGAACTGTTGTGGTTCATCCAAGGCTCAACCAACGTCAAATGGCTCCACGAACAGGGCGTGACCATCTGGGACGAATGGGCCGATGCGGACGGCGAACTGGGCCCTATCTACGGGTACCAGTGGCGGTCCTGGCCGACACCAGCCGGCGAACACGTTGACCAACTGGCCGGCGTGATCAATTCGATCAAAGCGACGCCAGATTCCCGTCGCCACATCGTCAGCGCGTGGAATGTTGCCGATCTTGCCGACATGGCGTTGCCGCCGTGCCACACAATGTTCCAGTTTTACGTGGCGCATGGCCGATTGTCCTGCCAGCTCTACCAGCGCTCCGCCGACATCTTCCTCGGCGTGCCATTCAATATCGCCTCGTACGCCCTGCTCACGCACCTGGTAGCCCAAGTCTGCGACTTGGAGGCCGGCGACTTCGTGCACACTCTCGGCGACGCACACCTCTACCTCAACCACCTTGATCAAGCCCGGCTGCAGTTAGGGCGAGAGCCGCGCGACCTCCCGAAGCTGGTGCTCAACAGGGGCGTCAGTTCGATCGATGAGTTCAGCTCCGATGACATTGCGATCGAGGGGTATGACCCGCATCCGGGCATCAAAGCGCCAATCGCAGTTTGATCATGCCCGAGATCATTGGGATAGCAGCTGTCGCGGTCAACGGCGTTATCGGTGCGGACAACGACATACCGTGGCGGATTCCAGCCGACTGGCAGCGGTTCAAGGCCTTGACGATGGGAAACGTGTTGATCATGGGCCGCAAGACCTATGACTCGATCGGCCGTTCGTTGCCTGGGCGCACCACATTCGTGATCACCCGGGACCGGCTGTGGCGAGGCGAAGGTGTACACGTTGTGGCCGGTCTCGATGAGGCGATTGATCAGGCGATGCTGCTGAGCCCCAAGATCATCTTTGTCGCTGGCGGGGGAGAGGTCTACCGGGCGGCCTGGGATCGGCTCACCGGGCTGGAGGTTACCGAGGTCGATCGCAATCCCGATGGCGACGTGAGGTTTCCGGAGATCGATCCGGACGAGTGGATCGAAATGAGTCGGGAAGCACACGATGGTTACAGCTTTGTGAATTATCGGCGGCGCTCATCCAAGATGTCCGTTGTTTGAGAATTACCGGTGTGCCAACCCGAAGCCGTGGTTGCTCGTCCCTTAGAATCACGCCCCGGGTCGTAAATCGTTGGGCGAGGAGAACCACATGCGAGAACCGTCTTTGGCTGCCAAGTTAGGCGCCGAATTTCTTGGGACGTTCCTACTTGTTTTCGGGGGTTGCGGCAGCGTTGTTGTGTCCGCCCAATTCCTGAACAAGGACAAAGTTGAACTGGGAATCGGTTTGCTGGGTATCGCGCTCTGTTTCGGCTTGGCTGTGTTGGTCGGCGCGTTCGCCTTCGGTCACGTGTCGGGCGGTCATTTCAACCCCGCAGTCAGCATCGGCCTGGCGATAGCGAAGCGGTTCGAGTGGAAGGGCGTGCTGCCCTACATCGTGACCCAGGTCGTCGCCTCCACCGTTGCGGGCGCGGTGCTGTTGGGGATCGCGTCCGGGAAGGCTGGCTTCAGCGCCGTGGAGAGCGGCTTTGCCACGAACGGCTATGGTGATCGCTCGCCTAACGGCTATGGACTCTTCGCCTGTCTGATCACCGAGATCATCATGACCGCGATCTTCCTTTACATCATTCTTGGCGCCACCGACGATCGTGCTCCGAAAGGCTTCGCGCCTATTGCGATCGGCCTTGGGCTGACCGTGATCCACCTTGCCAGCATTCCGATTGACGGCACCTCGGTAAATCCGGCCCGCTCACTCGGAGTTGCCTGGTTTGCAGGCGGTGCCGCGCTGGCGCAGATCTGGTTGTTCATCGTCGGGCCGATTATCGGGGCAGCGATTGCCGGTGCCACGTACAAACTCATCACCGGCGCGCCCAGCGCAGACATCGGTATCGCCCAGAATCCGGACGTCGAGAGCGAGACCCGTCGAGAAACCGCTTAACGGCTCCGGGTAACGAGAAGGCCGCGTCCGGCGAGTGCAGGAGCGGCTGGTGGAGCTCGCCTGGATTGCGGCAGCACGGTAAAGCTGTGCTTCACCGGGCGTGACGAACGAGGCGGATCGAAGCGGACTTCGAGTTGGCCCGGAGCCAATAGATACAGTGCCGAAGGAGGGACTCGAACCCTCACACCCGAAGGCACAGGAACCTAAATCCTGCGTGTCTACCAGTTCCACCACTCCGGCGCACACCGAGTTGTCAGAATCTCAACACCACATATGGTGCTCAGATTCTGACAAGTCGGCGATGAAGTCTACAGATGTAGGTCGCGCTTGAGCTTGTCGACGTGACCGGCGGCCTTGACGTTGTACTGGGCGACGGCGATAGTGCCCTCGCCCTTCTGATCGACATCGATCACGAAGGTTGATCGAATGACTCCCTTGATCAATTTGCCGTACAGCAACTTTTCTCCGAACGCGCCGTACGCGTTGAGCGTCGACCTGTTCGGATCAGAGAGAAGAGGAAAACCGACTGACTCCTTCGTACGGAATTGGATGAGTTTTTCCTGAGCGTCTGGCGAGATGCCGATCACGTGAAGGCCCGCGGCGCCAAGCTCCTCCATGGCGGCGGTGAAGTCGACCGCCTGCGTCGTGCACCCAGGCGTCATCGCAGCGGGGTAGAAGTAAACAATCACGCGCTGTCCGGGGAAGTCAGCGAGCGACACATTCTCGCCGTCGGCGTCGGGCAAGGTAAAGGGTGGCGCGGCGTCACCGTCGCTGAGCCGAATGGTCATGCGAAGACCCTAGCCGCTGCTGCCACCGGCTTTTGATCCGCAGCCGCGCCCGCGCAGCGGTCACGCTGCAATACGCTGTGATCTTGGGACGCCGCAACACAGTCAAGGGAGGCTATGTGTCCAACGACTCTCCTCAGCCCACCCGTACGCCATCCCAGATCGAAGCTGATCTGGGCGCGACCCGGGATCGGCTGGCTGCCTCGGTCGAGGCGCTTATCGACCAGGTGCATCCCAACCGGATCAAACAGCGCCAGATCGCCAATGTGAAGCATTTCGCCAACACGGAACTGGAGAACGCCAAATCCAAGATCTTCAATGCCCGTGGCGATCTTCGCACCGACCGAATAGCGGTGATTGCTGCGGCCGTGGCCGGCATTGTCGGATTCTTGCTGATCATCCGCGCCATTGCGCGACGCGGGCGTAGTGACTGACTGTTGAGCAACCAGAGCAGCGTCGAGCACTCCGGCGGCCTGGACGATGACGCGCTGCCGATCAGGATGCTGCATGATCGGGTGCTGGTCTCGACCGACGACGAAGCCAGCGAGCGACGCAGTAGCGGGGGAATCGTGATCCCGGCGACAGTGGCGATCGGACGTCGACTCGCGTGGGGCCGGGTCGTCGCGGTGGGTACAAACGTAAGGACCGTCAAGCCGTCAGATCGAGTGCTGTTCGATCCTGAGGATCGCGCCGAGGTCGAGGTCAGAGGTAAGGATTATGTGTTGCTGCGGGAGCGTGATCTTCATGCAGTCGCCTCCGAAAGACTTCAGGACGGGAAAACTGGCCTCTACCTGTAAGTTCTGCTTCTTCTAAAGGGGTCAGGTGCGGTACGGGCCTTATAACGAATCTAAACGTAACGTGAGAGATGTGGCGCTTTTCTGTCAGATTGCCTCTAGGGTGGCGAGGTGGCACCAGCGAATGGGTGTCCTCTCAACAACGAAGTGAGGCCTGTATGACTTTCGTTCGTCCCGCGCACCGCGTCCTCCTCGCGGCCGCATCCATGAGTGCCCTGTTCGTCGCCGCAGCTTGTGGTGGCGGCGGTGGCGCCCCGAGTGGCGGTGGGAGCTCGGCCCCTGCCGCCGACTTCAGCAAGCAGGGTGACATCGAGGTCTGGCAAGGGAAGGACACATCGGGTAACTTCCAGAAGCTGATCGACCAGTTCAACTCGCAGCACCCGAACGGCAAGGTCACCTTCCAAGAGCTGCCCGATAACGCAGATCAGCAACGCCAGCAGATGGTGCAGAATACCCAGATCAAGAACCCCAAGATGGCAGTCCTGAGTGTCGATGTTGTGTGGACGGCCGAGTTCGCCGCTAAGGGCTACGTCGAGGCATTGCCACCCGACAAGTTCCCAACCGACGGCTTCTTGAAGGCCACAGTCAATTCGGCGACCTACTTCAACAAGCTGTACGCCTACCCCAGCACATC
>Ga0307307_10000067_pt1 | contig 19389 bp, 20 predicted proteins | sample ER_DNA_194_FD_194505 | JGI IMG/M metagenome (GOLD analysis project Ga0307307, IMG submission 194505) | Bulk soil microbial communities from the East River watershed near Crested Butte, Colorado, United States - ER_DNA_194 | ecosystem: Environmental > Terrestrial > Soil > Floodplain | place...
GCTGGCCGGGCTGATCACGATGGGCGGCGTGGACGGGGCGGCCGGGGTGCGCCGGCTGCGGCCGGCGGTGCTGGCCCGGTACGGGCTGGGGGAGGTGTTGCAGGAGGTCGAGGACCGGCACGCCGGGCTGACCGTGCTGTCCTGTGGGCGGGACATCGGCGGCGGGATCACCGAGTACCGGCTGCGGCTGAACCCCGAAGCCCGAGCCGTCGTCGAGGCGGCCATCAACACCGCCTCCGCCCCCCGCATCGTCGACGGCGTGTGGGACTCCCGGACGGTGGACCAGCGCCGCGGCGACGCCCTGCTGGAGGTCTGCCGCCGCGCCCACACCCTCAAACTCGCCAGGACGACCTCCGCCGATACGACGGCGGGCGCCGGCACGACGCCCGACACCGACACTGGCGCCGCCGCAACGCCCGGCACCGTGGTGTGGGGACGGGTGGTGCCGGCGGGAGTGAAGTCGACGGTGCTGGTGACCATCGGCCTGGACGACCTTCGCGAGCGGGGCCCGGCCCGGCACCCTGATCGGCGGCGTGGACGGCGGCACCCTGCTCGGTCCGGAGACGGTGCGCAAGCTGGCCTGCGACGGCAACATCATCCCGGTGCTGCTGGGTGGGCACGGGCAGATCCTCGACCTCGGCAGTGCTCGCCGGGCCTTCACCTCCGCCCAGCACCGCGCGCTGTGGCTACGGGACCGGCACTGCACCTTCCCCGGCTGCACCGTCCCCGGCACCTGGGCCGACGCCCACCACATCCGGCACTGGGCCGACGGCGGGAACACCGACCTGGCCAACGGCACCCTGCTGTGCGGGCGGCACCACACCATCGTCCACCGCGACCGGCTCACCGCCCTGGTCACACCCGCCGGCGTCCGCTGGAACCGCAGGCTCGGCAGCTACGACGACCCGCTCGCTCCGGCCAGCACCGCAGTCGACGAATCGGCCGCCGACGACCCCGACCCACCACCCCAATGACCGTGCCCGAAACGGTTGCGCTCTCCGTGAAGCGAACCACCACGGAGGGAGAGGTCCACCATGATGGCGGGATGAGTGAACCCTTCCACGCCGTCGACGTCATTCGCACGAAGCGGGACAAGGGCGAGCTGGCCGACGAGCAGATCGACTGGGTCGTCGACGCCTATACGCGCGGCGTCGTCGCGGACGAGCAGATGTCGGCCTTGGCCATGGCCATCTTCCTCAACGGCATGACCCGCCGCGAGATCGAACGCTGGACCGCGGCGATGATCGCCTCGGGCGAGCGCATGGACTTCTCCGGCCTGTCACGTCCCACCGCCGACAAGCACTCCACCGGCGGCGTCGGTGACAAGATCACGCTGCCGCTGACGCCGCTCGTGGCGGCGTGCGGGGTCGCGGTACCGCAGCTGTCCGGCCGCGGCCTCGGGCACACCGGTGGGACGCTCGACAAGCTCGAGTCGATCCCGGGCTGGCGCGCCGATCTCGACAACGACGCGATGATGAGCCAGCTCGAGGAGGTCGGAGCGGTCATCTGCGCGGCCGGCGCTGGGCTCGCGCCCGCCGACAAGAAGCTGTATGCGCTGCGCGACGTCACCGGGACGGTCGAGGCCATTCCGCTCATCGCCAGCTCGATCATGAGCAAGAAAATCGCCGAGGGGACCGGCGCGCTGGTTCTCGATGTCAAGGTCGGGTCGGGGGCCTTCATGAAGGACGTCGACAGCGCGCGACAGCTCGCCGAGACGATGGTCGAGATCGGCACCGACGCTGGCGTCAAGACCGTGGCCGTGTTGACGAACATGCAGACACCACTCGGTCTCACCGCAGGCAACGCGCTCGAGGTACGCGAGTCCGTGGAAGTCCTCGAGGGCGGCGGGCCGGACGACGTCGTCGAGCTCACCGTGACCCTCGCGCGTGAGTTGCTCAGCGCCGCCGGCCGCGAGGAGGTTGATCCTGCGGACGCCCTCAAGGACGGCCGCGCCATGGACGTCTGGCGGCGGATGATTTCCGCCCAGGGCGGTGACCCGGACGCCGAGCTGCCCACCGCCAAGGAGACGCACGAGGTGTTGGCCCCGGCCGATGGCGTCCTCACGCAGCTCGACGCATACCAGGTCGGTGTCGCCGCCTGGCGGCTGGGAGCCGGTCGTGCGCGCAAGGAGGACGACATCCAAAAAGGTGCGGGCGTCGAGATGCACGCCAAGCCCGGAGCCTATGTCCGGGGTGGCGAGCGGCTTCTGACGCTGCACACCGATGACGCGGGGCTCTTCGACCGTGCGCTTGAGGCGCTCGAGGGCGCGTACTTCATCGCCCCCGAGGGGTCCCGCCCGGACTTGCTGCCACTCGTGATTGACCGGATCGAGTGACCCCTAGGCTGAGCCCGTGCCACAGCTCATCAAGGCGCCTACGCGCATCCCCGTGCCCGGCGGAAAGGTCATCGACGAGTACGTCGGCGCGGTCAACACTCCCCAGACGTCGCTGCACGGATCGGTGTCCGTCGCCCACATGAACGCGCCGGCCGACTGGTCGGAGCCGTTCCAGGCGCCGGAGTTCGGCGAGATCACGCTCGTCCTCCGCGGGATCGTGGTCGTGGACCACGACGGCGGGCGGTTCGAGGTCGGTGAGGGTCAGGCGGTCGTTACGGCGCCCGGGGAGCGGGTGCGGTACTCCGCCGGTGCGGACGGTGCGGAGTACGTCGCGGTATGCCTGCCGGCGTTCACTCCGGGGGCGGCGCACCGTGAAGACGAGTGATCCGACGCTCGACGTCCTCCGGGCCGTTCCCAAGGTCCTGCTCCACGACCACCTCGACGGCGGACTGCGGCCGCAGACCATTCTCGATCTCGCCGTCGGTGGCCCCCGGGCCGAGGACCGCCTCCCGGCGCACGACGCGACCGCGCTCGGAGAGTGGTTCCGCGAGAACGCGGACTCGGGGTCGCTGGAGCGCTATCTCGAGACCTTCACGCAGACCCTTGCCGTCATGCAGACCGAGGAGGGCCTGTTCCGGGTCGCCTCGGAGGCCGCCCAGGACCTCGCCGCCGACGGCGTCGTCTACGCGGAGGTCCGGTATGCACCGGAACAGCACCTCGATTGCGGGCTCACCCTCGAGCAGGTGGTCGAGGCGGTCAACGACGGCTTCCGCGAGGGTGAGCGGGTGGCCGCCCAGTCCGGTCACCACATCCGGGTGGCGGCCTTGCTGACGGCCATGCGGCATGCGGCCAAGAGCCGGGAGATCGCCGAGCTCGCGGTGCACTATCGCAACGACGGGGTCGCCGGGTTCGACATCGCGGGTGCGGAGGCCGGCTACCCGCCGACGCGCCATCTCGACGCCTTCGAGTACCTGCGCCGGGAGAACGCCCACTTCACCATCCACGCCGGCGAGGCGTTCGGGTTGCGCAGCATCTGGGAGGCCATCCAGTGGTGCGGCGCGGACCGGCTGGGACACGGCGTCCGGATCGTGGACGACATCACCGTCGAAGGGCTTCCGTTCCCGGCCTGGCTGAAGCAGGCCGCCGCTCGGGGGCTGACGACGCTGGCCGACGTGGACCTCGACTCGGTGTTCCTGGGACTGCTCGCCGCCTACGTCCGGGACGCGCGCATCCCGCTGGAGATGTGTCCGAGCAGCAACCTTCAAACCGGGGCGGCCGCGTCGATCGGGCTGCATCCGATCTCCCTGCTCGCCCGGCTGCGGTTCCGCGTCACCCTGAACACCGACAACCGGCTGATGAGCCGCACCTCGCTGTCGCGGGAGGCCAGTCTGCTGGCCGCCGAGGCGAACTGGACCCTGGCCGACCTGCGCTGGGTCACGCTCAACGCGATGAAGTCCGCCTTCTTGCCCTTCGACCGGCGGTTGGCCCTCATCGACGAGGTGATCAAGCCGGGGTACGCGGCATACGGCCTCCCGAGATGACCAAGCGGCAGGGACCCTGCCAGGGGCTGCCGAGGCGGCCGCTCAGGTGATCCGGTCGGGCGCGGTGAGCCGCTGCCGGAGCGCCGAGTCCCGGGCCAGCCGTACCGTGTCGCGGCGTCGGCGGTCCGCGAGGATCGCCGCGAGGACGTACTCGGGGTGGTTGCCCGGTGGTGGCGGCGGGGAGACGTAGAGGCTCATCTCGGCGAGCAGCTTGCGCCCCATCTCCTCTCGGGCCTGCGGCGTCATCGACGCGGCGGCGGGGAGGAAGGTGCGGACCGCCATCGCCAGGTCGTCGGGCAGCTGCGTGATGTCGGCGTTCATCGCCCAGGTGGCCAGCTGCGGCGGCATCGGCACGGGCGGTGGCAGCTGGGCGGTCACGCGGTCTCGGACCACGTAGGTCCCGGCCACCATGTCCCCGAGCCGCTTGCCCTTCTTGCTGAGGATCGACGCGATGACCGCGGGAATGCCCCAGAACATGTAGACCTCCACGACGCCGAGCAGCCCGCGGGTCAAGGCATGTCGGAAGGTGATCGGTCCCGCGTCGTCCCGGACCGTGCGCAGGCCGGCCGCCATCTTGCCCAGGCTGCGACCGCGGGTCAGAGTCTCGATGGTGACGGGGTAGGCCAGCCAGGCGGCGAGGAAGCAGACGAGCATGGTCGCGGCGATGAGGGCGTCGTCGAGTTGCTGGGACAGAGCCGCGCCCGCGGAGATCAGCGTGAAGGTGGCCACCCAGACGATGAGGTAGTCGAGGAACCCCGAGAGGATCCGCGACCCGATCGACGCGGGCGGTAGGTCGAGCGCGACGGCCTCACCGGTGACGAAATCGTCGTCACCGACGCCGAGGGTCGCGCTGCTCATGGGTTGATCGTAGGTGTCAGCAACGGGGTCGGGAGGGGATCCCGGAGCCCGCAACCCGCCGGTGACCCAGCGCATACAGTGACCGCGTGGACCTCGACGCCTACGTGCTCGCGCACCAGCACGAGTGGGCGCGACTGCACGAGCTGGCGTCGAAGCGCGGCAAGCTGACCGGCGCCGAGGGCGACGAGCTCCTCGACCTTTACCAGCGCGTGGCCACCCACCTCTCCGAGATTCGCACCCGCTCGCCCGAGCCCACTCTCGTCGCGCACCTGTCGTCGATGCTGGCGACGGCGCGGCTCCGCTCGGCGGGGACGCGGACGCTGAGCCTGGACGACGTCACGGCGTTCTTCACGGACACCTTCCCGGCGGCGCTCTACCGGACCCGCGCCTGGTGGCTCTGGACGATGGCGGCGAACGTCGTGGTGGCGTGGGTGATCGGCGCATGGTTCGTCGCGAACCCCAGCGTCGAGTCCGCCCTTCTCTCACCGGAGGAGGTCGACCAGCTCGTGAACAACGACTTCGAGAACTACTACGGCGAGTATGCGGCCGGCAGCTTCGCGCTGCGGGTCTGGACCAACAACGCCTGGGTGTCGGCGCTCTGCATCGCGCTCGGGGTGCTCGGAGTACCGGTGATCCTGTTGCTGCTCAACAACATCGTCAACGGCGCGGTCATCGGCGGCCTGATGTGGTCGCACGGCCGGGGCGACCTGTTCTTCGGGCTGATCCTGCCGCACGGGATGCTCGAGCTGACCGCCGTCTTCGTCGCGGCCGGCGTCGGGTTGCGGATCTTCTGGGCGTGGATCGAACCGGGACCACGAAGACGCCTGGACGCGATCGCCTCGGCCGGACGAGTAGCGATGTCGGTCGCCCTGGGCCTCGTCGCAGTCCTGCTGGTCAGCGGCATCATCGAGGCGTTCGTGACGCCGTCTCCGCTGCCGACGTGGGCGCGGATCGTCATCGGGTTCGTCGCGTGGGGCGCGTTCATGACCTACGTGTTCACGGTGGGGCGGTGGGCGGCGCACCGGGGCGGCACCGGCGACCTCGCCGCGCGCGACGTCGGCGACATGGCACCCGTCGTGGGCTGACCGCCGCCGGTCACGCTGATTCTGAGTCGGCCTCAGGCCTTCCACCACGGTCGTTCGAGGGCGCGCTCGGTGCCGCCGGTGCGGTCGAGATCGTCGAGCGTGCGCATGTCGTCGTCGGAGAGCTGGAAGTCGAAGACCTGAGCGTTCTCCTCGATGCGCTCCCGGTGCGTGGACTTGGGCAGCACGACGACGTCGCGTTGGAGCGCCCACCGGATCAGGACCTGCGCCGGGGTGCGTCCCAGCCGCTCGGCGACCCGGGCCACGTCATGGTCCCGCAGATGGCGACCGGTCCCGAGCGGGCTGTAGGCCTCGAGCGCCACGCCGCGGCCGTCACAGGCGTCGAGGAGACCACGCCGGAACTCGAACGGACTGAACTGCACCTGGTTGACGACGGGCGGCATCTCGGCCTCCGCGAGGACGGCGTCGAGGTCCGCCACGCTGAAGTTGGACACGCCGATGGAGCGGGCATACCCCTGCTTCTTCGCTCGCTGCATTCCGTCCCAGGCCCAGGTCGGCCCGCCCTGGGGCCAGTGGACGATGTAGAGGTCCACCGTGTCGATGCCGAGGTGCTCGAGGCTGCGCTGCACCTCCGCCTCCGGGTCGCGGTGGCCGGGGTAGAACTTCGTGGTCACGAACACCTCCTCGCGAGGCAGACCGACGTCCCGGAGGGCACGTCCGACGCTGCGCTCGTTCCGGTATGCCTGCGCGGTGTCGATATGTCGATATCCCGCCTCGAGGGCCCAACGCACGGCGTCCTCGCAGGTCCGCCCGTCTGGTACCTGCCACACGCCGAGCCCGAGGAGCGGGATCTCGTTGCCGTCGGCCAGCACTCGATACCGTCCGTCCGCCGTTACCGCACGTGGCGCCACGGTGCACTCCTTCCGTCGAAGACACGAGACCAGACACCAGCCTCTCTCCAACCGCGATCGGCCGCAGAACGTAGCCCTGGGGTCAGAGCAGGCCCTGGCTCTTCAGCAGCAGGTAGTGGTCGGCCAGCCGGGGTGGCAGATCCTCCGGACTCGCGTCGATGACGGTCACGCCCAACCGGCCCAGCAGAGCGATGGTGCGCTGCCGCAGAGCCAGGGTGCGCTCCGCGGCGGCGGCGTCGTAGGCGTGCCGTGTGCTGTCGCGGCGGGCGGCCATCTCTTCGAGCGCCGGGTCGCTCACCGACGCGAGGACGACCCGGTGATGGGTGGTGAGCGCCGCGAGCGTCGGCAGCAGAGACTCCTCGATGGCGACCGGCTCGAGCGCGGTGAGCAGGACGACCAGCGCACGGCGCGGCGCCGTGTCGGCGATCGCCGTCGCGAGCGTCGGCCACGACGCCTCGAGCAGCGCCGGCTCCAGTGGTGCCATGGCGCTGACGAGGTCGCCGAGCAGGGTCGTCCGGCCTGATCCGGTGACTCGGGCGCGAACCCAGCGGTCACCAGCGATGAAGTCGATGCGGTCCCCAGCGCGGGAGGCGAGCGCCGCCAGGAGCAGCGCCGCGTCCATCTCGCTGTCGAGGCGCGGCATGTCCTCGACGCGCCCGGCCGAAGTGCGGGAGGTGTCGAGCACCAGGACGACTCGGCGATCGCGCTCGGGCTGCCAGGTCCGGACGACGACGTGCTGACGGCGGGCGGTGGCGCGCCAGTCGATCGACCGGACGTCGTCGCCCTCGACGTAGTCGCGCAGCGAGTCGAACTCCGTGCCCTGGCCCCGGATTCGTACGGCGGAGCGGCCGTCCAGCTGGCGTAGGGTGGCCAGCCGCGACGGCAGGTGCTTGCGGCTCGCGAACGGCGGCAGCGCCCGGATCGCCCCGCCGATGCTGAACGACCGTTGCCGTGCGCCGATGCCCAGCGGGCCGAAGCTTCGGACGGTCACGCGGTCGGCCAGCCGGTCGCCGCGACGCGTCGGGCGTAGCGCCGTCGTGAACCGCCGCCGCTCCCCGCCGGGGAGCCGCAGTCGGTGGCGTTCGCCGGTCGCGCCGGCGGACGGCTGCCACGCATCGCGGATCCATCCACGGACGCGCCGCCCCGACATGTTCGTCACGAGCAGAGACGTGGAACCCGCCGTGCCCAGCCGCACCTGACCCACCGGTTCACGCTGGATGTCGAGCCGCTGAGGGCTGACGGCGAACGTCAGGTCCAGCACGGTCACGGCGACGCAGATCCCGACCCAGATGAGGACCATCTCACGGGTCGGCTGGAGGACGACGGCAACCATCCCCAGCAGCAGGAGCAGCGGGAACCGCCCGCTCACCGCCACGGCGGCACCCGGGCCCGGCGACGCATACGCAACCTCAGCGCGGCACCGGCACCGAGCCGATGGCGCTGGCCAGCACCGAACCGACCGAGACGCCTTCGAGCTCGGCTTCCGGACGCAGCGAGAGCCGGTGCCCCAGCGTGGCCTGGGCCAGCGCCTTGACGTCGTCAGGAGTGACGAAGGTGCGGCCGTTCATCCACGCCCAGGCCCGAGAGGTCGCGAGCAGAGCGGTCGCCCCACGAGGGCTCACGCCGAGCGACACCGACGGGGCCGAGCGGGTCGCCCGCGCGATGTCGACGATGTACCCGCCCACGTCGGGCGCAACGGTGACCAGGCGAACCGCGTCGACCGCGGCGGCGAGATCGTCGGCGCCAGCGACCGCCTCGATGCCGGCGGCGGCGAGATCGCGCGGGTCGAACCCGCTCGCGTGCCGCCGGATCACCTCCAGCTCGTCGTCGCGCGGCGGCAGCGGCAGCACCACCTTGAGGAGGAACCGGTCCAGCTGCGCCTCGGGAAGGGGGTAGGTGCCCTCGTACTCGACCGGGTTCTGAGTCGCGGCCACGAGGAACGGCTGCGGCAGCGGTCGCGGCACGCCCTCGACCGACACCTGGCGCTCCTCCATCGCCTCGAGGAGGGACGCCTGCGTCTTCGGCGGCGTCCGGTTGATCTCGTCGGCGAGAAGCAGGTTCGTGAAGACCGGCCCCTCACGGAACACGAAGTCGGACGTCGTGTTGTCGTACACCAACGATCCGGTGATGTCGCCCGGCATCAGGTCTGGAGTGAACTGCACGCGCTTGGTGTCGATGGCCAGCGCCCTGGCCAGCGCCCGCACGAGCAGGGTCTTCGCGACGCCGGGCACACCCTCGAGCAGGACGTGCCCGCGCACGAGCAGGCAGATGATGACGCCGGAGACCGCGGCGTCCTGGCCGACGACCGCCTTGCCCACCTCGCGGCGGACGGCGAGGAGGGCTTCCCGGGCACGGTCGGACGCCGACTGCGCGTCTGGGTTCGCCGGGGTATGCGACGGCGGCTGGGCGGTCTCGCCGACCACCCGGCGTGCGGGCGGGCCGACCGGCTGGGTCGGGACCGGGGGCGGGCCCGAGGTCGTGGGCGGAATCCGCCAGTGGTCCGGTTGCGGCGGGCCGTCGCTGGCGTATGCCGCTGGCTGTGGCGCCGGTGGGGCCTGCGCCGGCGAGATCTGGTCGGGCGGGTCGCTCATGAGCGGCGGACTTCCTTCTCGAGGGCGGCGAGCTCGGCGGCGAGCCCGAGGAGGTGGTCGTCCCGGTCGGGAGGCGGGCCGAGCAGCAGCGTGCCGACCTCGTCGACCCGGCGACCGCTGGCCGCCGCCACGGCACTGACCAGGGCCTGGTCGGTTCCGCGGGACGAGATCCAGGGACTGGGCCGGGGGAGGCCGAGATAGTCGGCGAGGCGGGTCCGGCTGGCCAGCTGGAGCGTGGCGCCGGCCCGGGCGGCGTCGCGGGCGCGCCGGTAGAGGCGGCCGCGGCTCTCGGTGGTCTCGACGGCGCGCACGACGACGGGAAGCGGCTCAGCAACCAGTCGGCCGAACCGGCGTCCCCGCCACAGGACCAGCCCGAGGAACGCGACTCCGCCCAGCGCGAGGACCGGTCCGAGCCACCGGGGCAGGACCGAGACGATTCCCGAGTCGCCGGTCGGGAGGTCCTCGCGCGAGGGGACGTACCAGACGACCCGGCTCGAGTGGCCGAGGGTCCGCAGCAAGATCGCGGCATCAGCGGCGTCGGTGATCTGGTCGTTGGCCGGGGCGGAGGTGCTGCCGAGGAGGACCATCGGCGGGATGCTGCCGCGGCGCGCCCTGGAGAGGTAGACCGAGCTCCCGTCGTGGGTGAAGCAGGTCCCGTCAGCCAGCCTCGACCGATACTCCAGCTGGCTGCGGGACAGCGTCTCGCCAGCCCGGACGTCGCTCGTGCCGCAGTCGGTCGCGACGAGGTCGCGCTCGGAACGGCGGGCCTCGGTGACGGTGACGTCGGGCGCCAGGTAGCGGAGCACGGTTCGGTCCGGCGCCAGAAGGACGAGTCGCTCGGCGGCGCTCGCCACGTCGACGAGGTTCTCCGTCGTGGACTCGGCCAGTAGACCGGTGCGGGCCACGAAGACGGTGGTGTCGGCGTCGGCACCCGCGCGTTCGAGCTCGGCCTGCCCGCGGGCGATGGCCACCCGCACTCCCTGCGACTCGAGGACGCGAGCCAGAGCCTGTGCACCGTTCGCGGTGGGGTTGCGCGGGTCCAGCGGTGCGGAGCTGGCCGGCCCCGGGCCCTGCGAGACGAAGAGGAAGGCGACGCCGACGACCGCCGCGGCCAGGACGGCGACGAGCACCCAGCGCCGCCGCCAGCGACGCGGAGGCGGCGGGCTACCGGCGGTCGTCGGGGCCGGCCGGTCAGGACCGGCGGCCTCGGACGACCGCGACCAGAGGTCCGTCGTCATGACCGCACTCCGGTGAGCCAGACGGGGTCCGGTCGGTTGCCCGAAGTGCCGGCCGCCGCGGCGAGTGAGGACGGGGGCATGCCGTCACCATCGCGCGAGGAGCGGCCGGCCCGCGTCGGGATGACCGGCCTGGCCGCACGCAGGGCCGCGTCGATCGACCGGGCCGCCAGTGCGTCCTCCCGGCTGGCCCCCGCACCGCCGTAGGCGACCGCGTCGAACCGGTCGATGGTGCGCCCGATCTCCGCCGCCTGGGCCGGGAAGGCGGTCGCTAGGGCGGTTCCGACCTCATGGGCGGTCATCGACGGCGCGTCGGGTAGTAGGGTCCGGCTCTCGGCGTCGCGGGCGATGGCCCGGGTCCACGCGAGCACCGCGTCCCCGAACCGGTTCTCGGCAAAGGCCCGCTCGGCCTCCCGCCGCAGCTGGTCCGCGGTGAGCACGCTGTCGCCGAGCAGCGTCGTGCGCTCGGTCACCGCCTTGCTCTCGACGCGAATTCGGGTGAGGAGAAACGCGATCCCGGCGACGAGGAGGACAACGACGAGGGTGATGACGAGTGGCGGGAAGCTGGCACCCCCGGTGCCCTGAGTGCTCTGCAGGTCGGCCAGCCGCTCGGTGAGCCAGTCGATGAGGCGCTGGAACAGCGAGCGAGTGTCGTGGTACTCACTGCGCGCGAGCTCGTCGCTCAGCCACTGCCGCGCCTGGTCCGTCGAGGGGTCGAGGTCCATGGGAAGAGCGGCTGAGAGCACGGCCGCGAGGCGGCTCACGACCCGTTTCCCGTCGCCCGGGCGGCCCGCTGGAGCACGAGATCGAACCCCTCGAGCCGCATCCGCTGGTCGACGTAGACCAGTGAGATCGCCCCCGCGGCGAACGGGACCACGACGGTCATCGACAGCAGCGTGGCCACGGCCAGCCCCAGTGACGAGACCATGGCGTCGAGGCTCGGGCTGAGCGAGAGGATGTCGCCGAGGACCGACGAGACGACGAGCAGCGGCAGCTGGACGACCCAGAACACGACGACGCAGAGCAGCCCGACGACCAGGAGCCGGACGAAGATCCGCCAGAACGCACCCCGGGTCAGCGCCCAGCTGCGGTTCAGAGCATCGACGACCATGCGGCGCTCGAGCACCAGCGCCGCGCCCGCCAGGCAGGTGCGGGTGAGCAGGACGGCCGACCAGGCCGCGACCATGAGCCCTCCCGCGAAGGAAGTCAGAACGGCTGCCAGCAACGAGTTCGCCTGGGTCGCCAGCGCCACGAGAAGGACGAGGAGCAGGGCAGGCAGCGCGAGACCCAAGGTGAGCAGTGCGGCCAGGCCGATCAGCGGCAGCAGCTGACCCCGGACCTGCGCCCACAGCTCGGCCAGCCCCGGCCGGCGGCCGAGCGCCGCCTCGCCGACGGAGTAGGAGAGCGCACCGGCGAGGAACAGTGAGGCGAACCCGATCCCGAACAGGAGCAGCAGCCCGAAGAACGAGGTCCGGTCGATGACGGCGTCCGCCCCGAGGTCCGAGAACCAGGAACCCTGCGCCCCGAGCGCCGCCACGAGGATGGCCGGCACGGAGGAGATGGCCAGCACGACGAGGGTGGCGCTGAACACCGCTCCGGCGTTGCGCCGGATGTGCTTGACCGCGCCGTCGACGACGTCGCCGAGCGTCATGGGGCGCAGCGAGATGATCCCGGGCTTGTGGCTGGTGACGAGCAGCACCCGGTCGGGGCCGCGGCCTCGCATACCGACTGATGGATCGACCGCTCCGGTGGTCAGGCCGCCGGGTGGAAGGTATGCCGGTGGGCGGCGGCGCGTCTCCTCCAGCGGAGCGCCCGGGGGTGGCCCGAACCCGCTCACGGCTCTCCCGACCGTGCAACGTTCCCGAGCACTCCTGACAACCCCTGCCTCTGCCCACCGTCGCCACGACGGTGTCCGTCCGCAGAAGGTATCAAGGGGCGCGCTCGGCGGTGTTTGTTCTACCGGGTCTGGCGGGAGTGGTCCTCGGCGAGCTCGGGAACCGTGGCGGCCGTGTCGATCGTGGCGGCCGAACGGTCCGGCGCCCCCGCCACGGCGTCCATGACGGCGACCTTCCGCCGCCGCACCGGCTCGTGCCAGCGCTGCTCTCTCCGCACCGCGCGGGCCATCTTGAGTGGCCGGCCCGGCCGGCTCGCAGTGGGCTGGTAGCGGTTCCGAGCCCAGATCGATGTCGGGCGGGCCAGCCGGATCGCCCCGACCACCAGGAGCACTGGCACGAACAGACCGAAGAGGCCCGTCCAGATCTTGCCCTTGAGCAGGGTCACCGCCGCCAGGGCCAGCGTGACGGCGACGACGAGGATGACGCTGACGGCGAAGACGACCGGGTTGTCGTCGTCCAGGTCTGAGGAGTCGGCGATGACCGGAGCCACGCCGAGGACGAGCAGTCCCGTGACGCCGGCCGCGACGGCGACGGCGTCCACGGACAACCGTCCTTCCTCAGCCCAGTAGACGTCGTCGAGATGGAGGATGAGGGCGAACTCGTCGAGGACGAGCGCCGTCCCGATCCCGAACAGCGCTGCGCAGCTCGCCAGCCAGACGACCGGTTCCCGAGGTACGGCCAGTCCTGCTACTCCGCCGACCACCATGGCGACGGTCCCGAAGACGACGTGGTGGATGTGCAGTCCGCCGGGAGTGATGTTGCCGGGCCACCAGCTCACCTCGGCGCGGATCATCCGCACCGAGAAGCGGATGAACGCGAATGTCAGCAGGAACGCGACGAAGAAGCAGAACAGCGGCAGGCGGCCGGTGTCGAGGATGTTCTCGCGGAACCAGTCGCCCACACCCTTAGTCTCCGTTCGCGGTCACGCCCGGGGCAAGGGGCGCAGGACGGAGCGCAGCCGCCGCTCGACCTGGGCCGGCGTCGCGGACGTCGCCCCGAGCTGTTCCATCCGGGCGACGATGGCCGGCTCCGCCCGCCTCAGGGCCAGACCGCGGCGGAGCAGCACGAGCGGCGGCTTGCGTCGCTCGGCGAGGTCGCGGACCAGCCGGCGCACGAAGGTCAACCACCGTGGATGGCGAATGCACCACGCCGAGTGGAGGATCCCGGCGACGTCCAGGTCGTGGACGATCTCGGCCGCAAAGATGCCCTCGGCCACGACGAGGGCGTCGGGAGGAGCGTTCACCCGGGCGGTGCCGACGGCGGCGGACCGCGCGATGTCGTAGACCGGGACCGCTACGGACCCGGTCTGGGCGATCTGCTCGAGCGCCGCCACCGCCGCCTTGGCGTCCCACGACGCCGGCTCGTCCCAGTCGACGATCGTCGTCCCGCCCAGCTCGCGAGTGGGCAAGGCCGGATCGTCGCCGTCCCGGTAGAAGTCGTCCAGGCGGACCACCGGCCAGCCGTACGCGGCGTGCAGCCGGGCGGCGAGCCGCGACTTCCCGGCACCTGAGGGACCAGCGAGCACGACGACCCGCGCCCGTCCGCCGGTTCGTGCTTCGAACGTGCCCGTTTTCCGTGACGTCCAGAGCACGAACCGAGAGAAGGTCACCGGCCCTTGGGGTGCCAGACCGTCTTGGTCTCGAGGAACGCGCGGATCCTGCGCAGGTCGGGGGTCACGGTCCAGTCCGGCTCGACGACGGCTGCGCCGGTGCCGGCCGGCCGCAGCACCCGTTTGACGGTGTCCGCGGCGGCCGCCTCGAGGTCGCCCCAGGCGACGCCCTCGGCGTCCGCAGCGCCGGTGAGGTCGAGGGCGTTGACGTCGCGGTGCGACGCCAGCCACGGCGCGACCTCGGCGGCCCGACCGGTCAACACGTTGACCACCCCGCCCGGTACGTCGCTCGTCGTCAGCGCCTCCGCGAGCGTCACCGCCGGCAGCGGGCGGGTCGCACTGGTGACGACGACGCAGGTGTTTCCCGAGACGACGATCGGCGCGACCACGCTGACCAGCCCGAGCAGCGACGAGGACTGAGGAGCGAGGGCCGCGGCGACGCCGGTCGGCTCAGGCGCGGAGATGTCGAAATACGGCCCGGCGACCGGGTTGAGGTTGCCGAGGACCTGCGCCAGCTTGTCCGACCAGCCGGCGTACCAGACCCACCGGTCGATCGCCGCCGCCACTGTCGCCCGGGCGCGCGCCGCCGTCAGTCCCTCCGCGGCCGACACCTCCGCGACGAACTGGTCGAACCGGCCCTCCATGACCTCGGCGACGCGGTAGAGCACCTGCCCGCGGTTGTATGCGGTGGTGCCGGACCACCCGGGAAACGCGGCCCGGGCGGCGCTGACGGCGTCGCGGGCGTCCTTGCGAGACGCCTGCGCCGCGTTGGCGAGGAACCGGCCCTTGGTGTCGGTGACGACGTAGGACCGGCCGGACTCGCTGCGCGGGAAGGCCCCGCCGATGTACAGCTTGTACGTCTTGCGGACGTCGAGCCGGGGGCTCGGCGCCGTGCTCCTCGCCGGCGGCCGGGTGGCGGTCGGGCTCACTGGACGTCTCCGAGGGTGACGTAGGGCTCGAGACCGTGGCGGCCGCCCTCCCGGCCGTAGCCGGACTCCTTGTACCCGCCGAAGGGCGACGTCGGGTCGAACTTGTTGAAGGTGTTCGCCCACACCACGCCGGCGCGGAGCTGGTCGGCCATCCAGAGGATGCGCGAGCCCTTGTCGGTCCAGACCCCGGCGGACAGGCCGTACGGCGTGTTGTTGGCCTTGGCGACCGCCTCCTGCGGCGTCCGGAAGGTCAGCACCGACAGCACCGGCCCGAACACCTCCTCCTGCGCGATCCGGTGCGTCTGGGCTACGCCGGTGAACACCGTTGGTGGAAACCAGAACCCGCGGCTCGGCAGCTCACACGGCGGGCTCCATCGCTCGGCCCCTTCCTCCTCCGCGATGCCCGACATCTCCCGGATGCGGTCGAGCTGTGCGGCCGAGTTGATCGCGCCGAGGTCGGTGTTCTTGTCCATCGGGTCACCGACGCGGACCGTCGTGAGCCGCCGCTTGAGCTTCCGGATCACCTCGTCGTGCACGGACTCCTGGACCAGCAGCCGGGATCCGGCGCAGCACACGTGGCCCTGGTTGAAGAAGATGCCGTTGACGATGCCCTCGACCGCCTGGTCCACCGGCGCGTCGTCGAAGACGATGTTGGCCGCCTTGCCACCCAGCTCGAGCGTGGCGCGTACCCGGGTACCCGCGATGGTTCGTGCAATGGCCTTGCCGACCTCGGTCGACCCTGTGAACGCGATCTTGTCGACGTCGGGGTGCTCGACGAGCGCGCGGCCCGTGTCTCCCGCCCCGGTGACGATATTGACGACCCCGGGCGGCAGGTCGGCCTGCTGGCACACCTCGGCGAAGAGCAGGGCTGACAGGGGCGTGGTCTCGGCCGGCTTGAGGACGACGGTGTTGCCGCAGGCCAGGGCGGGCGCGATCTTCCAGGCCAGCATGAGGATCGGGAAGTTCCACGGGATGACCTGCCCGACGACCCCGATCGGCCGCGGCAGCCCTGCGCCGGCCGGCACCAGCCCCGCATACTCGAGCTTGTCGGCCCACCCGGCGTGGTAGAAGAAGTGCGCCGCGGCCAGCGGGACGTCGACGTCGCGCGACTCCTTGATCGGCTTGCCGTTGTCGAGCGTCTCGAGGACGGCGAACTCGCGGGCCCGCTCCTGGAGGATGCGGGCGATGCGGAAGAGGTACTTGCCGCGGTCGGCGCCGGACATCCGGCCCCACGGGCCACGGTATGCCTGCCGCGCGGCCTTGACGGCATGGTCGACGTCGCCGACAGTCGCCTCGGCGACGTCGGCGAGTACCTCCTCGGTCGCCGGGCTGATCGTCTTGAAGCTGGTGTCGCCGGCGGAGTCGACGAACTCGCCGCCGATGAACAACCCGTAGGACGAGTGGATGTCGACGACGGAGCGCGACTCGGGGGCGGGGGCGTATTCAAAGAGAGGCATGGCAGCGGGGCTCCTCCTCTGCCTTTCAGTCGATGGTCACGTAGTCGGGACCGGAGTAGGCGCCGGTGCGCAGCTTCTGGCGTTGCAGGAGAAGGTCGTTGAGCAGGCTGGACGCACCGAACCGGAACCAGTCGGGGTCCATCCAGTCGTCGCCGGCGATCTCGCTGACCGTCACTAGGTGCTTAAGAGCGTCCTTGCTGGACCGGATCCCGCCGGCCGGCTTGACTCCGACCTGCACGCCGGTCTGGTCGCGCCAGTCGCGGACCGCCTCGAGCATGACCAGCGCCACCGGGAGGGTGGCCGCCGGCGAGATCTTCCCGGTCGACGTCTTGATGAAGTCGCCGCCGGCCAGCATCGCCAGGTAGGACGCCCGCCGCACGTTGTCGTAGGTGACCAGCTCGCCGGTCTCGAGGATCACCTTGAGGTGAGCCTCCGGGCCGTCGTCTCGGCGGCAGGCCTCCTTGACCGCGACGATCTCGTCGAAGACGGTGAGGTAGTCGCCGGCGAGGAATGCTCCCCGGTCGATGACCATGTCGATCTCATCCGCACCGGCCGCGACGGCGTCGCGCGTGTCAGCGAGCTTGACCGGCATACTCGCCCGTCCTGACGGGAACGCCGTCGCCACCGCGGCGACGTGGATTCCACTGTTGCTCAATGCTTCTCGAGCCACGCCGACCATGTCGCCGTAGACGCAGACTGCGGCGGGACGCGGGGTCGACGGGTCGGTGGGGTCGGGGACCAATGCCTTGGCGCAGAGCGACCGCACTCTGCCGGGAGTGTCGGCGCCCTCGAGGGTGGTGAGGTCGATCATCGAGATGGCCATGTCGATGCCCCACGCCTTGGCGGTGGTCTTGATCGACCGGGTCCCGAGTGCCGCGGCCCGAGCCTCGCAGCCCACCTGGTCGACTCCGGGGAGGCCGTGGAGCCACGTCGTGAGCGCCTGGTTCGTCACCCGGCCGACGCCGAGGACGTCTCGCGCCCGCTCTCCGACACTGGCGAGGGTGGTCACCTTCCCAGTCTAGTTCCGTAGGAAGGGCTCAGATCCGCGTGCGAGAATCGACGTTCTGCCCCCCGACGTTCTGCCCCCGACCGCTGGAGACCTCATGAGCCGACCGACGTCCGCGCCGGAGGCTCTGCGCACGCTCCGCTCGCGCAGCTCGACCGCGCTCGGGATCGTGGCGATGGCCATCGGTGGGCTGATGGCCGTGCTGTCCATGTTCTCCGGGGAACCGTCCCTGGTCCTCATCGGGTTCATGTTGCTGCTGGTCGCGATGGGTTGGGTGCTGTTCATCCGGCCGTCGGTAGTGCTCACCGTCGTCGGGGTCGAGCTGGACAATCCCTTCCGGCGCACCACCATCCCGTGGTCGCACGTCGAGGACGTCTCGCCGCGATGGAACCTCGAGGTCTGGGCCGGAGGCAAGGCGTACCCGGCCTGGGCCATCGCCTCGCACATCGACCGCCCGAAGCGCCAAGGGATCCCCGGTTACGGAAAACTGGACTTCAGCAACGCTGCAGCGAACGCCCCCAAGCCGTCCGAGGGAGCCACCGTGGGCACCGCCAGCCGGCTCATCGAGACGGCCATGGGCGAGTATGCCGAGCTGGTCGCCGAGGGCGACTCCGCGGCGGTCACCGGCCGAGACATCACCCGGGAGTGGAACTGGCTCGATCTCGCCTGCTTCGGGGTGCCGGTGCTGGTGATCCTCGTCGGCATGTTGTCCTGACGAGCAGCACCGGCACCGGTTCGGGACGTCAGGGGCAGACGACGTCCGGGTTCCACATCTCGAACGGGCCCGCCGGGTTGTGGTCCCACGCCCAGACGTGCAGCGAGTAGAACGCCGGGAGGCCGTACCGGTTCGGCGCGTCCGTAACCATGAACTCGTGACCGAACAGCGACGGCGGCGCCGCATGGTCGGCGTCCCACGCGCTCTTGATGACGACGTACTCCGCGGCGGCGAGCCGCAGCCGGCCGCTGGCCGTGGGTCGGTAGACGACGGCCTCCGGCTGCCGCGCGTTGATGGCCGCGTCGCCGACGAGGTCTCCGTCGACGTAGTGGACGCCCATTCCGCCGACTCCGGGCTGGTCGATGCAGGTCTTGCCGGCGGTGTCGGCGAGGATGGCGTAGCCGTTCGCTTGGGCGATGCGGACGTCGTGGTACGCAGCGGTCGCCGCCCGGACCACCGCGAGCCCGATCTGGTCGCGCGCCGTGGGCCCTCCGGTGGAGTGCGAGTGCCGGTGGGTCTGTAGCTGAGCTGACCCGGTGGACTGGGCCGAAGCCGCGGTGGCGATCGTCCCTCCGAGCACCAGGGCGAGCGCGCCGGCGGCGGCGGCGCGTCGCATACGAATGCTCACGACCCCTCCGTCACGGCGTAGAGCTCGTCGGCGACGAGGCCGTGCGCCTCCCGGTGGACGCTGTTGGCCGCATCCTCGCTGGGCGCCTCGACGAGGCAGAAGATCTTGCCCCGGTCCTCGTTGACCCAGTAGCGCAGATACCGCACGTCGTACCGGTCCTGGGTCTGCACGTCGGCCAGGTGCGCCTTGGCGACGGCGTCCTGGGTCACCCCGTCGTCGAGGTGGTGGACGTCCATGAAGAGTGGCATCGCATGCTCCGTTCTCGGCGCCGGCCGCTCGGTGCGGCCGGGCTCCCGAGAAGGGTGCGGCGCGGGTGAGGGCCGGCACATGGGGAGGCGTTCCCCATGTTGGGTGGCGGGCTCCCCAGGTTCCCGGGGGCCGGGCACCGGGCCGGGTCAGCCGCCGGAAGCCACCAGCCCGAGGCGGACGGCCTCCGCGGCGGCGTCGCGTCGGGTTCGCGCGCCGAGCTTGCCGAGGACGGAAGATACGTGGTGGTCGACGGTCTTGACGGAGATGAACAGCCGAGCCGCGATCTCCTCGTTCGTCGATCCGGCGCTGACCAGGTCGAGGACCTGCTGCTCGCGTGCGGTGAGACCGGCCGGATGCTGCCGTGTCGCGGCGCGGGCCCCCGCTGGG
>Ga0307307_10000068_pt1 | contig 19261 bp, 20 predicted proteins | sample ER_DNA_194_FD_194505 | JGI IMG/M metagenome (GOLD analysis project Ga0307307, IMG submission 194505) | Bulk soil microbial communities from the East River watershed near Crested Butte, Colorado, United States - ER_DNA_194 | ecosystem: Environmental > Terrestrial > Soil > Floodplain | place...
AGGTAGTGCATGTCCCATTTCATTTCATCGGTATTGCCGTCCTGACGGACTTGACCGTTGACCAAAGTGCGGATCTGCTTGCCGTGGAAGTCCCAGCCCTCTACGAGTCCGGGACCTACCGGGCACAGCGTGTCGGCCCCCTTCACCCGCAGCATCGATCCGGAGTCGGTATCGCGGAAATCATGCAGGCCATAGTCGTTGGCGATCGAGTAACCACGGATGTAGTCACCCGCCTCTTCGGGTGAGATATTGCGAGCCGTGCGGCCGATCACGATCGCGATCTCACCCTCATAGTTGAGCCACTTGCAGCCGAGCGGCCTGACGACTGCCGACTCGTGCGCATTGAGCGCGCTCACCGGCTTGTGAAAGTACGTCGGGGCAGGTGGCAGCGAAACCATCATCTCCGCGACTCTGGAGGAATAGTTCAGATGCACGCAGATGATCTTGGACGGGATGGTCGGCGGCAGGTGCACCGCCTCATCGACGCCGACCGTGCGACCGTCGCCTGCGACCAATTCCTGGTCATGGCATACGACATCGACGACATTGCCATCGAGCAGGATCCGGCGGGTCTCGCGGTGCGGCATGGGTCCTCCTTGGCGGGCTCGACGGCTTCAGCCAGCCGCGGCCAGGTCGGGGCCGGCCGACTGTTGGGCGAAGTCGGGGTCCTCCGGCGTACGACGCGGCCTGGGGAAGCCGCCTTCCGGCCTGTCGAACCAGTAGTGAACCTGACCCGTGCCAATGGAGTTCTCGTACTTTCCGTAGCGCCGGCCAGTAGCTGTGCAGTCGCCCTCGCCCAGCGCTCCGATCATCATGAGGTAATGCCCGAATCGGGCCTCTGGGCGGAAGCGGTAGAACTCCGGCATCGTTTCCAGTACGCGGGCGTGGTCGCCAGCCTCGAACCATTGCATGCGCTGGGCGTCAGCGGCAGCCGCCTCTGGCGTGAAAATGTGGTCGACGTCAGCGGCCTCGTGCTTACGCAGCTGCCGGAGCGGCCAGAATGTGTGGCTCAGCGCTCCGGAAGCCAGCAGCACGACCTTGCGGTCGCTGTCGGCGATGCCATCGCCGAGTGCCCGGCCAAGCCGGAGGTTGTCCTCGGTATCAGCCGTCTGACAGACGCCGATGGAGATCCACCGCTTGTCTGGCAAGCCCTGGCCCAGGAATTCCCACAGATTGGTAGTGGCATAGAAGATCGGTAAATGATCATCCGAGATTGCGGTGATCCAGGTTTGGTGATCATCGGCTTTCGCAGCGATCAGCTGGGCGAGATCCGGATCGCCGCGGAACTCGTAAGGACGCTGGGTCATGCCGCGCGGCAGTTCCTCTGAGGTGAAGAGTCCTTGGCGACGCTCCTGTGCCGTCACGACGAACTCGACCGTCGTCGCCCAGTGGGAGTCCAGGACGACCACAGTGTCGTAGTCGAGAGTGTCAAACACCTCTTGACGTAGCTGCTCGAGGCCCGCCACCAATGTGGTGTCGTTGCCGTTGTTCAACTCCCGCCGAGTGGCCTCCGGCAGCACGATCGTCGGGACGTGCGCAATCAGACCTGCGCCCACCACCTCGCCCATGATCATGTTCCTTTCGCTGTGTGTCGCTTGTCGAATGCGTGAACTCAGAGCTCTAGTTCGTTGTCGTCCCGCCGGTCGGGGCGAACACGGTGTTCTTGATGTCGCAGTAGAAGTCGAACGAGTGATTGCCGCCCTCGCGACCGATGCCTGACCTTCCGTTGCCACCGAACGGTGCGCCGAGATCGCGTACGAAGAAACAGTTGACCCAGACTGTCCCGGCGTTGATTTGTGCGCTGACCCGCTCGCCACGATCCGGATCGCCCGTGACCAAGGTCGCGGCCAGTCCAAAACGGGTGTTGTTGGCCATCTCGACCGCCTGCTCCTCGCTCGAGAAGGTCTGGATCGTCAAGACCGGACCGAAGACCTCCTCGGTCAAGATCTCGCTACCTGGCTCGGCGTCGACCAAGATCGTCGGCCGATAGTAGAGATGTCCTAGCTCGTCATTCGGCGAGCCGCCCAAGATCGGCTGCGCGCCGGCTGCGAGCGCGCGGCGTACGAAGCCGTCAACCCTTTCGAAGTGTTGCCTGGAGATCAAGCAGGACATCTCCGTCGCCTCGTCGCGCGGGTCACCCTGCATGATCGTTCTCGCCTTCACCAACACGGCTTCGGTGAATCGATCGGCGATCGAGTCTTCAACCAGAATCCGGAACGCACCCAGACAGACCTGGCCCGAGTTGTCGAACTGCTCGACCGTCAGGCTGACAGCAAGATCGAAATCAGAGTCTGCAAAGATCACCAACGGCGACTTGCCGCCAAGCTCGAAGGACAGCGGCACGATGTTGGTCGCCGCGGCTTTGGCGATCACGCCTGCGGTCGGAACCGAGCCGGTGAACGCCAGCCGCCGGATTCCAGGGTGTGCCGTGAGCGGCGCCCCCGCGTTGGCACCGGTGCCCTGAACGACATTGAAGACCCCAGCGGGCAGCCCGGCCTCATATGTGATGTCGGCCAGTAGTGAGGCGGTCAGCGGAGCCCACTCCGGCGGCTTCGCGACGACGGTGTTGCCAGCGGCCAACGCCGGCCCGATGCGCCAGGTGGCGAGCATCAGTGGCGCATTCCAGGGCGTAATGATCGCCGTGACACCAGCCGGGTCATAGCTGACTCGCTCGCGGTGGCCGCGGATCTCGCCGTCCGGATGATCAAGTTTCGCTGCGAAGTCGGCGAAGAAGCGGAAGTTCATTCCGACGCGCGGCATGACGCTGCGCCGATGGGACCGCAGCAGGGAGCCGTTGTCGCGAGTCTCGACCCTGGCCAGCTCCTCGGCCCGAGCGTCGATCCCGTCCGCGACCCTGCGAAGAACCTCAGCTCGTTCGTTTCTCGGCATGGCTGCCCAGCTGGGAAAGGCTTGCTGAGCGGCGCGTACCGCGGCGTCCGCCTCTACGGCGGATCCGGCCGAGATTTTGGCGATCGGCTGCTCGTCGATGGGGGAGATATCGGTGAAAGCCGACTCCGACGCGACGCGCTCGCCGCCAATCCAGTGTCGAGTGTCCACCTCCACGTCCTCGACCGTCGCAGTCGTCATCCGCGCCCCTGTCAGCTGCTGGAGGTGGTCCGTGGGTCCGGCGGCGGTTGACGCTCCGCAGGCCGGACCAGCTATCGTTAGGGCCCAAACGTATTTAAGTTCGATCGATTGGTCAAGCCCCGGAAAGACTGGTTGAGCGTATGGTTTCGGACCCGGTTGCTGCCATTGATTGGCGGCAACTCGCCGCCGACACCACGATCTCCGACGGCATGTTCATTGGTGGTGAGCGTCGAGCGGCGATCGACGGCTCGACCAGGCATGTGCACGCCGCGCGGGATGGCTCGAGACTTGTCGATCTCGCCTGGGCACAGCCCGCCGACGCAGATGCGGCGGTGGCCGCGGCGCGTAGCGCATTTGATCATGGTGTGTGGCCGCGCCTGCACCCGCGCGCTCGCGGCGAGATCCTGCAGCATTTCGCGGACCTGATCGAGGAGCATCGCGGAGAGATCGCATTGCTGATCAGTCTCGAGATGGGCAAGCCGATTCGGGATGCGTACCAGATCGAACTGCGGGCGCTGATCCGCTGTCTCCGTTTCTACGGTGAGCTGGCTGACAAGGAATCCGGCGAGATTACCCCGACCGAGGAGGGTGAGCTGTCGCTGGTCACCCGCGAGCCGGCAGGCGTCGTCGCCGCGGTCGTGCCGTGGAATTTTCCACTGACGCTCGGCGGATGGAAGCTGGCACCCGCACTGGCGGCGGGTTGCACCGTGGTGCTGAAGACCGCCGAGCAGTCGCCGCTGTCAATGCAGCGGGTGGCCGAGGTGGGAGCCATGGCAGGTCTGCCGCCAGGTGTCTTCAATGTGCTCAGCGGGGACGGCGAGGTGGTCGGCCGCCACCTGGGAGAACACCCCGATGTCGACGTGCTGACCTTTACCGGGTCGACCGAGGTCGGGCGCCATTTCATGAGGTACTCGGCGAACAGCAACCTCAAGCGGGTTTATCTCGAACTCGGCGGCAAGTCACCCAACATCATCTTCCCGGACGCCCCCGATCTAGAGGCGGCTGCCGATGCGGCGGCCTGGGCGGTCTATTTCAACTCCGGTGAGATGTGTACCGCAGGCTCCCGGCTGGTGGTTCACGCTGAGGTGGCTGAGCAGGTGCTGGAACGGATCGTGGACACCGCCGGCCAGTGGTTCCCAGCCGACCCGCTGCTGCCGGACACCAAGATGGGTCCCCTGGTGGATGAGCACAGCCTGCGGCGCGTGCTTCGACATCTCGACCGCGGCCTGGCCGAAGGCGCCGCCTTGCGGGTGGGCGGCCAGCGGGTGCTCTCTGAAACGGGTGGCGCCTACCTCGAACCAACCGTGGTGACGGGAGCGGCACCGAACAACCCCATCATTCGAGACGAGATTTTCGGACCCGTACTCGCCGTGCAAGTAGTCAGGGATGAAGCCGAGGCGGTGCGGATCGCCGGCGATACCCCGTACGGCCTGGCGGCGGCTCTGTGGACTTCCGATTTGGGAACAGCACATCGGGTATCACGCGCTTTGAAGGCGGGGACTGTCTGGGTCAACTGCTACGAGGAGGGGGACATGGCCGTACCGTTCGGCGGCGTCAAGCTGTCCGGCTTTGGCCGGGACAAGTCGCGGCATGCCCTGGAGGAATACACCTATCTGAAGACGACATGGATCCGATATGCATGAGAAAGCTTCTGGCGCCCGGCGCCCACTGATCGCTATTCCGGCACGCTTTTCGCCCAATGCGACGGCGCTCCGGTACGAAGCCGAGGTGACGGCGCGTGCCCTCGCCGAGGCGGTATTCGCCGCCGGAGGAGAGCCGCTGTCGGTGCACCCGTACGCGCCGAACCTCACCATCGACGCTGATGCCGTACGGGAGCGGATCTGGTTTGCTGACGGCATACTGCTACCCGGCGGTGGTGACGTTGCGGCGCGTTGGTCAGGTCAGCAACCTCATCCGACGCAATATGGGGTAGACGAGGAGCAGGATGCATTTGATCTTGCAGTGGCGCGCGTCGCACTGGCGGACTACCTACCGCTGCTGGCGATCTGCCGGGGTACGCAGATCGTCAACGTCGCACTCGGCGGCGATCTTGTCCAAGACATGGATGACACCGTCGGCAACCACCGCAACCGTGTTCATGATCTTGACGTCGACGAGACCTCGCCGTTGGGCAAGATCGTCGGGCGCCGCACTGCCATCTCCTGTTCGCACCACCAGTGCATTGCCACGCTGGGTGCTGGACTGATTCCTGCCGCATACTCAGCCGATGGTGTGATCGAGGCGGTGACATTACAAGATCATGCAGGCTGGTATCTCGGCGTCCAATGGCATCCAGAAGACTCGGCGGCAGCAGATCCCGTGCAAGCTGAGGTGTTCCGCCGCTTCGTCGCCGCTGCCGCCGAGAGAGCGTACGTGCGCTGAGCCTCTGCGCCCTGAGCCTCTCGACGGGTGCAGTCGTAAATGCGGGCTGAGCTTGTCGAAGTCCGCTCGTTGAGTGTGAGCGTCCACCCTTCGACACGCTCACGGCGCATACACGCCCGGACTTCGACGAGCTCATCCCGCATGTTCCGCTGAGCGCGTTGGCTTCGCCTCCAGCTCGGTGACGATCGATCGCAAACTGTCTGTCAGTTCGGCCACGCTTCTAGGCGACAATCCCGACACGATCTCGGCCTCTGCGGCGTTGAAGGCCGGATACAGCTCCTTCATCAACGCGACGCCGGACGGCGTCAGTTCCAGGTTCACCAGCCGCCGGTCGGTATCGCTGACCCGTCGGGCGATGAGTCCGCGAGATTCAAGCGTCTTGACAACCCCGGTAAGCGTTGCTTTCGAAATGGCGGCGCTGTCAGCGGCGCGGCGCGTCTCGAGCCCGTCCCAGATCCATACCACCCACAGCACCACAAAGCCTGTCCAGCTGAGCCCGTGCTTACGCAACACCGAGTTGGTCAGGTGGAGCCGAACGGCGTTCGCTGCTCGGTAGAGACTCGAAACTGCTGCCGCGGCGGGAAAGTCGAGGGTGAGGTCACTGACGTGTGTGCTCATCGCCTTCTCGGTTTCGGCGAGCGTGTAGCGATCGGGCATGTCGACACCCTAGGTGAGGGTGGCCAGCGTGCGCCCGCCGTTCCAGACAACACCGACTTGCCGGTAGTAACCGCCAATGATCTCATCAACACTCAGCAGCGATAGCTCCTCGTTGGGCGAATCGAAGAGACGCAGCTCAGCCTCACCCGTCCATGCGGGACCGGCGGCAAACTCGCTCGAGCCGGACTCGATCAGTTCTGCGTAGGCGTCGGCTGCACCCGTGGAGATGCCCGGGAAGATCCGGTGGTGCGCCATCTTGTGGGAGTTGACGAAGCCGTTGGTCTCCGACTCAGCGCTCAGCGTGAGAACCGCCTCGGCAAGGCGCCGGTCTCCAGCCGCAAGCGTTGCGCCGAATACCCCGCCGGGCCCGATTTGCGGTGCACCCTGGGGGAACGGATGTGGCCTCGTTTGCCACATCGAACCCAGCTTCTTCGGATAGCCCTGGTGAATGCCGCGGCCGATTGCGAAGTCCTTGTCAACCCAGATGTAGACACAACGGGAGAACGTCTGGCCCTCGAAGCTGCACCGGACGACGACGAAAGCTTCCTTGTATTGGGAACGCACCGGGTCGAGCAGCTCTTCGCGCGAGGACGAACAGGACTGCCAGTCAGCCCAGATCATGGCAACCGCTCCCGGATCCTCGGTTGCCAAGGACAAGGGCGCAGGAAGCAGTTCGGCCACTCGCGCCGGGTCCGTACGATATTCGATGGTAAGAAGATCACCGGAGTAGTACCACGGCGGTGACGGGATCAGCGACGACCGGCCGGTCGCGGTTCGCGGGTAAAAGAAGCCTTTGACATCGGTCATCAACACTCCAGAAGGCAGGCAGAGCGAAATCGTTTGGATCCGTACGGTACTCGGGTAGCCGACCGCTTAGCAATGGTGATCACCGGCGCCTCGCGCCTTGCGTTTACTTGTCATAGGCTGGGGGACGCGATACTGTTCGGCCCCAAACGACTGTTTGAAACCTATGTGTACGTAGGCTCCGGACGGTCTGCACACGTTGCAACCCGTGCACACCGCGGGAAACCTACGTGCACGTAGGTTTCGAATCGGGCCGCCGGGTGCAGTGCTTCTGGTGGGATGAGGCGGCGCGGAGGTTCAGATGGCTCATTTCGAGACCACGGGTCTAGAGGACTTCGCGGCCGAGATGGTGACGCAAGGCATTGATGTCGTACGGGTCGGGTACTCGGATCTGATCGGTACCGACCGGGGTCGCGATGTGCTGGTCAATCGCTTCGCGCGTACGGTCGGCGACGGCGTGGCCTTCTGCCGGTCCGTCTACGCGACCACACCGATGGGTGACGTTGTCGATATCGAGGGCGGCCTCGAAGCCGGGCTACCCGACGTCCTCGCGTTTCCCGACGTCAGCACGGTTCAGGTCGTGCCATGGGAGCCGGGCGTCGCGCACGTTATTGCCGATGTCTACAACCCAGATGGCTCGCCGTCGGAGGAAAGCCCTCGGATGGTGCTCAAGCGGGTGATCCAGCAATTCGCTGATCTTGATATGCAGCCGATCGTCGGGCCCGAGCTGGAGTTCTATGTGCTGGAACACACCGACAAGAACCCGACCGGCTGGCAGCGGTACGGCGAGGCAACTGGCAACGTGTACGTGGCCGGGTTGAAGGGCGATCCAGAAAATGTGCTGCTCCGTACGCTGCGGCACCTCTCGGCGTTCGGACTTGAGGTTGTCGCCGCGAACCACGAGTTCTCCAGCGGACAGTTCGAGATCAATCTGTGGCACTCCGAGGCTCTCGATGCCGCCGACCGAGCGTTTCGCTTCAAGAGCGCCATTCAGGAACTGGCACGCCAGGAAGACAAGCTGGCAACGTTCATGGCGAAGCCGTTCAACGACGAAGGTGGGTCTGGATTCCATATTCACTTCTCCACCTGGGATGACGCTGGTCAACCTTTGTTCGATGACCCGAAAGCCAAAGATGGGCTCTCGACGACCGCCAAGTCGGCAATAGCAGGAGTGCTCGCGCACGCGCCCGCGCTGGCTGCCATCAGCAACCCGACCATCAACTCCTACAAGCGGTTCGGTCCAGACACCCTCGCTCCATGGCTGATCGACTGGGGGTTTGACAACCGGAGCGCGATGGTGCGGATTCCGCCCGAGCGCGGTAAGGCATCTCGGATGGAGCTCCGACTGGGCGATGCCAGCGCGAATCCCTATCTCGCTATCGCCGGGCTGCTGGCCGCGGCGTATCTCGGCATCCGCGACAAGCTGGAGCCTCCGTCACCGTTGGAGGGCTACGGATACGACCCGAGCAAGGCTGACAAGCTTCCCGGTGATCTTGCATCGGCGCTCGATGCGTTGGAGGCAGACGCCGACATGGCAGGAATTCTTGGCAAGCAGTTCGTCGAGAGTTTCCTGACCTACAAGCGAAATGAGCTGGAACGCTTCCACCAGTGGGTGACCGACTGGGAGTTTCGCGAGTACGCCTACCACCTGTAGAGAAGGAGCGATCGTGTCACAGCCGACCGCCGTACCACTCGATCACGTAGACCTGACCGATCTGGACGCCTTTGCGCGCAACGAGGGCTGGGCAATGTTCGACACGTTACGCACTGAGGATCCGGTCCACTGGACGCCGGAAGCACCGCCGAATTCGGGTTTTTGGGCTGTCACCAGGTATTCAGACATCGATGCCGTCGATCGGGATGGGGCGACCTTCACCTCGACGAAGTATGTGAACCTCGAGGAAGTCGACGACGACCTGATGGACCTGCGGCGTTCGATGCTCGAGACCGATGGCCTGCGACATCGGGCGCTGCGGAAGCTGATCCAGCGTGAGTTCAGTCAGGGCCCACTCACTCGAAAGTACGAGGAGTTCTTGCGCGGTCTGACGACGGTGACCGTCGACAATGCCCTGCAGAACCCCGAATTCGACTTTGTCGAGAAGATCAGCGCCGACTTTCCGATCAACGTTCTCGTCCGGCTGCTCGACGTACCGGTGAGCGACACCGGCATGTTGATCAACTGGGGCAATCAGATGGTCGCCAACACGGATCCGGATTACACAGAGCATTTGATCACCGACCCGGACAGTGATCAGTACCGGCATCTACCGTTCCGCTCCCCAGCCGCACTCGAAGTCTTTGAGTACGGCCGCGATCTTGCCCAGCGGCGCAAAGGTGGCGATGGCACGGACTTGATCAGCATCTTGGTGAACCGTACGCCCGAGGATGGCGAACCGCTCTCGGCAACCGACTTCGACAACTACTTCTTGCTACTCGTCATCGCCGGAAACGAAACCACCCGGCACGCGATCAGCCAATCGATGTTGGCGCTGATCGAAAACCAAGATCAACTAAAACTCCTGCAGGAGCAGCCAGAGCTGATTCCGTCCGCAGTGGAGGAGTTCCTGCGCTGGGCATCGCCGGTGTACCACTTCCGGCGTACGGCGACCCAGGACACCGAGCTTGGTGGCAAGCAGATCAAAGCCGGCGACAAGGTGGTCATGTGGTTCGCGTCGGGCAACCGAGATGATGCCGTGTTCCCCGACCCGTACCGGTTCGATGTCACTCGGACCAATATTGATCATCTAACCTTCGGCAAGGGCAGTCCCCATGTGTGCATGGGTAATGCGCTGGCCCGAATGGAGATCCGGCTGATGTTCACCGAGCTGATCCCACGACTCGCCTCGATCGAGTTGAACGGCGAGCTGAAGCGGGTGCGCAGCAACTTCATCAATGGGATCAAGAAGTTTCCGGTACAAGTGGCAGCGAAGTAGTCACCCAAGCCCAGAGGATCCTCGATGCCCACCGCAACCGCCTTCGTCGTGAACCAGCGACCGCAGCGCTATATCAAGCAGCTGGTCAGCCATTTCGGGAACAAGGTGAGGACCGAGGTCACCGATACGGGCGGGAGGTTGGAGTTCGACTTCGGGAGCTGTGACCTCCATGCCGCGCCAAGTGGCATCGAATTGACCGGTGCTGCCGAGGATCAGGCGCAGCTCGAGACACTGAAGGATGTCGTTGCCCGGCACTTGATCCGCTTCGGCGCGAACGACGAACTCGTTGTCTCCTGGACGCCTGAAGCTAGCTGATCTGCAACTGGCTGCGTACGGCGTTCAGGTGGCTACGCATCTCCTCACGTGCCGCCTCACCATCACCGCTGCGTAGTGCCGACAGCAATCTCCGGTGACCCGCAACCGCGGCCCGAGCTGAGTTGGGGCCGCCGCGGTCTCGGTAATGGCCGGATTGCACCTGACTGAGGCTTGCGAGAGCTGCCTGCAGCACACGATTTCCGGATGCCTCCGCGATGGCACCGTGGAAGCCGAGCGCGAGCCTGTTGAACTCCTCCGGTTGATCAACCGCTAGCTCCGATTGATCAACAAGCTGCTCCAGGCGGCGCCATTCTGCCGTGGGCGTGCGGGATGCCGCCAGAGCTGCGATGGCCGGCTCGATGGAGTCCTGTGCCTCGAGCATTTCCGACGCTCCGACATCGAGGATGTGATAGGCCACCGCGAGGCCGTCGGAGGCATTCGCCAGCTGATCGGAGATGAGCGCTGAGCCTGTCGAAGCGCGCCCTTCGACGAGCTGAGGGCCCATGTCGTGCGTGAGTGCCCGATATCCGCCGGCCCAATAAACCAGGGGTTCGCCGCTGCGACCGCCGGCCGCAGCCACCCGACCGATGAGAATCTCATGATCACCGCCGGGGAGGATGTCCTCGAGGATGCAGTCGAACCAGCTGAGGCAGCCCTCGATGATCGGTGCGCCCGTCTCCTGCGCGATCGTCGGCACCGCCGAGAAGCCTGCCGGTTCAGGTAGCCGGCCAGATGTAGCGAAGTACCGGGCAACCTGCTGCTGATCATTGGCCAGTGGCCAGCACGCTAACGGCAAACGCTGCGACGGAGCGCACGTGCTCCAACAGCTGACTGGATTGGCTGATCGAGACGGTGACCAAGAGCGGGTTCAGCGACAGCGAGGCGAAGGACGACACGGTTACGCCGTACGCGCCTTCCGCAGCTCTCGTCGTCACCACGGTCACGCCGGAGGCGAACCGCCCCGCCGCCTGCCGGAAGATATGCCCGGAATCCGGCATCATTCCGAGCTCAACTCCATGCGGTCCAGAAACTGGTCGACCAGCCGGTGGGCGCGTGCTCGGTTGGAATGATCACATGCCGCGGTTTGGCGTACGAGGTCGTCGAGCGTGACGCCGAACCGATCGATTTCCTCAGCCCCGCCAGTCGCGATCCAGGAAGCCAGGATCTCCGAGGTCATTTCGGGATGAAACTGCACGGCAAGGTTCCGACCGAGCACGAAAGCCTGTGATGACGTGGTGTTGCGCGCCACCTCCTGCGCCTGTGCGGGCAGCTGCCACTGGTCGTAGTGCCATTGGAACCACCACCCTGATGGAACCAGTGATTCGTCGTCGGAATCCACGTCGACCCAGCCGATCTCCGGAGCTGCCGAGCGAGCCACTGACCCGCCGTGGGCTGCGGCAAGCATTTGCCCACCAAAGCAAATACCGAGCACTGGCACCTGATGATCATGCGCGTCGCGGAGCATCTTGAGTTCCGTCGGCACCCAGGTCCCGATCGCCTCGTGATCGTAGACAGACCAAGGCGCGCCCATCGGAACGATTGCGTCGAAATCAGTAGGATCTGGAAACTCGATCTCGACGTTGGGCGATAGAAAACGGTCTTCCCTCACGACCTGGTGCAGGACGAGGTCCAGGCCGCGGTCGGTCAGCCGCTCTCCCACGAAGCCAGGTGTGCAGATGTGATCATGCTGAATCAGCAGGGCGCGCACCTCGCAGAGTCTAGTTTGGATCCGAACGATTGGCCTGTTGGCGATGGCCACTTACGAGCAACTCACGCCGTTCGGTGCGCCGCGGCCCGTTGTCCGGAAGGCGGCTTGGACGCTATCGTTCGTATCCAAACAAATACTGTGACGAGCACTGCGGGACGAGATGAGGCCAATGACGATCACTCAAACCATCGTCCGAGAGCATGAGGCCGACCTCGTGGTACGGGAAGCGCAGCAGGTCGCTGACGGCGTTGTGGCGATCATCCTCGCTGCGCCAGATGGCGCGGAACTACCGGCGTGGACGCCAGGCGCACATATTGACTTCGTCTTGGGCGATGACCTGATTCGCCAGTACTCGCTGTGTAGCAGCCCATCCAAACCTGAGGCTTGGCGAGTCGGCGTGCTGCGTGCGCCGGACAGCCGCGGTGGCTCGGAGCGGGTACACGATCTTCTGGCCCCTGGATCGATCGTGCGGGTTCGTGGACCGCGTAACCATTTCCCGCTGGTCGCGAGTTCGCGATATCTCTTCATTGCGGGAGGTATCGGCATCACTCCGGTGCTGCCGATGATCCCGGAAGCCGATGCAGCGGGAGCCGATTGGCGGCTCTTTTATGGCGGCCGTGAGCGTGCGTCAATGGCCTTTATCTCCGAACTCGCTCAGTATGGCGATCGGGTGATCATCGTTCCGCAGGACGAGCAAGGAATGCTCGATCTGAAGTCCGTCCTCGGCACGCCCCAACACGACACATTGGTCTACTGCTGCGGCCCGGAGGGTCTGCTCGCTGCAGTCGAGAAGTTCTGTGAAAAGTGGCCACCGGGCTCACTTCACCTGGAACGGTTTAGCGCGAAGCCGCAGGAGCCGTCTGCAGCTGTGGATTCGGCGTTCGAGCTCGTGCTGCAACGCTCCGGTTTGACCCTGGAGGTGCCACCGGACAAGTCAGTGCTCACTGTCATCCGCGAGGCGGGCGTCAGCGTTCTGGCATCGTGCCTGGAAGGCGTGTGTGGAACCTGCGAAACCGAGGTCATCGACGGAGATGTTGATCACCGCGATTCCATACTCAATGAGGAGGAGCAGGCCTCGAACGAGTACATGATGGTCTGCGTTTCACGTTGCCGTTCGCCGCAACTGGTACTCGATCTGTGAAGCCGCGGAGAGTGTGAGGAGGAGCCCATGAGCACGCAATCATCGAGCCGCGGTCACCGGAGCGAGATCCACCCGCGTAACTGTTGGTACGCCGTTGCGACCAGCGAAGACGTTGGCCGTAAACCCTTGGGGCGACGGGTCCTTGGGACCGGTGTCGTCCTCTTCCGCACGACCGACGGAACCGCCGTAGCGCTCGAAGATCGATGCGCGCACCGGCCGTATCCGCTGAGCCTCGGCAGCGTCGACGGCGACCGTATTGTCTCCGGCTACACCGGCTTCGCGTACGACGCTCGCGGCTTCTGCGTCCACGTGCCGACGCAAAGCGAGATTCCGGTTGGTGCCCGAGTACGGGCCTTCCCGGTGCACGAGGACGGTGCCTTCGTTTGGGTCTGGTTGGGCGAGCCTGCGTTGGCCGGCCTCCGCCGGCCACCCGCGACGCCTTGGCTCAACGATCCAGAATGGGCAACCCTTGGCGACGAATGGGAGACCGACGCTGATCTTCTGTTGTTGCATGAGAACTTCGCCGATATCACCCACGTAGCCGTGGTCGACCCATACATCGCGCCACCCGTGTTGCGCAATTCGCCACCGCCACTCGAGGTTGAAGTCACCGAGACAACCGTGTCGTTCTCGCGGACCTACCAGCCGGCGCGGCTTCCTCAGTGGCAGGCCGAGCTTCTCGGACTACCGTCTGACGACGAGCATGTTCAGCGCGAGCAAGGTGCCTTCGTGACGCCAGGTCTCTGGGTCGATCGATGGGATGTTCACGTCGACTCTGCAGCCCATGAGACTCAGGTCCACACCTTTCGCTTTACCCATGCCGTGACACCGATTTCCCCAGGCAAGACCCGCCACGCCTGGCGGGTCAGCCGGAACTTTGCACTTGGTGAGCAGGCCGGGAAGGTGTTGCTGCCGATCTTCACCGACTATTACCGACGAGTGCAACGGATCTTGGAGACCATGCAGAACGTCCTCGACACCGATGGACCCCGTAAGGACGTCAATGTCAGCGCCGACGCGGCAGCTCTGCAGGTGCGCAAGATCATCCGCAACATGGTGGCCGATGAGACCGGGACCGGCTCACGCCGCGCGAACGCCTCGGCGAATCGCTGATCGTCTCTGAGCCGCGGAACACGCCGGCGCGGTCGTATGCTCTTGGCAGGGTGGGTTTCAGCACCGTCGCTTTTGGCGAGTATGACCCCAAGGCAAACCCAGCAGAGTCGGGATGAACATGCCTGATGGAACCTCCACAAGCGAGAACGCGAAATCGGCTGCCATGTCGCCCTTGCGGCTGCGCGTGGGCGTGCTCTTCATCCTCCTGTGGTTGGTGCCGTTCTGGGCGTTAGCGCCTGCAATCGCACATTCCCTCAGCGGGCTCAGCAAACCTCCATCGGTTGCCGCCGTCACCACAGCCATCGTCGTCCTTCAGACGATCATCGGGCTGCTTGGATCCTGGGTCGCAGGAACGGAGGTCAAGTCGATCATCAAGGGCTCCACGAAGAGGCATGCCCTCGGGGCGATCTGGTCCATATTTCTTCACGGGGAAATCCGACATGGCGGCGACGACGAGATTGATCCGAATGAAGGACACCCACTTCGCGACGACGCCTAGCCGCTTCGGCGAAGCGCCTGGCATGCCGACGCCATCCATCCGTTCCATAACGCTCGGCACGCGTGCTGGACGCCATCTGTCGTGCTGGGGACGCTTGGCGTGACGCCAACAGTGACGACTCCGGCTTTCTGCCGCTGCGGAGTCGAACCTGCGCCGCCAACGCACGGGTTAAGGTCTCTGCGTCAATTCGAGCGGCCGTTCCTGCGGTGTTGATGATGTGCCGGTGCTCGCCGCCCTCAAGATCCTTCCGCCGAGTAGGGCAGCATCCTGACTGCGCGCAGTTCTATGGCCCTCTGACGAGCTTTCGCAGATTCCGACTCCTTCGTCCCTTGCCTCGGTGAGCAGCTGCCAGGCGATTCGATGGCGTTCCCACGGCAAGCTCCTGCAGTCATCGGAGCGAACAGCTCGCCTTAGTGCGCCCGCGCCGGCAAAACTCGGCGCCAGACCGGCGGAGTGTCGGGCACCTGGTAGGCGGTCAAGCGGCTGCAGGTGATCGTCGGCGACCACGCGGCGTCAGTCGGCGTTGAGTGGTGTGGAGGGATCGGATGCGGCTGTTGACTTGTGCTTGTTGGTTTTGGTCGATCCACCAGGGCGGGATCCATTCGGGTAGACCGTCGGTGTTCATCCGGCAGGTCCAACCCTTTTGGGCGAAATGGGTGTGGTGGTAACGACAGAGCAACGTCAGATTCTCTAGATCGGTAAGCCCGCCGAGGATCCAGTCGAGGATGTGGTGCCGGTCGCACCAGCTCGGCGGGTGGGTGCAGCCGGGAAAACTGCATCCGGCGTCTCTGGCGATCAGGGCCATGGTTTGACCGCGGGATGCCAATCGTTGGGTTCTGCCGAGGGCGAGGGGGATGCCGTCGGCGTTGATGATGGTGGGCCAGATTTCGGCCCCATCAGCGATCCGCAGGAGTTGATCAGCACTGAGTTGGCTGCCGTCACTGGTTTCGGCGAGCCCGGCTTTGGCGAGCAGATCATCGATACCGACGGTGACGATGACCGATGCCGGTATCCCACCAACCGACGGCTGATCGGCACTTTTCAACACCTTGCCGCACATCTCATCGAATGCGTCATGCATGCGCTGCCCGTAGGGTCGCTCGTCGGCAATCTTCTGCGTCATCCCGTCGATGTCGAGTTCGGTAGTCCGCGGCTTGGCCAGGGGATCCAGGATGGCATTCAGCTGTGTGCCGACGGTAGTGCTGAGTTTGCCTTGCAGCTGCCACATGCCGTCGCGGCGCTGCTTCAGCTCCAGATGCCGACGGTCCTGCTGCAACTGATCATCGACGGGTTCCGGCCCATCGGGATCGGCGGCGTCCACGACCCGCAACGCGAACCGCTTCAGATCGGTGGGCCCTAGCGCCGGCGCATGATCTGAGAGCAGCTGCTCCGCGGTTTCCACAACCTCAGCGTCCAAACCGGGCCGGGAAAGTCTATCCATGGCCCGTTCCACAATGGCCACCTTCTCGGCGGTCACTTCGCCGTCCCGTTGGAGTGCGGCCAGGCGCGGGAGCACCGGGTCCAACTTCTCTCCCAGCATCGTGCTGCGGGGACCCAATGTTGCGGCAGCTCGGACTCGTGAGGCGGCCTCGCCATGAGACAGCTGCAACACTCGCACCAAGAACAGCGCCACTGTGGAGAAGCAATACGAGCCCGACAGATCGGATGCTTCGGCGTTGGCGATCAAACTGTGGTCGACGAGCGGGAGTCGGTTGCGGAAGCTTTCGAAGCGTTGCCAGAACGCCACCTTCTGCGCGGCATCGAGTTGATCAAGCCCACCGACCTCCAGGATGTCGATCATCTTCGAGAGGGCTTGCTGAGCTTCATCGAGGGCCGCATCCAACGGCGATCGGTCCGCGCAGTCTGCCGTTCGATCCCCGAGTTCCATGATTCGATTATATTCGAAGATGCGTTCGATGACAATCATTTTTCCCAACAAATTAAAGGAAAACGAGCCTGCCATTTCCGGAACGATCTTCGTGTGTACCCGGTTTATTGACGGCCGATCTTATGAGCAGGTTGGGACCGCTTCACCGTGAGGAAGAGGGCCTCTGATTGGATGGCCTCAAGCGTCCGGCATCCGGTCGGCATCGGCCCCGTCGAGGAGCACCGATGGACTTTTCCGCACAGCTCGAAAAACTCCAGAAGCAAGCCAACGAGACCGTCGCGAGCATCAGGTCGGCGAGCGCCGAGTCCCGGGACCAGCTGAAGCAACGCATCGATCAGGCGCGGGTAGACGCCAACCTGGCCATGATGGATGCCAAACAGCAAGCTGAGCAGACGTCCGATCAAGTCCAGAGCAAGTGGGCGCAGCTGAGGGCGGATTCTTCCGCCTGGATGGATGACATCAAGGCGAAGATCGACAAGCGATCCGACGAACGAGACGCAAAGGCGGCGGCGAAAGACGCCGATCGAGCCGAGCAGGACGCAGTCGACGCCATGGATTACGCCGTTGTCGCCTTCTACAGCGCGCAGCTGGCCGTGCTCGATGCATTGGACGCACGCGCCTATGCAGACGAGCGCGCCAAGATTGTTGGCTCGTAAGAGAGAACTGGCGGACTTTTATATCTCGTTCTCTGTTGAACGACGCACAAATAGGGCAGTCACGGCTTGTTTCGGCACCCGAAAAAAGTCAGGGCCGGCGTCTCGGTGGCTGATTGTGGAGCAACCGGCGGCTGCCTCCCTCCCCGATGTAGGAGGCGTCAGACGTACGAGTCGTGCCTTAGAGCAGGTCACCCCGCTAACGGGTCCCAGCCCCGCAGGTGTGTGACGGACTGGCGGTACTCCCACTCGATGAGGTCCTTGAGTAGGTGGGCCAGCCGACCGCCGCTGGTGATGCCGGCGATGTCGGCGACCCCGCGGCGAGCCCCGACCGAGACGACGAACCCCTTGTCATGGAAGGTGAACGCCTCGAGCGGCTTGCCCTCCAGCTCCGCGGCTAGGTTGCGGGCCACCGTCTCGCCCTCCTCCAGCGCCACCTGCGCCAACGGCGGCAGCACATGCCCGCTGCGCGGATCCACCACTGAGGCAAGGTCGCCGGCTACGTAGACCTCCGGATGGTCCAGCACGCGCAGGTATTGGTCGACCTTGACGCGGCCGTTGTGACCGATCGGCAAGCCCGAACCCACCACCAGCTCGGGCGCCTTCACCCCGCCCGCCCAGACGAACACGCCACCCTCCACCAGCTGGCCGCCCTTGAGCCGCAAGCCTTCCTCCGTCGCGGCAGCGACCATCGCGTTGGTGCGGACCTGTACGCCCAAGTCAGAAAGGATCCTCCTGGCATTGTCGATCAGCTGCGGCGAAGAGCCGGCCAGGATGGTGGGGCCCGCCTCGACAAGCAGCACGCCGGGCAGCTCGGGCGCCAGGCCGTAGCCGCTGGCTACCTCGGGCAGCATCTCGGCCAGCTCGCCGGCCAGCTCGACCCCAGTGGCGCCGCCGCCGCCGACCACAACGGTCGCGAGGCGGCGCTGCCGCTCGGGATCGGCGGCTGCGGCCTCGTCGAACGCCCTGTTGACCGCCGCCCATACTCGCTCGGCATCGCTGGCCGAGTACAGCGACATGGCGCGCTGGGCCAGGCCGGGGATGGCGAAGTCGTTGGGCCGGCTGCCCAGGGCCAGCACAACCTGGCTCCAGCCGATCGGGCCGGCGCTCGTGAGCACCTGCCGTCCGGGCAAGTCGAAATCGCTGATCTCGGCCTGAACGAAGCGGATCCGCTCCGCCAGCACGTCCTGGAGCGGGATGCGCACCGCGTCGGCCGCGCGAGTGCCGGCAGCGACCCGGGGCAGCTCGGTGAGCGCTTGGTGGTAGTCGTACCGGTCGATCAGGGTCAGCTCCACCGCGGGGTTGTTGCGCAGCTTGGCCGTCAGACGCAAGGCGACGTGCAACCCGGCGTAGCCTGCCCCGGCGACCACGATCCGATGGCCAGTCCCGGCGGTGGATGCACTCACGGCGTCCTCCACGTGCGGTCGAGTGGGTGCTCAGGTTGCGGCCGGCACCGTCTCCGCGGCCGTCGTGATGAGCTGAAGGACCTCATCTGGGTGGGAGACCATGGCCACGTGGTTGGTCGAGACCTCCACGGTGGTCGCGCCCATCCGAGGGGCGAACTGCCGCTGAGCATCGGGCGGGATCGCCTGGTCGCCGTCGGCGATCAAGAACCAGGACGGCAACGATTTCCAGGCCGGGACGCCCATCACCTCCCCGAGGGCGCTCCAGTGCAACGGCTGCTGTACCGCGAACATGACCTTCGCGGTGACCGGGTCCACGTCGGCGGCGAAGTGGTTGATGAGTCGTCTTCGGGCAGCCAGGCGAAGCCCTTATCGTCGACATCGAGATGTGCAAGGGCGGGAGTTGGAGGTCCCTGCTCCAGCAGGGCGCCGATCGATTCACCGTCATCCAGCCCGAACGCGGCGATGTAGACCAGACCACTGACGTTGGGCGTTTCAGTGCTGAGCGCGGTGATGATCTGGCCGCCGTATGAGTGCCCGGCAACCAGAATTGGCCCGTTCTGGCGGCCCAGGACCTGGCGCAGCCGGGCGACGTCGTCGGCCAGACTGGTCAGTGAGAAGGCGGGCGCGGTGACGCTATATCCGTCAGCTTGCAAGTGCTCGATGACGGCGTTCCAA
>Ga0307307_10000070_pt1 | contig 19015 bp, 17 predicted proteins | sample ER_DNA_194_FD_194505 | JGI IMG/M metagenome (GOLD analysis project Ga0307307, IMG submission 194505) | Bulk soil microbial communities from the East River watershed near Crested Butte, Colorado, United States - ER_DNA_194 | ecosystem: Environmental > Terrestrial > Soil > Floodplain | place...
ATGACAGACGTTCTGCATAAATATAGCGAGAGCCTGCAATCCGACCGTAGGCATTTGATTCATCAATACAAATTTGTCGATTTGGCGCGCAAGGTCGTCGGCGTCGGCAGTATAGGTACGCGGGCGTGGATTATGCTGCTGAGCGGCATAGATGATCAAGATCCGCTGCTGCTGCAGGCCAAAGAAGCAAACGCCTCAGTGTTGGAGGCCTACACCTCCCCAACCCCCTTCAGCAGTCACGGAGAGCGGGTGGTTCAAGGCCAGCGCCTGATGCAGGCCTACGGTGATGTTTTATTGGGTTGGCACTACTTTCCGAACAGCCCACGGCCCGATTACTACGTTCGTCAACTGCGCGACTGGAAAGGATCGATCGAGATATCCACCCTCGATCCTAAATCACTTGCCATGTACGCCGGGTATTGCGCATGGACCTTGGCGCGGGCGCATGCAAGGTCTGGCGATCGGGTCGCTATTGCGTCCTATCTCGGCGGCAAAGATGCATTCGATCAAGCAATTGCCGATTTTTCCGCCGCCTACGCCGACAAGAACGAACGCGACTTTGCTCGTCTGGAGAATGCCGCAGCTGCCGGACAGATCGCGCTGGAACGAGGATTTTAACGGGCGGCTTCTCTTCAGCCACCGACAACCGTCTCAGTCCGCCAGCGTCGGCGCGACCCGTATGATGACGACTAATCGAATTCGGGATGGTCGGCCGTGGGGTATGAAGTCCGGCGGGATGCCGCCAAGCCAATCCGGCGACCGGTCGACTTCATGCTGGAGGCCAAGCTTCGGCCTCCTCCGGCACGACCGGAGTGGGTGACGAGGAGCCGGCTGGTCGACGAACTCGAGACGGCTTCGCAACGTCCGGTGACCTTGATCGCCGCTCCTGCTGGATACGGCAAGACCACCGCGGTCACCCAGTGGCTGGCCTCGGCCTCCGGCCCCGCGACCACCGCGTGGGTGTCTCTGGACACCGCCGACAATGACCCCGTACGCCTCTGGACGCACATTGCCACGGCCCTCGACCGAGCTGGCTGCGTCATTGCGCGCGACATTGCGGGTTTCGTTGCCGCCGGCAGCCACGACATGCTGACTGCGGTATTACCGAAGATCATTGCCGGAATGGCGGAATTGGCCTCAGGCGTCACTCTTCTGATCGATGACTTCCACATCGTCCGCGCGACAGCATGCCATGCGCAGATGGATTTCTTGATCAAGCATCTGCCTGAGCAGGCTCACGTGGTGTTGATTACCCGGGCCGATCCCACGCTTCGGCTTGGCCGGCTGCGCGCTGCCGGGCAGTTATCCGAAATTCGTGCTGATGAGTTGGCATTCGACGTAGCGGAAGCCGTTTCACTGTTGGCATCCGACGGAGTTACGTTATCGACCGAGTCGATGTGGGAGCTGATGCGTCGAACAGAAGGCTGGCCTGCGGGCCTGTACTTGGCAGCGCTCTCATTGGCCGGTCGCACAGATGCAAACGATTTCATCCATCATTTCACTGGCACCAATCGCTTTATCGGTGACTATCTCACTGAGGAGGTGCTGAGCAGACAGTCTGAGGAGGTACGCAACTTCATCCTTGATATGTCGATCGTTCAGCGATTTTCAGCGCCGTTGTGTGAATATGTGACCGGCGAAAGGAAATCCGCTCGAATTCTCCGCGACTTGCAATATACCAACCTTTTCCTCATCCCACTTGACGCTCAAGACCATTGGTTCCGCTTCCACCATCTTTTCGGTGCAGTTGCGCGCAATGCACTCGAAATTGAGCAGCCGGATAGGATAGCGATGCTTCATGGTCGCGCTGCGAAGTGGCTGAGCGAGAATGGTTATGTCGATGTCGCGATCGAGCATGCGCTGGCCGCGGGTAATAGTGATGATGCGGCTGCGCTGGTGCAGGCCAGCTGGATGCAATATGTAGATTCCGGACTTGGGAGCACCGTACACGGTTGGGTTCGAGCACTGCGAGCTTCAGGTGCCACTGAAAACGTCAACACACTGGCCACCGCATCTTGGATGGCCGCATTGTCCGGTGAAATCGACGAAATGCAGCAACTCCTGAAGCAGCTCAGCAGTACGTCCAATCACGGCATGCTGCCCGACGAAGCCCAATCCGTGGAGTCGACCGTCGCGCTCATTCGGGGATTGTTCGGATTCGACGGACCTGTGGAGATGCTGGCTGCCGCCCGCCGAGCAGCTGAGCTGGAAACCGATGGCAATACCCGGTGGTATGGAGTCGCCAACACTGCGCTTGGCCACGCTAGCTACGTCGCGGGTGATCTCAGCACGGCCGTTGACCTTCTTCCTCGGGGCGCTCACAGCGAGGCAGCGCCTGCCCTCATCCGCGTCTTGGCATTTTCAATGCTGGCGCTGACTCAGGCTGAGCTAGGCCAACACGACCGCAGCCGAAAGTCGGCAGAGCAAGCCATGGAGGTTGTCGAGACCCGAAGCATGCACGCGCTGCCTCAGATCACTCTGGCATTCACCGCGTTCGGACAAAGCCAGGCTGCCTCCGGAAAGCTGGAGGACGCCATGACAACTCTCGACCACGGACTGGCACTGCGCAGGAAGCTGCCTGGACTCAGCCCATGGCCGACCATGCACCACCTCCTCGTGATGGGCCGAGTCGCCGTTATCGCTGGTGATCTTCCGTTGGGGCGGCAGCTCCTCGATGAGGCCGCAGCCATGATTCGGCGATACCCGCAAGGTATGGCTGCCATGATCGCCCGACTGGATGCTGCCCGGAAAGGCCTGCGGGAGAGCCAGAACGGTGAGCTTCGAACCGAGCACCTCACCGCACGGGAGATCGACATTCTGCGCAAGCTCGCGACCCCGCAGAGCTTGAGTCAGATCGCCTCCGAACTCTACGTCTCGCCGAACACTGTCAAGACGCACACCCTCTCGCTGTATCGCAAACTCGGGGCACGGTCTCGCTCAGAGGCCGTCACGATTGGTCGCCAGCGCCTGTTGATCTAGCCCTGGAAGATAACGAGCTTTGTATCTCACCCGGGTGAGATACGGCAACGGGTGAGGACAGGCCGTGTCTGATCGGGCTTACTGAAGGCACCCAGCCGCCTCACCGATTGAGCACACCGATGGTCTATGCACAGCAGCTCGACCCAGCTGACACATTGTCGATGGCCCTCACAACTCTTCCCCTCTCGGCAGCGCCGGATGATCTTGATGCGCTGCTCTCTCAGACGGATCGCATGTCGAACATTGTGCTGATCTACGCTGCGCCAACCGATTCCGCGGTCGCCATCGATCGTGCCGTGTGCGAGGGAAACTATGCCTGGGCCGCCCGGGCACTGGTGCGGTCGCTGGCCATCCCGCGCATTCTGGCGGGCTCAGACAGTGATGTTGTCCAGCTTGTGCTGACCCAGCCAGAGTTTTCCGAATCCGAACCATTGCTTCTTGCCGCGGCAGCGCTGACCCGTGGCTGGATCGATATCGCGGAATCAGCGCTTGCCAGGGGAAGGTCCGAGCTCTCTCGGGCGTCTGATCCGCCGATCGCGGACCTGCTCAGCATGGCCTTGATCACTATGGCCGTAGCACGACTTCGCGGTGCTGCAGCCGTTGGCCTGGCGCAGGCCACCAATGCGCGGGATCTCATGATCAAGCTCACCGCCTCGGAGCGAACCCGCGCGCCGCAGCTGGCGGTACTGATCGACTACTACGCTGCCGGCTTTGAGCTGTCGCGCGGAAACCTCGCGACTGCCTGGTGGACCTTGGAGCGTACGGCCGGACGCTCTCGGCAGTGGGTCGACGGCGATGCTGATCATGCGGAGCGACGGATCCGGGCGGATTGCGCGGGGCAGCTGTCATGGCTTGATGCGTTCTCCGGCGAGCTTCGACGGGCAACCCGAAATGCCAGCTGCTTGCTCACCGACCGGCAAGCCGACACCGGCGAGAGTGGCGCGAAATTCGCCCAGCTGGCGACGGCGTGGACGCATCTGGAACGCGGAGAGTTCGAACAGGCTCGGCAGCGTCTTGATCATGCTATGAGCACAGCCGCGGATCATAGTGATCCGCTGCTCGCGGCGGCTGAACGACTGACGCAAGCGAGACTGGCCATCCTTACCGGTGAACCCGAGGCGGCACTGCGGTTGCTCCGAGGACCAACGCGCGCGGTCGATGACCAGGCATTCAGCCAGTGGTTCGCCGACCAGTTCCGGATTGCCACTGCCGAGGCGTGGTTGGTGGCTGATGAAGTCGATCAGGCGATCACCACCCTTGACACGGAGCCCGAGCTGGCCGCTGCCGAAGCCAGGTTGATTTTGGCCAAGGCACTGCGACGCGCCGGCCGCATCCGTGCCGGCGCCGAGGTCTTGGCACGCGTACCAACCGATCCCGTCGCGATCTCGCCGAACACTCAGGTCCGGCTCTGGCTGCTTCAAGCAGAGGTGGCCGTCGAGCAGGGCAATTACGATCGCGCCGACGTAACTGTGGATCGGGCTTTGCGGACGGCGGTACGGGAACAACTGCGAGCAACCGTTGCGTCGGCGGGGAAATGGCTGCGATCCTTCGTCGCGCAGGAGCCTGGCCTATCCCGTCGGTATTCGGCGTTTCTGGCGTCCTTGCCCGAGGTCGCGACATCGAATGTCCAGCCCAATACCCGGCCGTCTGATTCCTCGGATGCAGCCTGCGTCGTGCCGCTGACCAGGCGCGAAACGCAGGTGTTGAAGCGCTTGGCCGAGTTTTGCTCCAACGAGGAGATCGCGGCAGATCTCGTCTTGTCCTTGAACACGGTCAAGACGCACATGCGGTCGTTGTTCCAGAAGTTGTCGGTCACTAGACGTGCCGACGCCGTACGACGGGGGCGCGCACTCGGCCTGTGTTAGCTCGTGATGCGCGCCCCGGAGCACGATCGCTCACATGGCGAGCGCTTCGTACACCTCCACTGTGCCGCCGGACTGCAAGACCGGGCACTTATTTGCTTTGCTCGCCGCATCCGCCAGCGACTCCGCGTCGATGATCGAATAGCCGCTGAGCTTGGAAGCGCCGTCGTTGCTGGCGCTGCCGTTGCTCACAGTCGTACCGGCACCGAACGGGTTGCCGATGTCGGTCACGGAATCGCCGAGTGTGCCAAACCAGTTCGTCCACTCCTGCATTGCAGCCTCTTGAGCTTCGGGCGTCTCCGCCATCTGGCCGCCGGTGTACAGGTACAGGAACTTCGCCATCTTGTCCTCCTCATTGACTGATCGACCAGCCTCGTGCCGGCCGATGCTAAATGGATTCCCTACTACGACGTATGCGGCGCGCAGAAATCGACAACGACACTCAGCTCAATGGAGCAGAATCGAGCCGTGCCGAGTCAGCTCGACCTGACCGACTTGTCAGCCGCGGTCAAGTCGGAATACGTGCGGATCTTTACTGAGCGGCGTGATGATCTGATCGCGGTGGGCTTCAATGCCATGCTCGTCACGATCTGCTGGTTCCTGTTGCCGAACAGCATCGTCAACTGGCTGTTCACGCTGCATGGCCCCTTGGCCTTCCCGTACGTGCTTGAGATGTGGATGCTGGGTGACACGCCAGCAACCAACGTCGCGGGCCGAGACGCCGTCCGCGCTGCCCAGCAGCTCCACGACCCCGCCGCATTACGCCTGTGGCTGCGGGCGAAACACATCGTGATGTGGTCCATTGTCGGGCCAGTCGGTGCGATCGTGGCGATCGTGATCGGTCTGGTCCAGCACCGCTACGACGATGCTGCAGCCGCCGCGACGGTCCTGCTGTTCTTGCCGCTCGGCGTACTGAGTGTCGCCGCCTGGATCGGCATCTGGATGCCCTATCACCCGCAGAAGTTGCTGTGGCGCTGGCGGCATCGTTCCGACTGGCGCGCGGCGTTGGTTCGGTGGCTCGCCCTGGTGCTCGTCCCGTTCCTGATCGTGCCCGCGATTGCGACCGTGCTGCTGATACCGAGCTTGATCATCTGGATCATTGCCCATCAGGGCTACCCGCCCCAGCAGATGGATACGACGGGTCTCTGGATCGGTACGGCAGTCTCGGTTGCGGTGAGCTTGACCACCTTTGCGTGGGCGCCCAGGGTGGCCGCGAAGATAGCGCGCCGGCGCTCCGAGCGGCTCCACCTGTACCTCAGCAATCCAGAGCACGGCTAAATCTGCCAATAAGGCCGCCGAAATCACCCCCCGAGAGTGAGGCGGCATGCTGCACGGTCCAGGATGCTGTGCAGGGATCGGGAGGATCCACATCGGCTCCGCCGGTGATTCACGTAGCGAGAGGACGTACTCCGTATGGCGACACTGACCGCGTGGGCCTTCAACACCGTCGAAGGTGCCGAGCAGGCTTCCCAGAGGCTACAGTCGCTCCAGGCCCAAGAGTTGATCAAGATCCAGGACGCTGCTGTTGTCTCCTGGGAGGTAGGAAAGAAGAAGCCGAAGACCCGTCAGCTGAGCGACATGACGGCAGCCGGCGCACTCGGCGGCACATTCTGGGGCATGCTATTCGGATTGATCTTCTTCGTCCCGCTTCTTGGTGCGGCGATCGGCGCTGGCATTGGCGCCCTGGCCGGCTCGATGACCGATGTCGGGATCAGCGACGCCTTCATCAATAGCGTCAAGCAACGGGTTACGCCCGGAACCTCGGCGTTATTCGTGCTGAGTTCAGATGCGGTTGTGGATCGAGTGAAAGATGTCTTCAAAGACAGCAACGCTGAGCTGATCGCCAGCAACCTGTCCGCGGACCAAGAGGCCAAGCTGCGCGAGGTCTTCTCCGAGGAGTGAGCTCGGCCGCCAGCACGTTCTCAGCATGAAAGAGCGGAGCGACGACGACGCCGGTGCAAGCTACGAGAGCGAGGCATCGCCCTTCCAGCGGCCGGCTCGCCGACCGCTCCTGCAGCGGCTGGTCCCGGTAACCGAGCATGTTCGGGGATACCGTGGCGACACTCTGCGGCGGGATCTAATCGCGGGCGTTACCGTTGCCGCTCTGGCCCTCCCAGCGTCGCTGGCGTACGCCGAGATCGCCGGGCTCTCTCCAGTTATTGGCTTGTACGCGCTGCTGCTGCCAGCGCTTGCCTACGCCGTCTTTGGGTCCTCGCGCCAAGTGATCGTCGGACCCGACGGATCAATCGCAGCTCTCGTCGGATCAGCAGTGATTCCGTTGGCCGTCGATCCCACCGATCGCGCTCCCCTGGCCGCCTTGCTAGCCATCCTCGTCGGGGCGGTGTTTCTGGGAGCTTGGCTAGCCCGGTTGGGTTGGATCGCGGATTACTTTTCCCGACCGGTACTCATCGGCTACATCCACGGCGTAGCGGCTGTCTTGATTGTTGGTCAACTCGGCAACCTGCTCGGGTTGAGCATCAGCGGACAAACTCCACCCGCCGAAGTGATCGAGGTCGTTCGGGAAATCACAGACCTCAGCTGGACAACCCTTGCCGTCGGAATGACAAGCCTTGTCATCCTCTTGCTGCTTGGGTGGCTGTTTCCCAAGGTTCCGGGTCCGCTCATCGTGGTCGTACTGGCGATCGTGACCTCAGCGGTCTTCGGGCTGGCCAACAGCGGGGTTGCCGTGGTCGGCCCGATCCCATCCGGCCTGCCCAGCCTCGACGTGCCCAACTTTCAGTTCGGCGATGTCCTCACACTCCTCCCCGCCGCGGTCGGCATTTTCTTTGTCGCGTTCACCAGCGAGATCCTCATAGCACGCTCAGCCGCGGGGAACCATGGCCAGCGCGTCCATGCGAACACAGAGCTGGCTGCCATGGGCGCGATAAACCTGAGCGCTGGCATCAGTCAAGGTTTTCCCATCGGCGCCAGCGGGTCGCGCACCGCTGTCAATGATCAAATGGGTGCCCGTACGCAGATCTCAGGACTACTTGCGGCCGTCGTCATCGCATTGGTTCTACTGTTTCTCACCGAGCCCATTCAGTACCTGCCGCGGGCGGCTCTTGGCGCCGTCATTGTCACCGCCGCCATCGGAATGATCGATCCCGTGGCATGGCGCAGTCTGGCACGCGTCAGCCGGGTGGAAGTCGCGATTGCCGCCGTCACCATGGCGGGAGTGATCACGGTGGGTGTACTTCGCGCGCTCCTACTGGCTGTCGCGCTCTCTGTCGTCGACGCGGTGCGCCGCAGCGCGACTCCGCACGACGCAGTACTCGGCTGGGTGGAGCGAATAGACCGGCACGCCGACGTCAGGCTGCACCCGACGGCCACAATCGTTCCGGGGGTGCTCATCTACCGGCTCGATGATCGCCTGTTCTTCGCGAATGCGAACTACGTCAAAGGGCGCATTCGAGAGGCCATCGCGGGCGCACCAGCCCCGGTACGGTGGCTGGTTTTCGACGCTGAGGCGCTCAACCATGTAGATGTCACTGGCATAGGAATGCTCACCGAGCTGATCGAGTCGCTCCATAAGGAATCCATCACGTTTGTCTTCGCGCGACTCCACGGGCCCGTAGCTGACCGTCTCCAGGAGGCCGGCGCTCTTGATCTTGTCGGCGAAGAGCGCTCCTACCCGACCGTCAGTGCTGCCGTACAGGATGCGCCGGTCGCCGGCTGAACCCTCTACGTCGCGTCAGTCAGCGGTGCCCTCGCTCACCTTCCGCTCGTACGCTGCCAGTGCGTCGTCGATCGTGGCGTGAAGCTCCAGCGCGGACGTACTGCCAGTGCTCCTGATCGTGTCGCGGACTTGCCCGATGTCACGCGCGATGCGGAAGTCGATCCCCCGCTGCGCCAGTGTCGATTTCAGCTGGACCAACATGGTTGCGGCGCTGACATCAACGAATGGACTGGTCTCAGCATCAAGCACCACCACCTTCGTCTGATCAGTGCAAAGGGCCTCGATCTCAGATTTGACGTGGTCGCTGTTCGTGAAGATCAAACTGGCCTCGACCCGGACTACGACAGCATCGGGCCGGGTCGCAAGATCAGGATGCCGGTCGGTGTCCAGCCATATCCCGCCCTGCTTGGCCAATCTAGCTACGTGGGGTCGCGAGGACCGATAGATCAACAAGAGCATCGAGACCCCGATACCAATCACCAAACCAGGGAGCGTGTCGAAGATCAACACGCCGAGCAGGGCAGCAATCGCCGCCGCGAAATCCGCACGTGCAGCCAGGCCGTAGATCTGGCCGAGCCGGGTCGTCCAGACGCCGTACAGTCGGCGCAGGCTGGGAATGTCGACAAGTTCGATCACTGCTGCGATAACGACAGCGGCCAACGTGGCTTCCGGGAGCGACTCGAACAGCCCGGTCAAGAACAGCAAGGTGATGATCACTAGCACCGCCACCACCAGACCGCTGACCTGTGATTTCGCCCCGGCGCCGCCGTTCACCGCCGTCTTCGACAGGCTGCCATTGACGACCATGCCTGAGGACAGGCCTGAGCCGAGGTTTGCGGCACCCAGTCCAGCTAGCTCACGATTCGCGTTCACCTGATAGCCAGCCTTAGCGGCGTACGTCTTGGCAGCGCCGAGTCCTTCAGCGAAGCCAATCAAGACCACCCCGATGGCCGGCCCGAACAGTGCCACAAAGTCCGGCCACCCGACACCCCGCGGCAGGCCGAATGCGGGCAGCCCGGAATCAATGTGCCCGACGATCTTGACGCCCTGGTCAGCCAGTCCGAATATCGTGACCACCCCGATGCCCAGCAGCACAGCGACCAGTGATCCTGGGACCAACGGCAACCAACGCTTGAGGGCCAGCACCAAGATCAGGCTCGATGCTCCAATGAGCAGGGTCAGGGGATGAGTGTCGGGAAGATGCTTGATGACGCCCCACGCCTGCTCGAAGAAGTTGCCCGGAGTCTTCTCCACACCCAACAACTCGGCACCTGACCGATGATGATCGTCAAGGCCAGGCCAACGATATGAAACCCTTCAGCACCGGCTCAGAGATGAACGACGCAATGAATCCCAACCTCAGCAGTGCGGCGAGCATGCCGGCCAGGCCAGCACAGATCGCGAGTGCAGTGCTCAGCGCGAAGTAGCGCACGCTGTCACCGTGAGCAACCGGCATGATGATCGCCGCTGACAATGCGGCCGTCGCCGACATAGGCCCGACGATCAGGTGACGGGAGCTGCCCGCCAGCGCATAGAGGACAGCGCCGGGACCGCGGCGTAAAGACCCACCACCGGCGGGAGCCCCGCAATGCTGGCGTACGCCAGCGACTCGGGAACCAGCACCGCCCACACGGTGAGTCCGGCGAGGAGGTCGGGACGCAGCCATGCTCTTCGATAGCCCTGCAACGAGCTGAAAACTGGCCAATCACGTCCGTCGGAACGTCCATGATCATGTTGCCCGGAGATTCCGGTGTTCGTCATTACATGATCACGTGGTGCTGTCGCGGACGACACATCGGAAGCCGATGTGGCTCATGCCTGTGTCGATCATCTGCGGCCGCCGTGCGGCGGGCCTGTAGCGCATGCAATAACTGTCGGCACAGAGATAGGAGCCGCCCTTGATCACTTTGCGAGGCACCCGGAACTGGGGTTGCCGGTTATCGAAGCTGTCCTCGACTGCGCCGCCTCGTGGATTACGCGGGATGCAGCAGGGCTTGTCGACCTCGTCCGGGTGGCGGTCGGCGTACCAGTCGGCAGTCCAGTCCCAAACATTTCCCGCCATGTCATGAAGGCCGTACGCGTTCGGCGGGAAGGATGCGACTGGTGTGGTCGCGCCGTAACCGCTGTCAGGACGCCACGGAAAATCCCCATGCCAGAAGTTGGCGAACTGATCACTGGCCCCTTCCGGATGATCACCCCAGATGAAGATCATCTGATCAAGTCCGCCGCGCGCGGCGGCCTCCCACTCGGCCTCGCTCGGCAGCTCGCGGCCGGACCAGTTCGCGTACGTCTCGGCATCTTCGTACGCCACATGGACGACGGGGTGATCTTCGCGGCTCTTGATTGACGACCCAATGCCTTCCGGATGCCGCCACGAGGCGCCGGGAGGCCAGGTCCACCACAGATGGATGTGGCGGAGATTGACGGGGCCGGCCGTAGGCGTAAACACCATGGATCCCGGCTGCAGGTTCTCCGCCGGTGCACCTGGGAAATCAGCTGGATCGAGTGGTCGTTCCGCGACCGTCACATAGCCCGTGGCGGCAACGAACTCTGCGAACTTCGCATTGGTCACTTGATGTGTTTCGATCCAAAAACCATCGACGGTGACCTGGTGGACCGGCCCATCTTCGGGGTAATGACGCTCGGAACCCATCGCGTACGTCTGGTCCGGCACCCAGCTGAGATCCTCAGTCATGTGCTCCCGGTGAACACGGTGGACCAATCGTTCTTCATGCTCACCACGGTCCAATTCTGCTGGTCCGCGATCTCCAGCGCCCGCTCAGCCCCGGCCGTGTAGTCGAATTCGCGCTCGGCATCGTCATGGAGCAGCAGGAGTCGCAACGCGCGTGTGGCATCAGTCCCTGCGTAGGCCAGCATCGGCACATCGCCGTTGGAGTTGCCGAAGGCCAGGATGGGTCGCCGCCCGATCCGGCTCCAGATTCTGACCGGCTTCTCCGGGCCATCATCGAAGAAGTCCATCGCACCCTTGTAGAGCAGGATGGACTGGCCGCCATCCGCCGAGTAGGCGATGCCCAGCGCACTGCCGATAATCCGCTCGGGCGGAATGCCGTACATGTTCTCGGCAACGGGACGCATGAAATCCCGATCACCGCCGGATGCGATGTAGGTGACAAAGCCATTAGCTTCCAGATATCGCAGTAGCTCAATCATTTGACTAGTCCTTGATCATCGTGCATCACCCCATGAGGGTGATGCACGCTCGACAGGCCCGGCCGATACTGCTGATCAACTCCCACTCTTGCTGCGTGGCAATCTGCCCAAACCCACCCAAAGGAGATGAAGATGGCGGTCGATACCTTCATGGCGTACGTCGGCGTGTACCCCAGCGTCGAGCAGGCGGAGGCGGACTATCAGCTGATCAAGGACCTGCACACCGAGGCCGGCATGATGGACGCCTACGACGCCGCGGTGATCGAAAAGCGGACGGACGGCAAAGTCCGGATCACCAAGAAGCATGAGACCCCGACCCGGGTCGGCGGAGTGCTGGGCGGTGGTGTCGGCCTAGCGACTGGGCTTGTCGTGGCGCTGTTCCCCTTTGCCGCCATCGGCGGCGGCCTGCTCGCCGCTACGACTGCTGGCGGCGCCATCCTTGGCGCGGTCAGCGGCCACGCGGCAGCCGGAATGAGCCGCAATGACCTCAAGGAGCTCGGCGAATACCTCGATGAAGGCCAAGCTGGGCTCGTTGTGGTTGGCGTATCCACGATGGAAGACGACATCAAGCAGGCGATGAACAGCGCGGAAAAGGTCGAGACCAAAGAGCTCAAGGCCGACACCTCGCAGATCGAGCAAGATGCCAAGGCCGCGGGCGGCGAACAGGCCGCGGAGGACGCCGACACCGAAGATTGACACCCGACTTGGACTGACCAAGTCTCTGCGCCAACCTTCCCTGCCGAATCTCTGCCGAAACTGGTCACATACGACACGGCTAAATCGATTAAGGAGTGTGGTTGGTGACCACTTTCCTTAGGGAAGCGGGACTTCTGTTGGAGGTCACCCACCATGGGTGATGACCCTTGGCGTGCTGCGGAGGGATGGTGCCAGAGTGAGCGACCAGGACAGGAGCGCTGTAGCGGGGGCCGCGTTGACAGCCGAGGAGCGGGCCGAGCTCGAGCGGCTTCGAGCTGAGGTCGCAAGCCTGCGCTCGCAAGCTACGTCCGCCGCTGCGCCGAGTGAGACGGTGGTCGTCGTATCGACCCGGCGGCCCAGGCAGCGGTGGCGTTCGGTGGTCGCCACCTTGCTCATCGTGATCGCCTGCATATTGGCGCCCATTGCAGGGGTTGCCGTATGGATGAAAAACCTGGTCACCGATACCGATCGTTACGTGACGACTGTCGCACCGCTCGCGCGCGATCCCGCGATTCAAAATGCCGTCGCAGACAGGATCACTGCCGAGATCTTCGTGCACCTCGATGTGCAACAGATCACCAACCAGGCTGTGGATGCGCTCGCCGAGCGTGGGTTGCCTCCGAGGGTAGCCGACCCACTGCATGCGTTGTCCGGACCCATGGCGAGCGGGGTGCAGGGCTTCGTCCGAACTGAGGTTGGGAAAGTGGTCGCCAGCGACGCGTTCGCGGACGCCTGGGTGAGCGCTAACCGAGCGGGCCATCAGGCAATGGTCGCGGCGCTGACCGGACAAACCGGGCAGGGCGTCACCATTGCGAACGACACAGTCACGATCAACTTGGGTCCGTTCATTCAAGTGGTCAAGCAGCGCTTGGTCGAACAAGGGTTTGACCTAGCAAGCCGCGTTCCGGATGTGAATCCCTCGTTCACGGTGTTGCAGTCGGATGCCATCGGGAAAGCGCAGAGTGCCTTCAGTCTGCTCAATGCGATCGGGAACTGGCTGCCGGTCATCGCTTTGATCTTGCTAGCGGTGGGCGTCTACGTCGCCAAGGATCATCGCCGAGCCCTGCTCGGCGCCGGCTTGGGACTTGCTGCGGGCATGTTGGCGCTGGGACTCGGCATTGCCCTGGTGCGAATGCTCTACCTCGATGCGCTTCCTCTGGGCGTGCTGACGCGGGATGCTGCAGCTTCGTTCTACGACACCCTCGTGCGCTTCCTCCGCCTCGGGCTGCGTACGGTGCTGGTGTTTGGTCTCATCGTCGCGCTGGCGGGTTTCTTGACCGGCCGGTCGATCACCGCGGTCCGGACTCGGGCTGGCTTGAGCAGAGGAATTGCGTGGTTGCGAGGCGGTGCTGAAAAAGCCGGCTTCCGCACTGGCCCGGTAGGTGCCTGGGTTTACACCTACAAGCGGGTCCTGCAGTTCGTGACGCTGGGGATCGCGGCGCTGGTGCTGGTCTTCTGGAATCGCCCGACCGGCAAGGTGATCATCGTGCTGGCGCTCTGCGTACTCGTTGTGCTGGCGATCATCGAGTTTCTGGGGCGGCCGCCGAGCCCCGCGGTGGAGGTGTCCCCGCACGAAATGGCAGTGCCCGAGACGGCGGGCCCGGATGGTCCAGCGCCGGAGGGCCCCGCCGAGGTCGTCGACGTCAGCGACGTTTCGGCTGACGCCTCCGATGCGATCGCGGACGATCCTCAAAGATCACCCCTGAAGAGTGATGCCTGAGGGGGCGGACGGAGAGCACTGTGCGGTTATCCAACCACTCGCGGGTCAACATGTGTGGAGGCCGCATGTCAATCAGAACCTCGATCGGAACCAACCAGAACCCCCAGTCATGAACGGAGGCGCTGAGCGCCTTACTTACGAGATACGCGTCCGCGGCGAGTTGACGGAGGCGCTCCTTGCTGCGCTGGAACCTCTGGGCCTGGAGGTCGAGGAATTATCGAGCGCCCCGATTCTGGTGGGAGTCTTTCGCGATCAAGCAGAGCTTCATGGTGCCCTCCAAGCCCTGCAGGATCTTGGCGTCGAGCTAATGGAAATCCGGCAAAGAGCAGGGTGGACGTGAAATAGCAGCGCCCCTAGCATGGAACACGGCACGTTTTCGGGGGATCGACGAGCCGATCATCGCTGCGGCATTTCAGGGATCCCGGCCTCGGACATCCCTGGCGACCAGGCGAATGACCTTCCAGCGGAAGGATGGCGATCTCTCACAGCGGCGTGATCACTCGTCGTAGGCTCCTTCACCTGGCTGGAGGCCCTGCGGCACCTATCACGCTCATATCCGCTCCGGCTGGCTATGGCAAAACGACGCTGCTGCGTCAGTGGACCCCAGAAGCCGGACCGGCGATCCGCCTCGACCCAGCAGAGACCCCTGATCATTGGCAGCTGTGGCAGCAGGTCAACGAAGCGCTCGGCCTCTCCGTCGTGACCGTGATCATCGATGACCTGCACCTCATGGAGCACGCTCGTGGCAGTGGGCCGCTCCGGGACGCGCTGCGCCGAGCGAGCGCGAATCGACGTCTGGTGATCGCTACCCGAAGTGATCCGATCCTCGCCCTCCACGAAGCTCGGCTGGCCGGCAAGGTGCGGGAGATCCGAGCCTATGAGCTGGCGTTCGACGAAGATGAAACACGGCGGTTTCTGGCGGCGAATGACATCGCGGTCAGCGCTGAGCAGGCGTACGCGCTGTGGGTCCACACCGAAGGCTGGCCTGCCGGACTCAGGCTGTCTACTACTCCGCTGTCTCGAGGGCCCCGCACCGACGAGGCCTTTTCCACGCTGCTGCAAGGCGACACCGCAGTCGGAAGCTACCTGATGGGACAGGCGCTGGCGTACACCCCCGATGATCTTCGTGCGTTTCTGCTGCAGACCTCGGTCAGTGAATTTCTCGACGCCGAACTGGCTGAAAAGCTCACCGGCCGTGCTGACAGTGCGTTGCTGCTGGAACGGGCGCGCGTCCAGCCTGGTTTTCTGAATCGACCATCTGAGGGCCGCTGGCCCTATCGCTACCACCCGATGTTTCGTGCCCTGCTGCTTGCCGAACTTATGGGCGTGGCCTCGGGCGAGGTCCGGCGGCTGTCGGCGCTGGCGGCTGAATGGTTTGCCAGCCATGGCGAGCACGCCCGCGCCGCTCCGCTGGCTGTGCAGGGCCAGTCCTGGGGGGTGCTTGCTGAATCGATTCTGGCGGGCTCGTGTGTCGCCCTCGCGACTGGCGACCGGAGCTGGGTACGACATGCACTGGCGCAGCTGCCCGCTTCCGATCTCGAAGCAAATCTGAGCGTGCGGCTGGCGTCGATCCTGCTGATGGTGGGGACCGGCGCTCGGCGGGACGCCCTGGCTGCCGCTGTCGGGATCGCCGAGCGGGAATATCCGGCCGCGACTCGGCTGGAGACTCAGGTGATCACGTTCGTCAAAGCCTGGTTGGCCGCTGAGCGAGGAGACACCCGGACTGCGGCGTGCCTCCTGGAGGAGGGTGCCGGCGGCGAGGTGACACATGGTTCGGCAGCAGCGTTGCGAGGGCTCCGGACCACCTGGCAGCAGGTGCACGCAGTCTGTCTGTTCGTCGACGGCGCCGATAGCAGCACAGTCGACGCCATGCTGAGCGAATCGCACAGGTCTAGCAGCGACTCCTACCCCGTAACGCAGCTCGGTGATCTCGAGATCCAGGCATGGGCGGCAATTGCCGCGGGTGATCTTCGATCGGCACGGCAGTACCTCAATCGAGCCGCAGCGATGCTCGATCGGGAGGGCACTCGAGGCGTTCTTGATCACTCGGGGACGACGTCCTTGGCGTGGCAATGGCTCGAGATGGAGACCGGCGAGCACGGCTCGGCGGAAGCTGATCATGCCGGAAACAAACATGTCAGGCCAGCCTTTCCGCAACCGATCAGTGAGGCGTTGACAACGATCACTGATGCGCGACTCCGGCTCACCCGGGACAGTGATTGCCTCGGCAGCGCCGTGTTGCTCGATGATCTTGTCGCGGCGCATCCCCAGGTACAGCGCTGGTCGATGATCAGATCCTTCTGGACGATCACCCGTATCGAGACATACGTGGAATCCGGTGACTTCTCCCGAGCGCTCGACCTGACACTTGATCCATCGAATGGTGTCCACGATGGCGCGCGCAACCAGTCGTATCAGTGGGCATGGGTGATGCAGCGGGCCGCCTTGCATCCTCGAGCCGGGGTCCTGGAGATGGATCCGGAACGGTTGATCAGCAATCTGCCACTCGAGTCGGCGCTACTTCGCGGCCGTTCTGAGGCCTTGCGGGTACGCGTCCTGCTGGGCGCTGCGAGTCTCGCACTGCGGGCCGAGATGCCGGAGCGAGCCTCGCACTATCTGCGGCTTGCCCTGCAGAGTACGGAGGCACACGGGTGGCGTCGCCCCTACGTCGAGATCGCTGCAGCGATCACCCCCGTGCTGGAAGCCGAGCGTCGGCGTATCACCTCCCGCAGTGAGCAGGTGATCGGGCTTCTCTCCTATTTGCGCCAGCAACCGGCGTACGGCGGTCAGCTGCCTGATCCCCTCTCGGTACGGGAGCTGGAGATCCTGCAATACCTGCCGACTCCACTTGATCAACGCGAGCTATGCTCCGCCTTGTTCATTTCCAGGAACACCTTGAAGACCCACCTGCGCTCGACCTACCGCAAGCTCGGTGTTCAGACCCGCCGCGAAGCGGTGCTACGCGCGGAGCGACTCGGCATTCTCTAGTCACGAGGTCCGGCGGTAGCTGCTACGGTGCTTCCGCTTCGGTTGGTTTAGCAGGCTTTAGCTCGGCAGCAGCAGCTTCAGGCTTACCCGACTCCGGCTCGGCAGCAGCGTCAGGTGATGGGGCCGCTGGCTTGTCATTCGGGCTTCCGCTGGACAGCAAAGGCGCCACCCAGTCGTGCTCGGGGTCAACATCCACGAACAAAGATTTGACAAACAGGCTGAGCGGAATAGCAAGAAAGGCGCCGGAAGCGCCGAGAATTGTCGCCCAGATGATCAAGGATAGGAAACTCAGCGTGGCGGAAAGCCCGACGGTATTCCCGACCACCCGCGGTTGGATGATGGTCTGAATAACGAAATTCAGCACAGAATAGACGATGACGACGATAATGGCGGTCACGACATCTTGATCGAGCAGAGCGATGATTGTCGGCGGCACGAGGCCGATAATGAAACCGACGTTGGGAATGTAGTTGGTGATGAATGCCAGCAGTCCCCAGAGCCATGCGTAGCGGATATCGAGAATCCACAGCGCGATGACGTCGCACGTTGCAACAATCGCGCCGAAGATGGTTGCTACCACCAAATATTGGCGAGAGCCATGAGCGAACTGCGCAAATGCCTCGGCAAGTCGCCTACCACGTGGCATGATGCCTTCGAGCTTTGAGGCAAAAGCTCCCGCATCGGCAACTGTGAAGAACAGCAGAACGATCAGAAAGACCGCGTTACTCAATACGCCGGCGATGCCGCCGAGAACGCTGCTCGCAAGTCCCACCAACCTGCCCGGGCTGAGCTCACTAACCATTTTCTGCAGCTGCTCCTGGCTAATTCCGACCGACTCCAGAAGTGCGGTGGCCTGCCCCAGGAGCTCCTGGAATTGGGGCGCATAATCCTGCAGAAGCGCTGCGAACTGGATGCCTGAGATGATCAGAATGAAGAAAAGCGCGGCGACGATCCCGTACACAGCAAGCAAACTCAGGATGATGCCGACCCAGGCGGGCCAACGGTGGCGATCGGCGAGACGCCGCACCGGGTGGACGGTGATCGAGAGCACCAACGCCAAGAACACCGGACCGAGAATGTTCGAGAACTCCCTCATACCAAGAGCGGCGCCTAGAGCGGCAGCGAGCCCAAGCAAGATGATCAGCCCGCGAGGCAAGGCCGGTTGTACAGTGACGCTGACTTCCGAGCTCATGGGGATGAGGCTAGGGGACTTGCTCGGTCCGCGAATCATTCCTGATGGGAAAGTTGCCAAGGAGCGGATGAGATAACGCTGCGGACATTGCCGATCTGTACAGCGGTGGTCGTGGCGATCACCACGCTATTGACAGTGCTGCAATATCGCCGACCTGAGATTCGACTGGCGCTGTGGCGAGATCCTGAGCAGCTGCGCTCCGGTCAGTGGTGGCGGCTGCTCACCGCACTGTTCGTGCAGTACGACGCCACCTGGATGATCATCGTGGTACTCGTACTGATCGCCGCCGTCGGCGTACTGGCCGAGCGTCTCTTCGGGCATGTCAACTGGTTGTTGATCTACCTCGGCTGCGGCGTGGTCGGCCAGGCGTTCGGGTGGTTGTGGCTGCCTCACACCAGCGACGCCGGAGCCTCGGTGGCCGGCGCGGGACTGCTCGGCGCGGTGTGCGCATGGTTGTTGTCGCCTGCGGCGCCGCGGCTGGCGCGGCTTTGGGTCTGGGCGATCGTATGGCTGCTGGTTGGTGTCGTGCTTACCGCGGTGCGCGACATGCATGGGCCGCCGCTCTTGATCGGCTTCAGCTTGGGAGCACTGCTGGTTTGGCGTGATCAGCGACGGCATTGATCCGGCGCATTGTCCATCTGTCGTAATGTGTGCATCGGTGTGCCGGGAAGGCTGGTCGGCAATCGGCCCACGCTTCGTCGATCCGCCGAGGAGCAGCACGTGTCCGAGAC
>Ga0307307_10000072_pt1 | contig 18852 bp, 14 predicted proteins | sample ER_DNA_194_FD_194505 | JGI IMG/M metagenome (GOLD analysis project Ga0307307, IMG submission 194505) | Bulk soil microbial communities from the East River watershed near Crested Butte, Colorado, United States - ER_DNA_194 | ecosystem: Environmental > Terrestrial > Soil > Floodplain | place...
TACGACCTCGAGGCCGCTCGAGCGTCCCGGTTTGGGGAGATTGTCGTTCAAGGCGGCGTTACCAGCGCCATCCTCAATGCGGTGGTCGCGGAGCAGCTGCCAGGGCCAGGCACGGTATTTCTCAATGTCAATTGGAACTTCACTGCTCCTGTGCGTCCAGGCGACACGATCACCGGCCGGGTTGAGGTCATCGACGTCCGCAGCGATAAGCCCATTACTACGCTGCGCACCACGGTGACTCGCGACGACGGCACTGTTGCGCTGGAGGGCACCGCCGTCTGCTACACGATGGCCATCCACTAGCCGTCACGGGCCGGTCGGTTCCGGTCGGCCAGCGTCAGGATCTTGTTCTCGCTCACCGGTCAAGAGGTCCACCTTGGCCTCAAGTCGCCGAACGATCTCATGCAAATCCTCGACCTGCTCCTTCTCGGCTGCGACGGTCTCGATGAGCCAGGATGCCAAGGTGGCGGACACCGTACCTAGCAGTGCCACGCCACCCACCATCAAGCCGAACGCCACGACGCGGCCCAGCCCCGTCACCGGATAGTGGTCCCCGTAACCAACGGTGGTCATGGTCGTGATCGCCCACCACACCGCATCGCCGAAGCTTTTGATGTTGGAGTTGGGGATCGATCGCTCGGCATCAAGGACCGCGAGCGAGGCGCAGAAAGCCAGCAGCGCCGCTCCCCCGGCAACATAGATCGCCACGCGCCCGCGCAACCTGGTCTGGGCTCGGCGGTTGATCACCAGAAGCACCGGAATCAGTCGGAGCAGCTGCAGCGGCCGGAGGAGCGGGAGGAGAACCACCAAGGCGTCGTACCAATGTCTCAACACATAGCGCAGCCGCTCATCGGCAAGAAACACCCGGATCACGAAGTCAATCACGAAGATCGCCCACGTCATCAAGGTCACGCACAGACACAAGACGACCAGGCCGCGCGGCAAATCTGGTCTCAGGATGGGGATCGCGTACGCGGCCAAGAAGATGATGCCCGCGATGATCAATGGCCAGTCGGTTGCTCGTTCCCAGCGCCGAGCGCGTGCCGCCCGTTCAGCGGCTTGTGCTGTCATGTGAGCATCCTGACGCGACAGAAGTCGGCGAGGTAGTGACGCGGCTCATGATGTTGCATTGATTATCGTGCCCGCACGACCCCCAAACGCCCAATACTTGGTGGCTATCGTCGGTGGCTCGTCGGAGTCACCTCAGCAAATCAGCCGCCACATAGGAAGGAACATGGTGAGCTACCAGCCCTATTACGCAGCTCCGGCTCAACCGTCACCACCTGCACTCGACATGCCGCATTACGGCATTGGTTTCATCGATGCCATCAAACGAGGTTTCAAGAAATACGCCACGTTCTCCGGGCGGGCCAGTCGCAGCGAGTACTGGTGGTGGGCGCTGTTTACCTTCATCGTCTCTGTTGTGCTCCTCGTACCGGCCTATGTACTCGGTATCACGACCTCGCCGGATGGCGGCCGCACTCCTGGCGCCGCAGCTATACCGCTGATCATTCTGATGATCATCTTCTACCTTGCAATCATCGTGCCGAACCTCGCACTGACCGTTCGCCGGCTACACGACGCTGGATACAGCGGATGGCTGGTGCTCCTCGGGCTGGTGCCCTACCTGGGAGGGTTGATCCTGTTGATCTTTGCGGTATTGCCGAGCTCGCCCACTGGAGTCAAGTACGACCCGGTACCGGCAACTCCATATGGCGACAACCCGTATCAGCCGCAGTCCTCCTACCCCCCGGAAAACTCCTACCCTTCGCAGAACACGTACCCACCACAAGCGCCGTAGGGGAGGCACCAGACGGCGCCGGGAGATCAGAATCCAGTAGCCGCTACGGCGCGCAGTCGTACAGGTCGGAGACGCCCGACGTGGCGTCGCCGACGACCGTGCAGGTGTTCTTCACCCATGCTGTGATGTTTGAGTTTTTCTCTCCGCCGGGGCCCCCGCTGCGGCCGCCGAGCAGCACGTAGCGCAGCTGGCCGTCGGCGACGAGGGTGGCGAGCTGATCGTTCGTCGGAAACGGAACCTGGCCGGAGAAGCCACCCATCGGGAGCACGCTGGCCCCGGCGAGAATGTACTGGCCCGCCTGGCTGGAACCCTGCACCGCGAGGAGGTATGTACTGCCCGGCTGGTGAGTTCGGAGCCACGCGACGAGTTGCTGAGCCTCCGCATCCGCCTGTGCGCCGTCACCGAATCCACGGGGAGGCTGTCCACCGCCCCGGACGTAGCCGGCGCCAGGCAGTTGGCCGCTGCCAAGCACTTGGCCACGGCCTGCGGGCTGGCCGTCATTGACGGGCCGGCCGCCAGGCCCGGGTACACCGGCACCGGGCCGCGTCATCGGGCCCGCGGCGGGGGCAATCGCCGAGCCGCCGTATCGGCTGTCGATGGTAGCCACCGTCCATGCGGCAGGGGCTACCAGGACGGCCAGTACCGCGGTCGCCAACCCGGCCAGCGCCAGGCGTGCTGACAGGCTTCTCGGCCCGCGACTCTTTCGGAATACGAGGGGAACCGCAACCAACAACGTCACGGCAAGGGCGCCGACCGCAACGAGCAGCGGAGTCATCCAGGGCAAGAACGTGGGAAATCGCCGCGACAGCTGGATACCCCACGCGACCGTCGCGGCCACCGCGAGCGGAAGCAGCCATTGTTGCCAGCCGCCGCGCCGGTAGAGGCGCCACAACACCACGAGACCGCCACCGGCGAGCGCGGCAATCGCAGGTGCCACGGCGATCACGTAGAAGGTATGCGCGACCCGACCGGTGGAGAATGCGACCGCGTGGACTGCAAGCCACAGCGCCCACATCAGGAATCCAGCGCGGACCAGGTCGGTACGCGGCGCGCGGCCGCGGTACCACACACCAACGATGAGACCTATCAGCGCCAATGGGTACAACCACCCGACCTGCGGCGCGACCGAGTCCCCGATCATGAATGACCATGCGCCATGGGCGTCAGGCCCACCGAAACCAACCGTCGTATCGCTGCCCACGCCGTAGCGGCTGAGCAGGTTGTACTCGAACACCATCGCGAGTGGTGAGTTGTCCTGCGAGCCGTCCACATAGGGCCGTGCCGATGCGGGCGTCAGCAAGACCATGACGATCCACCACATCGACACAGCCACGGTGACGACGCCAGCGAGCGCGACATGGCCGAGGCGGCGGCGCAGCCGTCCGGGCGCAGCTATCAGATACACCAGCGCGAGCGCCGGTAGGACCCCCCACGCCTGCACCATCTTGGTCTGGAACGCGAGCCCCACCCAGACACCGGCCAGCAGCAGCCAGCCCAACCGACCCCCGGCAGTCGCTCTTTGCCAGGCGGCGGCCGCAAGGATCAAGAGCAGGGTGAGCAGTGTGTCGGAAATCTCGGCGTGTGCCAAGGCCGCCACGATCGGCGTGGTCGCGAACGCCGCGGCAGCGAAAAGACCCGCCCCCCAGCCGAGCCAGCGCCGTACGACGCCGTACAGGACGAGGACGGCGAGGACAGTTTCGATCACCTGCGGCAGCAATATCGACCACGTTGAGAAGCCGAAGGTCCGCGCGGACAACGCCTCAACCATGAAGGCGCCGGGGAGTTTGTCGAGCGTGATCGATGCTGCTGGGTCGTACCCGGCGTACCAGAACGCTCGCCAGCTCTCCGACATGCTCTTCACGGCTGGCGCGTAGTAGGAGTGCACGAGCCCGTCCCTGATACCAGCGGCATCGACGGCACCCGCCAATACAGCAACCGCCAAGAGCACCGGTCGAGCCCAAACGGGCTGGTCGACAGGCGATCGGTAGGGCAAGCGGCGTTTGGGAGGCTGGATCGGTGGAGCCATGATCGTCGCCATGGGACCTGCCGTCACCGTCACGTTGTCAGCGTCAAACCGGCAACCGGGAACCAGCTGTGCGATTGATAGCAATGAGCTGTGAAGCGCGTGATGTCCCGTTACCTTGGGCGATCTTGGCGCACCGCCCCCTAGCGGAAGTCCCGGGACCGGTGCCGGGAGGGCAGAATGCCTCTGGCCTCGGGATAAACCGAGCTCAACGGCTGTAGCCGTTCGGCGACCAGGTTGGTCACACCGTCGCTGTACTCCACCCGGCCGCGAATGATCATTCCCGAGGCGTTGCGGCCAACCCTGCCAAAGCGCCTCCACAACGCAGTCGAACAGACCACGTTGAGCATCCCGGTCTCGTCTTCGAGATTGAGGAAGGTGACCCCGCCTGCTGTGGAGGGACGCTGCCGGTGGGTTACCAGCCCTGCTACCCGTACTCGACGTTCCGCGTACGCCGCCCCGAGCTGGCCGATCGGCACTACGTCATGATCATCGAGCACTGGACGGAGGTGCTGCACAGGATGATCATCAGGAGAAATCCGCGTGGCCCAGAGATCGGCCAGGGTCAGCTCGACCTCGCTCATCCCCGGCAGGGCGGGCGGGATGGCATCAATTGCCGAGCCGGGCAGGGTTTGGTCGTTGTCTGCATACCCGGCATTCCAGAGCGCCTGACGACGAGACAGTCCGAAGCAGTCGAATGCTCCAGCCGTAGCCAGCGCTTCGGCCTGCGGCACGGTGAGCCCAGTCCGGCGTACGACATCGTTGACGTCAATGAACCGCGTCTTCCGGCGCTCGAGGACAATCCGTTCCGCCAATTCGCGGCCAATGCCCTGCACCTCGGTGAGCCCCAGCCTGACCGCGAAATTGCCATCGCGGCGATGCTCGCGGGTTCGATCAGGAGCAGACCGTACGAAAGGACCAACCTCGAGTTGCACCCGCTGCACGCAGTTGTCGGGACCTGTCGGGCCGTGCTGCCCACGTTCGATCAGCTCGAGGTCGGCATCGACGCCGGACTGCATGATGTCGGGACGCAGCACCGCTACCCCATGACGACGCGCATCAGCCACCAGCGACTGGGGAGAGTAAAAACCCATCGGCTGAGCCCTGAGCAAGCCGGCTAGGAACGCCCCTGGATAGTGCAGCTTGAGCCAGGAGGAGGCGTAGACCAGTAAGGCGAAGCTGATCGCATGGCTCTCGGCGAACCCGAAGTTGGCAAAGGCCTGGATGCGGCTGTAGATGTCGTCGGCCAATGGGCCGGTAATCCCGTTGGTCTCCATTCCGGCGTAGAGCTTGTCCTTGAGCCGCTCGATCTTCTCCACACCGCGCTTGGACCCCATAGCCCGACGCAGCAGATCGGCGTCATCACCCGTACAGCCGCCGACCGCCATCGCGATCTGCATCAGCTGCTCTTGGAAGAGCGGCACTCCTTTGGTCCGCTCCAGCACAGGCTCAAGGGCTGGATGGAGATAGGTCACCTCTTCGCGACCAGTCGCCCGTCGAATGTAGGGGTGAACGGCACCTCCTTGAATCGGTCCCGGCCGAATCAGTGCTACCTCGACCACCAGGTCGTAGAACCGTCGTGGCAGCAGCCGTGGCAGGGTGCCGACTTGGGCCCGGCTCTCGACTTGGAAGACCCCGATCGAGTCGGCACGGCACAACATGTCGTAGACGCCGGGTTCTTCTTTGGGCATGGTGTCGAGCGTCCAGCGTTCACCCACCCTGGTGGCTACCAGGTCGAAGGTGTATTGCATGGCGGCCAGGATGCCTAGACCCAGGAAGTCGAACTTCACCAACCCCATCCAGGCGCAGCTGTCCTTGTCCCACTGCAGCACCGTCCGGTTGTCCATCCGACCACGCTCGATCGGGCAGACCTCCCCCACTGGGCGCTCGGTCAGCACCATGCCGCCGGAGTGAATGCCCAAGTGCCGCGGCGCCTTCAGCAGCTGCTCTGCCAGATCCACAACCTGATCAGGAATCTGATAATCCAGTACCCTTGTCGGCGCTGTGCCTCCATGATCATCTTCGATCTCGCTGACCGGCAGCGTCCCCCACGAGTCGATCTGCTTGGACCAGGCGTCTTGTTGACCAGTGGAATACCCGAGCGCCTTCGCCATATCGCGAATAGCGGACCTAGGCCGATAGCTGATCACATTGGCCACTTGGGCGGCATTGCGACGCCCGTAGCGTCGATAGACCTCCTGGATCACTTCTTCACGCCGGTCAGAGTCGAAGTCGACGTCAATGTCAGGCTCTTCATCGCGGGTAGTCGATAAGAAGCGCTCGAAGGGCAACTTGAACGTGATCGGGTCGACCGCAGTGATACCGAGCACGTAGCAGACGACTGAGTTGGCTGCTGATCCCCTCCCCTGGCAGAGAATCCCCTTTCCACGCGCGAACTCCACCATCTCGTGAACGATCAAGAAGTAACCAGGAAAGTCCTTTTCCTCGATCACCGCGAGTTCCTTGCGCAGCCGCTCTTCCGCAATGTCGCGAATGTGCGCATATCGCTGGTCCGCACCTCGCCGGGTCAGTTCCCGTAACCAGCTGATCGGTGTGTGATCATCTGGGACCGGTAGTTTGGGAAGCCGCGGTTTGGCGAGGCGCAGGTTGAAAGCACATTGATCGGCAATCTCGATGGACTGTGCCACCACGCCGGGATAGCGCGTGAAGATCTCCGCCATCTCCGCTCCGGAACGCAGGTAGGCGCCGGGTCCGGACAGCCAGCCGTCCATATCGGCCAGACTTCTGCGGGCGCGTACGGCGGCCAAGGCGGCACCGAGACGACCGCCGTCAGGTGTCGCGAAGTGCACATTGTTGGTAGCCACCACCGGCATCTTGTGATCATGGGCCAAAGCGAGGAGAGCATCATTGAGATCGGAATCGGTGGGCAACCCATGATCGATCAGCTCAACGACAACATGATCATGGCCGAACAGTGCCGCCAGCCTGTCCAGCTCCGCTGTCGCTGCGGTTCGGCCAGACGTGATCAACGCCTGTCGGACGGCTCCCTTGCGACAGCCGGTCAAGATCATCCAATGGTCGCCGGACTGCTCCGCCAGCTCCTCGATCACATAGCGGGGCCGACCTTTTTCATCACCTCGCAGCTGAGCTTCGGTGATAGCTCCAGCGAGCCGGTGATATCCCTCGACGCCCCGGGCGAGCACCAGAAGATGCTGACCCTCGGGGTCGGCTACTCCGTTTTGTGGGGTGGTCAATCCAAGCGAGAGCTCGGCGCCGTAGATAGTGCGCAGGTCGTACGCGAGAGCCGCCTCGGCGAAGCGTGAGGCTGCGTAGAAGCCGTCATGGTCGGTGATCGCCAACGCGTCGAGTCCCAGCCGAACGCTCTCCTCGATCAGTTCCTCGGGATCGCTCACCCCGTCCAGGAAGCTGAAGTTGCTGTGACAGTGCAACTCCGCGTACGGCACTACGGGACCGGTTGGACGTTTGACGCGCTGCTCGTCCGGCTTGTACGCGGGCCGTTTGTGCGAGTATCCCGGGGCATTGTCGCCGTCTGGATTGTCCTCGGAGTTGTCCGGCATAGGCCTGCCAGACATCCGACGTTCCAGCTCTCGCCACGAAATCGGCGGATTGTTCCAGCCCATCAGGATCGCAACTCAGTCATAACGGGCTTCTGTCCACCACTGATCGTTCTCCACCACCAACAACCAGGCGCTGCCATTAATGTCGGCGATCTGAAACCTCGCAATTTGTCGCGCCTGATCCGGTTCCCACCACAGTTCGTCAATAGGCCACGGACCTGCCCAAGCATCGATCGGCATCAGTTCCGACTCCTCACCGATGCTGACAAAGGCGAGAGCAGCGGTCAGCAGTCCGCGATCGGTGACTTTTACCGGCTTGTGGTCTTCGCTCAGCACAACCGATGGCATCGGCGTTGCGAATACTCGGGCAGGTGCCGGCGGCGGAATGCTGCCAGGCCAGGGCAATTGCGGGTTGCGTTGGGGATGTTGTCGTTCACCCCAGGGGCTAAGCAGTTGGCGGTCTCGTGGGCTGCGGCCCCCTTGCAGCGAGGGAGCTAGGACCTCCTCGGGGCCAAGCATGCCCTGGAGCCGGGCGATGCCTCGCTCCACATGCTCATTGAGCGCGCTGCCCCACAGACCCTCACCATGATCAGCCAGCGATTCAACCGACTCAGGAAGCAGCCGCAACTCACAGACCGGCTCTGGAGCAGGATCACCTTGCAGCTGCCAGTAGATCCGATCGATGAGGTCGCTGGCAGCGAACCAACGCGAGTGTGCCCAGATCCGCGATCCGGTCCAGCCGCCATCGGTCACAACCTCGATACGAACCTCGGTACAGACCAGGCCATGATGGGCTAGCTCGGCAACCAGCCGCTCCGCGGTCTGCCGAGTGCTGAACACGATCGGTTCAACCGTCTCAAGTGCTGGTACGAACGACACACGTTGATCCACATCGAGCGGCGGCAATCTGGAGACGATCGGGCGATTGTCCATTCCGCGCGCTCGTCGGTGAAGTAGGGCGCCTTCCTGACCGAAGCGGGTGAGGACATCGCGTGGGGCCAATGCGGCAAAGTCTCCGAGACTGCGGATGCCCAGGCGGCGCAGCAAGGTGACGAGATCGGCGTTCTCCAAGACGCCGATCGACAAGCCCGCGAGAAAAACCGCAGAGCCACCATGCGGAATGATCCAGCAGTCCTGAGGTGCGGCGCGGCGCGCGGCATGCTCAGCGGCGAAGATGCCATCAGCAATCCCCATTCTGAAATCCCAGACCCCGGCACCGACCAGATGCTCAGCCACCACCGCCGCTGCCTCTGATTCGCCGCCGTAGAAGCGGCTCGGCACTCGGAGCGCACACAGCCCGGGTCGTACCGGTGCCACGCCTGCCGAGATCTCTTCGATCGCTGCCAGCACATTCTCGAAAGTCCGGATCTCGCTCGCTTCATTGCGATCGAGAACGATCAACTCCGGACAGCGTGCGGAAGCGTCGCGGCGTCGCATCCCGCGCCTGACGCCCTCGACTCTGGCCGTCGCTGAGCAGGCGAACACTTCACCGCGTTCGAAGACGGCGAGAGGCAGCTCAGAACTCAAACCCTGGTGAGCTCCAGCCGCGACCACCGGCCAGTCGGGGCACCACACAGCCAGTTGTCGTTCCATGCGCGCATCGCGCTGGAACCCACCGTCGTTTTTCCGCACAGAGCCACGTATCGGCGTTGCATCACGCGATTCGGCCGATTTTTGTGGCCTGGTGCGGAGAAACGCTTCTGGGGAGGGCTCCACGATGGTCATTCTCACCCCGCCTGAGCCTCGGCAAAGGGCAACATTTCGTGATCACGCTCGGCTATGCATTGGTTGACGTCCGGTAGCCACAGCGGTATGTGCCGCAACGGACCACCACTTTGGCGAACCGAGACAACGACGCGCCGAGCCGTCAGTCGGCCATAACCGCGGCCCAGCCCGATCCAGGAGGATTCGGCAATGGTCAGAGTCGCATCGCACCGTGGCCACTCCCCACAACACACCAGAGCCGCATCCTTGATTCGCAACCGTGACTTGAGCCGCTCAGCTTGCTGAGCACTGACTGGCACAGGGGGCTTCACGACCACAACAGCTGCCACGTCAAGAAGACCGGCCGTCACGCTCAGCCAGAGCTCACCAGGTCGCGGCACCACCACGGTTCGATCGAGATCGATTCCGAACTGTGCCGCCGCCTCTAGGCCGAGATCAGGTACTCCAACAAAGGCGACCCACTCCCCCGCCTGCGACGGCCCTGCAACGAGTGCAGTCGCCAGAGTCGGACTATCCACCGCGTACGCTTCACCCGTCTTGAGCTGAATGACTCCCGACAGGCCTGGTAGCGACTCCAAGGTGCGCGAAACCGCAACCCCTTGCATCCGCTGGACACGCTGCTGCAGGTCCTGGATACGGCTTCGAGTAATGTGTGGCGACACTCTCTTATAATCGAACATGTATTCGAGAATAGTCAAGACGACTGACACACTCCGCTGCGCTATCGCTCCCTCGGCGAAACGTGCTGCCCGTCACTCGGATCGCGCGCCGCTGTGCTGAGGAGGAGTGAGCTGACATGCTTTTCGTCGGCGAGCGACGACGAAGTAAGTGGCGACCAGGCGCGATCCGCGCCCGCGATGTTCGCGCCGCCGATCTGCAGGAGAAACCGACGAAACGTGTCAAGAACAAAGCTGGTTCTCCCGAGACAGTCGTTTCGTTGGATCCGACGAAGACGGCGGCTACCCAGCGAAACATCGCAGCGAGCGGAGCGAGCCATCAAACACAGCGAGCACAGCGAGCGAAGCAATCAAATAGTGCAGTTGTGGATTGCACTCTGACGGGCAGCCGCCAATTCACCTCCTTCGTCACTCGCCAACAAACGCTCCGGTCCTCGCGCAACCACCCCGACGAGCTCCTGCAGTCGGCGAATGGCTGCCCGTCATAGTGCAAGTGCTTGACCGGACCCGCCATAATCCCAATGACGGCGTCATTAGCTTGTGTGCACTCGTGGGCACAACCTATGCAGGCGGAAGGAGGTGTGAGATGTCAGCGGTGATCGTTCTCAATACCGACAACACGGCCCTGCATACGGTTTCGGTGCAGCACGCGATTCGGATGCTGGTCCGCGAAGTCGCGATCGTCGAGGAAGCCCGCGACGGACATCGCATCGGTCCTTATCCGTGGCCTCTGGTCTTGCGTTTGATCCGCTACGTCAAGACCACCTTCCTCTACGCTCGTACCCCGGCCTGGTCCAAGCGCGGGGTGCTGCGTCGTGATCATCATCGCTGCGCCTACTGTCAGGGTCCGGCAGACACCGTTGATCATTTGCTACCTCAGTCCCGCGGCGGAACGAACAGCTGGAAGAACACCGTCGCTGCCTGTACTCGCTGCAACAACCGCAAGGCCAATCGCACACCCACCGAGGCCGGCATGTCTCTCGCCTGGAAGCCCAGCGTGCCGAGCTGGCGTGAGGCCTACCATCGTCGAAACTGATGCCCGTCTGGGATCCCGTCACTTATCTGGAGTTCGCCGACGAGCGCTCCCGGCCCTTCCTCGATCTCCTGAGCAGGGTCAAGGCCGCTCATCCCAGGCTCGTCGTGGACTTGGGCTGCGGACCCGGCCAACTCACCGCCTCCCTGGCTGATCGTTGGCCCGACGCACAGATTCTCGGGCTCGATTCCTCACCAGAGATGATCAAGCAATCCGCTGAGTTTGCGCGCCGGCGGGTGTCTTTCCAGGTCCAGGATCTGCGTGACTGGCGGCCCGAAACACCTGTGGACGTGATCATCAGCAACGCCACACTGCAGTGGGTTCCGGGGCACCGCGGGCTGCTGCCGGCCCTGGTTAAGGTGCTCAGCCCAGAGGGATGGCTGGCATTCCAGGTGCCGGGGAATTTTGGGGAGCCCAGTCACCAGCTCCTTCGTCAGTTGGCCGCCGACGCGCGGTACGCCCCTATGCTCACCGAGGTCACTTGGCCGTCTTCAGCCGATGCGGCGTCGTACTTGGCTGATCTTGCTGATCTGGGGTGCTCGGTCGATGCTTGGGAGACCACTTACCTGCACGTACTCACTGGGCCTAATCCGGTATTTCGCTGGATCTCCGGGACCGGGGCGCGACCTGTCCTGCAGGCGCTGCCTGATGATCTTCGGGCGCAATTCATCGCCGAATACCAGGAGCTTCTCAACGCGGCTTACCCCGCCCGAGAGCACGGCACAGTGCTGCCGTTCCGCCGCATTTTCGTCGTAGCGAGCCGTTGAATACGGTCCAGCGAGCTGGCGAGGTGGCGCAACGCTAGCCCTAGACAGCCACCTGCTGTTGATCACTGACCCACAGGCCGATGAGGCCGCGGAAGTGGCCCATGAACCAATCTCGCTCGTGCTCGGGATAGGTCTGAACGACCGTTCCGGTCAGCATCCGGTCGAAGTCGGCCGATGTCACCCACTCCAGCACCATGTCATCAATGTCCGGCAGCGACGTGGCGCAGAAGTCCAGATAGCGCTCCTTCTGGAAGTGCTGGTCAGCCAGCTGCTGGTAGCGCATCAGCTTGGCCTGGTAGGTCAGCTCTGGATCATCGGCCACCGCGAACCAGGGCTCAGTGTCGACATGCAGCTTCGCGCGGCGCGCTGTTGCCGCGCAGAACGCCGTCCATTTGATCAAGGACGCCATGGCCCACGGGAAGTAGTAATGCAGGGACGTCACGGCCACGTCCGGACAGGCATTGGCGTAATCGATCGGAATCACCGTGTCGCCCTGCACCAACATCTCGCAGGAGTTGAACTCCCAGCGGAAGAAGGCATTGACCGTCTGGGTGATGGTGGTGGCTTCCTGGCCAACCGTGGCGGACAGAAAGTCATGATCAACGACGTAACGCTGGTGCATGGGCTGGTCCGGTTGAAAGTGCATCACCATGGTTTCGGGCCCAATCGTCAGAGCCCGGGCGAAGACGTCATAGGGCTCGACGGACTTCTGCAGATGCATCAACATCTCACCGGAGTTGTCGTACGCAGCCATCAACTCCGCCTGATTCCTAACCCGAGAAACTCCTCTCCAGCCGCCGCCGTCGAACGGCTTCATGAAGAGCGGATAGCCCATCTCGTCGGCAATGGCCACGAGGTCGAAAGCATCGTTGTAGTTGCGCGACGTGTACGCCCACCGCACGTTGTCGATCGGATTCTTGTGGGGCACCAGCACCGTGTCCGGCACGTTCATGCCGAGCCGGATCAGCGCACAGTACGCCGAGTGTTTCTCCATCGACTGGAAGGTGAACGGGGAGTTCGGCAAGTAGACGTCATCCATCAACGCCACCTTCTTCAGCCACTCCCGCGGGTGGTAATACCAATAGGCCAACCGGTCGATCACCACGTGATGGCGGGCCCGATCCCGCAGATTGAAGGGGTGGATGTGCACCCGCTCGGTGTCCAGTACATGATCAGCACCGGCGTACCGAAAGACACCGAGACGACCGGCGATCGCCTCGAACGCCTGCGGCCAGTCCTCCTCAGCGCCGAGCAGCAAACCGATCAAGTGATGGTTAAGTGACACGTTCGACCTCCTCGGGTCTAGCAGAAGCGTGGTAGGTGATGTGCCAGCTGGCGCTGCCACCATTCCCAGTCATGACTGACGTCGTAGCCCCACAGGTCCAGTTCGCAGCGAATCCCCTTCTCTTGCAGCAGACGGGCCATCTCAAGCGTTGAAGGTAGGGCGCCAGTGGGATGAGTTTCCCAGGCTCCCTGACCGACCACGAGCAAGATCGACAATCGGCCGCGTAGCCAGTCCAGATGATCACCATTCAGGTTGGGCACGTAATCGGTTGGATTGGCGAAGTACGTGGCATCGCCGCGGTCGCCCCAGGAGCCCCAGGTGCCCACGTCGTAGTTGCCGGATAGACCAATGGCCAGTGGCGCGAGATCGGCCCGCTGCATGGAGAAGTGCACCGCGTGATAGGCGCCGAGGCTGCAACCCAAGGTGATCAGCTCCGCCGCTGGCGAGGTGTCTGCGTGGATATGCGGCACCACGTGGTGAGTCAGCCAGCGGGTATAGACCTCATGCCGTACTGCTCGCTCCTCGGTTGGTACGCCCCGGTCCGCCCAGGTGTCCGCGTCGAGGGAGTCGACACAGTAGAGCTTGACGCGGCCGTCGTTGATCAAGTAACCGATTGCATCCAGCATGCCGTTGTTCTCGAAGTCCCAGGCGCGACCGGCCTCGCTCGGGAAGGCCAGCACCGGGCGACCGTAATGGCCATATTGGACGATGGTCATGCCTCGGTCGATGCCGCTGCCGAGTGGTAACTCGAACTGATGCCGGTTCACCTGACCACTCCCCTGTCACCTGATACTGGCCTCGTCTGATACCGCGCGCAAGGTTGCTGGTAGCTGCAGCCCGTTGCGCTTCAGTTCCACTTCGGCCAGCTTGTTGATCACCTCCCGATCACCGGATCGCCACGCCTGCACGGGGTCATCGCTGATTTCGGCCAGCACATAGAGCGGTTGAGCAGCCATCGCCCGGAGAGCGAACAGATCCAGGTCGGCCAGCGAATCCAAGAAGACTTGAGAGGCGTGAGCCTGCCGGTAGAAGCGGATGCGACGCGGCAGCCAAAATGCCACAACGGTTGCCACCGGAATAAGAAAGACCAGCCAGCCGACGATCAGTGCCAGGCGTTCGATGCTGACCACTTGATCATTGGCCGAATCGATCAGGCTTCCGAGGGTCCCTGCCGCCGCGTCCAAGGGACGCCGCATCTGTTCGCCGGCGACTGGCACTTTGGCGGCTTCGGCTGCGGCCTCTCGAAAGTTCTCGGCCAGCCGCATGGCGGTCCTCGCCGTCTCTCTAGCTGGCGTGGCCAACACCTCAATCACCCGATGGACGAAGATTGCGACGATGGCCCAGCCGATTGCCCAGAGCACAACAAAGCCATCTCCAACGAGCTGGCCGATCATCTTCGCCGGACGCTTAGCGTAGATGCCCATGGCCGCGACACTACTCATGCTCGCTGCAGGTGGCAGGATGGCCCGATGTCCCGCGGTCTGACCCTCCGACCGACGCCAGCTCGTTCGGCTCCATATGGATGTCTGTTGCTGCTACTTGCCCTTGCGCTGGCTGGATGCGGGATTTCACTTCCTAAGCCGAATCCGGACTCCAACGGCGACACTCCTGACCGGGCCGCTGCTGCGTTGGCCGCCGGCCTGAGCGCGAAGGATCTATCGCCGTTGCCTTTTGTGGGCTCAACCGGCACAGCGGTCAATGACGCGTTCAAGCCGTTGGTGAGCGGTATGGGACCTCTGAAGCCAAGTGTGACCGTGGCGTCAATCTCACGCGACCGATCCTCAGCCACTGCCAATCTGTCGTTCGGCTGGACGTTCCCAGGCATTCCGGAACGTTGGGCGTACCAGACCGAGGCCAAGCTGACCGAAGAGTCGGGCCAGTGGAAGACGAACTGGCAGCCGAGCATCGTGCAACCGCAGCTGGATGGCACGAACCGACTGACGCAGCGGCGTCTGTATCCCGAGCGCGGCGAGCTGCTCGGCGAAGACGGCGACGCGATTGTGGAAGACCGGCCTGTATTCCGGATTGGCATCGACAGGTCGAAGGTAAGCGGCGATAAAGCCAAAGCGTCCGCCATTCGGCTCGCAAAGGTAGTCAAGATCAACGCCAAAACGTACGCGGCGAACGTTGCCGCGGCCGGTAACGATGCATTCGTGGAAGCGATAGTGCTCCGAATGGACGCGCCGGATCTACCACCCGGCTCGAGGATCCGGGCTATCCCCGGCGCGCTCTCCATCCGAACCAGCCAGATGCTGGCACCGACTCGCGATTTTGCCCGACCGATCATCGGGACCGTCGGTGGGGCAAATAAGGACGACGTCGAGAAGTCGGGCGGCGCCATCGTGGCCGGAGACCAGGTCGGGTTGACCGGATTGCAGAAACGCTATGACGCCCAGATGCGTGGCACCCCCGGCGTACGCGTCCGACTGGTCTCCGCCAAGCCGAGCGGTGCCTCAGCAAGCCCATCCCCCAGTCCCTCGCCCGCCGCCGAAACCGAACCTGTCGTGCTCTTCGAGGTGAAGCCGGTGCCAGGCAAGCCGTTGACGACGACGCTCAATGTCGGGCTGCAGAAGCTCGCTGAAAAGACGCTTGCGTCGACAAAGCCGGCCAGTGCCTTGGTTGCTATCCGTCCGTCGACCGGCGCCATCATTGCGGCCGCAAACGGTGAAGGCAACCGCGGCCAGTCGCTGGCGACGGTGGGCCGGGCGCCACCGGGGTCGACTTTCAAGGTGGTCTCGGCATTGGCATTGCTCAGAGCGGGGTTGACTCCAGACTCCAAGATCAGCTGCCCGCGAACGGTCACGGTGAACGGGCGAAAGTTCACTAACTACAGCGATTACCCGGCCAATCACCGAGGCACCATCACGTTTCGGACCGCGCTCGCCCAGTCCTGCAATACGGCATTTATCGGACAACGACGCAAGCTCGACGGGTCCGCCCTGGCGAACGCCGCAGGCTCCTTGGGCGTGGGCATCGACTACGACGTCGGCTTTCCGTCCTTCTTTGGCTCGGTGCCGGACGATTCGACAGCCACCGGCCGCGCCGCGGCGATGATCGGCCAGGGCAAGGTCGAAGCCTCGCCGATGGCGATGGGTGCTGTCGTGGCGTCGGTCGCGACAGGCGAGACGGTGATACCCCACCTGGTCGATGGAACCCAAGCCACCTCGAAGGGGAAGCCTCTGACTCGGCAGGAGGCTCGCCAGCTGCGCAGCATGATGCGGGGAGTGGTGACCGACGGTAGTGGGCGGGTGCTCGGCAATCTTTCCGGACCTCCGGTATTGGCCAAGACGGGCACCGCTGAGTACGGCAGCACGAAGCCGCTCAAGACCCATGCATGGATGATCGCCGCCCAAGGCGATCTCGCGGTCGCTGTCTTCGTCAATGACGGCAAGTCTGGCTCCTCCACAGCTGGCCCGCTGCTGCGTACGTTCCTGGCGAAAGCTCGCTGAGCCCTGTGCGCAAGGCTCGATCACGATCGTGACCCTCTGAGCGCGACGAGCCAACCGCGTTCGTCGCCTTCCACGAGCCCCGCAGACTCGAGCGCGGTCAGCGCAGCCAAGCAGCTTGGCACGCTCACGTTCGCAGCCAGGGCGATCTCTCCCGCCGGTGCGCGGCGGCGAGCTGGGATCGCCTCGAACACCGCGAGCTGAGTCTCGCTCAGCGCATCCGTCGCCCGGGTGCCACCCTGGGCAAGCGGCAGCATCGCCTGACCCATGTCGGAGATGAGCTCCAACACGTCGGGGGCGGAGGTGACCAATACCGCTTGTCCGTTACGGATCATCAGGTGCGTAGCGGTTGACGCTCGGGAATAGACCGAACCCGGAACCGCCATCAGCGGACGTCCGCAAGCAAGCGCCCAACTAGCGGTGTTGCGGGCACCCGAGCGAAGCGCCGCCTCCACCACGATCGTGCCCCGCGACATGGCCGCTATCAGCCGGTTGCGCGCCAGAAACCTCACGCGGGTGGGATGCGCCCCTGGCGGCAGTTCGGAGACCAGCAGCTGATCCTTGCCCAGCGTCTCAAACAATCCAGCGTGGCCGGGTGGATAGGCCACATCGACACCATTGGCAAGGACACAGACTGTTGGGCCGCCAGCGGCGAGTGCTCCTCGATGCGCGGCCACGTCGATACCGAAGGCCCCACCAGAGAGCACGGTCACTCCCCGCTCGACGAGATCTGCCGCAAGATCGGCCGCAATCCCGTTGCCGTACGCCGTCGCTGCTCGTGAGCCAACGATCGCGACCGAACGCACCATGAGATGGGCCAGATGTGACGGACCGCGCAGCCAGAGCCCCAACGGTTCACCACCGCGTCGTTGGATGGATTCGGCATGCCGAAGATCATCAAGCCCGCTCGGCCACTCGTCATCGCCGGGCACGACGAAACGCATATCTGACGCGTTGGCCAGCCCCTCAACGGCATTAGTCGGTACGGCTGCGGCCCGCTGCGCAGCCGGCTCACCGAGGACACCCTCGGTGATCTTGGCCCAGGCGGTCTCGGCACCGATGTTTTGGACAAGTTCAGTGACGGCAGGATCGCCGCCCTCCATAGCGCACGTGAGCAGCATCCGGGCTCTCCGATCCGAGTTGATCATGACTCAGACCGCCTGACGCCTCACGGCGCCTGGCTGCTCGCCGCGCCGCATGGCCAAGGCGATATCGAGCTCATCCCGCCCCGGCACGTCGCGTCCAGCGAGATCTGCGATCGTCCAAGCCAACCGCAGCACCTTGTCCACCCCGCGCGCGCTGAGTCGGCCGCGGTCGACGGCCTCATCAACAGCATGCAGGCCGTCGGGGAGTGGCAGGTGGCGGCGCAGGTAGGTGCCGGAGACTTCGCTGTTGGTCTGCCAGCCACTACCAGCCAAGCGCCGACGTTGCCGGTCGCGTGCCTGGAGAACCCGCTCGGCCACCATCGCCGAGGACTCAGTTTGCTGCAGCGTGGCCTTCAGATAGGCCTTGCGTAGCGGCAGAAACGCTTGATTGATGTCAATGCGATCTCGTATCGGTCCGGAGATCTTCTCCGCGTACCGACGCACCACGGTGGGGGTGCACTGGCAATGGCCACCAGGCGTCGCGGCCTGGCCGCAGGGACAGGGATTGGCGGCGAGGATGAGTTGGAAACGCGCGGGATAGCGGGCGTGTACTTCACTGCGTCCGAGCGTGATCATGCCGGATTCGAGCGGCGTACGAAGCGCCTCGATGACGGCAGGATGGAATTCCGGCGCCTCGTCGAGAAAGAGCACACCCTTGTGAGCACACGAAATCGCTCCCGGCCTTGCTATCCGCTGACCGCCACCGACAATGCTGGCAACCGATGCGGAGTGATGTGGGTCGCTGTAGGGCGGTCTGGTGATGAGCTCATCGGCGAGATTGAAGCCAGCAAGCGAGTGCACCGCCGAGACCTCCAAAGCGTCATGGACATCAAGATCAGGAAGCAGGCCCGGGACACGTTCTGCCAGCATGGTCTTGCCGACGCCCGGCGGGCCGTGGAACAGCAGGTGGTGCCTGCCGGCCGCGGCTACCTCGCAGGCCCATTTGGCCTCGACCTGACCGACCACATCTGCCAGGTCGAGGCGACGCTTGGCGTGTTTGCCAGCTTGCTCGCCTATCACATCGATAGGATCGACCAACGGCATCGGCCTGCACTGCAGGAATGCGACCAGCTGAGTGATCGAGGCAATACCGAACACGTCGATTCCTGAGACGAGCTTCGCCTCGCCGGCCTGGCGCAGAGGCACGATGATCCGCGTGAAACCTGCCTGCTGGGCCGCAAGAGTGGCGGGCAGGACGCCGCGGACCGGCCGTAGCCGACCGTCCAGCCCCAGCTCGCCCAGCAAGGCCGTTCGACGCAGCTCCGTGGCACGGAAGATCCCTTGTGCCGCGAGTATGGCGGCGACAATCGCGAGATCGTAATGACTGCCGGCTTTGGGCAGGGTAGCCGGGCTGAGGTTGATGGTCAGTAGGGAGATCGGCCACTCTTGCCCGGAGTTGCTGACCGCCGCC
>Ga0307307_10000075_pt1 | contig 18559 bp, 16 predicted proteins | sample ER_DNA_194_FD_194505 | JGI IMG/M metagenome (GOLD analysis project Ga0307307, IMG submission 194505) | Bulk soil microbial communities from the East River watershed near Crested Butte, Colorado, United States - ER_DNA_194 | ecosystem: Environmental > Terrestrial > Soil > Floodplain | place...
TCCACCGGCTGCCCCGGTGTCGCACACAACCGCATACAGACCCGCTTGCGGAGGCGTTTTTCGTGGTTGCGATTCTTTCGATGAGGCCCCAATCTCGGCCAGTTGGTCGATCTGTCGGGCTGGCAGCACCGCAGGGATGGCGCTGATCTCGGGGCTGCGGCTTACCCGACTACGCGAAACCCGAGGTCCTTCGCAGCCGGGTCACTGGCGCCTGGATAAGTTCGAAGTTGATCGACGAGTCCAGCGTATCGAACAGCGGCGCGTCGAAACCACAGAACTGGCTTGTCAGCGGTCCGGCGTCTCGATTGAGGTGTCACCCAACAGCCCTCGCTCCGCCAAATCGACTGCTTCGGAAACTCCTGGCGGCGGAGGGTCGGCCGCAGGCGGCACGTCGTCAGGCGCATAATCCTCCAGGCCTGCGGCCACTCGATCGCGCTCGGCCGCCAACGCGAATTCGTCGTCATCTCGGCGCGGCATCCCACCGTGCTCGCTACGCCGGCGAGGCAGACCCGGATCGAACTCCGGCTCCAGTGGTTCATCAGATAGGCGTTCAGACACAAGGACTCCCACGGTTGTTGTTGTCTCTCCACTACCCAAATCAGCGAGACTGCAACGCGTCGGCCGCTACCCCGCCGCCTGAGTCTGGGCGGCGCGGCCACCGGAAAGCGACGATTGTCGATTGCCACCAGGAGAAGCTGAGAAGCATTATGTGCACCGCCGCACGACCGGAACCGCGTATATACGACCTCGAAGCGGATGAGCTGCTGTACACATGTGATCCGCAGGCCGACAACAAGCTGAGCTGGCGGTGAGTGACTTACGTCCCGTATGACCCGTCCCTTGAAATGCCGATGAAGGTGCCACTAGGCACGTCTAACAGAGATTTGATCTGTAAGGAGTCCAGCCCAGCCGAGTGCAGCTGGCCCTTCGCGTGGTTTGGCAATGTGTCTGCGAATGGTCTCTTTGTTATTCGGCCGACGACAGCCTGCGGTACGCCCCCGGCGTTGTACCGGAGTAGCGCAGGAACGCCGCCGATAGGGCTGATTCTGAGCCGTAGCCGACCTGCGAGGCGATTGCCGCGACGGTGAGATGGTCCGTGCGGAGCAATGTCTCGGCGCGACGCATTCGGCAGCCGAAGACATACTCCATCGGGCTCTGACCGACCAACGCGCTGAACCGAGCGGCGAAGCCCGCTCGCGACAAGCCGGCAGTTCGCGCCAGGCCGGCGACCGTCCACGGGTACCTCAGGTCGCTGTGCAACGCCGACAGCGCTCGGGAGATGGCGGGGTCACGTAACCCGTGCAACCAGCCTGGCTCCTCGTTCGTCTCCAAGTGATAGCGCAGAGCCCGAGTGACCAGCGCGTCGGAGAGTCTCGCCATCACCACATCGCTACCCGGTCCCCGCTCCATCGCCTCAGCCACCACGGCCTGGGTAAGCCCGGCAAGCCATGGCGCCTGGCGAGCATCGGCAGGCACGTGAATGCAGGACGGAAACCCAACGACCGCGGGATGGTCCTCATCTGCAAAGAAGAACACCCCGCAGACGATCCTGGTGGCCGGGGCGCCTTCACCGAAGATCGTTTCCACCTCGGCAGAGCTCTCCGCGAGCTTGAGGGATGAGTACGAGGGCCCCCGGGCATCTGCCGAGGAGCTCATTGTGTGCGCGTCAGCCCTGGGAAGCACGACCAAGTCACCCGGCCCGAGCAGGCGCGTCGTGCCGTCATCCAGAGCAAGGTGCGGATGGCCGGAGACGACGATGTGGACCCCACGCAGCGGACCGTCGAATCGCAGTCGCCATTCACCCCGCAGCAGCAGCGAACGGAAGCTCGCGCTGTCGAGCCTGAGCTCGCGCAGCACCTGGCTCAGCAGGTCAATGTGAGAGTTGCGGCCGTCTTGGACGGATGAGGAAGAACCGCGGACGCTCACATATGGAGGATGCCTCGTCGAGTTCGTAACGTCCAAGGGGTAGTCAATTGTCACGTGAAAGGTCTCGCCATGCGTCCAACGACCCGTACCGGCCTTCGAGGCATCGTCCAGGCCACAATTCCCGTCTCCGACTTGGCCCGCAGCGCACGGTTCTATGCCGACCTGCTCGGCCTGCAGTACGTCCGCGAGTTCGGCGACGGCACGACGGTTACCGGCTGCGCGCTCGCTGACTTCGACGTGCGCTACTTCATCGCGCTGCGGCGGCGCGACCGGTTGGCCGGGAGTGCGGCGGATCTGCGCGGCGAGCACCCGGTGATCATCGAGGCGGAGGATCGGGAAGCAGCCGAGAGGGTATGCGAACGGGCCATCCGACTCGGCGTTCCGTGGACTTCGGGGACACATGCCGACGGCACATGGATCGAGTTCCTCGACCCGGACGGAATAGCCCTGCGGATCGTGCACACACCCACACCGACCGAATCTTTCCTTGGCGTGAGCTTTGGGCCGGACGGGCAGCAAACTTTCTACGATGAGCCGAAGCTCGAGGTGTCTAAACGTCCCCATCAAGCGCTGATCGCTAGCGGTCACTGATCTCTGACGTTCCCGAGCCTGAGCTTGCCGTCTAGGCAACTTTCGGCATGGGAATTAGGGTGCCTGGGTGCTGTCTGTCGCGCTCGCCGCCCTGTCGGGACTGATCTGGGGCGTCGGCGATTTCTCGGGCGGTAAGGCGACTCAGCGGGCAGCCGTGCTTCCGGTTGTGTGGATATCAAAGCTCGTCAGCCTGCCGCTACTCGTGATCTATCTGATCGCGACGTACGTGCCGGTAACGGCCGTCGGTCTGGCGTGGGGCGGTTTGGCTGGTGTGGCCGGCGTCGTTGGTTTGGTGTTGTTCTACCGCGCACTCGCGGCTGGGGCGATGACGGTGGTGGCGCCGGTCACCGGCGTCACCTCGGCCGCTATTCCGGTCGTTGTCGGACTCGTCGCGGGCGAGCGTCCCTCAGTTACGCGACTGCTGGGCGTCGGCTGCGCCCTCTTGGCCATCGCGTTGGTCAGCCTCGCACCGCATCCAGCCCGACAGCGCCAGGTGGTCACCCGCAGACTCGTGATAGCCGCGCTGTGCGCCGGCACCGGCTTTGCGCTGTTCTTCGTCCTGCTTGCGGTGGCGAGCAAGACGGCAGGCGGCGCGGTCGGGCTGTGGCCGATCGCCGGTTCGCAGATCAGCGCACTCGTCATCCTCACCTTGCTTGTGCTGATGACTCGACCTGGCCCGTGGCCGCGTCACGCCGCGCTACGCTGGACCATGGTCGCCGGGCCGTGCGATATGACGGCCAACGCGCTCTACCTGCTGGCCACCCGCGGCGGAGATCTCAGCGTTGTCGCGCCGATTGCCGCGCTCTACCCGGTGACCACAGTGATCTTGGCCCTGATCATCGAGCATGAACGACTGCGTGGCATCCAGGTGGCCGGACTGATCCTCGCGGTTGCCGCCTTGGTGCTCGTCAGCAGGTAATCGATCACGCTGCACACCGCGTGTGGGTCTCGGCTGTAGCCTCTCAGCGGAGGCAGATGTGTACGCAGGCGTGGAGTTTCCGCATCGGGTGGCGATGATCAGCATGCATACGTCGCCGTTGGCGACGCCTGGGGTCGGCGATGCCGGAGGTCTCAACGTCTATGTCGCCGAGCTAGCCCGACGGCTTGGCGAGCGCGGCCTCAAGGTGGATGTTTTCACCCGCCGGGACGCACCTGATGTGCCGGACATTGTCGAGGTGCACGAGCACACCAGAGTGATCAACCTGAAGGCAGGACCAGCGGAACACGTCGCCAAGGAAGCACTTCCTGCGCTGATCGATGAGTTCTGTACGCAGCTGGCGGCACGGCTGGACGATCATGATCTGATCCACTCCCACTACTGGCTCTCCGGTGAGGTTGGTCTGCAGATCAAGCGCCGGCACGGCCTACCCCTGGTGCACACCATGCACACCATGGCTCGGGTCAAGAACTCCAATCTCGGAGTCGGCCAGTCAGCAGAGCCCGATGTGCGGCAACGCGGCGAAGCCGCCATCGCCCGCGGATCCGACGTGCTCACCGCCAGCACCAGCGATGAGGCCGCAGATCTGCGCAGCCACTACGGCGCACGCTCAGACCAGATCATGATCGTGCCGCCCGGAGTCGACTTGCGCACCTTTCATCCCTGCAACCAGCCCAAGTCACGGGCCCAGTTCGGAGTAGCTCAGGATGCTCAGGTGATCTTGTTCGTGGGCCGTATCCAGCCGCTCAAGGCACCCGATGTGTTGATCAAGGCCGTTGCCGAGCTGGTGCAGCGCGATCCAGCGCTTCGTGATCGACTACAGTTGATCATGATCGGGGGGCCTAGCGGCTCAAACCCGGAATGGTCGCAAACACTCGGGCCCTTGGCAATTGATCACGACATCAAGGACATGGTGGACTTCCGGCCGCACTCAGCACGCTCTGAGCTCTTCCGGTGGTACTGCGTATCGGACGTCGTGGCGGTGCCTTCCTACAACGAGTCCTTTGGACTGGTCGCGCTCGAAGCGCAGGCGTGCGGCCGCCCAGTCGTCGCGACCGACGTAGGGGGACTCCGGCAGACAGTGCGTGATCACTACAGCGGCCTGTTGGTCAAGGGTCATGATCAACGCGACTGGGCTAACGCGCTTGGCACGATCCTTGGTGATCGGAGCGAGATGATCAGAATGGGGACCAACGCAGCGGCCTATGCGGCAACCTTCAGCTGGGACAACACAGCGGCCGCCACGCTGCAGGCCTACCGCAAAGCAGTGCTTGCCGCCTAGCCCCCAAGCTATGCCTTGGAGGCCTTCGCGCTTTCCTCGCCCGCCGCGTCCTCAGCAGTCAGCCGCCTCGCAAGATCCTCCAGCGGCTGCCTCTCAGCCTTGACACCGAAGATGACCTCTACTACACCGCCGATGATCATCAGTGCGGCACCGATGAAGTAGCCGAGAGCGATCTTGGTGATGTCGCCTGAGTCGGATGCATTTTGGATCAGGGAGCCGAAGAGTAGCGGCCCGGCGATGCCGCCCGCCGCTGTACCGATGGCGTAAAGAACGCGATGCAGAGCGCACGGGTCTCCAGCGGGAAGATCTCACTCACCGTGAGATATGCCGAGCTGGCGCCCGCCGAGGCGAAGAAGAAGAAGAAGAAGAAGAAGACGATTGCGCCGCACAAGGTCAGCGTCACCGCGGTAAGAGAGCCCAAGATCACGCCCGTGATGGCAAGCAGGATGCCGGAGAGCACGTAAGTCCCGGCGATCATCCGGACCCGCCCGACTGTGTCGAAGAGCCGGCTCAAAAGCACGGCACCGAGGAAGTTGCTGGCGGCGAAAATTGCGATGTACCAGCCTGTCTGCTTGACCCCGAGGAATGTTGTCAGCGTGTCGCCGTAGGTGAAGAAGAAGGCGTTGTACAAGAACGCCTGGCCGATGAATAGCGCGAAGCACAGCGCGGTCCGCCGCGGATAGAGCGTAAACACCGAGCGCGCGATCAACGCCATACTGATCGAGCGCCGCTGCCGTACGGTGATCTTCCCCGACGGCTCGGGCAGTTCCCCATCCTCGGCGCGTACCTGCTCTTCGATCTCTGTAACAATGCGGTCGCCTTCACGTTCTCGACCATGGATGAACAGCCAGCGCGGGCTCTCCGGCACATTGCGCCGGACCAGCAGCACGGCTACGGCAAGGACCGCACCAAGGCCGAAGGCCAGCCTCCAACCGATCGAGGGATTGGCAAGCGTCGGGTCCAGCAGCGGGATGGTGAGCAATGCTCCGCCGACGGCGCCCACCCAGAACGAGCCGTTGATCACAATGTCCACGTGACCCCGGTAGTGCGCGGGGATCAGCTCGTCGATCGCGGAATTGATGGCCGCGTACTCACCGCCGATCCCCGCACCAGTCAAGAACCGGCATGCGAAATACCATGCCGGATTGGGTGCAAACGCCGTGAGTACTGTCGCGACTGCGTAGACACCAAGGTAATTAAGAACAGCTTCTTGCGGCCGAAGCGGTCAGTGAGCTGACCGAAGATCAGCGCGCCCACGCAGCCGCCTGCCACATACATTGCACCGGCAAGCCCGATGTCGAAGTTCGACAAGCCCAGACCTGTATCGGCCGGCTTGAGCGCCTCAGACATCGAACCGACGATCGTGACCTCAAGACCGTCGAAGATCCACACCGTGCCGAGTCCCACCACCACCAGCCAGTGAAATTTGGCCCAAGGCAGTCGGTCCAGGCGCGCCGGAATATCGGTCGTGATGGTCCCATATTCAACCGCTGAAGACATCAACGCCCTCCCCTCTTGCAGCCTGGCCACAAGCTTTGAGTCGCTGATATCCAAGCCCGGAATGGGCTACTCAAGGTCAGGTTAGCTGAATCCCCAGAAGACGCGCTCCACCACGTTTTTGGCTCGCCGTGTTACGCGCCGATAGTCCGCTAGCAGGTGAGAGGACTCCCCCGCCCCGTAACCGAGCAACTCAGCCAAGCTCGCCAGCTCCCGGTTGTCGCTGGGCAACGAATCCGAGCCGCGACCGCGCATCAGCATGATCTGATTGCGAATCCGGCTGGCAAACGTCCAGGCGGCTTCCAGGTGACCGGCGTCCATTCCATCGATGAGTCCAGCTTCGTGTGCGGCCCGGAGTGCCGCAACCGTCTGGGTCGAGCGCAACGCGGGAAGCCGATAGGCATGCTGCAGCTGGAGCAGCTGAACGGTCCACTCCACGTCGGCGATGCCGCCCGGACCGAGTTTGGTGTGCTTGGCCGGGTCGGCGCCGCGGGGCAAGCGTTCGGCCTCGACGCGAGCCTTCAGTTTGCGAATCTCGAGCAGCTGCGAGGAGCTCAGGCCGCCCTCCGGCCAGCGATGCGCATCGATTTCAGCCATCAGAGCATTGCCAAGCTGCTCATCACCTGCAAGCGGGTCAGCGCGAACCAACGCCTGAAGCTCCCAGGTAGACGACCAGCGGCTGTAGTAATTGCGGTACGCGGTGAGCGAGCGAATCAGCGCACCACCCTTGCCCTCCGGCCTGAGGTCAGCATCAATACTGAGCGGCGGATCTGCGCTCGGCCGAGTCAGCAAGGTACGCATCTCATTGAGCAGCGCAGTCGCGACCTTGGTGGGATCCCCGTTGGCATTGATGGCGTCCTCCATGACGAACATGGCGTCCGCATCGGAGGAGTACGACATCTCGCGACCGCCCCACCGCCCCATCGCAATGACGGCAATCCGAGGAACTGATGCACCCGAAGCTTCCCGGGCAACTACCAGCGTCGCGTCGACGGTGGCTGAAGCCAAGTCGGTCAAAGCTGCGCCGACCTGGACCACGTCGTTCTCGCCGAGTAGATCACCGGCGGCGACGCGAAACAGCTCGCGCCTCCGGATCGCGCGAATCGCTTCGACCGCCGCAACGCTGCTGCTTTGCCGCCCGGCAGCGGCATGCATCTCTGCCTTGAGCTCGGCCAGTGATCGAGGCCGCAGCTCTTGATCGTCGGCGAGCATCTGCACGGTCTGGGGGGCTCGTTTGAGCAGCTCAACCGCGTACCGGCTGGACGCAAGAATGCGGGCTAGCCGCTCGGCCATCGCGCCTTCATCGCGGAGCGCCCGCAGGTACCACGGGGTAGTGCCCAGGGCCTCGGACACCTGTCGGAAGGCCAGCAGACCATGATCAGGATTGGGTGCTCCCGCGAACCAGCCAAGCATGGCCGGCAACAGCTGGCGCTGAATCTCGGCCTGCCTGGTGACACCCTGGCTGAGAGCGGCGATGTGGCGCAGTGCAGCGGTTGGGTCGGCGTAGCCAAGCGCCTTGAGCCGGTCGAGGGCTGCGTCGGGCGTGAGCCTCAGATCGTTGGATGAGATCTTGGCCACCGTATCCAGCAGCGGAGAGTAGAACAGCCGCTCATGGAGCCGGCGTACCCGCTGCGAGGTGTGGCGCCAGGTGCTCAGCAGCTCCTTCACCGGGTCCTTGTAGCCGAGCGAACGTCCCAGCCGGCGTAGATCATGATCATTGTTGGGCAGCAGATGGGTACGACGCAGCTGGTAGAGCTGGATACGATGCTCCAGCGTGCGGAGGAACCGATACGCCAGTGCGAAGCTCTTACCGTCCTCTCGTCCCACGTAACCGTTGTCGATCAAGATCTTCAGCGCCGGCAGAGTGGCCCGCGTCCTGAGCCGCTCGTCCACCCGGCCATGCACCAGCTGGAGTAGCTGGACAGAGAACTCGACATCGCGCAAGCCACCCTCGCCGAGCTTGAGCTCGCGGCCTTGGTCGCGCGCCGGAATGTGAGCCACGACGCGTTTGCGCATCGCTTGGGTATCCGCGACGAAGTTCTCCCGCTCCGCCGCGCTCCAGACCATCGGCGCCACAAGATCAACGAAGGCTTGCCCGAGTTCCAAGTCACCGGCGGCTGGCCGTGCCTTGAGCATCGCCTGGAACTCCCACGTCTTCGCCCACTTTTCGTAGTAAATGCGGTGGCTCGCAAGAGTGCGGACCAGCTGGCCAGCCTTGCCCTCGGGTCTCAGTGCCGCATCCACCTCCCAGATGGTTCCCGCGGCGGTGTGCGCCGAGCAGATCCGGGTCATCTCAGCTGCCATCCGGGTAGCGATTTGGACAACCTGGTCATTGGTGATCAGTGGCGTGCCGTCGGAGTCCACCGCTGGCTCGGCGACGAAGAGCACGTCGACGTCGCTGACGTAGTTCAGCTCCTGAGCGCCACACTTGCCGAGTGCGACCACGGCTAGGCGCGTCTTCAGGGCGTTCTCACCGAGTTTCAGACGACTGATCGACAGCGCCGCCTCGAGGGTCGCGTCAGCCAGATCGGAGAGCTCATCGGCAACATCGGCGAATGCCTCGAGCGGCTCAGGTGCACACATGTCGCGAGCAGCGATGCGCAGCAGTGCTCCCCGATAGGCGATGCGCAGCTGATCGCCGGTGGGGTCGGTTGCAATCGGCGTTGTGGATTCGGGGTCAGCGCCGGTCGCCTCCAGGAGCTCCCGCCGCAACGCTTTCGCGGGCACCTTGACCAGCCGATCGGTGAGTAGCTCGATGTGTTCGGGATAGGCGAGCAGGTGCAGTGTCAGCTTGTTGCTGGCGCCCAAGACCATGATCAACTGGCGAGCCAGCACAGGTGTGGCGATCAACCTAGACAGCAGGCCCGGCACGCGCTCGCAGAGCCGGTCCAAACTCGTCAGCGCATGGTCTGGATCAGCACATTGAGCGAGCACGTCCAACAACGGCTCGTACTCGTCGTCCCAGTGATCGATGACACGTTCCGCCGCTTCGGCGTCGACGAACCCTCGCCGCGCCAGCGTGCCTTGTGTCGTCTCAATCCGAATCATCGTGCTCGATGCTACTGAGCGCTCCCGACATGATCCGTCCCAAGGCTTGGACATCTTCGAAAGAAGCGCATCCAATTTGCGCAACGTGCAGAAGGGGAGGTGGAGCAACCCAGCATCACGTTGGGGTCAAGCTCCGTCACGTCCATTGCCCTGGGCCTCGGTCACTCAAGAATGCCGAAGCTCGACAACATCCGGCATCGGGGGAAGTAAAACTCTCTAGCCGGAGAGAGGAATCATTTATGATCCGACGCATCGTCAAGGTAACCTGCGCGCTCGCCGTTGCGCTTGCCACCATGCTGGCTACCGTGCTCGCCACGGCCCTGCCAGCGAGTGCCCATACGGGCACGCCTCCGACCGGCACTCGGTCGCTAGCCGCACTGCTGGCCAAAGATGGCAGCGGCTTTGACAAGAACTGGTCCGACTACGACATCCTCGACAACGCCGTCGGGGCCGTCCTGGCCGCCAAGCCGAACAGTCCAGTCGCGGTACTCGCCGATGGCAATGTCCCGCTCACCGCGTTCCTGCCAACAGACCGTGGCTTCCGGCGCCTGGCACACTCGCTGACCGGCAAGTGGTACCACAGTGAGAAGAAGGTGTTCACCAAGCTGGCTGGAACGCTCGGCGTCGACACGATCGAGAGCGTCTTGCTCTACCACGTCGTCCCTGGCGCAACGATGACCTACCGGCAGGCTCTCAAGGCCAATGGCGCCGTCCTGCAGACCGCGCTAAAGGGTGCCACGATCAAGATCAAGGTCAGGTGTTGGGTCGTCATCCTCAAGGACAATGACCCCAACGCTCGCAATCCGATCGTTGTTCAGCCGAATCTGAACAAGGGCAACAAGCAGATCGGCCACGGCATCAATCGCGTGTTGAGGCCAGTCGCCCTCTAGGGATGATCAAGCTCGACTGTTAGACATCTAGCACCACCCGGATCGCGCCAGGCGCCGTACTGAGGACGAGCGAGCAGACACGCATTATCGTCTGCGAGGAGGACGAAGTAGGCGGGCTCCCCAGGCGCGATCCGCGCCCCGCGATGTTCGCGCCGCCGATCTGCAGGAGAAGCCGACGAAACCTGGCGAGACCGACTTGATTCTCTTAGCGGGTGGTTTCGTCGGATGCGACGAAGACGACGGCTCACAGCGAACATCGCAGCGAGCGGAGCGAGCCATTAGGCAGAGCGAGCGCAGCGAGCGGAACAAACAAACCCGCTGTGATTGCTCTGGTAGCGTCACGGCGGAGGTCTGTTTGGTGGTGGCGACGACACGTATCCGGCCCCAGGAGGCCTTCCTGGAGCAGTCCCGAACGGTTCTGGGGTGGTCGCAGCGGTTGCCGGCCGAAACCTTTGAGCGCCGAACGGTATTGCCGGCCTGGACCGTACGGGAGCTCATCGGGCATCTCGTCCACCTGCACGCCGGCTTCCTGGCATCGCTGAATCAGCCGACCACAGCTACCGCGCTCCCGATCTATGAGTTCGTGATGCGCTATCGACGCGACGTTGAGATGATCATGGCTGCGACGCTCGAGACTTCAGCGGGGCTGACTGGCTCGGAAGTCGTGACGCGACTGGAATCAGCTATTGATGATCTTGCAGGTCGGCTCGAGGCGGGTGTCCGGCTTGCTCAGGTGATCATGACCCCACGTGGTCCTACCACGATCGAGGACTACCTCGCGACTCGAATCGTCGAGCTGGTGGTACACACTGACGATCTCAATCGATCAGTTCCGGACACGACCCCAGCGCCGTTGCACCGCAGCGCACTCGCCCGCTGTACGCGTACCCTCGCCGCGATCCTCGCAGGACAGCACCCGGGGCGATCCGTCGAAGTGAGAGTGCCACCGTACGCGGCGGTGCAGTGCGGGATCGGCGATCCCGGGCCGACTCATACCCGAGGCACCCCGCCGAACGTGGTAGAGACCAACCCGCTGACTTTCTTGCGGCTGGCGACCGGCCGTACCACGTGGACTGATGCGGTTGCTGCAGGAGCTGTGCATGCCTCGGGCTTGCGAGCCAATCTTGCTCCGGTACTCCCTCTACTCTCCTAACGCCCGACTTGTGAGAATCGAGGAACCGTATGTGGTGCTGTAGTTCTAACAAGTCGGAAGCGAGATGGAGCAGTGCGGTTGCGCTCCTCTAATACCGGCGTGCCGGGCGCGCTGAGCATGACTTGGATGGATGTCCGCGACGAGGCGGAAGCTGAGGAGGTCAGGCAGCGCGCCAGGGCAATCGCTGCCGAGATGGCGCGAGGGTCCGGTTTCATTGGCTGGGTGGGAATCGGCATTGCGGAGCGGCTCTACACCCTCACCTTGTGGGACGATCCCGAGGCCATTCGGCAACTTAGCAGAAACACCCTGCACCAGGCCGCGGTCCGAAAGGTGTTCGAGTCCGACTTTGGTACGGCGTTTCACACCGGTGTCTGGATTCCTGATCATTTCAATCCGCGCTGGCAGCGGTGTCCCAGGTGCGGAACGATCATCGACCTCGATCGTCCCGACGCATCCTGCCCGTGTGGTGAGCCGGTGCCGGCGCGACGCAGCTATCTCTAAACCCGAGTTATCAGAATCTCAATGGGCTATAGCACTCTGAGATTCTGACAACTCGGCGATTAGAGGACCGGCAGGAGTCGCGTGAGCTCCAGCGGCGTCACCTGTCGCCGATACTCCTCGAACTCGGCACGCTTATTACGGAGGAAGAAGTCGAAGACGTGCTCACCGAGCGTCTCCGCTACCAGATCGGACTGCTCCATCTTGTGGATGGCCTCGTCCAGGTTGCGCGGCAACGGCGAGATCCCGAGCGCTTGGCGCTCCCTTTCCGTCAGCGACCAGACGTCGTCCTCAGCGCCCTCGGGCAGCTCGTACGCGCCCTCGATCCCGGCCAACCCCGCCGCCAGCATCAGTGCAAAGGTCAAATACGGGTTCGCGGCGGAATCGATGGAGCGCAACTCGACCCGAGCCGAGGATCCCTTGTTGGGCTTGTACATCGGCACTCGGACCAGCGCGGAGCGGTTGTTGCGACCCCAGCAGATGTAGCTCGGCGCCTCGCCGCCGCCGGCTAACCGCTTGTAGGAATTGGTCCATTGGTTGGTTACCGCGGTGATCTCAGCCGCGTGCCGGAGGAGCCCGGCAATGAAGTACCGCCCGATCTTGGACAGGTGATGTTCTGCGCTCGCGTCGTAGAAGGCGTTGGTGTCGCCCTCGAAGAGCGACATGTGCGTGTGCATGCCAGATCCGGGATGCTCGGTAAAGGGCTTGGGCATGAACGAGGCGTGGATGCCTTGAGACAGGGCAACTTCCTTGACCACCACCCGGAAGGTCATCAGATTGTCGGCAGTGGAAAGCGCATCGGCGTAACGAAGATCAATCTCCTGCTGGCCCGGACCCCCCTCGTGATGGGAGTACTCCACTGAGATTCCCATTTGCTCCAGCATGGTGATCGCGCGGCGGCGGAAGTCAGTGCCCAGGCTCTGCGGGGTGTGATCAAAATAGCCTGACTGGTCCACCGGCGTCGGCGGCTTGCCTGGCTCAACCGGATCCTTGAAGAGGAAGAACTCCACCTCGGGATGGGTATAGAAGGTGAATCCAAGATCAGCGGCCTTCTTCAGCGCGCGCTTGAGTACGTACCGGGGATCGGCGTAGGAGGGTGAGCCGTCCGGCATGGTGATATCGCAGAACATCCGCGCGGTGGCAGGGCCGGTGTCGCGCCAGGGCAACACTTGGAAAGTCGCTGGATCAGGATGGGCGAGCATGTCGGACTCGTAGACCCGGGCGAAGCCCTCGATCGCCGAACCATCGAAGCCCATTCCTTCGGCGAACGCTCCTTCGAGCTCGGCAGGCGCGACCGCCACCGACTTCAGAAAGCCAAGAACATCGGTGAACCACATACGGACGAACCGCACATCGCGCTCTTCAATCGCCCGCAATACAAACTCGGTCTGCTTGTCCACCCGGCCAAGTCTGCCGTTCAGGATGTAACAGCAGAGTTACGGGCCAGGCAGGCAAATTTTTTGGACTGCTCGCGCATCCCGCTCTGAATCCGCCGCCGTCGTCGTCTCTCGCAGAGGAAAGAACGCCTCCGCTCGTTCCATCTGCATTGCTCGCTCCGCTCGCTGAGGCTGGCGCTTCTGAGCCGCTGCCAGCCTGGCTCCGCGCGGCGGCGCGCGATTCCCGACGCTCGCAGTCAATCGTCGGAGTGCTTAGCCGATACGCTCACCCACTCCTCGCGTCGTAGTCTCGAGGCGTGCCTCATCTACGGATCGCCATGGCCCAGGTCAATGCCACCGTCGGTGATATCTCGGCCAATGCCGATCTTGTGATGGACTGGTCGAAGCAGGCCGCCGACGCCGGCGCCCACTTGGTGCTGTTTCCCGAAATGATGCTCACCGGCTACCCAGTCGAGGACCTTGCGCTACGTCGCAGCTTCGTCGAAGCATCTCGGACCTCGATCAATCGTCTCGCCGATCGCCTGCTCGGCGCCGGACTTGGCGATCTTGTTGTCGTGGTGGGATATCTGGACCGCACCAGCGAGCCCGATCATCCCAAAGGCGGTCATCCACAAAACGCCGCCGCGGTGCTCTACCAGGGCGAGGTCGTGTGCTCCTACGCCAAGCACCACCTCCCCAACTACGGCGTGTTCGACGAGTTCCGGTATTTCAAGCCCGGCAACGAACTTCACGTGCTGCGTATCCGCGGCGTCGATGTGGCCATTGCCATCTGTGAGGACCTGTGGCAAGACGGCGGACCGGTTGCAGCGACGGCCGAGGCGGCCGCCGGCCTGCTGGCGGTGATCAACGCCAGTCCGTACGAACGGGACAAGGACGACGTACGCGGTGGCTTGGTCAGGCGCCGCGCGCAGGAGGCGGGCTGCCCACTCGCCTATGTCAACTTGGTCGGCGGTCAGGATGAGCTGGTCTTCGACGGCGACACCATGATTGCCGATGAAGCGGGCACGATCTTCGTACGCGCTCTTCAGTTCGTCGAGGATCTGGTGGTTGCTGATCTTGATCTTGCTCGCGGCACCGCCGAGCTGCAGAGCGAGCTCGTCGAAGGGACCGTGCCCGCAGAGCCCGGGCAGAGCGGCATGATCATTCACCGCCACCACATCTCCGAGGCCGGGGACGAACCTGCCGAGTTGATCACGCCCACTGTCGCGACGCCACTAGAAGCAATGGCCGAGATCTATCTCGCCCTGGTGATGGGTCTGCGGGATTACTGCCACAAGAACGGGATTGAACGGGTCTATCTCGGACTGTCCGGCGGTATCGACTCAACGCTGGTTGCGACATTGGCCTGCGACGCGCTGGGCGCTGATCATGTCTATGGCATTTCCAATCCCAGCGCCTACTCCTCCGAGCACTCCAAGAGCGACGCCGCTGATCTTGCCGAGCGGACCGGCCTGCACTTCATGACGGTGCCGATCTCCCCGGCCGTTGATGCATTCCACCAAATGCTTGATCTCGACGGTGTCGCGGCTGAAAACCTGCAGGCCCGGATTCGGGCCGTGATCTGGATGGCGGAGTCCAACCAGCATCCGCCTTCGATCGTGCTGGCCTGCGGCAACAAGAGCGAGCTGGCCGTCGGCTACAGCACCATTTACGGCGACGCGGTCGGCGGGTACGCACCGATCAAAGACGTGCCGAAGACCTGGGTCTGGAAGCTGGCCCGATGGCGAAACGAGCAAGCAGCGCAGCGGGGTGAGACGCCACCGATTCCGCAGAACTCGATCACCAAGGAACCCAGCGCCGAACTACGACCTGGTCAAAGAGACACCGACTCGCTGCCGCCGTACGAGCTGCTCGATGATGTCCTGGACGACTACGTCGAAGGCGACGCTGGTCACGAAGAGATCGTGGCCATGGGCTTCGATCCCGAGCTCGCGGATCGAGTGATCCGGATGGTCGATCGCGCGGAGTACAAGCGGCGGCAGTATCCACCGGGCACCAAGATCAGTTTCAAGGCTTTTGGTCGCGATCGGCGGTTGCCGATCACCAACGGCTGGCGTGAAGGTCGCTGATGTGACCCTGCTCAGGTAGCTGGATATGTCAGAAGCCTTGCCTGGTTGGTACCCCGACCCCGCGGGGACCCCTGGACGCTTCCGGTACTGGGATGGCTCACGATGGTCGACCGCTACCACTGGCGACCCCCGCCAGCTCCCGCCTGCCGAGCCGACTCAAGTCGTCTCGACAGCGCCCGCGGAAAGCGGATCGGCCGGTAGAGGATCGCCTAAACGTCGGCTTGCTGTGATCATCGGTGTGCTCGCGATTGCACTGACTACGGTTGTCGGGGTAGTCGTCTTCGGCGGTGGCCTCCGGCAGATCATCGACGCTACGCCGGCGACGCCCACTCCGACTCGTCTGGACGACTCCTCGCCTACGCCGGCAGCGACCCCCACGAAGTCCCCCTCAACGTCTCCGACTCCCAAGGCTTTGGTCCGCTGCCCGAAGGGTGATCCGACTCTGCGGGCACCTCATCCCATAGACGGCCGCGTCTATGGCGGCAATCTGTCGTTCGACCAGCAGCCGACCTTCGAGCTGGCAGTGATCGAGCAACGCTTCACCTTCGCTTACGACGTGCTGCAGCAGCAGGTGATGGTCAGCCAGAATCCGCCTTGGATCGCGCAGCTCGCGGTCGGGCAGCTGCGCGCCAAAGATGGCTTCGTCAACGATCCACGCAACACAGTCGAGAGCCTGGTGCAGTGCGTGATCACCGGGAACATGTACCGCCCATACCTACCCACCCGAACCGACATCCGCAGCGAAAGCCTGAGCATCGACGGTCGCAGCGGATGGTTGATCGACAGCGAGATCACTGTCGACCGTCCTGATCTTCAGGTCAAAGGAGATCACGTGATCTTCCTCGTGGTACACGACGGCAAGGACTGGGGCTTCTTCTTCGGCGCAGTGCCCATCGGCAATGCGCGGCTGGACGCCGTGCTCGCCGCGACCATCCGCGGTCTGCGGGCAAGCTGACCGCGCTAGCCTTCGGCGGTCTCCTCCGCGACCACGATCATGGACTCAAGCAGCGGAGCGCCGAAGGTGGTCGCCATGGCGACATCGCCGGCATCGCGACCCCGCCCGATAAGCACCCGACCTTTGCGTGGCTGGTTGTTGCGCGGGTCGAAGGTCCACCACCGATCACCGAGGTAGACCTCCATCCATGCGGCAAAGTCCATCGGCAGCTCGAGCGGCGGAACATCGATCTCCGGCAGATAACCGAAGACGTAGCGTGCGGGAATGTTGAGCGCACGACAGAACGACACGGCGAGGTGGGTGAAGTCACGGCAGACCCCGTAGCCGGTGTTGTGAGCATCGGCGGCAGTGGTCCACGGGTTACTTGCGCCGTACTGAAACCGCAGGTGATCATGTACGTAGTCACAGATCGCCTGAACCCGGCGATATCCGGGCGGCGTGCTGCCGAAACGGTTCCATGCCTCAGTGCCCAGTACGTCTGGCAGGCAGAAGCGGCTGGGCAGGGTAAAGATCAACGTTTCGTCGGGGAGCTGATCGGGAGTCAGCTCGGGGGCTTCCTCATCGACGTCCTCCACCGCGTCAGGCACCACGACACTCGCGCGGTAGTTGATCACCGAACGCCCGGCAGCGATGATCAGGCGACGGCAGGGATTGCCGTAGAGGTCTGTGTATGTGCGAGTCGCCACATCGGGTTGCAGCGACCAACGCGCATCGTTCACATCAACTTTTTGATCACTCAGCGGCTCGACCTGGAACACGGCGGGAGTATCGATGTCGGCTTGATGCACGAACTCGCAACCGATCGTGAGGCGCCGGGTCACCGCGACCAACCCACCCTGTTCTGAACCAGCACGAAGCTCTCCCCTCGCCCATCGCCCGAGTCTGCACGGCGCCACTGCCGCGAATCTTAGTGCCGCGACACTAGTCAGTCCGTACCCGCACTTCCGCGTGGCTAATCCCTCGTGACCGATGGTCGTTGGCTGACTCGGACGTCTCACATCGTGAGGTGCCAACTACGGGCCGTCTCATCTCTATATTCTCTAGCGATCCAGTAGAGATAGAGGACTTTCCTCTCAACCGAAGGCGACCATCATGTCCATACGCAAACTCTTGCGCGGCCCCTCCATCGCTGCAGCGATCGCGGCGGCCACCACAGTTCTGCTCACAGGTTGCGTCGGCGGCGCTGCGACGGCACCCGATGATGCCGGCAAGACGACTCTGCACCTGGTGGGTTATGCAGTACCCAAGGAAGCGAACAACGCGATTCAGAAGAAATTCGCAGAGACTCCGGAAGGCAAGGACGTCACATGGCAGGAGTCGTATGGCCCCTCAGGCGACCAAAGCCGGGCCGTGGTCAACGGCCTCAAAGCCGACTACGTGAACTTTTCACTCGAGGGTGACGTCACCCGACTCGTCAAGGCGGGCTTGGTTGCTGAGGACTGGAAGTCAGGGCCGACCAAGGGCATCGTGTCGGACTCTGCAGTAGTGATCGTTGTTCAGAAGGGCAACCCGCTCGGCATCAAGGATTGGTCCGACCTGACCAAGCCGGGCGTCAAGATCGTCACTCCGAACCCGGCGTCGTCGGGTTCCGCACGGTGGAACATCCTGGCGGCCTATCAGCAGGTGATCGCGAACGGCGGCACCGACGCCGAGGCGAAGGCATACCTCACCAAGTTCTTCAACCATGTTGCTGCGCTGCCTGGCAGCGGACGTGATGCGACCAACGCCTTCCTGCAAGGTTCGGCGAACGTCTTGATCTCCTACGAGAACGAGGCCATCCTCGCGCGGCAGTCCGGTGAGGACTTCGACTACATCCTCCCCGCCGCCACGATCAAGATCGAAAACCCGGGTGCCGTGCTCAAGGACGCCAATCCCAAAGCCAACGCCTACCTCGATTTCGTGCTGAGCACTGCCGGGCAAGAGGAGTTCGTCAAGAAGGGCTTCCGCCCCGTCTCCACCAACACCCCCGTCGGCGAGGTGGTCGGTGCCAACAACCCGGCAGAACCTTTCCCGGTTCCACCGAAGTTGTTCACGATCAGCGAGCTTGGCGGCTGGGATGCGGTGAATGCCAAGTTCTTTGACGAGGGCGGCCTGGTCCCCGAGATTCAGAAGGCAACCGGCAGGTCCCAGTGACACCAAGCGCCGGCACAGTCGAGGCCGAGCAGTCTGCCCCGACTACGCCTGCAGGCACGGCCACCAACGCCGGTGGCCGCCGCCTGCCGCGCGCCAAGAGCGCAACCTCACTCACCCCGATTTCGGGGCTTGGGCTGGGGATTGCGCTCATGTGGTTCAGCCTGCTCGTATTCATCCCACTGA
>Ga0307307_10000078_pt1 | contig 18241 bp, 20 predicted proteins | sample ER_DNA_194_FD_194505 | JGI IMG/M metagenome (GOLD analysis project Ga0307307, IMG submission 194505) | Bulk soil microbial communities from the East River watershed near Crested Butte, Colorado, United States - ER_DNA_194 | ecosystem: Environmental > Terrestrial > Soil > Floodplain | place...
CGGGGCGGGGCGCTGCCAGTGTGTCTTCAACGAAGCCCATCGGTTTCCTTTCGCCGACTTCATAGATTCCCGATAGCGGAGTCGGCCGGCCAGCCGTCAGATACCTGCTGAGATCACCGAATTGCTCTCATTCACCTCGGCTAGGGCTGGACATTCCACCGATCGAGGGCGGCCTCGCCTCGATCCTCCCCCAACACCGAGACGGTGCTCGTATCCAGTGGAAAGTGCACGCCCAGGTGCAGGTCGAGCCCTAGCCAACGCATCGTCAGTGCTCGCAGCGCGTGGCCATGCCCGAAGCAGATGGCCTGCTCGGCTCCTGAGCCACGTACCCGTGCGATCACCCGATCGAGCCGGACGCCAACCTGGGCGGCCGATTCTCCCCCAGGCACATTGCCGCTCCAGATCGTCCACCCCGGATCCGTCTGCCAGATCTCCACGCTGGTCCTGCCCTCGTAGTTTCCGTAGAACCACTCGGCGAGGTCGGGGTCGACCTGTGGCTCGTACTCGCCGACAAACCCAGCGAGCTCGGCAGTCCTGCGAGCCCTGCCGCGCGGGCTGCTGAGAATCAGCTGGAAATCTTGCGGCGCCAAACGGCCATGAAGCGCCCGCGCCTGCTGCTCGCCATGCTCGGTGAGCGGCAAGTCGGTGATTGAGGTGTGCTGGCCGGACAGACTCCATTCGGTCTCGCCATGCCGGACCAGAAACAGACTCGTTGGCATGCGGCTCACGGTATCGCTCAGCGTCGGGAGAGCACAGGAACACGAGCACAGCAGACGCTGGAAGAATGGCCCACATGAGCGATCGTCGGCCCGATCTGCCGAACCGCCAGATTCCCTTTTCCGAGGCCTTCAAGGCCTTCATCGTCCAGGGCTGGGCATCCGAAGAGAAAGGTCTTCCGAATCAGCTTCCGGCCGCTGTTCCCGCCCATTCTCGTCGTCAGCGGGTCAGTGCGCGGTTCCCTGGTGAGCGGCTGGTCATTCCCGCGGGCGGGCTCAAGACACGCGCCAATGACACCGACTACCGGTTCCGCCCGCAATCGGCTTTCGCCCACCTGACCGGTCTTGGCACCGACCGAGAGCCCGACGCCGTATTGGTGCTGGAGCCCACGGACTCTGGCCATGACGCCACGCTTTACTTCAGGCCACGGGCCCCTCGAGATACTGAAGAGTTCTATGCCGACAGCCGCTTTGGCGAGCTGTGGGTGGGGCGCCGGGCGTCGCTTGAGGAGATGAGTGCACTCTGCGATATCCCGTGCGCATCGATCTCCGACCTAGGAGATCACCTACGCAAGAATGCCGACACAGTGCCGCTCCGGGTGCTTTCGAATGATCTCGATACGGAAATCCAACAGCTGATCTCAGACATCCGCGGCACCACCGACGATGATCAACAACGAGCAGCAACTGCGGAATCAGATCGCGAACTCGGCATTGTGCTCAGTGAGCTGCGGTTGATCAAGGACGAGTACGAAATCAATGAAATGCGGGAAGCCTGCCGGCAAACCGCAGCGGCATTCGAGGCTGTCGTCGCAAGCATCCCAGACGCCGTTCGGCGAGGACGAGGCGAACGCTGGATCGAAGGCATCATCGGCTTGCATGCTCGGCATCTCGGCAACGCCGTCGGCTATGACACCATCGCAGCTGCTGGTGATCACGCTTGTACGCTGCACTGGATCCGCAACGATGGTGATCTTCGTGACGGCCAGCTGCTACTGCTGGACGCCGGCATCGAGCTCGATTCTCTCTATACGGCCGACATCACGCGCACGGTGCCGATCAACGGCAGCTTCAGCGACGAGCAGCGGATGGTCTATGACGCTGTCTACGAAGCACAGCAGGCGGGTATTGCCGCCGCGCGGCCAGGTGCGCGCTTCGCTGAGGTCCACCAGGCGGCGGTAGCAGTGATCGCTCAGCATCTTGGCGACTGGGGGCTGTTGCCGGTCAGCGTCGCGGAGGCTCTCGGCGAGCACGGCGGCCAGTATCGCCGCTGGATGGTCCACGGCACCTCACATCACCTCGGCATCGACGTCCATGACTGCGCGCAGGCCCGGCTGGAAAACTACCGCGAAGGGGTCTTGCAACCCGGCATGATCATCACCGTCGAGCCGGGGCTGTATTTCAAGCCGGACGACGAGCTGATTCCGCCACCGCTGCGCGGCATCGGGGTACGGATAGAAGACGACATCTTGATTACTTCGACAGGCAATGAGAATCTGGCCGCGGCACTTCCCCGAAGTAGCGCCGATGTCGAGGCCTGGATGTCAAACATCTGGACGCCGCCGGAGTCTGCCATCGAATAGCACCGAGGAGGTTGGCAATGACGACAGCATCACATCGTCGCTACCTGCAACCCATCTCCTCGCTGAGCCGGCGCTCAGAGACCGACGACATAGCGGAGTCATCATCGACACCCAGCTCGATCATCGCGTGGGCGTGGTACGTCGACGGCGTACGCAAGCCGGCCGAAAACCTCAGCGTGGCGGCACACCTCGCCGGAGAAGGCTTTGTCTGGCTGGGTCTCAAAGACCCCGAATGATGGGGATCTGATGGCGCTGACATCGGAGTTTGATCTGCATCCAATAGCTGTCGAAGACGCGGCGCACGGCCATACACGCTCCAAGTTGGAGATGTTCGGCGATGACCTCTTCATGGTTATTTCCACCGTCTCCTACGTGGAGCACGAGGAACTGACCGATACGTCGGAGGTCGTGGCAACTGGTCAGGTGATGGTCTTCCTCGGTGATCATTTCGTGATCACTGTACGGCGCGGCGAGCATGCCCAGTTGAGTGCGCTGCGCCGCACCATGGAGGCCGATGCCGCGCGATTGGCACGCGGGCCCTCCGAGGTGTTGTACGCCATCGCGGACAAGATCATCGATGACTACCTCGACGTCGTTGCCGAGTTTGAGAAAGATGTCGACGAGATCGAGAGCCGGGTCTTCGCACGCGGCGGCCAGCGGGAAGTGGAGCGGGTGTATCAGCTCAACCGGGAGTTGATCGAATTCAAGCGCTGCGGGCTTCAAACGCAACCATTGGTTGTAGGGCTCGCACAGGTCGCCGTGCCCGACTTCGCGCAGGGAAGCGGATGACTACTCGAACGCGGCTGCGCGGGCGCCAGGCATGCCTTGCAGCATTTCCCGGGCCTGAGCAGCGACCTTGTGCTCGCAGAGCACCTCATACTTTGTGGCGATCGTCTGGGTCACCGACGTGAAATCCCGCTGCCCGCGGCTCATCGCGTACGCCGCAGCACTGAATCCAATGCCCAGGGCGACGCCGATCGCCAGTGAGACCAGCAACAACAGCATGACGCTCGCGGGTCGAGTGAAGATCAACATCACCAAGCCGACGAGAAGCCCGGTGGAGATGCCTGATTGCAAGCCTTGAGTAATCACAGTGCCCCAGTTGCGTCGGCCGAGGACCCGCTCGACTGACTTGAGATCGGTGCCCACGATCGCCAGGTTCTGCACTTCAAACTTGGAGTCCGCCAGGAAGTCGACCGCTTTCTGGGCGTCCTCGTAGCTGCTGTAGATCCCGACCGACTGGGGGAACTGCAGCTCGAAGAGCGAGCCGAGCTGCCGCGGCGGAATAGCCATGGTGTCCTCCTGAGGGTTCGCTCTCCCAATTTACTCGTCGACCTCGTGGGACTGGCTCGAGGAACGCACGTGCACGTCCGTTCCTGTCACCACGCACAGGTTGCAACTTGTGTATCGCAGGAGGAGCGTACGTGCACGTCCGTTCCTGTCATGACGCGCAAAGGTGCGTATCGCTGTGACGCGAGCAGCTGCTAGCGCCGCCGTCAGATCTCGGGCCGGGTGAATACACAGAATTCGTTACCCTCCGGGTCAGCCAGCACATCCCAGCCGATTTCATCGTCGCGGCCGCGGAGCAGTGTGGCACCGGCTGTGAGGAATGTCGCGGTCTCACCCCAGACATCCCAGTGGATGCGATTCTTGACGGTCTTGGGTTCAGGAACCGATTGAAAAACCATCGGCCAGGGCATGCCGGAGACCTCGTCGATCCAGGAGAAGCCCCGATCTTGATCATGACAAGCATCCGCGTTGTAGCGTTCGGCCCACCACGACGCAATAGTGACTGGATCGGCAGCGTCGACGACCACCTCGTAGATTCGGTAATCAGGCAGCGCATCGGGGTCCCGTACGAAGGCGCACAGCTCCCCACCCTCTGGGTCGGCCAGCACCGTCCACGGCTGGGCCGCGTCGACGATGACCGCGCCAAGCTTGATGAGGTCAGAGACTGCCGCGACGTGCACGTCGATGTGTACCCGCTGTTTCACACTCCGCGGCTCCGGCACCTTGTTCACCCACAGCGTGCGCTCGGGAGCCTCGCCCACCAGTCGGAAATCGCCACCCGTCGGCTCAGCGCGAAGACCGAGCGCCGCAGCCCAGAACCGTGCTAGGACCTCGGGATCGGTGGCATCGATGCAGAGATCCTTGAAGCTGATCATCTCGGCTGCTGCCATGTTTTCGACACTAGCCGACCTGATCTTGCGATGTGACTAGTCGACCGACTGTGATAATCGAAGCGTGGCAGCGAGTACACCCTCGGTTTTCATCTCACGCATCCGGGGCCTGCCAGTCCTCGACAGCGCCGGGGATCAGGTAGGGAAGGAGCGCGACGTCGTCGTGCAACGACGAGCCGCCGGGCGACCACCACGAGTCAAGGGCCTGGTCGTTGAGCTGTTCGCACGTCACCGAATCTTCATTCCGATGGCCCGGGTACGCAGCATCGACGGCTTTCAGGTCGTCATCAGCGGCGTAGTCAACACCCGTCGCTTCGAGCGCCGCGAGTCGGAGATGTTGGTGATCGACGACCTCTTCGACCTGACTGTGGAGCGAACTGACCACCCGGGGTCGTCAGTCATCTTCGACCTAGCAATGCGGCCCGTTCGTTCCTATGACTGGGAGTTGACGCAGGTGGCGCTGCGGGAGGCGGGAAGCCGTCGGCGATTTGGTCGGCGCGGCCACGTCACCATTGTGGACTGGTCCGCGATCAAGATCTTGGCGTTTGACCGCGGCCAGGGCACCGACCAGCTGCTGGCCGCGATGGAGGACATGAAGGCTGCCGACATCGCCCGGGAACTTCACGAGATGTCCCGCGAGCGTAGAGCCGAAGTCGCCTCCGCACTTGATGATCGCAAGCTGGCGGACGCTTTGGAGGAGTTGCCCGAAGACGAGCAGGTGCAGTTGATCTCTGAGCTCGATATCGAACGCGCTGCAGACATCTTGGAGGAGATGGACCCTGACGACGCCGCCGACTTGATCGCCGAGCTGGCCCCCGAGATGGCCGAGGTGCTGTTGGCACGGATGGAGCCGGAGGAGGCCAAAGACGTACGGCGACTGCTCCGCTATGCCGAATCCACGGCGGGCGGCATGATGACACCCGAGCCAGTGATCTTGCCGCCCGATGCAACTGTCGCCGACGCCCTCGCTCGGATCAGAGATGCTGAGCTGACACCCGCTCTGGCCTGCATGGTCTATGTCTGCCGGTCACCACTCGATACTCCAACCGGACGTTTCGTCGGCGCGGTGCATTTCCAGCGGTTGCTTCGCGAGCCCCCCTCGACGCTCGTCTCCGCCTTGATCGACACCGAGCTGGAGACCCTCACCGACCAGGCGAACGTGCATGAAGTCAGCCGTTACTTCGCGACGTACAACCTGGTGAACGCTCCGGTGGTCGATGCTGATCATCGTTTGATCGGCGCTATCACCGTCGATGACGTCCTTGATCACATGTTGCCCGATGACTGGCGTGGCACCGAGCTCGATGCGGTGTCGGCGAAGCCGGACCCGGGAGTGATCACTCATGGCTAGGGCCGCGCGGGAAGCGGAGCGACTGAACACACCGGGTCGCCGCCGGCGGTCAACCATCCCTTCCATCAGAGTCGATCGGGAGGCCTTCGGCAAGTTCGCTGAGGGCTTTGCGCGATTCATGGGGACAGCACGGTTCCTGTTCGGGATGACAGTTGTCATCGTGTTCTGGATCCTCTGGAATCTGCCGTACGGTCCACCGCGCCCTCGCTTCGATCAGTACCCCTTCATCTTCTTGACCTTGATCTTGTCCCTGCAGGCCTCCTACGCGGCACCACTGATCTTGCTTGCCCAGAATCGACAGGAAGCCCGCGACCGGGTCATCGCAGAACGGGACCGCGCGCAGGCGGCACAGAGCCGCGCGGACATGGACTTTCTGGCACGAGAGATTGCCAGTGTGCGGATGTCGGTTGGTGAGTTAGCCACCCGTGATTACTTGCGCTCCGAGCTCAGGAACGAGCTACGTGCCATTCTCGCCGAGCTGGACAGCGAAGACGTCGCCTAACTGCGAGCGTCAATGCCGGACCTGACCCTCACCTAGGCTGGGTGCGTGTCAGACCACCAGCCCAGCCCCGCCTCGGCAATGACGACCGCTGAACATCCCTTGGTACCGCAGATCCGTCAGGCGCTGCATCGTGTTGAGGACCCGGAAATTCGCCGGCCGATCACCGACCTCGGCATGGTCGACGACATCGCGGTGGACACCGAAGGCCGCTCCCGCGTACGGGTGCTGCTGACTGTTGCCGGGTGCCCGCTACGAGACACGCTGCGCCGCGATGTCACCGCCGCGGTTGTTGCCGTGCCCGGAGTGACGGCGGTGGAGGTCGACCTGGGCGTGATGTCCGACGAGCAGCGCGCGGCGTTGCGGGATGTGCTCAAGGGTGGCCAAGCGGACCGAGAGATTCCGTTCGCGAGGGCAGATTCCCTGACCGAGGTCATCGCCGTGGCCTCCGGCAAGGGCGGCGTCGGAAAGTCATCGGTCACGGTGAACCTTGCGAGAGCGCTCGCGGCGGCAGGCCGGAAAGTCGGTGTCCTTGATGCAGATATCTATGGTCACTCGGTGCCGGCCATGCTCGGCATCGCCGACTCGCGGCCCACTGCCGTGGAGGACATGATCATGCCGGTCCCGGCCCATGGCCTCAAGGTGATCTCGATCGGCATGCTCAAGCCGCGCCGCGACCAGGTTGTCGCCTGGCGCGGTCCAATTCTGGATCGGGCCCTCACCCAGATGCTCGCTGACGTCTATTGGGGCGACCTGGACTACCTCCTGATTGATCTGCCACCAGGCACTGGCGATGTGGCTATTTCGCTCGGCCAGAAGTTGCCCAACGCTGAGGTACTGGTCGTCACCACACCGCAAGCCGCTGCTTCGGAAGTGGCTGAGCGCGCCGGCACGATGGCCTCGATGATGAACCAGCACGTCCTTGGTGTCGTCGAGAACATGTCCTACCTGGCGGTCACCTGCCCGCACTGCGGCCAGGAACATAGCTACGACGTCTTTGGTACCGGTGGCGGCGACGACGTCGCACAAACGCTGAGTACCCGGCTCGGTTACGCGGTGCCGCTGCTCGCCCAGATACCACTCGACCCGCAGCTGCGTGCTGCCGGTGACGCCGGCGTGCCGCTGGTCGAGACCGACCCGGACCAGCCAGCCGGCCGTGTCCTCAGCTCATTGGCCGAAACACTCGCCAAACGCGGCCGTGGACTACTCGGCAAGCAACTCAGTGTCACACCCGCCAGTCGTTAGGTCGCGAGCGATCGAACATCGCGCGAGCGGCCAAGACCAAATCAAGTCGCTTCAAGATCGAAAGGCGTCAGGGTCCGGGACCGGCCATTGGCCCCATCAATAACGTCCTGCGGACCACCAGGACTGTGATCTTTGTTGGAGTTGATCGCTTCGGCGACCTCTCCCGAGGAACTGTTGATCGTTTTGCCGACGTCGGCCACCTGAGATTTCACATCAGCGATGATCGGCTCGACGTCGTCGAGCAAGTGCTTCTGCACGAAGGCCTTGGGGTTCAGGTCGCGAAAATCGACGTTCTCGAACTCCGGGCCCAGTTCCTTGCTCAGCTGCTGCTGGGCGTTGCCGGCCGCAACCCTCAGGTAGCGCACCAGCCGAGCTGCCTTGCGCGCAAGATCAGGCAAGCGTTCCGGCCCGAACAAGATGATCGCGATGACCAGCAGCAGCACGAACTCGGGCGCGTTGATGTCCAGAAGTAGCGGAGTCATGCTCAGCCCTCCCTGCCACCCAGCGTGATGCGGGCCTGACTACGCGTCGAGCCGCGAGCGTAGTCCAGCACCACCACGTCGCCCGGCCGTCGGGTGCGGATATCGACAATCAGCTCTTGCATGGTGTCGACGTGATGGCCATCGACGCTGGTGATCAAGTCCTTGACGCGCAGACCAGCCTTGCTGGCCGGGCCTCCCGGGTCGATAGCACTCAACTCGACACCCACCGCGCCATCTTGCACGCTGGCGCCGATCACCGGATAGGTCGCCTTGCCATTCTTGATCAATAGGTTGGCAATGGTTGCGACCTGGTTGATCGGGATCGCGAAGCCGAGCCCGATGTTGGGGCTGGATCCGAAGGTCAGGATCGCTGAATTCACCCCGATCACTCGGGCGCCCGCATCGACGAGCGGACCGCCCGAACTGCCAGGATTGATCGGAGCATCGGTTTGAATGGCGTTGATGTACGCGGTAGGGGCGTCCGCGTCGCTGCTTTCGCTGACCACCACAGGACGATTTCGTGCTGAGACGATGCCCTCTGTGACCGTGCCGGCCAGGCCGAGGGGGGAGCCGACGGCGATCACCGGCTCGCCGACCTGAACCTGGTCTGAATCACCGAGGTCGATGGGCTGCACCGAGCCGGCGCCACTCGCCTTGATCACCGCGATGTCGTAGGAAGGGCTCCGACCGACGAGCACGGCGTTGACGCGGCGGCCATCGGAATAGATGACTCGAATCCTCGATCCGTCGGCCGCACCGGCAACCACGTGATTGTTGGTCACAATGCGACCCTCCCGATCGATCAGGAAGCCGGATCCGGTACCACGCCCGACCTGGATCATCACCGTTGCCGGCAGCACCCGCCGGGCAATCTCAACATTGTTGGCACTCGTCGGCGGTGGTGGCACCGGACCGCGGGTTACGCCTGGGAGGGTTGGTGCCGAAGGATTGGCCGTCGTAGCGGCGGAGGGGGCGGTCTGGCGAGCGAGAATAGCGCCGCCAAAGCCGGCAGCCGTGCCGATCACGAGTGCCGTGAGAGCAGCTACCGCTATCACCGATCCCGAACGTGCGCGGCGACCCGTACGCCCCGAGGGCAAGATCGCCGTCGTCGCCGAAAAGGGTGCGCTGCCAGGTGGGCCCGCAGCTTCGCCGCTTGGCGGCGGCCAGTTGACGGAGCCAAAGGTGGGAATGGGATTGTAGGAGGCCTCGGAGCTCAGAGCTGATCGCGGCGGCTCGCTGAAGGGACCAAAGTAGCGAGAGTCCGAGGGTTCGCCTGCAGCTTCACCCGTGGGACGGTTCTCATCCACCACGACTTAACCCTTCACATCGGAGAGAATCCTCGCCCATCCAGTCTTGATGCGGCCAAGCGTAGTCGGCATTGCCCCCTCGTCATGAGGCAGTGAGCCGACGACCTCGGCGAGCGCTCCTTCAGTGCCGTCTGTCACGACAGTGAAAACAAGATCACCGGACTGCCATGTTGCGACATCGGAGGCGCCACGGCGTACATGGGCCGCCATGGACGCATCCCACTGTGAACCTTGCGGCGCGATGGTCAGCTGCCCGCGCTGTTCGAACACGCTGACGGTGGTCAGGCCATCGCTATAGATCAGGTGCAGAGCGTCGGGGTTGTCGGCTCGGTCGCTGCGCAGCTTGACCAGCGAGAGACCGGCCAGCTTGCGAGGAGACGACCATCCCGAGGCGCCGAGTTCCGCAGCCGATGAGATGGTGAGCGAGGTATTGGTTCGTGGCACCGCCAATCGTGGCGGCAGATGCGCCAAGATGCTGTCTCTGCGACTGACGGAGACCGAGGTAAATCCGTACGACAGGTCGACTGATCCATTCTCGTCGTAGGTCTCCTGCCAGAGCACAATGCCTGTGGCGTCGTCGAGCCACCAGCGGGCTGCTGCGGGATAGCTGCCATCACGCGTTGCTGTCACCAGAGTCGCGCTGCGTCCGGCCACGCTCGCACCATGTGTGGCGCTGAGCTGGTAATTGCGTTCAAGTAGACCGAGCAGGTCTTCGTCGACCACCCGTGAAGAGATCAGGGCTGGGGTGAATCCCTTCAGCAGCTGCTGACCGGTCTGACTCTTGACCATGACCTGACTACCCTGACCGGCTCGCGAGTCCACCTGAATCTGCGCGACGATGACACGTGAGTTCCGATACGCCAAAAACGACTGGCTGCCCGAGTAGCTCACGGAATGGGCGGCGTGAGCGGCTCGCTGCATTGCCGCCTGCGCCTCCGCCGCTGTCAATATCGGCCCGGTCGGTGGGGTGGGACCCTGCAGCGGAGGCGACGCGCTGGTAGTCAACCCGCTCGAGTCAGCCAACATCACTGCATTGAGCGCATCGCTGGCGAGCGGAAACTGTCCCAACGAGGAGGAGAACGCTGCCTGTGCCTCGCTTGTCGGATCAGCGATTGTCGCCAGGCTAGGCGCGGCGGCGTACCCGACAACTCCCATGGCGGTGACAGTCGCTCCGACGGCCACTCCGGCAGCGGTGGCGCGCAATTTGACGGTACGGCGGCGGCTCGGCAAGCCATCGGTCAGTGAGGTGCGCGTTGCCGGGGTACGACGGAAGGGTCTGGTCCACAACGGGGCAACCGACTCCGTGCCTGCTATCGAGACCAGTCGCAGAGAGAGATCGGTCGGCGTCGCCCCAGGCTCAGTCTTGGTCTTGTTGAGGAGCTGGCGTACCGCGCGGAGATCCTCGATATCGCGTCGACAATCGGTGCAGTCGACAAGGTGGCGAAGAAGACGATCGCGATCGCTGTTGCTCAGGGCCCCGTCCACGAACGCTGATCGCAATTCGGCGAGCTCAGCGCACGGCGCCTTCCTCACGCCGACCTCACAGGCTCCAGACGTGTCAACATGGAGGTCGTGCCGCTGAATCTCTCGCCGGCCTCGACCTCAACCCCCAAATACCGCACCCGTTCCCCGGTCGGTCGGCGATGCGCGAGCGCGTTCCGCAATTGAGCCCGGCCGCGGTGTATCCGGCTGCGGACGGTTCCGATCTTGATGTCAAGAACCTGGCTGATCTCCTCATAGCTCAGGCCCTCTATGTCGCACAACACGACGGCGGCACGAAATTCAGGTGGCAAGGCAGAGAGAGCCGCAGCGACATCGTGGTCGAGATCGGCATCAGCAAGCTGCTCGGATGGATTCGGCCAAGAACTCGGCAGGCGCTCGGCCGACCCATCGGCCAGCCCGTCGAAACGGATCTTCTGCCGACGCCGCGCGCCGTCGAGGAACAGGTTGGTCGTAATTCGATGCAGCCAGCCTTCGAACGTGCCTGGCTGGAAGCGGTGCAGTGAGCGGAACACCCGAACAAAGACGTCCTGGGTGAGATCTTCGGCGTCATGAGGGTTGCCGGTCAGCCGATAGGCCAGGCGGTAGACCCGCGCGCCATGATCACGAACGAGCTCTTCCCACGTTGGTGGCGTCCACGCGGCCAGATCAGGCTGGGAAGTCGCAGGAGCAGGGGGCTGCCAGGCCTGGGGATCAGGGGCGGGCCACTCCGCCATGAGTTCGACCTCCCTATGGTGTTCGGCACGACCAAACAGGTTCAGCCTGAACGCCTTATTGTTGCCTGCCATTCTGGCAATGCCCTGAATGAACCCTGTCAATAGGCTGTGCACGACCGTGTCCTTCCTCACACTGTGCCAACGCTGCGAGGCCAGGCCACGTTCCAGTATCGCGCCGCATCACATGCATCCAGAAGTGCTCAGTCAGTCGAGACCACTTCGCCGGTCGGCAGGCCAGCAGCGGCCAAAGCGGAGCGTAAGCCCTCGACCTCAGCCGCGGTGGCCTCGATCAATGGCGACCTCAAACCTCCCACGTCGCGGCCTTGCAACTTGAGCCCAGCTTTGACCAGGATGCAGCCCTGGGTGGCAAACACGCCCGTATAGATAGGCAGCAGCTGCTGGTGCAAACGAAGTGCCGTGGCAACCTCACCGTCCAGATAAGCCTCGATCAGCTGCTTGGTACCGACTGCACTGAAGTGGGTCGAGGTGCCGACCACGCCCACGGCGCCAACGGACAGCAGGGGCAAGGTCATCGCATCGTCGCCGGAATAGTAGGCGAGGTCAGTTTGGGCGATGACGCGCGCGGACGCCGTCAGATCGCCCTTGGCATCCTTGACAGCCACAATCCGCGGATGTTCAGCCAGTCGCAGCATCGTGTCGGTGGCAATCGCGACCGCCGAGCGACCCGGAATGTCGTACAGCATGACCGGCACCTCGGTGGCTTCAGCGACCCGCCGGAAATGCTCCGTGATGCCAGCCTGCGGCGGTTTGGAATAGTACGGGGTCACGACGAGCAGCCCATGTGCACCGACCTTCGCCGCGGTCGCAGCCAGCTCCAGGGTGTGTTCGGTATTGAACGTCCCGACGCCGGCAACGATCCTCGCCCGATCACCAACCGCATCAAGCACGACGCGTAACAGATCCGCCTTCTCTGCGTCTGAGGTCGTCGGGCCTTCTCCGGTGGTACCGCTGATCACCAGTCCGTCATTGCCAAGCTCGTCGACGAGATAGCTTGCGAGTCCGGCCGCTGCGTCGAGGTCTAAGGATCCGTCCACATCGAACGGGGTCACCATCGCCGTCAGCAGCCGGCCAAAAGGTGGTCCAGAAGGTGACATGGACATGCCCGCCATCTTAGCGAGGCACCCTCAACCCTTCCCTTTTGTAAATCGTCTAGGGACGCGCTAACGGCTATTGATCTTGATCACCACCAGCGGGTCACCGTCATTGACGACATCGCCCGCAGCGACAACGACCTCCGAGACCGAGCCGGCGACGTCGGCGAGGACCGGAATCTCCATCTTCATCGACTCCAAGATCACCACCGGATCGTCGGCTGCCACCGTCTGGCCGACCTGCACCTCGACCTTCATCACTGCCGCGACGAGTTCGGCGACGACGGTATGGCTCATGTCGCCATCGTAGGGTTCGCAGCAGGGCGGTTTCGATTGCACTCTGACAGGCCCGCCAGATTCGCCTCCTTCGTCGCTCGCGTACCCGGCAGCCAGACGCTCGACACCGCTCAACCGCGAGCTCCTGCAGTCCGCGAAGCGGTCCGTCGTCATAGTGGAGTATCGATAGGCTCGGATTCGTGAACTTCTTTGGGGGCAAGACCTCACCTAAAGCCGCACCCAAGCCCGGATCATGGGCGTTTGCTGAGGACTACGTCGATGAGTCGGAGCAGGCTGGACATGCTCGCGACAAAGCCGAGCAACTCGGAGTGGCGCCGATTGGTCGGGGATCGGCTACGGCACTGACGTTCCTCGCCAAAGTGGTGCAAGCGAGGACTGTTGTTGAGGTCGGCACCGGATCAGGGGTATCGGGTCTAGCACTGTTTGCGGGAATGCAGCCGGACGGTGTGTTGACGAGTGTCGACATTGAGCCTGAGCATCAACAGGCCGCTCGTCAGGCATTCTTGGCTGTCGGCATACCGACGCAGCGCTTTCGGTTGATCTCCGGTCCCGCGCTCAGCGTGCTGCCGCGGCTCAGTGACGGCGCCTACGACATGGTGTTCGTTGACGCGGACAAGGCGGAGTACGCGGAGTACATCGATGAGAGTCTGCGGCTGCTCCGACGTGGCGGCGTACTCGCAGTCGACAACGCACTGTGGCACGACCGGACGGCGGACGGCAGCAACATCGATGCCGAGACCGAGGCAATCCGTAACGCTCTGGACGCAGTCAAGGACAACGAGGACCTCGTGGCCTCGCTCCTCCCGGTTGGCGACGGGCTACTGGTCGCTGTCAAGCGATGATCACCGATCTGTACGCCGGCACGTTTCGAGGCGTGCAGTCGGAAGCGGTGCCCTAGGCTCGTGCGCTTGATCGTCCTGGGCGAGCGGCGGTAACTGCGCTGGTGGGCATCCATGGCCCTCCCCACCAGCCTCGTACGCCCAGGTCGTGCAGCGTTACCGCCTCCATGCCGGCCTCGGTGAGCCAATCCGCGTAGTCCTCGGCGTGGCTGATGTCAGCGATGATGATCTTGCCACCCGGTTCGAGTACTCGAACTGCTTCGGTGATCGCTCGCCGTCGATCTTCGCGAGCCTTGAGATTGTGGATAGCAAGGCTGGAGACGACGAGATCGAATTGTCCATCGTCGTAAGGCAATGTCGTGATGTTGCCGGTGTTCAGTTCGACGCGATCCTCCACGCCGCAGGCTCGCGCATTGTGTTTGGTGGCCTCGATGTCGTTGCCGGACTGGTCACGGCTACGCCACAGGTCGATGCCGGAGACCCGGCCCCTGGTCAACCGTTTGGCAAGGCTGACCAGGACTGCGCCCCGACCACAGCCAAGATCAACTGCGCATTCGTTGCCTCTCAGCCCAGCATCGTCGAGCAGGTCGGACCACCAGGCGAACTTCCCGTACAACGTCGTGTACAAGTAGCTGAACACACATAGTCCGAAGAACAAACCGAAGATCACCGCCACTAGACCGGCCACCAGGCCATTGGTGATCATCAATACCACGCCGATGATCACCAGGAGCAGGGCAGTTCCGCCCAGTGCGAGGGGAACCATGGGAGCGTCAACTCCGAATGTTCCACCCTCAGGTTTGCCTGCCTCCTGGCCCCCCGCCGCTGAGGCAGGCGGGTTCATGTCGGCGAGACGGTGACGCCCTTGCCGACCACCGTGATACCACCTTCGGAGACGGAGAAACCGCGGGCTTCATCAGCTTCGGGGTCAACCCCCACCTTTGCGCCATCTGGTACGACGACGTTCTTGTCCAAGATCGCACGATGGACCACGGCGTTATGTCCGATGATCACGTGTGACAAGATCACTGAACTATCGACTTTGGCGCCCTCGTGAACTGCCACGTTGGGCGAGAGCACCGAACTCTCGATCGAGCCGCCTGACACGACGCAACCGGGACTCACGATCGAGTCCAGCGCGACGCCCTTGAGAGTGAACTTCGCGCCAGGCATCTGCACCGGGTAGGTCCAGATCGGCCAATCCAAGTTGTAGAGGTTGAACACTGGGTCAACCGAAACCAAATCCATGTGCGCTTCGTGGTAGGCATCGAGTGTGCCAACGTCGCGCCAGTAGGCCTTGTCGCGCTCAGTCGAGCCCGGGACCTCGTTGGCGGTGAAGTCGTACACCAGCCCTTCGCCGCGACTCACGAAATTCGGGATGATGTCGCCGCCCATGTCGTGACGAGAGCTGTCATTCTCAGCGTCCGCGGTAAGCGCCTCGATCAGCGCGTCGGTGGAAAAGATGTAATTGCCCATCGAGGCGAATGAAGCCTCTGGATCGTCTGGCAGGCCCGGTGGCTCAGCCGGCTTTTCGAGGAAGGCTTTGATCTTGTTGTCGGCCCCGGCGTCGATCACCCCGAAGGCACTCGCCTGGTTACGCGGCACCCGGATGCCAGCGACCGTGCAGCCGAGGCCACCATCGATGTGGGCGTCGAGCATCTGAGATACGTCCATCCGATAGATGTTGTCCGCACCGAAGACGACGACGTAGTCCGGTTCCTCATCGCCGATCAGGTTCATCGACTGATAGATCGCGTCAGCACTGCCCTGGTACCACCGCGGCCCGAGGCGCTGCTGCGCTGGCACCGGAGTGACGTAGTTCCCGAGCATGGTCGACATGCGCCAGCTCAAGGAGATGTGCTTGTCGAGCGAATGCGACTTGTACTGCGTCAAGACAGCGATCTGTCGCATCCCCGCGTTTGCCAGATTCGACAGGACGAAGTCGATCAAGCGGTATGTGCCACCAAACGGGACTGCCGGCTTCGCCCGATCCATCGTCAACGGCATCAGGCGTTTGCCTTCGCCGCCAGCCAGAACGATCGCCAAAACCCGTGGACGTGCACGCATGAGTTGAACCTAGCCCATACCTGCCCTGGGAGGCACTGTTCTCGGCCATCATGTGGTCACAACTCCTGCGCTGTGGAACGATGCGAACTATGGCCCAGGCAGACACTGATCGACTGTCCATCTCGTTGCTGACCCGGGAGTATCCACCATCGATCTACGGTGGCGCTGGCGTGCATGTCGCCCAGCTCGTGCCGCAGTTGCGCAAGCTCATCGATGTTGATGTGCAATGCATGGGTGAGCCGCGTGAGGGTGCCACGGCGCACCCTGAGAATTATCCGGAAGGAGCCAACGCTGCGCTCCGGGTGTTTGGGGCGGACCTCTCGATGGTGGCAGCGATTCCTCAGGTGGACCTGGTTCATTCGCACACCTGGTACGCCAACCTGGCCGGCCACCTTGCCGGTCTATTCCACGACATTCCGCACGTCGTTTCAGCACACTCACTGGAACCGCACCGTCCCTGGAAGGCCGAGCAGCTCGGTGGCGGCTACCGGCTCTCGTCGTGGGCCGAGAAGACCGCCTTCGAAGGGGCGGATGCAGTGATCGCCGTCAGTGCCGGGATGCGTAACGACACATTGGAGTCCTATAACGATCTTGATCCAGACAAGGTGCACGTAGTCAAGAACGGGATTGATACCGAGGAATTCAAGCCCGATGCAGGCACCGACGTCGTCACCGGGCTTGGTATTGATCTTGATAGACCGTCCGTCGTCTTCGTCGGCAGGATCACTCGGCAGAAGGGTCTGATTCATCTGGTGCGCGCAGCCGAGAAGTTCGATCCCGACACCCAGGTCGTGCTACTCGCCGGCGCCCCGGATACGCCAGAAATCGCGCAGCAGATCGGTGATGCTTTTGGCCATCTCCAGTCCACTCGCGGGAACGTTTTGTGGATCGAGGAAATGCTGCCGCGCCAACAGGTACGCCAGGTGCTGTCGCACGCGACGGTGTTCGCCTGTCCATCCGTGTACGAGCCGTTGGGCATTGTCAATCTCGAAGCAATGGCCTCCGAGACCGCAGTCGTCGCTACGGCGGTGGGCGGCATCCCCGAGGTCGTGGTCGACGGCGTAACCGGATATTTGGTGCCGTACGACCCCGCAAAGGCCGACGATCCGGCCGCGGTTGCGGCCTTCGAAGAAGATTTCGCAGCCAAGATCAACGCCGTGACCAGAGACCCCGACAAAGCGAGGGCCTTCGGGCTCGCCGGGCGGCAACGCTGCATCGATGAGTTCGACTGGTCCAAGATCGCCGCCGAGACCGTTGAGGTCTACCGCCGCGCACGTGAGGTTCACCAAAGCTGAGGGTGAAGCGATGGTGCGGCGGCGCAGGTTAGCGGCCCGCTACGCCGATCGCAGCGTCGCAGGCCGGCTGCTCGCGGAGGCGCTGGTTGCCGAGGCCGCGCTTGAGAAGCCGGTCCTTCTGGCACTACCGCGGGGCGGTGTGCCGGTCGCAGCGGAAGTGGCGGCCCAGCTGAACGCTCCGCTCGGTCTGATCTTGGTACGCAAAATCGGCGTCCCAGGCCGCAGCGAGCTTGCGATGGGAGCCCTGGCAATGATCCACGGTCAGCTCTCCGAATTCCGCAACGATGAGATCGTCGATGGATTAGGTATCTCGAGCCAGGCGTTCGAGGCTGCGCGCAAGCGCGAAAGGGTCGAGCTCGAGCGTCGCGCCAGCCTTTTTCCGTACCGCGATATCCGTGTCGCGGATTCGACAGTCATCGTTGTCGACGACGGCCTGGCAACCGGCTCGACCATGCTGGCGGCGGTCTCGGCTGTCCGGGTGCTTCGGCCGGCCGCGGTCGTCGTCGCCGTTCCGGTGGGAGCACGACAAGCCGTGCGGGCTTTGCGGGCGGTCGCAGATCTGGTCGTCTGTCTCTCCGCTCCCGAACCATTCATCGCGGTCGGCGCCGCGTACCAGGACTTCCGGCAGCTCAGTGACGAGGAAGTTGTCACGATCCTCAATCAGTTCTCCTCGTGAGCCCGCCCGGCTCAGTTGACGTCGAGCTCCCTACCACCGGTCAGCAACAGGAGCTCCCGGTAGGTCAAGGGGAAGACCGCGTGCGGAATGCCACCTGCGGCCCAGAGCTGATCGAAGGCAGCCAACGCGCGATCGACGATGGTGGGAATGGGTTGCGGATGACCAACGGGCGCTACGCCGCCGATCGGCTGGCCCGTGTGTTCGCGTACGAAGTCAGCTGAAGCACGGCGCAGCTCAGCCCCGAGCTGCGCGCCGACTTTGATCATGTCGACCCGATGTGCGCCACTGGTCATGATCAACAGCGCTGCCCCGCGATCGGTCGCGAAGATCAACGAGTTGGCGATGGCGCCCACCGGACATCCGAGATATGCCGCCG
>Ga0307307_10000086_pt1 | contig 17640 bp, 15 predicted proteins | sample ER_DNA_194_FD_194505 | JGI IMG/M metagenome (GOLD analysis project Ga0307307, IMG submission 194505) | Bulk soil microbial communities from the East River watershed near Crested Butte, Colorado, United States - ER_DNA_194 | ecosystem: Environmental > Terrestrial > Soil > Floodplain | place...
GCACCGGAGCCGTCGCACGCCGGACCGCTCGGCACAGCCCTTCGGCACTAAGCGACACCGAGAGATCGACGGCAGCTGATTCACTCTCCACCAGGAACGCGCACGTCGGACCTGACCCCGACACGAGCGCGCCGAGCGCGCCATACTCGAGGCCGGTTTCCAGCACGGTCCGCAGTCTGGGTTGCAGATCGAGTGCAGCCGGCTGCAGATCGTTGCTCAACGCAGCACCGAGCAACCGCGGATCGCCACTGCGAAGCGCATTCATCAACTCCGCCGGCACCTCAGGTCGCGCGGCCCCAGGGCTGAGGTCGTCGAAGCGCCGATAGACCGCGGCTGTGGACAGGCCGTGGTAGCCGAACGCCAGCACCCACTGGTAGGTTCCGCGGGCCAGCGCCGGGGCGACGTCCTCGCCGCGACCGCTCCCCACCGCCGTGCCGCCGATCAAGGCAAAAGGCACGTCGCTGCCAAGCTCAGCCGCCAGCCCGCGCAGGTCCTCGGGCCCGACGTCGAGATCCCACAAGGCTGCACAGGCCAGTAGCGCGGCAGCACCATTGGCGGAGCCACCGGCCAGCCCACCGGCTACCGGAATCGACTTCGTGATCGACAAGCTGGCGCCGAGCGAGTCGTGCGGCCCGTGCCGCTGCGCGAGTAGCCGGGCGGCGCGTACCGCGAGATTGGAGTCATCGAGAGGCACCTGATCGGCTCCTTCTCCGCTCACCACCACCTCGAACCGGTCAGGTTCGGCCCATTCGGCCTGCACCTGGTCGTAAAGGGATACCGCCTGATACACGGTGGCGAGCGGATGGTAACCGTCGGGGCGTGGCGCACCCACCTTCAACGCAAGGTTGATCTTTGCCGGCACTTGTACGCGTACCAGGGCAGCGGTCGGCGGCGCAGCTGAGGCCATGAGTGCGAGGCTATCTAGTAACTAGGCTCGGAAGATCTGCTCCGCGATACGAGCGAAGTCAGCGACCTCGAGCATCTCGCCGCGCGACTGGGGATCCACTCCAGCTGCGGCAATGTCTGCACTCGCCGCCGACGGCGAGCCTGCCAGCCCGGCCAGCGCCGAGCGCAGCATCTTGCGCCGCTGCCCGAACGCTGCATCGACGACAGCGAACACCTGCTCGCGGGTTGCCGTGGTCTCTGGCGGTGGACGGCGTTCGATGGCGACCAGGCCAGACTCCACATTTGGCATGGGCCAAAAGACCGTCGGGGACACTGTGCCGGCCCGCGTCGCGGCCCCATACCAGGCCACCTTCACCGACGGTATGCCGTAGATCTTCGATCCCGGTTCTGCTGCCAATCGGTCGGCCACCTCTGCCTGGACCATGACCAGGCCGCGATTCCAGCTCTGGTAGGTGGCGAGCAGATGCAGCAGCACCGGCACCGCGACGTTGTACGGCAGGTTGGCGACGACGGCTGTCGGCTGCTCCGGCAGTGCGTCGATGCGGAGCGCGTCGGCGTTGATCACCGTGAGCCCGGTCGCACGCCCAGGTAGTCGCGCGCCGACCGTCTGCGGCAGCTGAGTTGCCAGCAGATCATCGATCTCAATCGCGATCACCCGATGGACAACCTGCAACAGGCCTAGGGTCAGCGACCCGAGCCCAGGCCCGACCTCGAGCACAATGTCGTCTTCGGCTACGCCGGAGGCGGCAACGATTCTTCGTACCGTGTTGGCGTCGGTGACGAAGTTTTGGCCCCGTTGCTTGCTCGGCCGCAAGCCCAGCTGGCCCGCCAGCTCACGTATTGCGGTTGGATCGAGCAGGCCACCGGCCACGTGCTAGCGCAACCCAATCTTCCGAGAGCACGCTGGCCAGGCACCCCAGCCTGCGTCGGCCTGAAGCTTCTTGGCTATCGCGATCTGCCGCTCGCGGCTGGCGTTGCTCGGCAAGCCCGAGCCGCCGTACGAGCGCCAGGTGCCGAGGTTGAATTGCAGGCCCCCGTAGTAGCCGTTGCCGGTATTGATCGACCAGTTGCCGCCGGACTCGCATTTGGCGAGCTTGTCCCAGACGCTGCCTGATGGCGTGCTAGAACCAGAGCTCTTGTGCGCTGTCGTCGTCTTCTTGGTGCCAACCAGAATGACCTCGGTCTTCGGCTTGCTGAGCAATCTGGACTTGATCTTGACACGTTTGACGATCTCGCCGTTGTGTCGAACGATCTCGTAGCTGACCGCACGGACGCCGCGGACTCCCTCGGTATCGATCTTGGTCACACCTTTTTTCAGCTTGCTCGACTTCTTGCGTACGGTGTCGAAGTCAACCTTGATTTTTTTCGTCTTGGAGCTGACATCGACCTGGGTGAAGGTGAATTTCTTGCCGTCGACCAGGCGTGTTTCGGGACTTGCACTCAGCTTGTCGTCGTCGTCCACCTTGATCTTGGCCGCCGCAAGCGCGTCCGCGAGCGTCTGCCCCGTGGTCGTAATGGTGCGCTTCTTGCCAGCATCGACGATGATGATCTTCTTTTGAGTAGCGATGGCAATAGCCAAGCCTTGCCGGCCGATAGCGGAGCCGCGACTGGTGGAGAGCTCGGCACCGGCAAGATCCATGCTGAGTGCCTCGAGCGCATCGTCAACGGTGGTCGCGGTGGTCCACACGGTCTGCGTTGCGCCGTCAATGGTGAAGGTGACCTGGCGGCCGAACTTGATCGCAATTCGCGTGCCGTCTTGGACTTTGGTCGTCACGCTCGGCGCCACTACGTCGTGGCTGTCGACCTCGATGCCTCTGTTCTCGAGCAATGCGCCCACAGTGTTTGCGGTCGTTCTTACGTCGGTCGTCTGCCCGTCAATCGAGAGCGTCACATCTTTGTTGAGATTGGCGTAGCCGAAGGTTGTGCCAGCCAGAGCGAGCGCGGTCGCGCCAGCAGCAACCACCGGGATGATCTTGCGCACAGCTTTTCCCCCGAGTTGGTCCGTCGGTGATCTGGACCTCGATCTCTTCCACAGACCGGGCACGAGCCCGGGTATGTGTCACGAAATTGTAACGGAGAGCACAGCCTGAACGCCAAAATCCGGCATGCGACGCGTGGTCTGGTTACCAGCTCCCGCGGTGAATGACCTCCGAGGAGGCCTTGCGAGGGCGCCGTGTGGGCGAGCCGGTGATACCGGCGGATCGCGGGTACCCGAGGCTGATGACGCCAACGCTGAGCTGGCTCGCCGGCACCTGGTACGCCTCGCGTACGGCACCGATTCGGTCAACCGGGATGCCGAAGAAGCATGCGCCGAGCTCCTGGTCGACGGCCGACAGCAGGGCTGCCATGCTCGTCATACCGGCGTCCACAAACCAGTACGGTGCTGACCATCGCGCCGGATCGCGATCTATCCAGCCTTTGTCCGGCTCGGCGTACCGATCAAGGTAGGCCTCCTCGCTGGTCCAGATCAAGATCAGGACCGGCGCACTCCGCATGCCGCGCAGCCAGGCGCTATCCGCCTCCGCGGTCAGTCGCCAGAAGGCTTCGCGATCTGTTGCTTCAGTTAGCACCAGCAAGGAGATTCCCTGGGTGAACCCCGCCGAGGGAGCGCGTAAGGCCGCCGCTAGCACCGCGTCGATGGCCTGGGACGGGACGGCCCGAGCTTCGTCGTACGAACGAATCATCCGGCGCCGGCGTAGCACCTGCCCGAACTCCATCGACCTACCAGCTCCCGCCGAATGCTGCATCGGCATTGTCGTTTAGCACCTGACACATCTGCTCCAGATCGATCTTGAGTGTCGCGGCCAGGAAGCGGGCGGTGTGGGGAATGAGATAGGACGCATTCGGCCTGCCGCGCAGCGGCATCGGGGTGAGGTAGGGCGCGTCGGTCTCGACCAGTATTCGATCAAGGGGGGCAGCGATCAGGGCGTCGCGCAAATGATCATTGTTCTTGAAGGTGATCGTGCCAGCAAAGGACAGATAGGCGCCGCGGTCGAGGCACGCTTCTGCGAAATGATCATCCCCCGAAAAGCAATGCATCACGATCCGGTTCGGCGGCCCCTCGGCATCGATCACCTTCACAATGTCGTCGTGGGCATCGCGATCGTGGATGACCAGAGTCTTGTCGTGGGCCTTGGCGATAGCGATGTGCGCCGCAAATGCCTCCCTTTGGATTGCCTGCCCAGCGGCATCGCGAGTCCGGTAATAGTCCAGGCCCGTCTCCCCCACGGCTCTGACTCGCCGGTGCTGCGCCAGACCTTCCATCAGCTCCAGCCCAGGGACCAGCTCAGGACCCATTCGCGCTGCGTCATTTGGATGTATCGCCACTCCCGCGATCACCGAAGGCCAGCGCTCCGCGGCCGCTACCGCCCAGCGGCAGCCATCCGGGTCGCAGCCGATCTGCACGATTCGGGTGACGCCAACCTCGGCGGCCAGCCGGATGGCTTCGTCGGGCTCAAGGCCAGAGTGTGCCTGCGTCGAATCGAGATGGCAGTGCGAGTCCACAACCGGTGCGGGTAACGGATCAGGCAACGTCGGCAGTTCCACGCGCCCACTGTGCCACTATGACGAGCTGGCGCTCCGACGACTGCAGGAGCTTGCGGACGCAGCACCGATGATGCATTCACCTCGCAACGCAAGCGACGAAGGAGTCGGATATGCGAGCAGCTTGTCAGAGTGGCAATTCAACCCTGTCACCCTCGGAGACGCTGGTTGGAAACGCACGCTGTCGCGGCGATTCGTGACCGCTGGAGCCCTATCGACGCCGTGAGTGATGCGTTTTCAGGGCGAGCTCGTAGACATCGTTCTTCGCAACGCCATGTCGTTGCGCCACGTGTCCGGCTGCCGCCCTGAGTTTCATGCCATTGCTGGCCAGACTGATCGCCTCTTCAGCTGCTGCCTCCAGATCGGTCGGGCCTCTCGACGCGCCGCCAACGACGAGGGTCACCTCACCTCTAACCTCCGAATTCGCCCAGTCTGCGAGTTCCCGCAGCGGCCCCCGACGAATTTCCTCGTACGTCTTGGTGAGCTCGCGGCATACCGCAGCTGGACGATCGGCGCCGAAAGCCTGCGCCATGGCCGACAGCGTCGCCGCGGTCCGATGCGGAGCTTCGAAGAACACCATGGTGCGGGGCTCCGTGGCCAGTTCGGTCAGCCGTCGCATCCGCTCCGAGGCCTTGCGCGGCAGGAACCCCTCGAAGCAAAACCGGTCAACAGGGAGGCCGGAGACTGCCACTGCGACAAGGACCGCCGAGGGACCAGGGACCGCGGTGACCCGAAAGCCGCCTGCAATTGCCGCGGCGACAAGGCGATACCCGGGATCTGACACCGACGGCATCCCTGCGTCGGTGACAACGACGACTCGAGCCCCATCCTCGAGTAGCCGTACCAATTCGTCGGCACGCCTGGCCTCATTGCCCTCGAAGTAGGACAGGATTCGCGCCTTCGTGTCGATGTCCAACCGGTCCAGCAGTCGCCGTAATCGGCGGGTGTCTTCGGCCGCGATCACGTCCGCGTTGGCTAGCTCGGTCACCAGCCGTGGCGAAGCGTCCGCAACTTCGCCGATAGGGGTCGCCGCAAGCACCACGACGCCCGCCGAACTCACTTGGGCTACCACATCACGCCTCCCCTCGGACCACATCTTGTCGCAGGTTTCGAATCGCGGCGATCGAGGTGGTCGGGGCCTGGGCACCAGCGCGTTGCGTCGACCGGATCCACCTACGATGGGCGAGTGACGCGCCAAGTCCTCGAGCCTGAGACGGGGATGGCTCAGTGGGCCAACGCCGACGCTCGAGCGTCCCTGCTACCACGCGCTCTGGACTGGCCGCCTAGCCCGCCGAGCACCATCGAGCGGCTGCGGGTGGCGATGCCCACCGATCGCGTGAACGGCTGGATCGTGACGTTGATCATCGGCGCGATCGCATTTGTGATCCGTTTCGTCAACCTCGGCTATCCCAACAAGCTCGTCTTCGACGAGACCTACTACGCCAAAGATGCCTACTCCCTGCTGAAGTTCGGATACGAGCGCGACTGGCCGAGCAACGCCAACTCCAAGATCATCACTGGCGATGTCGGCGTGATGAACGACACTGCTTCGTTCGTCGTGCATCCGCCGCTCGGCAAGTGGCTGATCGCAACGGGCGAGCAGCTGTTCGGAATGAACTCCTTCGGCTGGCGGTTCGCGTCCTTGATCTTCGGGGTTCTGCTGATCATGGTCACGATCAGATTGGTACGCCGGGTCTCCAAGTCGACGTTGATCGGCGGCCTCGCCGGCATCGTGCTGACCTTCGATGGTCTGGAATTCGTGATGTCGCGCACCGCACTGCTCGACGTCTTCATGGCCTTCTTCCTGGTAACGGCTGTCGCATGCCTGGTCGCCGACCGGGAATGGTTCCGAAACCGCCTGGCCGGATATCTCGAGCGCCGCGAGATAGCTGATCTCGGCGGCCGGTTCGGACCAGCTCTGGTCTTGCGTCCGTGGCGGATAGCCTCGGGGATCAGCTTCGGCCTGGCGCTCGGTACGAAGTGGAACGCATTGTTCCCGTTAGCCGCATTCGCGCTGCTGGCGCTGGCTTGGGACATCGGAGCCCGGCGCCTGGCCGGTGCCGGTTCACGGACCAAGCTGGCCATCCTCCGCGATGGCATCCCAGCCTTCTTCTCTCTCGTCGTGCTCAGCCTGGTGGTGTACGCCGGCACCTGGGCCAGTTGGTTTGCCACATCCGGCGGGTACGACCGTCAGTGGGGCGCCGAGCACCCGGAGAGCAGCACCGCGAAGCTGCTGGGTAGGCCACTCGCCTCTTGGTTGCATTACCAATACGACATCTGGAACTTCCACACCGGCGACTTCATCAACCAGGCCCAGCACACCTACCGCGCCGACCCCGCCGGCTGGCTGATCGTTGCTCGCCCGATCGGAATCGACGCCGTGAACGGCATCAAGCCGGGAACCGACGGCTGTCTCGGACCGGACAACTGCATCCGGGTGATCAGCGGCATCGGCACGCCCGCGCTGTGGTGGATTGCGATCTTCGCGCTGGTGGCAGCGGCCATTTTGTGGGTGGGAGGCCGCGATTGGCGTTTCGGTATTCCCGTCGTCGGCGTACTGAGCAGCTGGTTGCCCTGGTTCGCCTTCGACTCCCGACCGCTGTTCTTCTTCTACGCGATCGCGATCATCCCCTTCTCCGTGATGGCCGTGGCGTTGTGTGCCGGATGGATCCTCGGAGACGCGCGTGCCGGAGATCGGCGCATGATCGCAGCGATCGTCGTCGGGGCTTTCGTTGCCCTGGTCGCAGCCAACTTTGCCTATATCTATCCAATCCTCACCGACGAGCTGCTGCCCTACCCCAAGTGGCTGTCGCGGATGTGGTTCAGAGGCTGGATCTGATCTGAGCGGTCCCGGACCATGATCATGATCATCGCCACGTGCTCCCGAAGATCTTCGGCGTTCTCGGCACACCTCCGGCGGCGAGGTGCTGCTTGCCCCTAGAGTGGTGTGCTGGCTTCGCACCATTGGGGTCGACTCGCCACCGCGTTTCGCAGGGGCGATGGGTGAAGGAGTAGGAGTGGAACAGCCGCGGGACCAGATCCGGTTCTCGGTCGTAGTTCCGGCGTACAACGAAGCGGCCTATCTTGGTCGCGCGCTGGACTCGTTGCAGCACCAGGACTACGACGGGACGTACGAGATCATCGTCGTAGACAACAACAGCACGGACAACACAGCGGCCATCGCGACCCGCTACGGCGTGCGGGTGGTCAAGGAGGCTCAGCAGGGGGTGTGCGCGGCGCGGCAGCGAGGTGCTGACAGCGCCAGGGGCGAGATCATCATCTCCACCGATGCCGACACCACTCAGCCGCGCGACTGGCTGCGTACGATCGACGCCCGGTTCGCTGCCTCAGAGCAAATCGTCGCCGTTGCCGGTCCGTGCCGCTACCAGAATCCGTCATGGTGGGCGAAGGCATACCCGACGCTGCTCTTCGGCTTCGTCGCTCTGGTCCACGCACTGACCGGATTTGTTTTCTACATCAGCGCCACCAATATCGCCGTGCGGCGCAGCGCGTTCCCGGGCTACAACTTAAAACTCACCCAAGGCGGTGATGAGCTGGACTTGTTACGCCGAGTGCGACGCCGCGGGTTGGTGAGCTGGGAGCGGCAGAACGTCGTGATGACCTCTGCGCGCCGGCTGCAGCGCGGTCTGTTCTACAGCTTCTTCATGTCTTTCCTCGTCTACTACGTGCTTGCATATTGGCTGAACCGCCTTTCGCCACGACAGGCATTGGGGATGGCGCCCGCCTTTCGGCAAGAGCGGCTACGACCCCTTGCCCCGGTCTGGGATCGACGCCGGGTGGTGCTCGGGATCTTGCTCGTCGGATTGACCTCGCTCGGTTTCGCCACCGGAGCGGGCGATGCGGCGATGGACAGCCTGGCCAATTTCTGGCACGGTCCGTGAGTCGAGTCGGAACCGCGGTGCGGGCGGCAGGGGTCGGCTTCTCGGCGCTCAGCGCGGCGGCGTACTGGGCCGGCTTCCGGCCTCGATCGCAGCTCTTCGGCTCATTTCCGTACGAGGGTGAGACCGAGGAGAAGGTCGTTGCGCTGAGCTTTGACGACGGCCCCAATGAGCCATACACCTCGCGGCTGCTGGACACCCTGGATGCCTACGAGGTGAAGGCGACGTTCTTTCAGGTCGGGCGCTGCGCGCAACGTTTTCCGTCTGCAACCCGGCGAGTTGTCCAGAGCGGCCATGTGCTGGGCAACCACAGCTACAGTCACTCTTTCACCCGCTATGCCAAGCAGCCGCGGCAAGAGGTCGAGATCATCCGTTCTCAGGAGGTCTTCTATTCGCTCACTGGCGTGACGCCCGCGCTCTATCGTCCGCCGTGGCTGTGCCACTGGCCCTGGGTGATGAGCACATTGCGGCAGCATGGCCTTCAGGTGGTCTCGGGGACATTTGCTCATCCACTGGAGATCTTCCAGCCTGCGGCTACCAAACTGACCGACTCTGCTGCCCGGCTCACCCGACCTGGCACGATCTTGATCTTCCACGACGGTCGTGAGGCTCGTGGCGGTCCGCGAGATCAAAGTGTGGCGGCCATCGGCCCGTTGATCGAACGCCTGACCGATCGGGGTTACCGCTTTACGACGGTCGACCAGCTACTCGGAATCAGCGCGTACGCCTGAGTCTGATTGCGAGGAATTATCGAAACGACCAGTTGGGATCGCGTCCGAACGCTATAAGCAGGTCTGCTTGTGGATCGCCGTCTGAACTCGACTCGGGCCTAGCCGCTATCGCGCCGGACGAGCGGTAGATGTCCTCGCGGTTGCGGAACCATGCCGCGACCTCGGCCACCAGCTCCGGGTCCAGGTCGCGCTTCTGACCGGTTGCCACAGCCAGGTCCCAGCCGTGAATGAGGTGATCGGCGACCAGCTGGCTGATGTATTCCTCGATGTCCTCCTCGCCGTAGGAGAGGTGCACTTTGCCGCCCGCGGGAAGCCTTTCGGCGACTGCCGTGATCGCCTCATCGGCGGCTGCCATCGCCAAGGGTTTGGGATCTTCGTCCAGCAGATCACCATCAAAAGCGTCACCGACATCGGCAATCGTGCTGCCATCGACGAGAGGCTTGGTCCAGCGATCTTCTCCGACGACATGGTTGACCAACGCGCGTACGTTCCAGTCGGTACAGGGCGTCGGCGCAGCCCAGTCGCCGGAAACCTCCTGCACTGTGAACTTCCAAAATTCAACGCTGCGGCGATACGTCGTCCCTAACGCCATGGCCCTAAGCCCCCTCCTCGGTTGTCCTCTGATCACAGCGTGCTCGCTTGCGCGTGCTACGTCCACCCCGCGAGGTTGGTCTGCGTCTATGTCGCGAATCCTGCTCATCGATCACAATGTATTCATGGCGATCCGGCGGAGCCGGGAGCGGCGGCCCTCGGTAATGGATGTGGTGGACGGGCTGCTGTTCGCCTTCGCTGGATTGGCCACCATCTGGCTTGCCTACCTTGTCGTCAAGGAAAGCATCCGACCCGGCTGGCCATTACTGCTGCTCATCGTGTTCTGGGTGCTGCTGACTTATCTGTTGCTGCCACGGCTGCATCGCATCATGACCCAGGTGTACGTCCCCGGATATTTCATTGGCCGCGCCCGGACCAGTGACGGCTTGCTCGGTGATCCGGTGAACCTGGCGTTGCGCGGCCATGAAGCCCAAATACACATGGCGATGACACGGGCGGGTTGGACTCGGGCCGACGACCTCAGCTTGCGGACCGGGTTCCGGATCTTGCGCTCGACCTTGAGCCGGCGTAGCTATCACGAAGCGCCAGTCAGTCCACTTCATCTGTTTGACCGCCAACAGGACTTCGCATACCAGCAAGAGGTCGCTGGCAGCCCCTCCAAGCGACACCATGTGCGGTTTTGGTTTTGTCCTGAGGACTGGATGCTTCCGGGCGGATACTCGGTGGATTGGCTCGCGGCCGGAACCTACGACAAGAGCGTCGGGCTCTCCCTCTTCACTCTCCAGGTGACCCACAAGATCGAAGAGGACACCGACATCGAGCGCGACTACATCGTCGAGACGGTCGTGACCGGCTCGCCGGAGGTCGAGGTAGACGTAATCGAGAACTTTTCCACCGGCTACCACTCCCGAAACGGTGGTGGTGATTTGATCATCACCGACGGCAACCTGCCCATTATCGATGTGCGTCGGATCACTGTTCCCGAGATTGCAGCAATCGAACACACCGACAGCCGGGACAAGCGGCCTGTGCAGACGGTCTTTGGAGCGGGGGTAGCATTCTTCCGCGGTCTGGGCTTCTTGGCCATTGCGCTGCTCTTATTCGTGCTGCCCATAACAGACGCCGAATCGCTCGATCTCCAGTCCGTAACTGTCGAGGGCGGCCGGCCGGCGTTGATCATCGCCGGGTGCGTCGTGGCTTTTATCTCCTTGATTGACATCGGGCTGGCACTTGCCGTTTTCGCGGGCCGCAACTGGGCCCGTATCTTGCTGATGCTGTCGTGCGTGGTGACGACGATCGGCGCATTCATGGGTAACGCCAACGGATCGGAGGCGGTCACCCTCGCGACGAGCCTGCCAACAGTCGGCATCAGCATCATGGTGTTGCTTGCCCTGTCGAGCAACCGAGCGCGCCAGTACGCCGTACGCGGGAGACACGTCCGAAAACACATTGCCGGGCGCACTTACGAGCAGGCTGCTATTGGATCTTCGTAGCGGTGCTTCATGGGCGCGATGTGGCACGGCCCGTCTCGCGCTAGGTGTAGCGAAGTACGTCAATCCTTGAGCTGGAGGATGCCTAGAGCATTCTTGCCCGGATCGATGATCCAAGCTGCCCATGCGAACCCGATGTCTGCAATTCCATTCTCGGTCTTGAGGCCAGGCAGGTCGTAATCTTCGACCTTCACTCCGCGTGATCGGAGCTCGGCGACCTCAGCACGTATGTCAGAGACATCCCACGACACCTGCGTCTGGCTGTCGGCAGTCCCGACGGTGCTCTTGGTCACGCTGAACTGTGTCCCCGCACCGCAGCCGAACGTGAGCGCGTCCTCATTCTCGTTCAAGATTTCCAGGCCAAGCCGATCATGGTAGAACTCTCTTGTCACGGCGAGGTCGGTCGCGAGTAATACCGGATAAATGGGATGCGCTCCAAGCATCGTCCACCTCTGATCTTTGTTGGTTTTGATCTTTGTTGGTTGCTTTGTCTCTGCGGTGCGGTGCGCGCGCGACAGCCCACCCTACCCATGGACACCGACGCCCAGATGCGTGGGCTCACGCCGAGAGGCCGCCGACAACGAGCACAGACACGAGCACCGACAGCTTTCTTTGTCGACCCCTTGCGTATCACGTACGAGTCGATCTCCTCCGACAAGGCGAGTCGCGAAAGTAATTGAGGATGAGGCGGCTCTGGAGCTGGATTGTATTGGGCCATGATCAAGAAGCGATTGGAAAAGATCATGCCGCAGCACAGCTACGCAAGATCATGAGTACGGTCCACGCCGCGCGCGAGGCCCCAAGACGAGGGAGAACGGTGACATGAGCTTGAGTGCAAAACACACCACGCGACTGATCGTCGCAATGTCCGCGCTGGCGGCCTCGATGACACTCACGGCGCCGACGCCCGCAAGCGCCACTGAGGCATGCATCGGCACCACGACTAATGGTCATGGCATCGATTCTGATTCCGGTGATTGTGTCTACATGAACGTGTATACCGCCGTAGACGGTCGTATCGTCGTCAAATACTCCGGCAACCAGGACTACGACTTCTACCAACTCCGCTGGTCGCGTCCGGGCCGAACGGAAAGCCAGCTCAGGGTGCGCGGCAGCGGTTCGCATGGAAGTTGGTGGGCGCTGGGCAACGCATGGGAGAACATGCCCTATACGTTCAAGGTGCAGGCTTGCTACAGCAGCCTTTTCGGTTCCGATTGCACGTCCTGGAAAGCAGAGACATACCGCAAATGAAGCGACTGCTGAAAGCTCAATGAATTCGGTAATCCGAGACTCAAAATTTCAGCAGACACGAGAGGAAGCGGCAACCTGGGCCGGAGGGACATTACCGGCGCACATGATGCGACACCAGGTGTATCAGGAGCATTCCGCTTTCCTCCGGTGTGGTGAAGGATGACTATCACCAAACGAAGGTGCTGATCATCCGAGGGTGCTCATCATGACTGGCAGCAAGTCGGTCGGAACCGCGCTCAGCCATGCGTGACGATCCAGTCGTTCTCGCGCTGGTTGCCCGTGCCATCGAAGGAGATCAGCGTGCGTGGGACGACATCGTCGAGCGATATGCCCCTTTGGTCTATGCGATCTGCACGAGGTACCGGCTGGGGAGTCATGACATCGAAGACGTTGGGCAAACGGTGTGGCTCCTGCTTGTCGAGCACCTCGGCAAGCTGCGTGAGCCAGCCGCGCTGCCCGGCTGGCTGGCGACGACCACCGCGCGCGAATGCCTGCGCGTGGTGAGGGCAGCCAGCAGGTCAGACCTGCGGAGTACCGGACGGGACGACTCGCTGCAGTTCGTAGACGACACGGCGATCGACAACGAGATCCTGATGGCTGAGCGCAACGCAAGCCTGCGCGCGCTCTTCGCGGAACTTCCGGCACGCTGCCAGCAGCTGCTGTCGATGCTCATCAGCGATCCGCCCTATTCGTACGCCAGGATCCACGAAACGCTGGGAATTCCGATCGGGAGCATCGGCCCTCAACGCGCTCGTTGCTTGAACCGGTTGCGCCGGTCCGATGCGTTTGTCGCCCTAGACGAGAGCCAAATCGCGGCCAAGATCGGGGGAGGTAAAGCAGATGCCTGACGACGCGGATGATGAGGATCTCCTGGTTGATGTGAGCGGCGACGATGCGCTCCTTGCCGCTCTGCGTGAGGCGATAAAAGCGCGCGACAACGTCCCGGCGAGATTCGTTGAGACCGGAAAGAGCGCCTACGCCTGGCGCAACATCGATGCCGAGCTCGCTCAGCTCACCTACGACTCCGATATCGACGAGCGGATGGTCGCGGCCACCCGGTCGGAGACAGCGTCGATCCGTGCCCTCACGTTCAGCTCGGCCCGTCTGTCGATGGAACTGGAGGTAACAGCAAACAGTCTGCTCGGCCAGATCATCCCGCCGCGGACCGGAACACTCGAAATCCATACCACGGCGGGAACGAGGGTGACGCCGGTGGACGAGATCGGCTTTTTCACCGTGGATCCCAAGCCGCATGGCTCGTTCCGGCTGCGCTGCCGTACCCCGGACGGCGCGGACGTCATGACCGGATGGATCAACTTGTGAGCAGGCGCGCCCGTGAAGAGAACCTCTCTCACTTCAGCCCACTCCAAGGCATATGAAGGACAACCCGGTAGCCGCGCCAACCGGGTCTGATTCGCATTCGCGGCGGGCATCACGGAGAGCTTCAGCGAGGCTTGCCCCACGGCGTAACTCCCGGTGGACGGCGATCATCAACGGCACGACAGCGGCGTCATTCACGGGCACAACACTCGCCAGGATCGCCGCAGTACCTAGCGGAATCAGTGAGCTAGCCAACCCGAGCACCTCATCGGCGCCGACCGGCGCGACAACCCCGGAGTCGCAGCTCGAAAGCACCAGCTGGCGCGGGCCGCGACGTAACCGCTCCAGGTCGTACACCGTCAGCGGGCCGTCGTCCAGGCGCAGCGAGGAGAACAGCGGACTATCAGCACGAAAGGTTCCGTGAGCAGCAATGTGGACCAGCCGGGCGCCGTCGATGGCACTCAGGACTCGGGCTGTCGTCGCTGTGCCGTCGCCGAGTACAACAGTTTCGACCTCGCTGGAATAGTCAGCGGCCAGTTGAGGGATTTCGGCGCCCTGCGAGGCCAAGCCTGGGCCTCGGACCAGCACGACCGAGCCTGATGTCGCATTCTGGCCCTCACCAGCGGCCGTTCGGTGGGCGCGAAGCCACGACGATGCCGAAGGTACGACGCTCACCGCCCGAGAGCGCAGCTGCGGCAGCAGTCCCCACGGCACGGCGTGCAGCCTGCCTGGCGGTACGACGATCACCTTCCCATCCCCCAGATCGCCGGCCCCGCCAAGAAGCACCTGTTCCAGCGTCTCGCCCATTCTTCTCAGCCGGTTGTGGACATCCGCCGGAGATGGCACTGTCGGTCCGACCGCCAAGCGCCTCAGCATGAAACGGGCGAATGTGACCTCCCGAGCGGCGTGCTCTGTCGAACCAGCCATGAACCGCCGCACCCGGCCTTCGCCGCACGCGAGAACGTGCAGCTGCCCGTCGATGTCGACCAGCTCAAGCAGCCGGTCGTTGCCAAGCTCATCCAGCAGGGCCGAAATGACGAAACCTCTGGTGCCGAGGTGTTGAGCGTCGCGACGGCCGGAGCCCAGGGTACGCAGTGCCCGGGCGCGTACCGCACGTTCCAGCCGTTGTCGTTCCTGGCGGAGCGGACCGGTTTGCACGCCCCGGTCCGTGCCTTGGGAGAGCTGGGCGCTGATATTGCGCATTGCCACAAGCTCAGCTTGTAGTTCCTCGTCGGCGGGAGGACGCACCGAAGGCACGGCCAATGCGACAGCGCGCCACCGCTCGCTCCAGGCCACCATGAGCCTGGGCCGACCGAGCCGCAGCGCATGACGCTGGCCGAGGTTCGCCAACTCGGCGCCGTGGGCCGTGGTCTGCGCACGCAGCTCGGAGGATCCGAGCATGCTGCGGTACTCGTCGATGACGTCCAGGCCTCGGCGGCAGGCGTACAGAAGGCGTTGCGAGTCGCCGACTGCTTCTGCCCGCAGCGCCTCAGCCAGCCACGCCACCGCCCGGGACAAAGGCGGCCCATGCCGCCTACCCGCGGCGGCCGCAACGAGCTGCTCGTTGGCCATCGGCATCCGACCGAGCGCCAATGCGACCCGGCCAGTCGCCAGCCGCGCTAGCGGCAGATCCGGCGAGGACACGTCTGACAACTCTCGGACGCAGCGCTGAGCGGCGCGGAGCAACGCGGCGGTCGCGGGACCGGCCTCGATTCCGGCGCTCACCCGCGCCAGGTCGGCATGTGCCCGCCACCACCGCCGGCCCTGTCGATCAAACAGCTGACGCGCCTCGGTGGCCCACACGAGGGCAGTCGTAGGCTCGCGGGCGGCTAGTGCGGACCGCGCTGCGATGAGCAGCAGTTCGGCCCGCTTCGTGGGCCGACCATGGATTTGATCCAATTGCGCGATGGCGGCCTCTGCCTCACGCATCGCATCCCTGAACAGCCCCGCCGCAGTCAATGCGGCGCACCGATGGATGGTGAGATCAGGTTCAGTGGCACCGAGATCCTGGAAGCGCTCCGCCGCCTCGTCGAAGCAGCTCAGCGCTTCTGGCAGGTCGCCGAGCCGGAGGGCGACCAAACCCCGATTCATGGTGGCTTCGCCTGCCTCCAGCTCCTGGCCGCTCGCGTCGAAGAGGACCTCGGCTCGCCGGAGATCGGCAATAGCGCGGCGCGCAAAACCGGATACGAGGGAACTGACCGCGCGTTCCTGCAGTGCCCGGGCTTCCCAGCCCTGATCGCCAGCCGCTCGCATGGCCGCGATGGCGGTGTTCAGGTCCTCAAGTGCCTCGCGGTTCTGGCCGATGATCAACAAAGCCGCACCACGGCGGAAAAGCATCCTGTACCGCAAATGCCCCGTTGATTGCTGAACCGCTGCGTCGAGGGCATTGCGCCCCGACACGCTACGGCCGGCGAAGATGAGAGCAACTCCCAACGTCCCCAGCACGTCCGCCTCACGGCTGGCCGAGCCGGCCCGGTGGGCCAGCCGCCTCGCGGTCCGCAGCTCAATGATCGCCGCGTCGATGTCCCCATACTCTCGGAGCACAAGCCCGATAGCCTGCCGCGCGACCGAGGCGGTGAGCGGTCCTGGATCGCCCGCAAGTATCGTGCGAGCACGCTGCAGCGCCTCATGAGGGCGGGACACGGCCAGCGAAACAAGATCCGGCGGCTCGTCTTTTTCCCGCTCGCGAAGAGCCGCCATATTGCTACATCCTTGGCCACGACGAGCCGAAGAGGCAAGTCAATTGGCATATCGGACTAATCGGCATTCGGGATGGGATCTGTTCCTGCTGGGGTCGGTGGGTGTATCAGATTCAGTCAAGGTGGGTCCGACCTATTGAGCGACCCAATGCTCGAAGGGAGCATCAGATGGATTCGGTAACCGCCGCGCAATATCTCATCCTCAAGGATTCATTCGCTCGCAAGGGTGTCAACATCAACGCCACGTATACGCCAGCCGGCGACATCGATTACATCTACGTCGTTGACCGTCTGCTCGCCCGTGGCGAGAACGTCGAGCAGCTGCTTGGGGCAATGCCGGGACTGCGCCGCGCCGACGCGAACGAACAGCCAGAAGTGGACGGTCTCGTCCGGCTAGCAACCGATCAGTTCTCCATCGATCAGGCAGAATCTGGTGCGTTGACCGTTCCTGAGTTGTTGGACCTGATGGACGAGCGGCTCGAGAATAGCCCGCGCGCAGGACGCGAGGAGCCACTGCTGACGCCAGTTCACATCGTCTACATCACCAAGATCACCCCAGCCGGGGAGCCGGACGTGCCGGGTGGGGCGACTGGGCCGTGGCCACCTCCCAACCCGGCAGGCGGAGGCAACGGCGTGAAGATCGGCATTTCCGACACCGGCTTGCAGCCGAACCTCAGCCAGTATTCGTGGATGACCAACGTCACTGGAGATCCAGAACGACTGGGTCGGACACTGCCGAATGGCCAGCAGCGCATCCGGCCCTACGCCGGCCACGGGACTTTCGCAGCCGGTGCCGCCAAATGCACGGCACCCAGTGCTGCGGTATTTGTCAATGATCACTTCACTGAGTCCGAAGGAGAAGCGGAAGATGTGATCATCCGGAAGCTCGACGAGCTGATCACCGCGCAGTCACCTGACCTGATCTGCCTTCCCGCCGGTCTGTATGCCCGCAACAACTGGCCGTCGCTACCCTTCAACCAACTCCACCAAATGCATCCGGATCTCACCCTGGTCGCTTCTGCTGGCAACGATCACACCGATAAAGCGTTTTACCCCGCGGCGTATCCGTGGGCGATCGGGGTTGGCGCCTTGGCGACTGATCAGGTAAACCGAGCCTGGTTCAGCAACTACGGCAACTGGGTGGACATTTTCGCTTTGGGCGAAGGGCTGATCAACGCCTACGCCCACGGCGAGTACATCTACCACGAGAAACCGAAAGCTCCGGCAAAGGAGATCTTCAGCGGACTCA
>Ga0307307_10000087_pt1 | contig 17589 bp, 15 predicted proteins | sample ER_DNA_194_FD_194505 | JGI IMG/M metagenome (GOLD analysis project Ga0307307, IMG submission 194505) | Bulk soil microbial communities from the East River watershed near Crested Butte, Colorado, United States - ER_DNA_194 | ecosystem: Environmental > Terrestrial > Soil > Floodplain | place...
GTCCGGGAAGCACAGGAAGGCTCCCCGGACAGCGCACCATGCTTGTCTGATCTAGTTCCTGTCTTTGACTGGACCCCCGAAGTAGGCCAGACAACCTCTAGAACATAACAACCAGGTAACGGAAACTTCAACGATTATTCGGAAAGAAGCAATATTTGTTGTTTGGAGGATGTCAAGGTGCGCTGGGTGCTCCCGCTGGATCGAGTTCGTACAGCGCCTGCGCGATGGTGAAGGCAATCCTCCTGTTGTTCGGCATCGACAGATGCCCGACTCCAAGCGCGGCGATGTTCTGCATATTGAGGTCAGGATGGGCGATCCGGGCGTTGCGCCCCGGCACCACAAGATGATCGATGTCGCTGAAGAATGCAATGAATCGCGTACGGCACCCCGGGGCAGGCTCGGTGAGCTCCCGAATCACCGGCGATCCCGGGGTGAGTTGCCGGACCAGTGGCAGTAGCGACGCGGCCCAGGCCAGCTGTGTGCCCTGATGGGGTGTGCCAAGCGTCACGAGGGTGTGTACTCGACTGTCGCCCCCCAGGCGTTGCACGAAATAGCGTGCGATCAGGCCACCAAGACTGTGGCCAATGACGTGGATGCGTTCGTATCCAGTGGCCGCGGACAGCTGCTCGATCGCCTCACCGAGTCGTAGGGCTGCGCGCGGAATGTTCTGGGTGAACAGGCCGTAGTCGTACGTGGCGAGCGTTTGGAACCCACGACGACGCAACGCGCGGTCCAGCACGGTGAAGATCGCGTGATTGTCGATGATCCCGTGCACCAGCAAGATCGGTGTCTCGGCCGCCTCAACGCCGTGATGGAGAAGTCCGCGTTGCTCAGGACTGAGGCCTCGGAGATCGTGGCGCCCGCCACCCACGATGGGAGATGACGCCGAGAAGAGCCCAAGTGGATACATCATCAGGTGGGCGGTGGCCCAGCCGGCCTCAATGGCCAGGCCAGATGCTGCCCGTAGCAGGTTCAGCGTTACGAGGCGTGTAAGCCTCGCAGGCGTAATGCCCCCATTGGCACTGGTCCTCACGACGAAATATTACCCAGTAGTAGGTTTGGCGTCGTGGAATCGGATGTCCAGTCGTCCCCTTCTCCACTCCGGATTGTCGTAGCCAAGCCAGGCCTTGATGGCCACGATCGCGGCGCCAAGGTCGTAGCGCGCGCGCTGCGCGACGCCGGCATGGAGGTCATCTACACCGGACTGCACCAAACTCCTGAACAGATTGTTGCCACGTCGATAGCCGAGGATGCCGACGCTATTGGGCTCTCGGTGCTGTCAGGGGCACACATGACGCTGTTTGCCAAGGTAAAAGAGCTCCTGCGGGCGGCCGACGCCGACGACATCGTGCTCTTCGGTGGTGGCATCATTCCCGAGGCCGATCGGCACGCGCTGGCGGAGATGGGCGTTGCCCAGGTCTTTACGCCTGGAGCCACCATGAGCGAGATCGTTTCCTGGGTACGTAGCAACGTCGGGACCGCTCGAGGAGCGAATGCGGGCTGAGCTCCTCGGGAGCCAGGAGGTCGTGCCCTTCGACAGGTGCTTAGGGACGAAGCTCAGGGCACCTTTACGCAGCTCAGGGACGCAGCTCAGGCACCTCTACGGAGCCCAGGGCAGATGTCGGCGTCATTAGTCTGGTTACGTGATCGCGCGGGCCGGCGCCAGTGCTGTGCGCATTGTCACTGCGGTGGTGCTAGCCGGCTTGTTGTGGCTCGGTGTGGAGGTCGCAGCCGGGCTAACACTTCAGGCATGGGATGACCGACGCCAGCTGGTGGGAGCGCAGCGCCTGACGGTCGCGCTGGAGACCTTTCGACCCTCCAGCCACGCGGGGTTGTCGCAGGAAGTCGCTGTCACCGAGCTGGCCCCCGATCGTGCCGTGCACAGCGATCCCGCTAGGTGCACGCCGCTTTCACTGCTGGCAGTCAAAGGCGCACTCGGCGGTGAGTCCTGGACTGGAGTCAATGGCTCACCGGACCAACCGGTCACCACCCTCACCGTTCGGTACGCCGATGCGAGTGGCGCGCGGGATGAGCTGTTGAGGAAGCGCGTCGCGCTCGCGAGATGCGGCGCGGTTCGCCTCACGTTCCCGCCGTTCGACAAGCCCGCAGAGGATTTCACCATCGCCGAGCGGCAGTGGGCAGCGTTCGCCGCTAGTGATCGGCTGGCGTACGCACTCGTCGGCCAGGGCAACCGATATGACTTCTATGTGCGTCGTTACGCGAACACGCTTACCTGGACGTACGGGGATGATCACAGCGGCGCGGAGGTACGACGAGAAGTAGTTGATGACCTTGTTGGCCGTCTCAAGGAACTCGCCCATGAGTGAGCACGGTGATCATCTTTTCCACGCATGGCGAAGGGGCGTCGTCCGGGAACATTCTCCCGGATGACGCCCCTCCCTTGAGCACTGCTCGCGCAACCGACGCTCGCAGTGCGGCTAGCGCCTTATCCGAACAGCTGATTGACCTGGTTGTTGGCGTCGGTCAGCGACGTGACCGGTGACTTGCCAGACAGCACGTCGTCCATCGCGGGAGTCATGATGCCGTCGATCTGAGAGGCGTGGTCGGTGATCGGGAACAAGAACGTGGTCTTCTCCTTCACATTGACGAGGAAGGACGTTACGTCGACGCCCTTGGCCTTGAATGCGGCCTCGGCCTTGTCAGTGCCGCTGGGGATGGCAGGGAAGACGACGCCCTTCTCACCCACGATGTTCTGGCAGTCCGGTGACCCGAGGAACTCAACCCACTTTGCCGCCGCCGGCTTGTTCTTCGAGCCGACCCAGATGGAATCCGCCAGGCCGTTGTACATGCTGGACCGCTTGCCGCTCGGGCCGGCCGGCAGCGGCACGACGCCGGTCTCTATGCCTTTCGCACCGAAGAAGCTGCCGATATTCCACGAGCCGTTGGTGGCCATCGCGTACTTGCTAGCGGAGTAGATGTCCGACTCGGTCTGGCCGGTGACTGCCGCGACGGACGGCATGTAACCCTTGTCGATCAGCGATTTGAACCAAGTAATGGTCTCCTGGAAGGCCGGCTGGTCGTAGTTGTAGTGGGTGCCCCACGGATTCTTGTCGGTGAACTGCCAGTTGTTGGAGCCCGTGTACATGCTCCACTGGGTTTGTCCGAGTCCTCCGCCGGAACCGCCGTCGAGTCCGAGGCCGTAGACCTTGACCTTGGACTTGTCGAATCCCGGCTCGTCGCCGCGCTTGCCGCTCTGATCAACCGTCAGATGGGCGATCATCTTCTCGTAGGTTCCGCCGTCCTTGGTATCCCACTGCATGTTCTGCAGATCAGCTTCCTTGACTCCCGCGTCGGCGACCAGCTTCTTGTTATAAAAGACCGCGACGGTGTCGAAGTCCTTGGGCAGGCCGTAACGCTTGCCATCCGGTCCCTTCCACAGATCCGCTAGGCCTTCCTGGTACTGATTGACGTTGAAGCCATCCTTGGTCAGTGTGTCATCAAGCGGGACCAGCTGTTCCTGGCTGACGAACTCCGGGTATTTGGCCAGATGGTCGGTGAAGACGTCGGGAGCGTCGCCGGCCACGAAGCCGTTGGTGAGCTTGCTCCAGTAGTCGGCCCATCCGTACTGAGTGATCTTGACATTGATATTGGGGTTGGCCTGCTTGAACTTATCGGCGCATGCCTGGTAAGCGGGCAGCTGGTTGGCATCCCACAGCCAGTAGCTCACGTCGCCGGAGGCTTGACTCGTGTCGATGGCACCGCCCCCGGAGTCACCGCCGCCACCACCTTCGGAGCCACCACCACCGCCACACGCGGTGAGAGTCAGGCTGAGGGCAGCCGCGCTCAGCAGCACGGCTCCCAATTTCTTGCGCATTCTTGCCATAGCTGGCAGATCCTTTCGCGTTTCACCTCGGCGCGGTGACCGGGGTTGTTGATGGGTCAGATGGTCACTTCACGCCAGAGAAGCCGATCGAGTTGACGATCTTCTTCGCGAACGCAAAGAACAAGATCAGGATGGGGAGTGCGGCGACCAGGACCGCGGCCATCAGGCCCGCCCAGTCCGGGCTGCCAGCAGGAGTTTGTGATCGGAACACTCCGAGCGCGACTGTGAGCACGCGCACGTTGTCCTTACCACCAACAAGCAGTGGCCAGAAGTAGTCGTTCCACTGGTTGATGAAGGTGAGAATGAACAGCGTGATGATGGGCGCCCAACTCATTGGCAGGATAATCCTGAAGAAGATTAGCCAGTGTCCGGCGCCGTCGAGCTTGGCCGCCTCCTCGATTTCCTTGCTGATGCCGAGGAAGAACTGCCGCAGGAAGAAGATCGCGAATGGTGTCATGAAGAAGTACGGCAGGATCAAGCCAGGGAACGTGTTGATGAGTCCGAGGTTCTTGATCAAGATGAAGTTCGGCAGCATGACGAAGATCGGCGGGATCATGAGAGCGGTCAGGAAGAGGAAGAAGACCTTGTCCCGCCCGGGCCAGCGCAGCCGCGCAAATGCGTACGCCGCTAGTGCACTGAAGAACACCTGACCAGCCGTCGACAGCGTGGCGTAGACGATCGAGTTGCGCAGGAAGAGCCAGAAGTTGACGGCTGCACCGGAGCCGCCCTCGGCTTGCGCCTCGGCCGGCGTCGCGAGGCCAAATACCCGCTTGAACGCGCCCCACGTGAAATCGACCGGCAATAGCGAGTTCGGGTCGGAGAACAATGATCTCGAGGTCGAGAACGCGGTGCGAATCATCCAGTAGAACGGAAACAGGGTGATCAGGATGAGGATGATCATTGCTGTCCACGCGGCCACCCTGCCGGCATTCATCTTCTTGGCCGTGGTCTTGACGGGTGTATCCGCAACTCCGGCGGAGCGAGAGGGAGCGGTTGTGGTTGCCATAGCTGTCTCCTCTCAGGCCAGGTCGGATTCGCCGGCTCGCAGCAGCCTCAGCTGGATGAGCGCGACGGTGGCAAGGATGATGAACAAGATCACCGAAAGGGCGCTGGCATAGCCGAACTGGCCTTCTGCGAAACCCTTTTGGTAGATGTAGTACTGCATCACGCGGCTGGCATTGCCTGGCCCGCCCCTCGTTGTCACGGCCACAGTGTCGAAGACCTGGAACGAGCCGGTGACTGTGATCACCAAGACCAACGCCAAGATGGGCCGCAGCAGCGGCAACGTGATGCGCCAGAACGACTTCCATTCGGTGCTGCCATCGACCGACGCGGCCTCATAGACGTAATCGGGAATCGTCTGCAGCCCGGCGAAGACCAGCAGGGCCGTATAGCCCATGTGCCGCCAGACGTTGACCATCGCAATGGTCGGAATCGCCCATGTGGCATCTCCGAAGAACGGGATCTTGTCGAACCCGATAGCCGAGATGAAGCCGTTGACCAGGCCAATCTGGTAGTCCAACAGCCAGAACCACACCAGCGCCGCGATGACGTTGGAGATCAGAAATGGCAGCAAGATCAGACCGCGGATGACCGTCGACTTCGTTAGCCGGTGCATCAACACCGCGATTCCTACGGCCAGGATCGTCTGGAACACAATGTTGATCAACACGTACTCGACCGTTACCAACAGTGCGTTCCAGAACAGCTTGTCCTGGAACAGTTTGGTGAAGTTGTCGAGACCGATGAAATGCGGTGTTCCGAGCAGGTTGTACTTGGTCAAACTGAAGTAGAAGCCGCGGAAGAACGGGTAGAGGTAGAAGACCAGGAAGCCGATCGCCGCGGGCAGGATGAAGAGCATTGCCATGCCCAAATCGCCCCTGCCGGGCGGCTTGTCGGTACCTCGTAGTCCGGCCTTGAAATCAGCTGCAACAACGGGCTCGACCGTGTCGGTGGTCATGCGCGTGCTCCTTCACGAGGAGGCTGAAGAGTTGGGGCAGCCGCAATCATGTGAGACGTCATCGTCTGTTCCTCTCAGGCTCGAGGGCCTGGCCAGTGCGACGCCTGAATTTTGAGCAAGGCGCTCGCAAAAAGTTGCGTTGGGCCGGAAGTTACACCTGTAGATCGGTTGGTAGCAAGACCCTGCAGGGAGTTGTGTCCAATATTTTTGTGCGACTTTGAGAGTGGCGTCCAGCGATAGCGCGCCTCTGGCCATCCCTCGCGGCTTGCCTGGAGCTGCCTGAGTGATGGCTGAGAACTGGAGGTCTAGCGCCGCCCATCGGTAGCAGCTGGTAGCTGAACTTCTTTCGAAGTCGAGCTAATCCGGGTGTTGCACGGCTGCAGGGTTGCTGAGAGCCAAAGGGCGCAGTGATCATCGCAGGCTCTACTCTGAGGTGCCACCACCCGCCTGACCCGGCCACTGTCGGGATCGGCCGCCGCTCGCAAGGAACCGTACGGTCGCCGTCGGCAATCATCGATCGGTCCGTTCATCGCCGACGCTTGTCATTTCCTCATCTACAGCTGTAGATTCTGCTCCACTCGATCGACGACGACCCGAGGGGCCGTGCACATGGTGGCTAAGTCAAGTCTCTACCGCACCCCTGGAGGGCACTCCCAGCATGTCTGAAATGCCCAGCCGGTCAACGAACGCGCGTCCGCCGACAAGAGCTGATGTGGCCCGCTATGCCGGCGTCAGTACGGCGGTCGTCAGCTATGTGGTGAACGACGGACCGCGACGAGTTGCACCGGAGACGGCTGCGCGGGTACGCGTGGCGATCGACATTCTTAAATATCGGCCGAACGCCAACGCCCGCGCACTCAAAAAGGGGTCCACGGACATGCTCGGGGTCGTCCTTCCGGATATCACAAACCCATTTTTCGCCGAGTACGCGCGAGCGTTGGAGGTTGCGGCAGCGGCGTACGGCTACGTTCTCGTCATCGCCAACTCAGATGCAAACGAGGATCACGAGAGCCGGATCGTCAGTGACCTCACCAACAGGCATGTGGACGGTCTCCTCATCGGCACTGCCTTCCCACCCTCGGCTTTCGGCCCGATGACGCTTCCAGGACGCCCGATAGTGCTGATCGACCGCTCCTTGCCTATTCCGGGCTATGCCGCTGTGGGCGCTAACTCCCGCGAAGGTGCCCGGGTACTCGTTGAGCATCTCATCACGGTTCATGGCCACCAATCGATCCCGTTGATCACAGGCGGCGAATCGAGCGCAGATCCTCGCGAGCAAGGATGGGGGGACGCTTTCCAGTCTCACGACCTGCCGCCGGGACCGATCATGCGAACGAACTTCAGCTACCGCGGAGGATATGAGGCAACCAGACGGCTGCTGAACTGGCCGACCCCGCCACGAGCGATCTTTGCTGCGGCAGATCAGCTGGGCATCGGCGCACTCAAGGCGATTCGCCGGGCAGGATTGCGCTGTCCGGAGGACATTGCCGTTGTGTCCTACGACGGCACGACCGAGTCGGAATATTGCTGGCCGCCGCTCACCGTCGCTCGGCAACCGATCCAGGCAATGGCCGAGGCCGCAGTCGCAGCTGTTCTCGAACCCAGCTCAACTGCCGCCTACCAGCAATTCGCAACCGAGCTCATCATTCGTGAGTCCTGCGGCTGCACGGCCACTTAGCCCTTGCTCGCTCCAAGAGTCAGGCCGGCGACAAAATGTCGTTGCAGCAGGAGATAGATGATCAGGGTCGGGATGATCGTGAAGGTTGCGCCCGCCGCAATCAGGTTGTAGTCGCTGAAGAACTGGCCCTGGAGGTTCTTGATGCCTGTCGTAATCGGGAGCCGACTGCCGCTTTGGATGAACAGCAATGGCCAGAAGAACTCGTTATAGATGAAGATCACTTCGAGGGTGGCCAGGGCGGCCAAAGCCGGCCGGCACAATGGCATCACGATCGTGTAGTACTGCTTCCAGACTCCGGCACCATCTACCAGCGCGGCCTCGGTGAGCTCTTGCGGTAGGGCCTTCATGTAGTTGCTCAACACGAACGTGCAGAAACCGATCTGAAAGGCCGTGTTCACCATGATCACGGAGTAGTAGGTGTTCAAGAAGTTGCCTGAATCGCTGATGGACAGCGGCAGAGGAATGAACTTGAACATGCTGAACAGCGGTGCCGCCAGTACCTGTGGCGGCAGCAGGTTGCCGGCCGTGAACATGATCAATAACGTGATGTTGAACCGCCAGGAGAACCGGCTCACGGCGAACGCCATCATCGAGGCAAAGAGCAGAGTCAGCAGCACCGTGGGCACAGTGATGATCACGGAGTTGACGAAGTAGGTGCCAAGACCGGCCTGCGCCCAGGCGTTGGAGAAGTTGTCGAAGTTGTACACACCGCCCACGCTGAAGTAGCCGTACTTGTCCGTCTCGGCCTTCGGCCTGAGCGCCGTGTACAGCGTCCACAGCAGCGGAATCAGCCACATGACCGCCAGCGCGATCAAGAGCAGGTGCGTGCCCGTGTGTCGCTTCTTCACCCGGCCGCGGGTTTCCACCGGGATGGGATTGGCGATGTGATCCGGAGTGACGAGGGTGTTACTGCTCATGACTAGTCCTCCCGCCGGAACGTACGGGCCAGATAGAAGGTGATAGGCACCAAGGAGACCACCAGCAGCATCACCGCCAGAGCCGAGCCCACTCCGATCACCTGTCCCTCGCCCACCAGGTTCTGCACGACCAGCGCACCGATTAGTTCCAAACCGTTGGTACCTCGGTTGATGACGTAGACGATGTCGAAGGCACGTAGTGCCTCGATGATCGTGATCACTATGACCACGATGTTGATCGGTCGCATCGATGGAAACACGACCCGGAAGAACGTTTGGCTGGACGAGGCGCCGTCGATCGCGGCAGCTTCGCGAAGAGACGGATCGATGCCCTTCAAGCCGGCCAGATAGAGCACCATGATGTAGCCGGCATGCCGCCAGGTGGCGGCGATCAGCGCGGCCCACAAGTTGATGCTCGAGTCGCCGAACCAGTCGATGGCGTTCGGGCCGTTGGCAGTGCCGAGCACATTGTTGATCAAGCCCTCATTCCGGGCGTACATCAGCTGCCAGATGATCGCCACCAGAGGCAAGGACAGCATCACCGGAGTGAAGAAGACACTCTGATAGATCCGGCTACCGCGGATGTTCTGGTCCAGCAAGACGGCCAAGAACAGGCCCAGAGGTGTCGCCACGACTGCCAGAAACAGGAGCCAAAGGATGTTGTGCTCGACGGCCGGCCAGAACGGCGGGTAGTTGTTCAGGACGAAGTCGTAATTGCTCAAACCGGCCGACTTGATGTCAGACAGGGCAAGGGCGTTCCACCTGGTGAAGGACAGTGCGATGGAAAGCACCAGCGGAATCCAGACCAAGACGAGCTGGATCAGCGTCGGGATTCCCACCATCACGGCGAGGACGCCCTTGTCGCCCTTTGACAATTTGTGGGAGCCCCCGCCGCGGCGTCGCGCCGGCTGCTTCGCGCTGGCTGGCGCCGCGGGCGAAGCGACCTGCGTGCTCACGGCGGCCTACTGCTGGGCGTACAGCGACTTGGCTTGGGACTCCAGATTGGCCGTATTGATCGACTGGTTCTTGATGAAGCCCTGCAAGGCGGGGATCATCACGTTGTTCGCCATGGCCGGCAGGGCGTCCCGATCGAAGAACTGGCTAATGGACTTCGCGTTGGCGATGACCTCGGCACATTTCTTGTTCAGCGGCGTGAACTTCGACGTGTCGGTGCCCTTGGCGGTGGCGATGTTCGAGCTGTCGACCGCAGCGTAGGCATCTTGCCCTTCGGCTGTGCCGGCGTAGGCGAGCAGGTCTTTGGCGGCCTGGTTGTCGCCACCTTTCTTAGACAGCATGAAGCCATCGATTGGTGCCTCGACCGCTGTGGTGCCTTCCATCGCCATCTCCGGGAACGGGAAGAAGTCGATGTCCGCCAGCACCGTCTTGTCGCTGAACTGCTGCGTCACAAATGACCCAAGCAGGTACATCCCAGTCTTCTTTTTGGCGAGCGTCTGGGCCGCCTCCTGCCAGGTGGCGCCCAAGGCGGCCGGGTCGTGGTAGGGGAGGATGGCTTTCCAGTTGTCGAAGACGTCCTTGACCTTCTGTTGATCCCATGACTCCTTATGGGCACATAGGTCGAGGTGGAACTGGTAGCCGTTCAGTCGCATATTCAGGTAGTCGAAGGTCCCCATGGCCGGCCAGCCGTCCTTGTCGGCGAACGCAATGGGGATCAGGCCGTCGGACTTCATCTTCTGGGCAAGTGCCTTCAAGTCGTCGAAGGTGGCCGGAACCTCGTAACCCTTGTCCTGCCAGACGCTCTTGCGATAGAAGAAGCCCCAGGGGTAGTTGTAGTTCGGCACGAAGTACTTCTTGCCGTCGTCGCCGGTAGATGCCTTGGTGATGCCCTCGGAGAAGTTTCCAGCGATGCCCTGCCAGACATCGTCCAACGGCGCCACAAGTCCCTTGGCCGCGTAGTAGCGCATCCGATATCCCGCGAACCAGGTGAAGGCGTCGTCCGGGCTGCCCTGCAAATAGGTGTTGATGTTGTTCTGGAAGTCGTTATGGGGAACGGTATTGATCGTGATGGTGTCCCCAGATTTCTTCGAGAAGGCGTCGATCATCGCGGCGATGGCTCGTTTCGGCACGTCATCTGACGCCGAGGAGCCGAAGCTGGCGGTCTTGGAGGCCGAGGCGCTACTGCCAGCGGCCGGTGCCGAGGTGCCCGTGCACCCTGAAAGCAAGGATCCGCCGCCAAGCACGACCGCCGATCCTGCCAGACCTCCCAGCAGCCGACGCCGGCTGATGGTGGCTGAGCCAAGCGATCGAAATCCATCCTCGTTGATCATGAAAGTTCCCTTTCGGTGTGAACGGTCGGCGAAGGATGCCGGTCACTATAGTGCGCGGTTAAGCCCATGGATAGTGCGAAAGGGTTTCAATCGGATACACTTCGACCCAAAATTAGACCAAAGACTTCACATAGATGGTCTGCAACCGGTTGTAATACGCTGGCCTATAGCCAAATATCTGACCTCGCGTTATGCAGGAGGCCCGATGGGCACAGCCCACCAGCCGTCGCCAGCTACGTCGCGGCTACGTGAATTGAGTCGCCAGCTGGTGCTCAGTGAGCTGAGCTCGAGCCAAGGACTGAGTCGCTCGCAGCTGGCCGCACGGACGGGCCTCTCCCGCGGCACTGTGGCGGCGGTCGTCATGGAGCTGATGCAACAAGGCGACATCACGTATGGAGACCTCTTGCATGGCCGTGGCCGACCAGCTCGAGCCTTGTCGTTGGCACCGTCAGGGGAGCACGTTGGGGCAATCGATCTTGGTCACACTCACGTCAGCGTCGCGATCGCCGATATGGAAGGGCGCATCCTGACCGAGAAATCCCAAGTCATCGATGTCGACGCCTCGGCTACCGCAGCGATGGACCTCGCCAGTGAGCTCTTGCAGGAGTGCCGTCGTACGGCGGCGGTCGACTCGCTCGCGGCGATTGGCGCCGGCATCCCTGGCCCCGTCGAGCGGCAGAGTGGGACAGTGCGGTCGGGGACAGTGCTACGCCACTGGACCGGCATCCACCCCCACGCCGAGTTGGCGGTGCGTTTCGGGTCCACTCCATTGAACGTTGAGAATGACGCTCATCTGGCCGCCCTCGGCGAGCACACGTTCGGAGTCGCGCGTGGCATGCAGAATGTACTGTTCGTCAAGGTGGCTTCCGGAATCGGCGCGGGAACGATTCTGCGGGGACGGCTCTATCGCGGCACCCATGGGACGGCCGGCGAAATCGGACACGTACAGGTTCGCGAGGACGGCGTGCTCTGCAGGTGCGGAGGTCGGGGGTGTCTCGAAACGGTGGCGTCGACCAGGTACGCATTGCAGGCGCTTCGGGAGATCCACGGTCCGGAGCTCACCGTGGACGGCGTACGCGAACTGATAGAGGCGAATGATCCAGGTGCACTGCGGCTGGCCCACGATATGGGCACGGCGATCGGTCGGGTGCTTGCCGTCGTCGCCTCACATCTAGATCCCGAGATCGTCGTCATCAGCGGTCCTCTCGTCAAGGATCCCGGACCGCTGATCGACGGTGTGGCCTCGGCGATTCTGCACCGCACCCAGCCGTATGTCGGGCGGCGAACTGATGTAGTCGGCTCAATTCTTGGGGACCGAATCGGCGTGCTCGGCGCCGTCGCCGTAGCCCTTCGGCTGGCTCAGGCAGCGCGGTAGATACGCGGCGGGCAGCACTTCGCATCGAGCCCGGCCGTCACAGATAGGCTTCGGTTCGTCTGTCAGGCGGCGCTGCACAAGCAGCATGGAGGCAAGTGTGGATCTGTACGAGTACCAAGCGCGTGACATCTTCGAAGCCCATGACGTTCCGGTGCTGCGTGGCATTACGGCGACCACACCTGCTGAAGCCAAGGCAGCTGCAGAAGCTCTGGGGACCCCGGTGGTCGTCGTCAAAGCGCAGGTCAAGACGGGCGGTCGCGGCAAGGCGGGCGGGGTCAAGATCGCGAAGAGCTCTGATGAGGCAGCGGCGAGGGCGGAGGAAATCCTCGGTCTCGACATCAAGGGGCACACCGTTAGGACCGTAATGGTGGCCGAAGGCGCCGACATTGCGGAGGAGTATTACTTCTCGCTCTTGCTTGATCGGGCCGAACGCCGCTACCTCGCCATGTGCTCGAAGGAGGGCGGCATGGACATCGAGACCCTCGCAGCGGAGCGGCCCGAGGCATTGGCCCGGATCCCCGTCGATCCGAGGGTTGGGATCGATCAGTCCAAGGCCGCTGAGATTGTCGACGCGGCTGGGTTTACCGGACCCGATGCCGATGAGATCGCTCGGGTGCTGCAACTGCTCAGCAGCGTCTACCAGAAGGAGGACGCGACGCTGGTCGAGGTCAATCCGCTCGTCAAAACCGCTGACGGCAGGATCATCGCGCTGGACGCAAAGGTCTCGCTCGATGAGAACGCTGCATTCCGTCACCCTGATCATGCCGCCCTAGCAGACAAATCGGCTGAGGACCCGCTGGAGGCGGCGGCCAAGGAAAAGGGCCTCAACTACGTCAAGCTCGACGGGTCCGTAGGGATTATCGGCAATGGCGCGGGATTGGTCATGAGCACTCTCGACGTGGTCGCCTACGCCGGCGAAGAGTTCCCCGGATCACCGAAACCGGCGAATTTTCTCGACATCGGTGGCGGTGCCAGCGCCGAAATCATGGCGAACGGACTGGAGATCATCATCAGTGACAATCAAGTGAAGAGCGTCTTCGTGAACGTCTTCGGCGGTATCACCGCCTGCGACGCCGTGGCGAACGGCATTGTGCGGGCCTTCGAGCTCCTAGCCAGCCGCGACGAGCAGGTCGAGGTGCCGCTGGTGGTACGGCTGGACGGCAACAACGCGGAGCTGGGTCGGCAGATCCTTGCCGCCGCAGAACTGCCGAAACTGGAGCAGGTCGACACGATGGACGGTGCGGCTCGCAGGGCCGCCGAGCTGGCGGCGAGCTGAGGGGCGGCATCATGGCAATCTTTCTCAACTCCGAGTCGAAGGTCATCGTCCAAGGCATGACCGGCTCAGAAGGCCGCAAACACACGCAGCGGATGCTGAGTGCCGGGACACAGATCGTCGGCGGCGTCACGCCGGGCAAGGGCGGTCAGGTCGTGGAGTTCGCAAGAGCCGGCGTAGCGGTCTTCAATTCAGTTGGCGAGGCAATGGCTGCAACTGGAGCTAACGTCACGGTGGTCTTCGTACCGGCCAAATTCACCTTGTCCGCGGTCGTGGAGGCCATCGAAGCGAGCATCCCGCTCGCGGTGGTGATCACTGAAGGTGTTCCGGTGAAGGACACGGCCGAGTTCTTTGCGCTGTCGCAGGCAAGTCCGACCCGGCTGATTGGTCCGAACTGCCCAGGGCTGATCTCGCCGGGACAATCCAATGCGGGGATCATCCCGCCCGACATCACCAAAGCCGGGCGCATCGGCCTGGTGTCCAAGTCCGGCACGTTGACGTACCAGATGATGTACGAGCTGCGCGACTTCGGTTTCTCCTCCGCAGTCGGCATCGGGGGCGATCCGATCATCGGCACCACCCATATCGATGCGCTCCAGGCGTTCGAGCAGGACCCCGAAACCGACGCCGTGGTGATGATCGGAGAGATCGGTGGGGATGCGGAGGAGCGGGCGGCGGAATACATCGCGGCCCACGTGACCAAGCCCGTGGTCGGCTACGTGGCTGGGTTCACCGCGCCGGAGGGTAAGACCATGGGGCACGCGGGAGCCATCGTGTCGGGCTCATCGGGAACCGCCGCCGCCAAGAAGGAGGCGCTGGAGGCCGCCGGAGTCAAAGTCGGGAAGACACCCAGTGAGACTGCCGAGCTGATGCGCAAAATCATGACCAATCTGTGACGCAGCGCCGCTGCGTGTGATTACTCATTGACTTGAGTCGCTCGCTCTCCAGCGCGCACCGCAACGGTGTTCCACTGACGATTGCTGAAGTCGTAGTCGCCCCTGGGGTTCAGGAAGGTATAGGTGACCTTGGGTCCCGCGGCAACGATCCCGACCCGATACTTGGCGGTACCCTGCGTCGACTTTTGAGACACGACCGTGGTCCAACCCGTGACTTTGGTCTTCTGGGCGCCAACGCCGGTCACCTTCCTGGGCTTGGTCACGCTCGCAGTGAGCTTGACCGTCTTGCAGCTCGAAAGTTTCGACTTGATCCGGTCCAGTAGCTTTCCGGCAGCTTTGGTGTCCTTCATGGTCAGCACGACCTCGTTCAAGCCAAAGAAGTTCTTGCCGCTCTCGGGAAGCAGATAAACCCTCGAGGCCCTCGACTTGGCCTTCTCGGTAGCCCAGTTCACGCCTTCGCACTGCGATCCTTGAAAGTCGTCCTTCGGCAGCTCGACCTGGGTCGCAACCCACAGCTCCACTTTGGGTCCGGCCGGCGGAAGGTCGCCAACGGTAAGGAAGCCGGGCTCGTCGCCACCAATCGGCGGCGGGCCGTTTGTCACGGCAGCGCGGCCGTCACACGGTCCACCAGCGGCACCGCATTGCACTCGGTTGACTTGTTCAAGAGCCTTGGCGACTGCATCGATGGCGATCGCGCGTGTTGGCTGAACAGCGTCGATGACATTCAGCACCCGGCCGGTTCGGTTGACGACCACACTATGAGCCTGCTTCTGCTTGCCGTCGACCTCCATGACCACGACCCCGAGTGCCTGATTGCCAACCTTGCTGATCGAGCGCCCTGATTCGATATAGAAGCCAGCAACGGCGCAGCTTCCGACAGTTTTGGATGCGACGACGTACGCCTGGCTGGCCTCTGCCGGTGAGCCGTACGCCGTGGCATTGTGCAGTGCCTTGGCCCCGGACTTGCCACCGCTGCCCGCAAGCACGCGAACGATCTCCTGCTGCGGAGTGGGCCGACCCTCAGGAGGTTCGCCGCCAAAGCAGGCGGCGGTCGGGCCATCCGGCTTCGCGCCGCGCTGAGTGGTGACGACTTTCCACTTTCGATCCGAGGCAAGCGACTTGGCTTGGCCCACGCTGAGCATGGAACCGTCGCTCAACACAGCGCCGCCGGCTGGGGCCGCCCCGCCAGAGGCTCCGCCACCAGACGCACCGCTGCCACCCGCCGGTGGCGAGACGCTTGGCTGGCTCTGAGGCTGGTTTCCGAGGCTGAGTACGGAATACCCGATCACCAGGCCGATCACAACGACGGCCGCGACTGCCCCGACGATGAGGGCGAGTTTGGCGCGCTTTCCTAGTGCTGTCGGCTCATCGTCTTCGTAGTCATCGATCGCGTCGAGAGCCTGGGTCCGGTGTTTGGTCGGCCGGCTACGCGGCAGGATCGTGGTCGTTTCGTCGTCTTTCACCCGTGGTCGACGCGGTGCGAAGGCGATGGGACTCATGGTCTCTTCGGTGGGCGGATCAGATTCCTGACGAGGAGCCGCGCGCGAAGGCGCCGGCGGTGACCATCCGTTTTGCTGCGAGTAGTCACGATAAAGCGGCTTTGGATAGTCCTCATCGATGACGGAAGGCCTGGTCGGCCCCATTCCGTTGCGATAAGGCCCCGATCCGTTTTGGCCGGTCCCTACTCCGTTTCGGTCAGTCGCTGATCCGTTGCGATCAATCCCTATTCCGTTCCGGTCAGTGGCTGCTCCGTTGCGGTCAGGTTGGGCCGGTCGTTCCGGCTGGGCGGGCTCGGCATCGGGTTCGATGTAGGCTCGCCGGGGTCGATAGGTCGCAGGCTCCTGGTCGACCATGCTGAATTGCTCCCCCCGAGTGTCGGAGTCCATCGCAGGCTTCCTGGATCGGCCGCTCGAATCGATCGAGCGCCGACAATCTCCAGCAGACTTTACCTGCGCTTGGCGTGTCTCGCCCATTCGCGTCCGCCCGCTGAGTGAGCATGGAGACGCTATGCCCTCATTGCTGTCGTCTCGACGAGCTGCCGCTGCGGTCACCCTTCGGGTAACTCCTGCCCGCAAGAACGACGTTCAGGCAACCCGAGTCCGGCGTACGCCCGCACCAATCAGCTGGACCGCGATGGCCCTGATCGGCGGCGCGGTGACTGCTCTGGCGAGCTGGATTTTATGCGTCGGCGTGACAATTCTGGGCTGGCTCGCAGCCGATCAAGGCAGCGTTGCCGATGCCGCGCAGCTCGGGACACGGCTCTGGCTGCTGAGCAACGGCGTGGCGGTGCGTATCGGCACCATCCCGGTCACCTTGGTGCCGTGGGGTGCGACTGCGGTCATCGCATTGCTGATCTCGCGATTCGCAGCGGCGAGCGCTCGTCGACTCCGCCGCGACCAGATCAGGAGGCCTTTGCTGATCAGTGCCGTCACGGTCGCGGTCTATCTGCTGCCTGTCCTTCTCGTCGCGGCGTGGCTGGGTGAGGGCTGGCAGGTTCAGGCGCGGTGGGCAGCTGTCATCGCCGTACTGCTGGCCGCGGGAGTGTCGGGTAGTCGCAAAGCTCTGGGTTCCATACGGGCCGCTGGCCGAGGTTGGGTTATGGCGCGTGCGTTGATCGCGGCCCAACTCGTCATGCTGATAGCTGGCGCGGCTGTGTTGGTCACCGGTCTTGCTACACATCTGAATCGGGTGGCGGCGCTGCACGAGGCGCTGCAGCCGGGTGTAGCCGGAGGCATCGCGGTGCTACTTCTCCAGCTGGGGTTCGCACCTAACGCTCTCGTGTGGTCCGCGTCGTACGCGCTGGGCTCGGGCTTCTCATTGGGTGCCGGCTCGCTGGTAGCGCCTGCCGCCACCGAACTGGGCATCCTGCCGGGTATCCCGTTACTCGGCGCGCTGCCGTCGCCCGGTCCAGGCGACCTCGTGGAGCTGTGGTGGCTTGCTGCTGGCGCGGCTGCGGGGGCGATCGCATGCTGGGTGCTACTCGCAGCGCGGCCGGCGGTCCGCTTTGACGTGGCGAGCTTGATGGGCGGTGCATGTGGTCTGCTCGCCGGTGTGGCATTCGCCGGACTGGCCTGGGTGGCGAGCGGTGATCTTGGGACCCTTCGACTCACCGGCCTTGGCCCCCGGCTGTTTCCGTTGCTGATCATGGCCGCCACGACCATGGGCCTCTCCGGCATGATCACCGGCCTCGCGCTCGGCCTAATGCCGCGCCGCGGCAGGAGCAACTAGTAGGCGGGTTGCACGCACGATCCGCGCGGAGCGAGCAATCAAACACAGCGAGCGGAGCAATCAACACAGCTAGGCTGTGCGTCGTGCCCGAGCCCCTCGCCAGTACGCGCTTGGGCCGGGCGGCCCGCCTCGT
>Ga0307307_10000090_pt1 | contig 17236 bp, 16 predicted proteins | sample ER_DNA_194_FD_194505 | JGI IMG/M metagenome (GOLD analysis project Ga0307307, IMG submission 194505) | Bulk soil microbial communities from the East River watershed near Crested Butte, Colorado, United States - ER_DNA_194 | ecosystem: Environmental > Terrestrial > Soil > Floodplain | place...
GCTCGCCGCGCAGCTCGACGCTGCCGCCGTCGCGTTGGATGACGCCCGTGAGGATCTTGACGAACGTACTCTTGCCGGCGCCGTTCGCGCCGAGGAGCGCGTGCACCTCCCCCGCATCAACCGAGAGGTTCGCCGACTCGAGCGCAACGACCGGGCCGTAACGCTTGCCGACCTCGCGCGCTTCGAGCAGGCTCACGCCTCACCCCCTGGACAGTCGGAAGGGGCGCCGCGAGGACGCCCCTTCCGCTCGCTCTTGTTGCCTACGGCCCCTTGCAGCTGAAGAGCTGCTTCGTGCTGTAGGTCGTCCACGGCTTCACCTGCAGCCGCGCGCTGTACGTCGGCGGACGGCTCGGTGAATAGTTCGCCTTGATCTGCTTCAGGCCGACCGCCGTCTTGTTGTCCCACACCTGCGGCGTCAGCTTGACCCAGTTCGGCACGGACTGACCATCGAGCAGCTTGATCGCGATCGCGGCGCCGACGCCGCCGATCGTAGCGGGGTTCGTCACGGCGGCGCCGCGGAAGCCCTTGACCGTCATCAACTGCTTGAGGAACTGGTTGTTGTCTGCGCCCACGACCGGCACCAGCTTCTTGTGCGCGGTCCGGAACGCATTCACGATCGTGTAGTCGATCCCCGACGTCCAGACGCCGTCGACCTTCACACCGGAGTTGAGAATGTCGAGGATCTGCTTGCCACCGGTCGCGAACTGCCAGCCGGTGAACGTCTGCTTCACGACCTTGATGCCCGGGTACTTCTTCAGCGCCTGCCGGAACCCGGTGTGGCGATCGGTGTCCGCCGGCACGCCGGCGATGCCCCGCATCTCGACCACGTTGCCCTTGCCGCCGAGCTGCTTGAACAGCCACGTTGCGCCAAGGCGGCCGTACGCGACCTGGTCGTTCGTCGCATTGTGAGCCTGTGGCGCCGTGACGCGCTGATCGACGGACACGACCTTCACGCCGCGCGATGCGGCCTGTGCGATCACCGCGTTCAACGCACTCGGACTGGACGGGTTGACGACGATCGCATTCGCACCCGCTGAGATCAGGTTGCGTAGATCTGCGTTCTGCTCGGCGGGACCGCCGTTCCGGTTCGCGACCTTGACCGAGCTGACCTTGCCGCTCGCGAGCGCCTGCGCCTTGACGGAGCAGATCATCTCCTCGCGCCAGCCGTTTCCAACGAGTGTGTTCGAGACGCCGAGGACGTAGCTCGCCTGCTTCTTTGCCGGCGTCGCAGTGGCCGTCAGTGCGGCGACGACCGAAACGACGACGATGGCCGACAGCAAGACGACCCATCGTGCGCCGCGTGGACGGAACTTCATTCGGTTTCCTCCTCAGTAGTGACTGCCCGGCGTTGCCCCGCTCAACCCTAAGCCACGCAAGGCGATTCTCCTAGCCCGACAATTGTGCTATTCGCGGCGAAGTGAGCGTCGCACCCGGCGCGCATGCTCCGCATAGGCCGCCTCGAAGAGCTCCGCCGAGCGCTGCGGGCCTACGACAGCCGCACTCGTGATGACAGGCGGGAGCAGCCCTAGCTCCGCGAGCGCCGCCGCGGTGCGCGCCTTGATCTCGTTCGCGATCGCCACCGCAGCCACGCTCGAGCCGGGCGCTACCGGGGTATCCACGCCCTCGAGCTGGATGAGCGCGTCCCCGGGCGGCGTACAGAGGTCGACGACCACGTCCGCGTGGTCGATGAGCCGCGTACCGGAGGAATGCGAGGGTGTCCCCGCGGATGCGTGAGCCACCGAGGTGACGGCCACCACGGGCAGCCCCCGCTCGCGCGCCCCCATCGCCATCTCGATCGGCACGGCCGTCAGACCGCCTGCACTGAACACGAGCATCGCGTCGGGCGGCCCGAGGTCGTAGCTCGCGAAGATCTGCTCAGCGAGGCCCTCCACGCGCTCGATGAACATCGCCTGGCGCTGACCATTCGCGCCGACGACCTGCGTGTGGAAGGTCATCGAGAGCTCAACGATCGGGTTGAACCCGGGGAAGGAGCCGTAGCGCGGAAACAGCTCCTCGACCGGAATCCGGGAGTGTCCCGTGCCGAAGGCGTGCGCCAGCCCGCCCGCGGCGATCGCGTCGGTGCAGATCCGGCTCGCCCGATCGAGCGCGTCGTCTTGCGTCGCCGCAATTTGCCCGAGAAGCTCGCGAGCAGCGTCGATGAAGCCGCCTTTGGCTGTGCCCTGCACTCCGAGTAGTCTCGCATCCGTGCCTGACCACCGAGTCACGATGCTGGGAACGGGGCTGATCGGACTGTTCTACACGGCGACGCTGCACGGCCAGCGCAACCGCGACCGCGTCGAGGTCGTCTACTCGCGCTCGCAAGAGCGCGCCGACGCCTTCGCTGCCGAGCACGGGATCTCACAGCGCTCTACCGACCTCGAAGAGGCGATTGCGCATCCGAAGACCGACACGGTCGTGATCGGCCTGCCGAACGATCTGCACGAGCAGGCGGTCGAGCTGGCGGCGCGGCACGGCAAGGCGATCCTGTGCACGAAGCCGCTGGCGCGGAGCGCGGACGAGGCGAAGCGGATGCTCGACATCGTCGAGAGCGCAGGCGTCTTCGGCGGCTACCTCGAAGACCTCTGTTACACGCCGAAGACGCTGAAGGCGCTCCGCATGATTCAGTCGGGCCAGCTCGGTGACATCACCTGGGCGCGGTCGCGCGAGACGCATCCGGGACCGCACAGCGCGTGGTTCTGGGACGGCAACCAGGCTGGTGGCGGTGCGATCGTCGACCTCGGCTGCCACTGCATCGAGATCGTCCGGAACTTCGTCGGCAAGGACAATCGGCCGCTCGAAGTCATGTGCTGGACGGACACGCTCGTCCACCCGATCGAGGCCGAGGACAACGGGATCGCGCTGATCAGATTCGAGAGCGGCGCAATCGGCCAGTTCGAGGTCAGCTGGACGTTCCGCGGCGGCATGGACCTGCGCGACGAGGTCGCCGGCACGGAGGGCACGCTCTGGCTCAACCACTTCCTCCGGACCGGCTTTGAGGCTTTCACGTCGGGCGCGGGTGGTGACTACGTCGCCGAGAAGGCGGAGACCGCCAGCGGCTGGCTCTTCCCGGTGGGCGACGAGGTCAGCGAACTCGGCTATGTCGACATGTTCACCGACATGTTCGAGGCGATGGACGACGGCCGGCAGCCGATGGAGACGTTCTACGACGGCTACGTGGTCAACGCGATCATCGACGCCTGCTATCGCTCGGCGGAGAGCCGCACGTGGGAGACGGTTCGCCTCGAGGACTGGCGCGGGACGGGCGCGCCGCGGATTGCGCGCAGCGCGCGCACGCACGACGGCAAGACGGTAATCAAGGAGGAGACGATGCCGGACGGTCGCCGCAAGCTGATCCTCAAAGACGAACAGAGCGGCGAGTTCACCGACGTCGTCGCTTAGCGGCGCTCCCGGGTCAGACGATGTACGGCCGCAGGGCGTTCCTCGCGATCAGGAAGCCGCGCTTGACGAGCTCGACGTCGCCTTCGAACGCGCGGTCCTCGTGCTCGATCGAGACGAACGAGTCGTATCCAATCGCATAGAGCGCCGCGACGAACCTGTCCCACTTCACCTCGCCGAGGCCGGGCAGCCGCGGCGTCTGCCAGCCCATCCCGAGCGACGTCACGCCGTAGCGGTAGAGCCCATCGCGCCGGATCTCCAGGTCCTTCGCGTGCACGTGGAAGATCCGGTCGGCGTAGTCGTAGACGACGCGCTCGTAGTCGATCAGCTGCCAGATGAGATGAGACGGGTCCAGGTTGAGACCGAAGCTGGCACTCGGAATCGCCTCGAACATGTCGTCCCAGGCGGCGGGCGTGGCGGCAAGGTTGTTGCCGCCCGGCCACTCGTCCCAGCTGAAGATCATCGGGCAGTTCTCGATCGCGATTCGCACGCCGCGCTCTTCCGCGTGTGCGACGAGCGGCGGCCAGATCTGCTTGAACCGCTCCAGGTTCTCCGGGTAAGGGCGGTCCTTGTCGTTCCCCACGAACGTGCCGACCGTCTTCACGCCGAGCGCCTGCGCAGCGTCGACCACCTTGAGCAGGTGAGCGTTCGCAGCCTCTCGCTCGTCGTCGTCGGCATGCAGGTTGTTCGGGTAGTACGCGAGGGACGAGATCTCGAGCTCGTGCTTATCGAAGAGCTCGCGAACGGCGCCGGCGTCGAACGACTCGACGTCGATGTGCGAGACCCCGGCATAGCGCCGCCGCTCGCCTCCCGCCGCGGGCCAGCACGCGATCTCGAGTGTCTCGAAGCCTTCCGACGCCGCCCATGCGGCGATCTCCTCGAGCGAAAGATCCGGGAACGCGGCGGTGAGGAAGCCGAGCTTCACGCCGGCACCTCGACCCACCGTCGCTCGCGCGCGCTCGCCGCGACGACGTCGCCCAGCACGTTCGCGCGGTGGCCGTCGGCGAACGTCGGGAAGTCGGGCTCGTCGGGCATCTTCTCCGTAGCGACCGCCGCATACACCGCGCGGTAGAGCTCCTTGAACGTGTCGGCGAAGCCCTCGGCGTGCCCCGCAGGAAGGCTCGTGCGCTTCGCGGCGTCCGGCTCGAGGAGCGACGGGTCGCGCGTGAGCGTCTCGTTCGGTCGGTCACGGTGGCCGAGCCAGAGCTCCTCGTGCCGCTCCGCGTCCCAGAAGATCGAGCCGGACGAACCGTCGACTTCGAAGCGCAGCGAGTTCCGACGTCCGGCGCTCACCTGCGAGATCACGGCCGAGCCTCGCGCCCCGCCCTCGAAGCGGACGAGTAGGTGGGCGAGGTCTTCGGTCGTCATCTCCGCGTCGACGCGGTCGACGTCGCCGGCGGCCGCGAAGGTCTCGACCTCTCCGACAGGGCGGCGCCTGACGGGAAGAGTGGTGGCGAGGTCGGCGAAGAGCTCCGTCACCCATCGGCCGGTCACGAACTGGACGAGGTCGAGCCAGTGCGACCCGATGTCGGCGACCGCGCGAAGCGGGCCGCCCTTGTCGGGCTCGAGCCGCCAGTTCCAGTCCGTGGGCAGCAGCAGCCAGTCCTGGAGATAGCCGCCGTGAACGTTCCAGACGTCGCCGACACGACGACCCATGACGAGCGCGCGGGCCTCCTGGCACTGGGGATAGAAGCGGATGTTGAAATTGGTGCAGTGGACGAGGCCGCTTCGCTGGGCGAGCTCGACGAGCTCCGCGGACTGCTCCGAGTCGAGCGCGAGCGGCTTCTCGCAGACGACGTGCTTGCCCGCCTCCAGTGCCGACCGCGCCTGCCCGTAATGGAGCTGGTTCGGCGTCGTCAGATGAACGACGTCGATGCGATCGTCGGCGAGCATCTCCTCGAAGCTGTCGTACGGCTCGGGTAGCGGGACCGGCCCGCTCTTGGCGCGCGCGCGCTCAGGCGAGGACCCGACGACGCCGAGGACCTGTACGCCGATTCTGCGCAGTGCGTCGACGTGCACCATGCCGATGAAGCCGGTGCCCACCACCGCCGCACGCAGATCCGTCAGGTCACGCATCGAATGCCGATCGTACGAGGTCGCGCGCCGCGGCTGTGATGTCGGCTGCACCAACGAGCGCCGAGCCGACCCCCACCGCAACCGCGCCGGCGCGAAGGAATGCGGGCGTGTTCGATCTGTCAACGCCGCCTGTGGCCAGGAGTGGAACGTCGCCGAGCGGCCCACGGAGGTCGCGGACGAACTCCGGCCCCAGCCGCGCAGCGGGGAACAACTTCACCAGCTCGGCTCCGAGTCGCCACGCCGTCTCGACCTCGGTCGGCGTCATCGCACCCGGAATCGCCGGCAGGCCGGCCTCGCGGCATGCAGCGAGCACCTCGGGCACAAGTCCGGGACCGACGCAGGCCTGCGCACCGGCGGCGATGGCGGCGCGCACGTCGTCGGCGGTGCGCACCGTCCCAGCGAGGACAACGAGCTGAGGATCGTCGCGGAAGCTCGCGATCGTCTGGAGCGCGTCCGGCGAGTCGAGCGTGATCTCGACGACGCCGATCCCGCCTTCGCGCAGCGCATGGACGACTCCCGCCGGGTCCGCGACGCGCCGCAGGATCGCGACCACGCGTTGGCTTCGGATCGCCTCGATCGCCGCACTCACGGTGTGAGACTCTACGGCGATGGGGCCCGTGCTCGAGGGCAAGGCTGCGCTCGTGACCGGTGCGGCGGGTGGGATCGGGGGCGCCGTCGCGCGCGCCTTCGCCGAAGCGCGAACGCGTGTCTTCTGCGTCGACCGCGTCGATCGCGCTGACATCGACTTCATCGGCGACCTCTCCCGTGCGGAGGACGCTGAGCGCGCTGTCGCAGCCGCGGAGGAGCGGCTCGGGCGGCTGGACATCGTCTTCAACGGCGCCGGCATCAGCGGCCGTCAGCTCGGAGACGGTCCTGTCGACATCTGCACGGAGGAAGCCTGGGACGCGGTGCTGGATGCGAACCTGAAGAGCGCCTTCCTCTGTTCGAAGTACGCGATCCCTGCTCTTCGTCGCGGCGGCGGCGGTGCGATCGTCAACCTGAGCTCCGTCCTCGGCCTCGTCGGTTCGGACCTCTTCCCGACACACGCCTACGCCGCGAGCAAGGGCGCGATCGTGGCGCTGACACGCGCGATGGCAGTTGCGTATGCCGCTGACGGGATCCGCGTGAACGCGATCTGTCCGGGCTTGATCGACACGCCGATGAGCGAGCGGGCCAGGGGCGACGCCGAGACGATGGCGCGACTTCGCGAGCTGCAGCCGCTGACGGGCGAGCCCGGCCGGCCCGAGGATGTCGCGGGGGCCGCCATCTATCTCGCGAGTGCGCCGTTCGTGACGGGCGCCGTGCTCACGGTCGACGGTGGCTGGACCGCATCGTGAAAGACCGCGGACGTCTAACCAACGGTGGCCGGCTCGAGCGCCGCCTTGCGGGCCTTGAAGTCCTCGAGCATCGTCTCCGTCGCTGTCGCGCCGACGCGAGTGACCCCGACGGCCATCACCTCGAGCAGGGCGTCGAGCGTGCGGATGCCACCTGCGGCCTTGACCTGTACGTGCGGACCGACACAGCGGCGCATGAGCTTCAGGTCGGCGATCGTCGCGCCGCTGGGAGCGAACCCCGTCGACGTCTTGACGAACGCCGCGCCGGCTTCTTCGGAGAGCCGGCAAGCGAGCTCCTTCTCCGCGTCGTCGAGGTATGCGTTCTCGAAGATCACCTTGACGATCCCGCCTTTCGCCTGAGCCACGGCGACGACCGCGGCGATGTCGTCCCGAACCTCATCCGCCCGGCCGGAGCGCAGCCGGCCGATGTTCAGCACCATGTCGATCTCACGGGCGCCGAGCTCGACGGCATGCTCCGCCTCGAAGACCTTCGTCTCGGTCGACGAGCTCCCGTGCGGGAACCCGACCACGGTCGACACGAAGACGTCGGACCCGTCCAGAAGGTCGACGGCGAAAGCGACGTCCGCGGGCCGCACGGTCGCGGACGCGACGCCGTACCGACGCGCGAGCTCGACACCCTCGCGGACGAAGTCGAGATCGAGCTCCGGGCGGAGGAGCGAGTGGTCGATCGTCTTGGCGACTTGCTCATACGTCAGGTTCGCCACCGTCGGCTCGGGCACGGCGCGAGAATAGCCGCGTGAACGAGCGCCCGCTCCGCACGACGGTGGTCGGCAGCTACCCGCTTCCGGGTTGGCTCGAGCACGCGAGCTCCCACCTCGACGACTTCGGCTCCGACGACCTCGCCGAGCTCGTCGACGACGCGGTTCTCGTCGCGATCCACGACCAGGTCGAGGCAGGACTCGACGTGATCACGGACGGCGAGCAGACGCGCCTCGACTTCAACCTCTCCTTCTACGGCTATCTCGAAGGGATCGACCGCGAGTCGGCGGCCTCCCGACGGCTCGGACCGCCCGCGCACGACCAGCGGGGGCGCCACGCGATCGTCGGCGAGCTCGCCGCTCCCCGCGGCCTAGGTGTCGTCGAGGAGTGGGAGCGCCTTCGCCGGCTGGCACCTGCAGGCCCTGTGCTGAAGGCGAGCGTGCCCGGCCCGTACACGCTGAGCGGCCGCCTCGTCCCGAACGACAGCTACCCGGACCGCAACGCGGTCGCGGACGCGTTGCAGCCGATCGTCACAGCCGAGCTCGAGGCGCTTGCAGCTTCAGGGTGTCAAGAGATCACCGTCGACGAGCCGTCGATGAGCTGCTACGCGCACCGCGTGGACACATCGCACCTGGTTGACCTCTTCAACCGAACGATCGCGCCGGTCCGTGGCCGCGTGCGGCTGTCGACGCACCTCTGCTTCGGGAACTACAGGGGACGCGCGGTCGGGCCGCGGCAGTACGCGCCGATGTTTCCCGCTTTCCTCGAGCTCGGCGTGGAAGAGATCCACGTCGAGATGGCGAGCCGCGAGCTCGCCGAGAGCGAGATCGTCGGAACGATCGCCGAGCGCCTCGACGTCGCGGTCGGCATCGTCGACGTGAAGAGCTACTGGATCGAGCCTCCGGAGGAGATTGCCCGCCGCGTGCGCCACTTCCTGCGCTTCGCGCCGGCGGAGCGGCTTTCGTTCGCACCAGACTGCGGGCTGAGCCAAACAGCGCGTTGGGCGGCGCGTCAGAAGCTCGCGAACCTCGTCCACGGCGTCGTGATCGTCCGCGAGGAGGTCGGCGTCTGATCGAGCCGGCGCTCACGGACGACGCGTTCCTCCGCGATGTCGAAGGCGCACCTGGCGGTGCTGCCCTGCACCTCTGGTGGCTCGGTCAAAGCGGCTTCCTCGTGAAGCTCGACGACCACTACCTCTTGCTCGACCCTTACCTGTCGGACTCGCTGACGGAGAAGTACGAGGGGACGCCGACCCCACACGTCCGGATGACGCGACGCGTCGTCGACCCCGCGCGGCTCGGTTTCGTCGACGTCGTCACCTCCAGCCACGGCCACACCGATCATCTCGATCCGGTGACGCTGAGGGCACTGCGGCCCAGCGCTCTCGTTTGCCCGCCCGGATTGCGAGACCTCGCGTTGGAGCGCGCAGGAGTCGTCCCGCATGTCATCGACGTCGACGAGACCGTCGTGGTCGGCGACTTTCGCTTCACGGCTGTGCGCGCCGACCATGACGTCCCCGGAGGGGCCGCCGGCTTCGTCGTCGAATGCGGCCGGTGGACGCTCTACCACTCCGGCGACACGACGGCGTACGCCGGTCTCGGTCAGCGGCTGCGCCGGTTTGCGCTCGACATCGCCCTCCTGCCGATCAACGGTCAGCTCGGAAACATGGACGGCGGTGACGCGGCGCACGTCGCGAATGAGGCGGGAGCGCGGCTCGCCGTTCCCTGCCACTTCGACATGTTCGAGTTCAACACGGCAGCTCCTGACGACTTCGTCGAGACATGCGCGAGCCTCGGACAGCCGTTCCGGGTCCTCCGCGCAGGCGAGCGACTCACAATCTCCGCAGAGGCGCCGGCCTGAGGGTGATCAAGCCGCGACTGTTGCACGAGCGCGGGCTGTGCGCACCGCGTCTTTGAGCGTCTCGATGTCGTAGGCGCCGTAGTGGCGGCGGCCGTTGATGAAGAAGGTGGGTGTACCGGAGACGCCGCTGAGGTCGGCACTGTCGATGTCTTCGGCAACGCGTTCCGCGCCGAGGTGGTCCCGCAGCTGGGTCATGAAGCTGTCGCCGTCGAGCTCGAGCCGCTCGGCATAGCCGACGAGGTCGCCCGGCGCGAGACGGTCTTGGTGGTCGAGCAAAAGGTCGTGCATCTCCCAGAAAGCTCCTTGCTCGGCTGCGGCCTCGGCTGCTTCCGCAGCGAGCTGGGCGCGAGGGTGTACATCGCTCAGAGGTAGGTGCCGCCAGACGTAGCGGACGTCGCCGAAATCGCGGAGGAGCTCGCGCACAACCGGTTCCGCCTGACCGCAGTAGGGGCATTCGAAGTCGCCGTATTCGACGAGCGTGACGGGCGCCTCGAGCGGCCCGCGGACATGGTCCCGCTCCGGATCGACATCGGTATAGAGATCGATGAGCGGCGCTGTCGTGCCAAGCAAGGCGCGAATTCGCAGCCGCCGAGGCAGGAACGCCGTGGCGCGAAACAAGAGCCAGGCACCGAGTGCAGCGCCGAGCGCGCTGGCGAGGATGCCAACCTTCGCTTCCTCGAGCTGGCGCCCGTTGAACGCGAGTGTTGCGACGAGCAGTGAGACGGTGAAGCCGATCCCGGCGATCGTGCCGACGCCTGCGATCGTCGCCCACCCCACCGGCGGCTGCAGTCTCCCACGGCTCAGTCTCGTCGCGAGCCACGAGGAGCCGAGAACGCCTACGGGCTTCCCAACGACATACCCGAACAGGATCCCGAGCGTGATCGGCGACTTGAAGGCTCGTGCCAGAAAAGCGCCGTCGAGCGTGATACCCGCATTCGCGAGCGCAAACAGGGGCACGATGACGTAGCTCGTCCACGGGTGAAACAGGCGCTGCAACCGTTCGTTCGGCGAGGTCGCCGACCTGAGCTCCACCGCGGCTACGCGCGCGAGATCCGCAGTCGGTTGTTCGCGAAACTCGCGGAACCGCTCTGTGGCTCGTTCGAGGTTGGACCGCGGCGCCGGGTAGGCGTAGACAAGGAGACCCATCACCAGGCCTACGACAATCGGCTCCACCCCCGACTTGAGCAGGCTGACCCACGCACCGGCCCCGAGTACCAGATAGATGAGCCCACCAGCACGCAAGGGAATGCTGCGCAGGACGAGGACGGCAGCGAAGAAGGCGGCAGCAGAGATGAGTGGCACTACGCGAAGGGTCTCGGTATAGACGGTCGCAATGACGACAAGCGCAACGACGTCGTCTACGACCACAACGGTGAGCAGAAACGCTCGCACGCGATCGGGAAAGGGCGGCCCGATGAGCGCCAGCAAGCCCAACGCGAACGCAGTATCCGTGGACATCGCGATCCCCCAACCGTGCGCGGACGAGTGGCCGGCATTGAAGGCGAGGTAAATCGAGATGGCGGCCGCCATGCCTCCGATCGAAGCCAGAAACGGCAAGACGAAGCGGCGGCGCTGACGCAGCTCGCCCAGATCGAACTCGCGGCGAGCCTCGAGGCCGACGACGAAGAAGAAGAACGTCATCAACCCGCTGTTCAACCAACCGCGAAGATCCAGCGAGACCCCTGCGCCGCCGAGGTCGATGGAAAGCCTTGTCCGCCAGACCGACGTGTAGGACGAAGCGTCGACGTTCACCCAGATCAGTGCGGCCACGGTCGCTGCCAACAAAACCGCGGCGCCCCCGGTTTCGGTACGCAAGAACGCGCGGAGCGGCGTCTCCAGGCTTCGCGCCCAGGCTGTCCGCCCCGAGAGCGCCGGCCCACTGTCCCGATTACCAGTACTGCTCACGCGAGTCGGAGGTCAGTCGCGGGCGGGACTCTCGGGGAACCTCGGATCGAGTCGGCGCAGGGCTTCCACGAGCACGGTCGCGACGGCGAGGTTCCGCAACCAGTTCCGGTCTGCGGGAATCACGTACCACGGTGCGTGCTCCGTCGAGGTGGCGCTGATCGCGTCGTCGTAGGCAGCAGTGAACTCGTCGTAGCGGCGGTTGGTCTCTTCGTCGCCGGGTTTGTACTTCCAGCGCTTGTTCGGATCCAAGAGCCGCTCTTCGAACCTCTTCCGCTGTTCCTCTGCGGAGACATGCAGGAAGCACTTGAGGACAGTCGTCCCTTCCTCCACCAGCAGGCGCTCGAACTCGACGATCCGGCCGGGGCGCCTCCGCCAGACTTCCTGCGGCGCGAGCCCCAGCACACCGACCGTCACGACGTCCTCGTAGTGCGAGCGGTTGAAGATGCCGATCATGCCGCGCGCCGGACACTCGGCGTGCACACGCCAGAGGAAGTCGTGGGCGAGCTCATTCGGTGTCGGCGCCTTGAACGACGTGACGTGGCAGCCCTGCGGATTGACACCCGTGAAGACGTGGCGAATCGTGCCGTCCTTCCCGGAGGCGTCAAGACCTTGGAGGACCAACAAGACGCTTCGCTTCCCTTCTGCGTAGAGTCGGTCCTGGAACGAACTCAGCTCATCGGTCAGTGAGGCGAGCCGAGCCTTGCCCTCGTCTTTCCCAGGTAGGCCCAGCATGTCGCGCGGATCTCGACCTCGGAGATCGGCCGAGGAGCCGTGAGTGACGATCAGGGTGTCCAACATTCCGGCAGCCTACGCCGGACAGCCTAGATTCGAGCGGCCGATCGTCCAGTCAGTGCTGCGCCGAGGTCGGCGCGCGAGTCGAGTCGGAGCTTCCGGAAGACGTTCGTGAGATGACCCTCGACGGTGCGTGCGGTGATGAACAGGATCTGCGCGATTTCGCGGTTCGTCAGGCCGGTCCCGGCGAGATCGGCGATGCGGCGCTCGCTCGCGGTCAGCGACTCGAGTCCAGTCAGCAGAACGCGACGTGGGCGAGCACCGGTTGCACGCAACTCGGTGTCCGCGTACGTGGCGAGCGGTCCGGCACTCACGCGGTGCGCGATGTCCAGGGCGTCGCGAAGCAGAGCGCGTGCCGCGACACGTTGATTGCGCCGGCGCAGAAGCGCTCCGAGGTCGGCAAGTGCTCGTCCGCGTTCGAGGACGGCATCGCCGTGATCGAATGCGTCGATCGCTTCCTCCAACAGGGCGACACCGCGATCGCCACCTACGGCGAGCCCGGCCGCGCGCGCTGCGACACCGAGCGCGCGAGGGGCGCCGAAGGCACGCGCTGCTTCCAGTTCGGCTTCGGCCAGCCGGACGGCTTCCTCGTGGTTGCCGAGCGCGAGGTGCGCATGGGCTGCCTCCGAGCGCCACGGGAGATAGCCGGGGCTCTCAATGCGTGCGCTGGTGAGAAGCACTCCAACGGCAACGAAGTCGGACAGGCCCTCTGTCGCTCGACCCTGTTCGAGGCGAAGCCGTCCCCGCGCGAGCCGCAACACGGCAGCGGTGATGGATTTGCCCTCGGCTTCGCTGTCGAGCGTCGCCGCCAGCTCGTCTGCGCTCTCGAGGCGCCCCTGATCGATCTGCGCCTTGAGGAGAATGCCGCCGTTGAGCGCACGGTAGACCGGCGGCGCGGGAAGCTCCGCGGCGGCAAGCGCCGTGCGAGCGTCTGTCTCAGCGCCGAAGAGATCGCCGCGGCGTAGCGCCAACCAGGCTCGGCTCGCGAGGCCGGCCGCGAGTCTTCCGCTGTCGCCGGCTCGTCGCGCCTGCACGATCGAGTCGTCGATCAGCGGGCGTACCTGCTCGAACCGCTCTGCTACCAAGAGGGTGAAAGTCGTCCGGGCAATGAGGCTCGACGATGGTCGGCCACCTGCGGCGTGCAGCGCCTTGGTCGCCAGCGCGGCGCCGACCTCCGCGGGCTCGTTCGCAAGCACGGAGCTGAAGGCAGCGGCGCCCAGAAGTTCCGCCGGCACCGGCGTGTCGTCCTCTGCACGCGCGCGCAAAGCCGAGCGGCGCCCGTCGATCGAGCCTGTCGGTGTGGGATCGTTCATGCCGACGACGACAGCTGCCGCTTCGAGCTCTAACGCCAGCTCGTCGTCCGGATCGAGCGACGCCGCCGCGCGATCCAATACCTCGACCGCCTCGGCGAAGCGTTGAGCGCGGTTGAGCGCGCGGGCGAACAGCCTCGCTGCGTCTGCGCGCGGACGGCCTTCCGGAGCCACATCGACAGCCGCCCGCAGATGTTCGTACCAACCGTCGAGCCCCGCGCTCGCCTCTGCCGAGCCGAGCTCGAGCAGCAACTGCGGCTCTTCCTCGGGAGGCGGCGGCTCGGCAAGCGCTCTCCCGAAGAGAACAGCCGCGCGCTGGGGCGCGCCTGCCCCGGCTGCGGCCCGCGCCGCCGCGACGACGTTCTCCACGATCCAGGCCTCGCCCCTCGGCTCGCTCGCGAGCAGATGCTCGGCTACGGCGTCGTGTGCGGTGGGCCGAGTCGAAAGGAGCCGCGCCGCCTCGTAGTGGGTCTGTGCTCTCTCGATCCCCGCCATGTCTGCGTACAGACCACGGCGGAGGATTGGATGTGCGAACGCAAGCGGTTGCCCGCTGCAGAAGATCCCGGCCGACACCAACTCTGTGTAGGCCGCTGTGCCGTCGGGCTCATCGAGGCCGGCAAGCCGAGCGGCCGTGGGCAGATCGCTCTCTTGAAGCACCGCCAACGCCTTTGCGAGACGACCGGCGTGCGCGGGCAACTGGCTCAGCTGCAAGCGGACAGAACGACCGCCGACGCGCATACCGATTCGCTCGACGTCTGCGGCCGCCTCGGCCGAAGGCGCTATCCCCTCCTCGCGCAAGTCCTCGACAACGCCACTCACGAGCAAGGGCGTCCCGCCGGTCGCATTCATGACCGCGTCCAGGAACACCGGATCGGGCAGCTCACCGAGGCTTCTCTCGAGCAAGTGGGCCGCTGAATCGTCCGAGAGCGGCGCAAGGCGGATCACGTCGGCGCCTGAATCGCTCGTCACGGTCGCCAGAAGCTTCTCTTCGGCGCCGGCCGCACCCGTTCGCGCAACGACGAGCACCGCGACTCGAAGCTCGCTGAGGCGCGTGTGCAAGAAGGCGAGGTAACGCAGCGACGCCGCGTCCGCCCAATGCAGGTCGTCGACAATGACGAGAACCGGACGCTGTGCCGAGAGGCTTGCCAGCAACCAGTAGAGCCCATGCAAGATCACGAACGACGGGTCGCCTCGCTGGTCGGCCTGGGAGTGAGGCGGCGGCGCGCCCGGAAGGCCGAGCAGCGCGGCGGCGAGCGCCGCATCTCCATGCAGCAAGTCGTCGAGCTCGTCTTGTGTCTCGGCGAACAGGATCGGCTCGAACAACTGACGTACGACTCCCCAGGCGAAGCCGCGCTCCAACTCAGTCGCACGGGCTCGCGCGACGCGCATCCCGTTCGCGTCGGCTACTTCGCGGGCAGCGTCCAGAAGCGCCGTTTTGCCAATTCCCGCTCGGCCTTCGACGACGACGAGCTTGCCGCTTCCGTTGGAGGCCTCAGCCAGCGCGCTCTCGATCTGCGCCAACTCGTGGTTGCGCTCGAGCAAAACGGAGCGGCTCGCAGGTGCCATCAGGGCTGTCGCCATCTCTTCGGTGACTAACAACGACGGTACACCCGCTCACAATCCCGGGCCAACCCAAAAGTCAGGGGGTTTCCCACGGTGCGAAACACCTGCCGGGCGCCCGACGATGGGTCTCATCCACTCCAGAGCTCATTACGAGCTCGTTCCTGAAACGGAGGCAAGATGAGAACGATTCCGCGCACACGCAGTTGGCTCTTAGCCCTCGTGGTTGCCGCAGCGCTCGTTGGAGCAGACGGCGGTTCGGCCGCCGCCGGGAAGAAGGTCAACGGCACCGTGGGGCCCGGCTTCACCATCGGGTTGACCTCGAACGGCAAGAAGGTAACGAAGCTGAAGGCCGGAGTCCCGTATCGCTTCGTCATCAGCGACCGGGCAAGCATTCACGACTTCCACCTCAGTGGCCCGGGACTCAATCGCGTGCTGACCGGCGTCGGGTTCACGGGGACGAAGAGCTTCGTACTGAAGCTGAAGAAGGGGAGCTACCGCTTCGTCTGCGATCCGCACGCTTCGATCATGCACGGCAGCTTCGCAGTCTCGTAACCAAAGGAGATGAGAACAATGAACAAGGTCATGCAAGTACGACTCGTCGTCGCGGCGGCCGTGATCGCGGCAATCGCTGCCGGCGCCGGGAACGCCGCGAGCTTCGGGCGCACTGACAAACCGCCCTACCCGAATGCCACGTTCAAGCACCCGAAACTCGTGCACGGGGTACTGACGATCAAAGGGACAAAGGCGAGCGACAAGATCACGCTTCGCCTGAAAGCCGGCGACCCCGGTGTTCTCGAGGTCGACGTCGGCGACGACGGCGTCCCGGACTTCAGCTTCCCGCGCGCGTCGGTGACCCGAATCGCCGTCACCGCGGGGAAAGGCAGCGACGCCATTCGCATCGACGACACGAACGGCGCGTTCACCGACGTCATTCCGACAACGATTGACGGCGGCGCCGGAAACGACACGATCGCCGGCGGCAAGGGAGCAGAGACGCTGCTCGGCGGCTCCGGAAACGACACCATCGACGGCAATGGAGGTAACGATTCAGCGCGCCTCGGTGCCGGCGACGACACATTCGTCTGGGATCCCGGCGACGGGAGCGACACGATCGAAGGTCAGGCGGGTGCGGACACGATGCGCTTCAACGGCGCGAACGGCGCCGAGCACGTCACTCTGTCGGCGAACGGGAAGCGGCTCACGTTCTTCCGCGACGCGGGCAACATCACGATGGATACCGCAGGCCTGGAGCGAGTCGACTTCAACGCACTCGGCGGTGCCGATGTCGTAACGGTCAACGACCTGACCGGAACTGACGTCAACAGCGTAAACGTCGATCTCGCCGGGACTCTCGGCGGCGCCACAGGCGACGGCCAGCCCGATCGCGTCGTCGTCAACGGCACCAACGGCGACGACTCGATCAACGTCAACGGCGACTCGGGCGCCGTGAAGGAGAGTGGCCTGGCCGCGACGGTCGAGATCCTCCACTCCGAAAGTGCCGACGACAGCCTCGAGATCAACACACTCGCGGGCAGGGACACCGTCGACTCGAACGGTCTTGCTGCCGGCACCCTCAAGCTGCTCGTGGACGGCATTCTCGTCCTCTAAGCAGAAACATCCGGAACCGGCCGGGGGCCCTTCGCATGAAGGGCCCCTTTTCGCCAATCAGGCGAGAGCGCGTTCGAGCGCAGCGCGGTCGGTTGGTTCTCCATGCGCGGGCAGTACGACCTCTACCGGCAGCTGGAGCAGCGGACGCAACCCCTCGGCGACCTGCTCGCGGGTCACGCCGTCGCGTAGCCAGTCGGGCTTCCCGGAAACGCCCTGGCACCGAAGGGCAACTCGTCGCCCGCAAGATAGAAGTGTGATTCCACGCTGGTGTCAGCGCGCAGCCACCCGAGGTCGGGACTTCCGCCCGCCGCCTGCTCGGCTGTCACGCCGTACTTCTGCATCAGGTCCTCCTGCGTGTCGGCTGGGGGTGTGTACACCGTGGCGCCGAGGCGCTCCACGAGGCTTCTCGTGTCCCGCTCGTGCCATGGGGCCGTCAGAACAATCGCAGGCTCCCGATCCGCAGCTAGCTCAACGATCGAAGAGGCACTGCCAACGGATCGAAGAGGATCAGCCGAACCCCGTCATCGAGTGCATACGAGGAAACGTCCGGGTGCCACGGCTCCCCCTCGGCCCAGTCGGGGTGCCGTGACTGCCAATGCCAGAGCCCGGGCAGTACCTCACGCACTGCGGCACCTTAACGCGACCCGTTAGAAGTTGTGCACTGAAGGTTTG
>Ga0307307_10000098_pt1 | contig 16779 bp, 12 predicted proteins | sample ER_DNA_194_FD_194505 | JGI IMG/M metagenome (GOLD analysis project Ga0307307, IMG submission 194505) | Bulk soil microbial communities from the East River watershed near Crested Butte, Colorado, United States - ER_DNA_194 | ecosystem: Environmental > Terrestrial > Soil > Floodplain | place...
CGCCTTGTTCAACTGGGTATTCGCCAGGCACTACGGGGGAACCTTCGTACTGCGGGTTGAGGACACCGATGCGGGGCGAAATCTCGAGGAGTCATACCAGGGCCTCTACGATTCGCTCAGCTGGCTGGGCCTGAACTGGGACGAAGGACCGCTGGTTGGCGGCCCGTACGGTCCCTACATCCAGACCGAGCGGGGAGACATCTACCGGGAGGTCGTCGGCAAGCTGCTCGCGGCCAAGCTGGCGTATCGATGCTTTTGCACCCGGGAGGAGATCGAGGCACGGGAGGCGGCTCGGCCGATGGGCGCGCCGTCGGGCTACGACGGGTTCTGCCGCAACCTCAGCGAGCAGCGGATCTCGGAAATGGATGCGCTGTCAGTTCCGTCGGTGGTACGGATGCGGGTACCCGATGCAGACATTGCCTTCGACGACCTGGTCCGTGGGCCGGTGCGGTTTGCGGCCGCGCACGTGCCCGACTACGTCATTGTGCGGAGCAATGGTGAACCGCTCTATACGCTCGTGAACCCCCTCGACGACTCGTTGATGGAGATCACCCATGTGCTCCGAGGCGAAGACCTACTGCCGTCAACGCCACGCCAGATCGTGCTCTACGACGCGCTGTCCCACATTGGGGTCGGTAGCGGACGCACCCCGGCCTTCGGCCATCTGCCGACGGTGTTGGGCGAGGGCAATCGGCGACTATCCAAGAGAGACAAGGGATCCGGCCTCGCCGAATATCAGCAAAAGGGCTACCTGCCAGAAGCGCTGCTGAACTACCTCGCGCTACTCGGCTGGGCGATCGCTGAGGACCGCGACGTTTTTGCCATTGCCGAAATGGTCGAAGCTTTCGACATCCGGCGGGTCAACGCCAATCCGGCCCGGTTCGATGCTCGGAAGTGCGAGGCCATCAATGCCGCGCATATCCGGCTGCTGCCTCCGGACGAGCTCACCGCGAATCTCATACCGTTCTTCGCTGCCGCCGGACTAATCGGTGAGCCGGCGCGCCCTGGAGGGCATGACACGCTTGCGGCGGCTACCCCACTGATTCAGGAGCGCATCAACACACTTTCCGAAGCAGTGAGTCTGCTGGCCTTCCTTTTCCTGCCCGATGACAAGATCACCATCGCGGCAGATGCCGGGCTGTCGGCCGACTCCATACCAACGCTTCGGGCGGCGTACGACGCACTGACTGCCGTGCCGGAGTTTGATCATGCCAGTGTCGAGGCGGCATTGCGTACGGCGCTGGTCCAGGACCTGGGACTGAAGCCGCGTCTCGCGTTCGGTCCAGTGCGGGCAGCGATCACGGGAAGCCGAATTTCGCCGCCGCTGTTCGAGTCGATCGAGCTGCTCGGCCGAGCGTCCACGCTTGCGCGGATCACAGCAGCGCTCACCCTGCTGGGTGAGCCGGAGATCGCTGGATCGAGTCCTGGTCGGGGCGACAGTCGAGCCGCACCAGAACACTGAGATCGTGACCAAGCAGAAGAAGCCGGCTGTCCCGGATCGCACCAGCTCCAAAATGCGGAGCAGGTCTGGCAATCCTGCGGTGCGAACCGGGAACGTCGAGCCGCTGCCACGCCCGAAGCCGCAGCCGGCTGAGAGCCGCAAGCAATCGAAGCAGTCGCCGTCGATTGCGGTGCCCTTGGACGTGGACGGGGCCGCGCTGCCGCCCGACGGCGCTACGTACCCGCAGATTCTGCGCGGTGAATCGTATGTCTGGTGGCGTTCGGTGCTCGGGGTGGTCGTGGGGCTCGCTCTCTTCCTGCTCATCACCTCAGTCGTAAGTCAGGCTCTCCTGACGCTGTTCTGGGCCACCACGGCTGGTAATCAGTCGGCTCGGGAGTACTTCGCAAAGGCCTTTGCGTTCGAACTGCCGATCGGCATGCTGTCGGTGAATCTCGGGCTGGCTGCTCTGATCCCCGTCGCTTGGGGACTGATGGCAGCAATCCATCAGATGAAGCCGAGATGGCTCTCCTCGGTCCAGCCGCGGCTCCGCTGGCGCTACCTTTTCGGATCGCTGGCGATCGCCGTCGTCGTGCTGAACGGGGTGATGCTGCTCTCCTCGACAGTGGGCAAGCCTCTCTCGATCAACCCGCAAGAAGGTTTCTGGGCCTTCCTTGCAGTGATCGTGTTGACCTCGCCGCTTCAGGCAGCCGCCGAGGAGATCTTCTTTCGTGGGTACCTGCTGCAGGCGCTCGGCAGCTTGGTATCGCGGGCGTGGTTCGGCGTGGTCGTGTCGTCCGTGGTGTTCGCACTGCTGCATGGCACCCAGAACCTGCCGCTGTTTGCGGATCGGCTCATCTTCGGGCTGCTGGCGGGTCTGCTGGTGTGGCGTACGGGTGGTTTGGAAGCCGCGATCGCGGCACATGTGATCAACAATGTGTTTGCCTATCTGTACGCCGGGCTGACCACCTCAGTGGCCACTATCAAGGCGGTGAAGGGACTCGGCTGGGTTGACGCTGCGTTCGACGTAGGTGGTTTCGCCCTCTTCGCGGTGCTGGCGTACCTGCTCTCGCGGCTGATGAAACTGCGAACCCGCGTGTCCCTCAGCGAAGCGGAGAGTCAGGCCTGACACTCCCCTTAACCTTGAACGCGTTTGGGCTGAAACTCGGCTTACAGTAAAGTTTGTCCTTGTGCCAGGGCCGGTGCGACCAGCCCTGCTGCAAGCCCAGTGGGGTATAGGGTAATTGGCAGCCCGACTGATTCTGGTTCAGTTAGTCTAGGTTCGAGTCCTAGTACCCCAGCGACGTAGAAGCTTCCCATTCGCCGTACTGCAAGGGAGTTGGTAGGCTTTCGCGGTCTCATTCCGACTGATGATCTTCAGCTAGGGCCCCGTTGTGTAGTGGCCTAGCACGCCGCCCTCTCAAGGCGGTAGCGCGGGTTCGAATCCCGTCGGGGCTACCAGGTGGAGTAGCTAGTCAGCGGCTATTTCGCGTCGCGTCTCAATTCGATCACCTCACCCGTGGTACACAGTGGGTACACACCAGAAAGCGCTGAGGCCCTCGCCGAGTCCATGGCATCGGCCACAACATCGAGTCGGTCGCCAAAGAGGTGGCCGTACAGGTCGAGCGTCATGGTCGCGCTCTTGTGGCCGAGCATCTGCTGAACGACCTTTACATCCGCGCCGGACGCGATGGCCAAGCTCGCGGCCGTGTGGCGCAGTTCGTGCGGGTGAAAGCCGGGAATCTTCAAAGCCTCGGCTGTTCGTGTCAGTGCAGCGCGCTGGAATGTCTGAGACCGCATAACGGCCCCACGCTCGCCAGTGAAGAGCAGTTCATCGGGCGATCTGCCGGCTACGTGCACAGCTAGCTCGCCGACCAGGAAGCGGGGGAGCGGCACCTCGCGCCTCTCGTGACCTTTCGTCGGCCCGAACGTCATGACGCCCTTCACCGGGGTGACCGATTCTGAGACCAGCACCCGTCGTCGCAGGAAGTCAACACGCCCCACGCGTAGGGCAGCCATCTCACCCCATCGCAAGCCGGTGTAGGCCAGGAAGAGGACTAAGAGCCGATACTCCTTGCCGCAGGCATCAGCTAGTTCGTGAACCTGCCGATGGTTCAGGAACCGTTTGTCGGCCGCCTGGACGCGCGGCAGGCTTACGCCGGCCGCAGGGTTGACCGCTAGCCGGCCGTCCAATACGGCGTACGCCAGCACCATCGAGAGCACCCGGTGCACCTTCCTTACGCTGGCCGGTGCCAGGTGGAGTCCGGTAAGCCAGCGCTGCACCTGCGCATGTGTCACCTCACCCAGCCGCACGCGTCCCCAGCGCGGCCGTATGTGCCTTGTGATGATCCCCTCGTAGCGGTTGCGGGTCGTGGGGGAGAGGTCGGCCTGAGCTGCCAGCCAGTCGTCAGCCCAATCGCCGACCGTGGGACTCGCCCGCCGCGGATCGACGAACGAGCCGCGCTGCTTGCTTGCCTCGATCTCGACTAAGAAATGATCAGCGTCAACCTTGCGGGCAAACGTCCTGGTTCGCTGCTGGCCGTCGGGAGTGCGATAGCGGGCATACCAACGTGCCCGGCCGTTCCGAACCCGCTTCTCAGCGCTGGCCATCCTCACCTCGCCTCATTAGCTCAACAGCCGCAGCACCAATGAACTGGCTGAGCTGGTCCGGGCGCCCGTCGAGACGGTCAGATACTGGCGCCACGTCGGCAAGGGGCATGATGTCAGATGACGCTCTGGCGGTCGCTCTTGGCCTGGTCGTCGAGCCAGGCGAAGACCTCCGTGCGCCAGTAGCGGACGCTGCGGCCGATGCGGAAGCTGCGCGGGCCGGTGCCGAGGTGGCGCCAGTAGCGCAGGGTCGCGGCGGGCACGCGGACAACGTCGGCGACTTCCTGCATGGTCAGCAGTTCGTCGCCGGCGTGCGGGGTGTCGGGCACAGTGGCCCGTTGGGTGTTGCTCATGGCATTCCTCCTGGGTTGCCGGTCGTGGTTCGCAAGGTCCGGCGGGTGTCGTTCTTTCTCCACAAGGACCGTGGACAGGTCCCTGTGGTCAATGGTGAGGAGGAGGCATCACCGCCTTCGTACCCCTACGGGTGTACCCCCTTGGGGTACGTCGTGTTTGCGCAGGTCAGAGGCATCCCCCCGGAAGTTGTCCGGACCTCCTTGCCGGGCCGTCTCTCACCGAAATGTCGTAGCCCGCACCTGATTGCCAGTCACCACCTCGAGGAAGCCGTCCTTGATCAGCAGAAGAGTTCGGCAACAGGTCCTGCGAAACACTTCGCCCGGCGTTGTGATGTGTGGACGCTTCAGCGGCTCGGCCCGAACGCGGGAGGGGCCGACGAGCGCGGCAGCGGTCGCTGCTTCTCGTGTGAGGTCGTGGTCGTGCGCCGGGTCGTTGGGCCTGCCGCGGGGGTTGCAGGCTCCTGGTTCGGCGTTTCCGGTAGCTGGTCGAGGATGCGCCACCAGAGGGCTGCGGCGGGGTGGTCGTCGGGTAGGGGTCCCGCGGCGGCCGCCGACCGCACGAGGCGGGTGGCGTCGAAGCCGGCCCGGGTGAGGTTGTTCAACCTTTCTACAAGCTCCGGCATAAAGGGGTCCGCCGTAGCGCTGGGGACTTCCGTGGCAAGAAGTTGACGCCATTGCCGGTCTCCGCAGGTGTCCGTGGCGAGTCGCTTGTCGAGTTGCCGTTGCCAGGCTTGGGTGGCGTAGCTGAGCTGGGGTGGCCCGGTGGGTCGCAGGTCGCTGGGGTCGACCTGGGTGACGGCGCGCCACACCTGCACCTCGGCGATCAACTCGGCCGAAAGAGGTGTATAGGGCTGGATCGCCCAGGCCGGCGCTTCACCCGCGGTGTTGAGCCGGACTTCGTCTGCGAGCTGAGTGACCAGGTTTGATCGTGCAGCCAGGTAGGGTCCCCAACCGCGGTCGGCAGCGATGCGGTGGGGAATGCCCGGCAGCCAGGGCAGCGGCCCCCCGGTGGCGACCTCTTTGATGTCGTGGATCCGCGAGTCGATGACGGCGGCCTGATCATGGGCGCACGCCGTGCCCCGCGTTGCGGTGGCGGCGAATAGTTCAGCGACCGGATCGGCGCCGGCGGCGGCCAACAGCAGCAGGTGGCCACGCAGGGTCGGCCACGCCGGCTCACTTGTGAGCCCTTTGAGCAGATGATCGGCACTCTGGTCGAGGCTTGCAGCGACCTGTGGGTAGGTGAAGTGTTCGGCGGCGAGGTGGAGGGCGTCGAGGTAGCGTGCGGCGGCCGCGCCGAGCCGGGCAGCAGGGTCGTGTTGCTCCCGATGCAGAGTGGTGGCGGAGTGCGGTGAGGCGTCGCGCCCCAAGATCTGCTCGAGCAGCTCGGTTGCTGTTCGGAGATGGAGATTGTCGGGCTGGATCACAGCGTGCGGGTTCCCGTCCCCGACCACCGAAACGTAGAGGTGGTTGGCCGCACGGCCGCGGGTGATCATGGTGTAGAGCTGCTGCCGGGATTCCTCACCAGTGACGGCGCCGTGCATGGTGTCGGCGGTGACCCCTTGCGCGGTGTGCACGGTGCTGGCGTAACCGAGCTCCACAGACGTTTGGACATAGTGGGCGGGCAGGGTGACGGTGCGGCCGTTCCACACATGCCGCACAGTTAATCCGCCGGTCCTGGTCAGGTTGAGGATGGTCCAGCGGTCGCCGTTTTTCACCCAGTCGGTCGCGGTGATACGGAGTCTGCGGTCATTCCTGCGAGTGATCACCAGGTCGTCGACGCTGGCGCGGTTGCCATCGGCTAACTCGACCTGCCGGCCTGGAGCGGCGTCTGCGAGGCGATGATCTTGGGCACGTTGGTTGAGGCGGCGGACCAGCTCACGCGTCGGGGCCAGCATGATCGGGTTGAGGCCTTGGCTCTGGTCGGTCTGCCAGGCGTGGAAGACGGCATCGAGGGTGGTGGTGGGGTCGCCGACATGGACGCGTCGCCGGTCGAGGTAGAAGCCGAGCCCTTCCGGTCTTCCCTCGCGCAGGGCGAGGGTAGCGGCGGCCTCGGCCGGGTCGGCGAATCGGTGCAGCTCGGTGAGCCGGACCGCGCCGTAACTGGCTTCGATGTCGCGCGGCACCCCGCCGGCCCCGATCGCGGCGAGTTGTTGATCATCACCGATCAGCCGAACACTGCCACCACGTCCGACAATGAACGTGATGGCGGCGTCTAGGGAAAGGGTGTCGGCCATCCCGACCTCGTCGATGATCACTAACGTGGCTCGGCCGATGCGCTCTGCCCACTCGGGCAGCCCTTTGCGGTCGATGGACCAGGTGAGCTTCGCCAGCGTCTCGGCCGGGGCGCCGGTTGCGTCGCGGAGCTGCGCAGCTGCGGCGGCCGACGGGGCCAATCCGATTACCTGGCCGCCGCTGTCGCTCCACGCCCGAACCAGGGTGCGCATGGCGGTGGTCTTCCCGGCACCAGCCGGGGCAATCGCGAGCTGCAGCCGCCCCCCGGAGGTGCACATGGAACGAACCAGAGCCGTCTGTCCGGCGTCCAGGCTGTCCCCGTTCGCGGCCGATTCCAGCAGCGCCAGCTCGACCGTGTCGCCGTCCAGGACCCGCCCATCGGTGCGGCCCGCCGTGCGGACGAGACGCTGCTCGGCGGCCAGAATACGGGCGGAGGTGTACAGCTCGGATCCGGCAACTGTGTAGACACTTGAACCGTCGACTCGACGCAACACCGACGGCTCGCTGATGCTGTCGTCTGGCCGCGCCAAAGAGATCGACCTGGTTTGCAGTACCTCGGTGACGATCAGCTCAACCAGTTGATCGACCTTGTCGGTCGCGATTTCGGCGGCCCGGACGTGGCGTTGCGCTTCGGCTCGGACATGCCAGCTCTGCCAGGTCGAACGCCGTTCCTCCACCGCCGCCAGCACCCGGCCCGCCGTCACCGCCACCCACTCCGCATCCACATGCGGGCTCGGTGCCGAGGCAGGGCGGAGAGCATCGGTGATCATGGCCCGGACCGCTTGAGGTCCGCCGAGGGTTTCGGCTGCCTGGGCATGCCAGGCGGCGCGGTGCTCAGCCAGGGTGCGCGGTTCGTGTTTGGCGTCCCGAGTCTCCAAGGTGGCCTGCTGCGCCAACTGCAAGGCTTCCACCGGCGTCGGCGTCCGACCATGATCACGTTGAAACTTAGACGCCAACTCACCCTGCCGGTCCTTGATCAGCACCCGCCGCGTCGACCAACGCTGGTTCAGCGCCGGGTCCACGCCGACGATCTCCCGCACCGGCCGCTTACTCGAATCCTTGTCGGGCCTTTCAGCGAACCGCACCCCCAACCGGTCCCGGAGATGGTGCTCCAGGGCGGTGTTGTAGGTCTCCGATGCAGCAACCGTGGCATTGAACAGCACCCGGCCGTCGATGGATAGCCAGCGTTGGTCGAAGGTCTGCACCTTGTTCGCAACCGCTACGTGGGTGTGCAGATCCGGGTCGCCGGCTCGGCTGTCGCGATGCGTAAACGCCGCAGCCACTAGGCCGCGGACGTTCACCTGCCGGATGCCTTGTGGCCCCTCCCTGGTAAACAACGCTTGCTCCTCCAGAAACCGAAGCGCGTCGTGCACGGCGGCGCGGTGGGCCCATTCGATTTGTGCCGCGATTTGGGGGTCGGCGACCGCCCACAACGCTGACACCGACTTCACGGGTGAGAAGGTGAGGTCATAGCCGGCGACCGACTGCGGCCCCGGCCGGGAATGCTTCGCGATCGTCCCGGCGACCTCCCGGGCATCTGTGGGTGGCCGGCCATGCTCTGCGGCGAACCACTCCCGAGCTACCTCGGTCCGAATTCTTGCCCGCTCGGTAGACGAGATGGGCCAGTCCGCCGGGAGCCCGGCCGCCGTCTGGATCGCCGCGATCCGTTTCGCCACCTCAACCCGAAAGCGGCCCGGTTGAATGTTGGAGACCTTGAACGGCGCCCCCAGCCGGGTCGCTGCCTCGACGTTGGCGTCGGTCAAATCAGTGTCGCGGAGCTGCTCCAGCCGTTGTGTCGCCAACGGATGTATCCCCGCCCCGAACAGAGCCCGCATCTGCTCCCCGGTCACCGCGTCCCCGGCCTCCAAGCCGTCAATGCCGACTAGGCCAGAGCCGACCCATAGCCCTGGGCTCTCGCCACGTTCCATGTAGTAGGAGGCCAGTCCAACATGACCCTTCTCGGTGGCATCCAACGCCGCCACCTGCCGGGTCAGATAGTCGTACCCCGACCCGGCCGTGAGCTTGTGAATGCTCATCATCACAGCACCCAAAGGCGCCAGCCGCGCTGCCGGCGGTCAGCCGCCACCGTCCGCACGGCCTCCCGTGCAAGAGGTGTGTTCGACTCGGAGCTTTGAGAGTTCGAGGGGGTACGTCGGACGGAAGTGCGGCGGTCTAATACATCACAGGATTAGAGGCGGTGTAGACGAGGTCGAGTAGACGGCGGGTGATGAGTCAGCAGTCGATCTGGCAAGCGCGGCGGTAAAGATGAGTCTCTCAGCAGGAAGGGCCGAACGTGCGCCGCCGACCGTAAGCCGACGACCGGCTATCGGCCCTTCTCCGGGCCGCCTCGAGCAGCGCGTCTACGTGGTGCGGGAACGTCCGATGAGGGTTTCCAGCAGGCGATGTCGTGATTGTCGCGTGCGCGCTGAATGTAGCCATGGTGGAATCGCAGTTGCTGCGCCACAGAGAGGCAGTCCGCCACTCGTCCGTCGATCAATCCCTGGGCGAAGGCGTCCTCGGGATACCGGAACTGTTCCTGACCTTCGACATTGGCTTGCCAACCGGTGCCCTGGGCGTCGAAGACGATTGGATGAACATCGACCTGGCGTGCGCCGCCCGCAACGAGTGCAACGCGACTCGGTCGCCAGTCCGCCTCCACCCCGTAACCATGCCGGCCGAACGCCTGCAGCAGGTGATCGAGCGCCATCTGGGTGACATCGACGGCGAGATCGAGGTCGCTGTGGATCCGGGTCTGATGCCCAACCAGTGCGTCGACACCCCACCCGCCGGCAATCCAGACGCGGTCAAACCCTGCCCTGTGAGCGATACCCAGCACAGTGCCGACATCGGCGGCGGACACGTTCCAGCGAGCGTCGTCACCGACGTCCGTCACCATGAGGCTAGCCAAGCAGGTGGGAGGCTGTCCGGCACCGGTTGGCCTACGGCTCAGAGGTCGTGCCGCAGCCCGACCCGATTACGCGCCTGACTCGGCGGCTCGACTGACCGGCGAACGACGCTCAGGGTGCTCTCAGCGGGATCGTGCTCCAGGCGCCCTTCGGCGGGTGGGATTCTCTCCGCTGGCAATGCGGTAACCGGCGACGTAAGGGTTCATCGACCGGAGGTGACCATGCTTCGGATCTCACGTTCTCGACGTCAGGTCGCGCCTAAGACGGTCGGTGCCGGCTCGAAAACGGCCGGCTGCCGCAGAGCCATCCACGACGGACGCGCGAGCTTGGTCGACACGGAGGCGATGGGCCTAGTCGAGGTTCCCTGCTGACCGGCGTCAGGTAGCGACGGTGAGATCGCCGCACGGCAAGACGACCCGGGACCGTCCGCCGTCCCCGTGACAGATCGTCCGGTGCGACGACGCCAGCCGGGTGCCGGTGGCCGGGTCCTCGTCGGTGCCCAGATTCCTGGCCCAGCGAGGATGGGCGCCGCCGGAGACCTGCAGGCGGATCCGGCTCCCGGCCGCTAACCGGTGGGCGATCGACTCCAGCCTGATCATGATCATCGACCCGGGCGGGTCGCTGTCGTCGGGATGCAACCGGCGGAATCCGTCGCTCAGGTTGACCGAACGGCCATTCGCGCTGACCTCGCACAGCCGGACGAAGAGGTCGGCGTAGGGATTGTCGGTGCGGTGGGCAAGCTCGACCACCGGATCGCCGATAATCTCCAACGGCTCGTCCAGGGGTTCGCCGGTGAAGGTCAGCACGTCGGCCCGACTCTCGAGTCGGCGGTTGTCACGTCGCCCGCCGATCGCCGGGTTGATCACCCGGCCGCCCACGGCGGGCGTCGGGTCGGCCGGGTCGTAGCGGAAGGTCGACGGGGCGGCGTGCGGATCGGGTGGCCGGTCGCCGAGGCCACCCCCGGGCAGCAGGAAGATCACCTTCTGCGCGGTGGTCGGCGGCCAGTCCGGCAGGTCGCACCACCGGTCGGCGCCGGTCAGGAAGATCCGGACCGGGCTGGTACGGCGTCGGGCCGCGCCGCCCAGGTGCTCGGCCAGCCAGTCCAGCGTCTCCGGCATGGTGACCTTGCCTGCCTTGCTGGCGACCTCGAGATGGGTCCACGGCCCGATGGTCAGAGCTACGTCCACGCCACGACGCCGCAGGGTCGTGTATTGGTCGAGCATCTGGTCGACGAACCGATCCTGCCAGCCCTCGTGCAGCAGCACCGGCACCTCGACCTGATCCAGGGCCCGGTCGAGCCTGGTGGGAACCCAGACGGGGTCGTTCGGGTCGCTGGCCCGGAGCCACTCCGCGTACGGCATGCCGGTCCCGCCCAGCACGGTCTCCTGCGCCCTGATGAGGGGCAATTCCTCGTAGCCGCGACGCAGCCGACGGTTCGCCGTGGGGAAGCGTGCCAGTCCCTTGAGGATGCCATCCTCGACGTGCGGCAGGCTGTCCAGCAGCGACAGCGATCCCTCCAAGGCGAAGGCCCCCTCGCCGTAGGTCACCCGGTAGTTGTCGTGGGCGGAGATCGCGATCACCGCACAGACCAGCTCCGGCGGCGGGTCGGTCATGATCGCCCACGAGGTGAAACCGAGGTAGGAGGCGCCGCAGAGCGCGAACCGCCCGTCGAACCAGGGCTGGGTCCGCAGCCAGGTAACGGTGTCGGCACCGTCGTCGACCTCGGTGACGAAGGGCAGCCAGTTCCCTCCCGAGCCGAAAGTGCCCCGGCTGCTCTGGTTGACCACACGGTAGCCGTGGTTGGCGTAGAAGCCGGCCGACATTAAGGCGATCGGCGTGGCCCGGCCGTACGGCGTGCGGATCAGGATGGTGCCACGGGATTCGGCGATCGGCGTGTAGACATCGGCCAGCAGCTCGACCCCGTCCCGCATCGGGACGCGGACGTTCCCAGTCAGGGTGTACTCGTGCGTCCCCGGCGGCATCTTCAGCGTCCAGGTGAGCACCGCATTCAGCAGGCGGCGGCGACGGGTCCGGGCTTGCGTCCGCACTGGTGAACCGTTCGCGCCGGTCGATATACCCGTCATAGGCCCCCGATCGTGTCAGGACGTTGCCGTCGGCCGCGCCCGGTCGGGCCCACGTTCCACAGTTCCCTCCCACCAGCAAGGCCGACTCCGACGATCGGAACAGCGAGCATCGTGAACTCGAACCTACTCGCGCCAGACCTCATCGGGCACTGCCTGCTTAGGGCTGACCTTCTCCAACAGGGTCCGCTGGGCGAGAGCCATGAATTGGCGCGTCGCAGGTGACACCTGTACCGACTCCCGCTGGACGAGGTCGATCGCTCTTAAGAGTGGTCGGCTCTGCCGGACAGGGGAATGGTGCCATAGGCGGACCCACCTGCGGACATGGCGACGCAGGCGGGTGAACCGCGATTGGCCGTCGCCGAGGCCGCCAGAGCACCATCGCAGATCGAACAACGCTGGGCGCTCATGACTGTGACACATGCCGCCGCATTAGTCGTCCGGCAGCAATGTCCGGATGAGGGTGTCGGATAGCCAGCGTGCGTGTTGCGACTCGGTCCAGCCCAGTTCGTCGCAGAGCAGCACTGTGCGTCGCGACCGCCGACTCACTGGCGGTCAAGTGGTTGAGCCGATGACGTTCTGGGCGACGTGGGTGGCGATGCCGGAGATGTCGTCGGCGGCGGTGTGCCGGCGGGCATAGACGCGGTCGCGGAACAGCGAGTGTAGCCGTGCGGTGTGTCGCTCGACCAGCACCAGCACGTCTGTTGGTCGAGCACCTCGGCATAACGGCGCACGATCTTGATCAAGGTGAAGACGAGGGCCGGCTGACGGCTCCTCGAGCAACAGCTTGATCTCAACTTCCACCTGCCAAGTGTGCTGCACTGGCGCGGATGGCTTGCCACAAGCCGACCGCCATACAGACTTCGGCGGCCCAAAGCTCGGGTTGTGATGTGTACCGCTCCGGGAACGCTCAGCGTCAAGAACCCCCGAGCCGAAGACGCACACGCTCGTCACGCTCGCGGCGACGTAGCAGACATATCATCAGCTACCCCTCATCGACGGACACGATCTTGTCGGCATTTGTGGCTAGGCCGACGTGGTGCGGTTTCGCTGCTCGAGCTGTCGCATGCCGTCGTCTGGGGTTAACTTGCTCGCGATGACCCGAGTCCTGATCACCGGATGTCGCGCATTGGCAAGTCGACTGCGCTCGCCGAACTGGCCCGGCGCGGCCACTGTGGGTCGACGCTTACTCGTCGGACTGGAGTATCGAAGTCGCGTCGCCAGATGGTTCCGGTATGGAGCAACTTTGGCGCGAATGTTGTTGGGCGTGATCTCAGCCACGCAACTCGGCTCGGGCCTCCTGGGGCTGCGCAAGGCGCTGCGCGATGGAACCGTATACGACCTTGGCTTCATGCGTTGATCGCCGGCAACCATCAAACGCGATCTCTGGTGCATGGGACAAACCTCTCGGCGCCTGCGTGGATGCTCCTCACCCAGGCGCTGGCAACGGTCCTACTGATGACCCGGCACCGATCTCGTGCGGCCAAGACGCTCGGGATCCTCGGTGCGATGATGAGCCTCGGGTATCCGGGCGAGGAGTCGGTTCGGCACGCCTGGCGGCACCCGAATCTGTCGATAATTGCGCTGACAGTGGTTGCGGAGCTACTGGCAGTGTCGATGGCCTGGCTCGGTCTGCGGCGACAGCTGCAATAACTAGGAGATCAGTCGGGCCAAGGCAGGGCGATAACCGCCGATCTTACGAAACTGTCAAGATGATCTTTCCGAGGTCGTCGCCCGACTCCAAGTGTGCATGGGTGGCGGCGCGTCACCACGGAGGAACCGCAGCCTAGTCCCTTCTGGGGCGAACAGGTGCACGAGCCGATCATCTGGCCTGAGGGTCGTCTTCGCTGAGGTAGTCGTGTACGAGCTGGATGGCGGTGGCTCCCTCACCGACGGCGGCTGCTACCCGCTTGGTGGAGCGGTGTCGTACGTCGCCGGCGGCGAACACGCCGGGGACACTAGTTTCTAGGAGCATGGGTTCTCGCCGCAGCGGCCAGCCTGCGTCGATATCCCCGCCACTGAGCAGGTCGCGGCCGGTGAGAAGGTAGCCGCGGTCGTCCCTGGCGATGCTGCCGGGCAGCCACCCAGTTCGGGGTTCGGCCCCGATCAGCAGGAAGAGCGCGAAGGCCGGTGCTACCTCGGTCCGCTGGCTGCCCCGCTGCCGCAAGGTGAGGGTCTCCAGGCGACCGCGGCCACCGCCGCCAATCACCTCGATGTCCAGTCGGACCGCGATGTTCGGTGTCTGTTCGATCTCGGAGATGAGATATTCGGACATCGTCGTCCGCAGCGACTGCCCGCGGGCCAGGATCGTTACCTTCGCGGCGTACCTCGACAGGTGCATCGCCGCTTGGCCGGCCGAGTTGCCGGCACCGACCACGAACACGTCGCGGCCCTGTACGGCCCTTGCCTCACCCCCAGCCGCCCCATAGAAGACCCCGGCTCCGATCAGGGCTTCGAGTGTGGGGACACCGAGGCGACGCCACGACACTCCGCTGGCGATGATCACCGCGCGGGCTGCAACCTCGTGGCCGTCGCTGGTCGTTACTATCCGCAGGGGCCCTCGGGTGCCCAGCCGCGTCGCGGCTTGGGACAGCACGAAGTTCGTCCCGAACAACCACGCCTGCTCGACCGCGCGATTGGCGAGTTCGTCCCCGCTGACCCCGCGGTGGAAGCCCAGGTAGTTCCGGATCAGCGAACTGGTGCCGGCCTGCCCGCCGGGCACCGCGGGCTCCAATATGAGCGTCTCCAACCCTTCGGAGGCGGCGTACACGGCGGCAGCTAGCCCTGCTGGCCCCGCCCCAACTACCACAACATCACAGGACTCGACGTCGAGGTGCGTCTTCACACCCAGCATCCGCCAAACCTCGGCGGGATCCGGATCAACGAGGACGGCCCCGTCATAGAAGGCGACAACCGGCAGACGCGAGGAATCCACACCCACCTCAGCCAACAACTGCCTGCCCGCGGTCGAATCCAGCTGGTAGTACCAGTAGGGCACACTGACGCGTGTCAGGGTGTCCCGCAGCTGGTGAGAGCGCGGCGAGGATTGGTCGCCGACGATGCGGACGGGCACGACCGGTGCGTCCTGAGACTTGTCCCACGCAGACAGGAAGTCGCTGATCGCCGGATACAGGATCCGTTCCAGAGGATGCCACGGGTTGTACAGGTGATAGTCGACCTGTCCCAAGGCCATCGCCGACACCACAGGATGCGCCGAGGACCAATCTCCGCGGTCGATGAGCAGTATCCGCTTCGCCGTAGGAGTGAGCTCGCGGACCCGAACGAGAGTCTCGATCGCCGGCATTCCGGTCATCGTTTGGTCCGCGATCACCAACGCCACCTCCTCGGACCGGCCTGAGGCATCGGCCACCGCAGCCAGCGCTGCCTCGCCAGAGCCGACTTCAATGACGCGGTAGTCGGCCCCGAAGCGCCGTTGTAGGTCTCCGACCAGAGCAGCACCGACAGAATCCCTGTCAGTGACCACCAGCACGATCGGCTCGGCCATGACCGACTCCCTCCACGGGCCTCATCGAGGCCGCACCACCGCCACCTCCGCAGCATCATGCCAACGGCAGCGCCGCCGCTACCCGCTGGACAAGTCCACGAAGGGCGCCGAGTCATGGCTGCCGGACAGCTGCGGGGGAATTTTCGGCCCGCAAAGCAGCCCGAACATGCATCTTTGATCGGTTGCTGGACGCAGCTCGTAGGTATCCAACCACTTGTAATGAGCGCGCGACACACGCCAAGATCCCCGACAAGCTTTAAACAGCGTCTCAATTGGCGGGGCAAGCGAGATATGACCGTGCTACAAGCCGACCGGCTTGCGGGTGCGTCGACCTTCGGAGGGGGTGATCGGACTAGTCTGCCGAGCATGCGCATGCTGCACCTCGGGCTCCGGGTCTCCGATCTGGATCAGTCGCTCGCCTTCTACACCGCGCTCGGTTACGCCGAGCTCGGCTGTGTTCCCGAGACAGAGTTCGGCAGCCTGACCATGCTCCAGCTGCCGGACGATCCCTTCGTCAGCCTCGAGCTCGTCCACGACCCCGAGCGACCGGTCGACGACGTCGGTGCAGTCAACCACCTGGTCGTCCAGGTGGACGATCTGGATGCCACGATCGCAGACCTCGCAGCCAGGGGCGTTGCGGCTGAGCCGCCGGCTGAGCCGGGTCCGAGAATCCGGACCTCATGGCTAACCGACCCCGACGGCTACAGGATCGAACTCGTGCAGTGGCCTCCCGGCCATCCGGCCGGCATGACGGCGGCCGACTTTGCCCCCTGACCGGGCGAGTAAGCCAGCGCTCCCTGTGCTCGAATCTCGGGAGATCCTCTAGCGGGTGTTTGCTTGGTGGTGCTCGTAGGGCGAGGACCGACCGGCTACGGCCGCGCCGCGCGGCGTGGATGGGCTGTATCTATGACGGTCCCACCGGCATCTTCTGCTCAATCCGAGGGAGAACGCGGTACCACGGTGTGACCACCCCACCGCTCGGGAGCGACGTCGGTCAGGGTCTGGTTGAGCACCCACTGGTGACCGAATGGGTCATTCATCGTGGCCTGCCGCTCGCCGTATTCCCAGTCGTGCAGCGGATCGACCAGGGTGGCGCCGCGAGCCTCGGCCGCCTCGACAACGGCCCTCGCGTCGGCGACCTTGAGCATCACCTGATGCGAACGGCCCTCGCCGGGGACGCGCCGCCCCGGCCGCACCTCGGCGACGACGAGCTCGGCAGCCGGTTCGCCCGGAAGTCCAAGCTGCGATCGATGCCCCTCCCCGATGCGCACGTGCTCCACGAAACTGAAGACCTCGCTGTACCATGCGACCGCCGCGCGGACGTCGGAGACGGTCAGCACCGGAGTGACACGGGCGTGCGGTGCAGAACGGTTCGTCAGCACCCGACAAAGCTAGATCGCTGAGTCACCCTTGGCAACCGAGGCAGGAATCCCATTCCGGGCAACTATGTTTGGCAAAAGCCGTTTCGTGAGGGATCCACTTATGGGAAGGACTCCCCGGCCGCCTGATCAACGCCGGCCCATACACATGCTCCGCAGGACGACCGGCGGATTCTGGCGGTTAGCGCAACAGTAGGGGTCCGATCTGTTCGATCGGTTTCTTGAAGCCTAGGCGTTTGCGTGGTCGGTCGTTGAGTTCGGCAGCGACCCAGTCGAGG
>Ga0307307_10000103_pt1 | contig 16619 bp, 15 predicted proteins | sample ER_DNA_194_FD_194505 | JGI IMG/M metagenome (GOLD analysis project Ga0307307, IMG submission 194505) | Bulk soil microbial communities from the East River watershed near Crested Butte, Colorado, United States - ER_DNA_194 | ecosystem: Environmental > Terrestrial > Soil > Floodplain | place...
AATCCAGTTTCCGGGCCTGGTCGGACTCGCTGCCGGGATGGACAAAGACGGGATCGGCATCAAGACCTGGGGCTCGCTCGGCTTTGGCTTCGTCGAACTCGGAACGGTGACAGCTCAGTCCCAGCCTGGCAATGACCGACCAAGACTGTTCCGACTGCCCAGCAGTGCAGCGATCATCAACCGGATGGGCTTCAACAACCGCGGCGCTCAGGCCCTGGCCGATCGGCTGGCGACTGCCGGGGTAGCTCGCGGCAACATGGCGGTCGGCATCCCGATCGGTATCTCGATCGGCAAGACCAAGAACGTGCCACTGGCCGACGCGATCGAGGACTACCTCACCTCGCTGCGCATCCTTGTGCCGTACGCGGATTATGTCGCCGTAAACATCTCCAGCCCGAATACACCTGGACTGCGCTCGCTGCACGATGCCCAGGCGCTAGCCGACCTCATCCAGGCGCTGGTGACCGAGGCATGGCGGCTTGCGGCCGGCGATCCACCGGTGCCGATCTTCGTCAAGGTTGCGCCAGACCTGACCGAGGCAGCATTGGAGGACGTTGTGGACGTCTGCGAAGAAGCCGGGGCCGAGGGACTGATCGCAACCAATACCACCGTGTCGCGCGACGGCCTGGTGGCGGAACCGTCGGCCGCGGAGCTCGGGGGGCTTTCGGGAGCTCCGCTCACCAGACGAGCCCTCGAGGTCGTACGTTTCCTTGCTCGACGCACGTCGCTCCCGATCGTCGGGGTGGGCGGCATTATGACTCGCGACGACGGCCAGGCGATGCTGGACGCCGGCGCCAGCTTGCTGCAGACCTACACCGGATTTGTCTACGCGGGCCCGACTCTGGTTCGAGAGCTGAACCGGCTCGTGCCGGCGCGTGCCTGGGAAGGGAGCTTTTGATCAGGTCCTACGGTGAACGGCTCGCGACAGTGCTCGCCGAACGCGGGCCACTCTGTGTCGGTGTCGATCCGCACCCCAGCATGCTGACCTCCTGGGGATTAGCGTGCGACGCTACAGGCCTGGAACGCTGCGCTCGCGGCATGGTCGAAGCGCTGGCCAGCGTCGTGCCGGTATTCAAACCTCAGTCGGCATTCTTCGAGGCCTACGGGGCGGCCGGCATCGCGGTCTTGGAGCGCACCTTGGCCGACATCAAGGCGGCCGGTGCGATAGCGCTGCTCGATGTGAAACGCGGCGACATCGGCTCCACCATGGACGCGTACGCGGCCGCCTATCTCAGCGACGGTTCGCCGCTTGCCGCCGATGCGATCACTCTCAGCCCCTATCTCGGTTTCGGGACTCTGGACGGGGCGATTGAGCTGGCCGACCGAGGTGGTCGCGGGGTCTACGTGCTGGCCTTGACCAGCAATCCCGAGGGCCGCCAGGTCCAGCATGCTGGCACAGCGGATGGGCGCACCATCGGCCAGCTGATCGTCGATGAGGCTGCCGGCCGTAACGCCGTTCGTCGCAAACCCGGAGCCAGCCTCGGTCCGGTCGGAGTAGTGGTCGGCGCCACCATCGGCCAGACCGGAACCGACTTCACCAAGCTCAACGGATCCATCCTCTGCCCAGGCATCGGAGCCCAGGGGGGTACGGCTGCTGATCTGGCGGCGGTCTTCGGCGAAGCGACCCGTTTTGTGCTTCCGTCCAGTAGCCGCGAGGTGATGTCGGCCGGACCGCAGCCAGCAGCGCTCCAGGCTGCCGCGACACGGACGCTGGGTGAGATGAAAGCTGCCCTCAGGTTGAGGTAAGTTCTCAAGCCTCCACTTCCAGGCCCGTCAGACGAGGACGCGAGCTGTGACGATACCCCCGCTGAGCGACGAGCAGCGTCAACAGGCACGCCATGCCGCAACCGAGGCTCGACGCCGTCGCGCCGAGATCAAGCAGACTCTGCGCTCCGGCGAGCGCAGCCTGGCTGAGGTGCTTGACCTTGCCGAGGCGGATGACGTCGTTGCCCACGCCAAGGTCATCGACGTGTTGAAGGCGCTCCCGCGAGTGGGTTCGGTGCGGGCGACCAAGGTCATGCAAAGGCTCGACATCGCCGCAAACCGGCGGCTGCGTGGGCTTGGCAAGCACCAGACGGCAGCGCTGATCGCTGAGTTCTCCGATCGGTCGACGCCCCCGCCAGCTCAACAGTCGTGAACCAGGCCCGTCTCACCGTTCTCTCCGGACCGACAGCGGTGGGCAAGGGAACCGTAGTGACGCGGCTGATCCAACTCCATCCAGAGATCTTCGTCTCGATCTCCGTGACCACGCGTCCACCGCGTCCCGGCGAGATCGACGGGGTGCACTACCACTTTGTCTCTGATGATCAGTTCGACGCACTGATCGCAGACGGCGCGCTGCTGGAATGGGCCGTCGTGCACGGTGTGCAGCGCTACGGCACGCCGCTCGCACCGGTCATGCAGGCCCTTGCCGCGGGTCGGCCGGCGTTGTTGGAGATCGACCTTCAAGGAGCGCGGCAGGTCAAGGCCAGCTTGCCTGAGGCCCGGTTCGTTTTCCTGGCGCCACCGTCGTGGCAGGAGTTGGTACGCCGGCTGGTGGGCCGCGGCACCGAATCGGTCGCACAACGCGAACGTCGGCTGGAGACTGCCCGGGCCGAGATGGCGGCTCAAGGCGAGTTCGACGAGGTGGTGGTGAACCACGAAATCGACCAGGCGGTTGCAGACTTGGTAGCCTTGGTCTGTCTATAGCCGGACAGGCGTTTTGGCGTGTGCAGATCCATCTCCAGGGCGAGCGCGGCCTGTGCCTCTGCCGGCTGGTCTGTTCACCCAACCAAAGGTTCATACGTGTCTGGAAACCATCCCATTGCGGAGGGCATCACCAATCCACCGATCGACGAGCTGCTGAAGCAGTCAGATTCCAAGTACAAGCTGGTTTTGTTCGCAGCCAAGCGCGCTCGCCAAATCAACGCCTACTACTCCCAGCTGGGCGAAGGTCTGCTTGATCACGTTGGCCCACTGGTCGAAACCACAGTTCAGGAGAAGCCCCTGTCGATCGCCCTGCGTGAGGTGAACGAAGGCAAGCTGCGCGTCTTCGATGTCGACCCTGATGCACCGGTGGACGAGGACACCGACACGCGCTTCGAGCCTGCCTGAGCATCCGCTCCTGGTGATCACCTCGGAAAGCGCGCCGCGCCGCATTGTCCTCGGGGTGTCTGGCGGCATTGCCGCGTACAAGGCCTGCGAACTCTTGCGACGGCTGCAAGGTGCCGGTCACGAGGTCACGGTGGTGCCGACTGCGGCCGCTTTGGAGTTCGTCGGCGTCAGCACCTGGGCTGCGTTGTCCGGCCGCCCCGTACATACGTCGGTGTTCGACGACGTCCACCTGGTGCCGCACGTCAAGATCGGCCAAGAGGTCGACCTCGTCTTCGTGGCGCCGGCGACCGCCGACTTGCTCGCCCGCGCCGCCAGCGGACGTGCCGACGACCTGCTCACGAACGTGTTATTGACCGCGCACTGCCCGATTGTCTTCGCGCCGGCCATGCACACCGAGATGTGGCTGCACGCGGCCACGCAAGCCAATGTGACCACGCTGCGCAGTCGCGGAGCCGTCGTCGTACGGCCCGATGTGGGACGGTTGGCTGGACCTGATGCCGGCGTTGGACGGCTACCTGATCCTGCCGAGCTGTTTGCCGTTGCCGTCTCCGTGCTCGAGGACCCCGGCACCGCGGTCCGCGCGGCGAGCCAGGACATGGCAGATCTCAAGGTCGTGGTCAGCGCTGGCGGCACCCGCGAGCGACTGGACCCGGTCCGCTTTCTCGGTAACTCCTCGTCGGGCCTGATGGGATGGGCACTTGCCCGAGCCGCTGTGCTACGCGGTGCTGAGGTGCGGCTGGTCGCGGCCAATGTAGGGCTGCCCGCTCCGCCCGGCGCGGAGGTCGAAGCGGTGGGCTCCACAGCAGACCTGGCCCAGGCCATGGCCGTGGCCGCCAAGGATGCCGATATTGCCGTAATGGCGGCAGCGCCAGCCGACTTCACGCCCGCTACGCCCAGTCAGACCAAGATCAAGAAAATGGCGGATGGCGGTCTGGAGCTGACGCTGGTCCAGACCATCGACGTACTCGCCAGCCTTGTTCAGGCCAGAACAGACTCACGCCAGGTCCTGGTCGGCTTCGCCGCGGAAACCCCAAGCGAGGGACAGACGTTGCTGGATCTGGGCCGAGCCAAGCTTGCGCGCAAGGGCTGCGACCTGCTGGTTCTCAACGAGGTCGGCCCGAATCTTGTCTTCGGTCAGCCGGACAGTCAGATAACAATTCTGAGTGCTGACGGTGCGATCGGACCGACCAGCGGAAGCAAAGACACACTTGCGCATCAAATTTGGGATGAAGCACTAGCGCTACGGTCGCGCCGGTAGGTTTCCGGGACATGGCTGGCAGACTTTTCACCTCTGAGTCGGTGACCGAGGGACACCCCGACAAGATCGCCGACCAGATCAGCGACTCGGTACTCGACGAACTGCTGCGGCAAGATCCGAACAGCCGGGTAGCTGTGGAATGTTTGGTGACTACGGGGCTGGTCGTCGTGGCCGGCGAGGTCACCACGGAGTCGTACGTGGAGATCCCCCGGGTAGTCCGGGAACGCATCATCGGCATCGGCTACGACTCCTCGACCAAAGGCTTCGACGGTGGCTCTTGCGGCGTGGAGATTGCCATTGGCCAGCAGTCGCCCGACATCGCTCAGGGCGTTGACGTGGCCTTTGAAAGCCGAACCGGCGAGTCAACGGATCTGCTTGATCTGCAAGGAGCTGGCGACCAAGGTCTGATGTTCGGTTACGCCTGCAGCGAAACGCCGTCGCTGATGCCGCTGCCGATCGATGTGGCCCACAGACTTGCCGAGCAGTTGGCCACGGTGCGCAAAGACGGCACCATGCCGTATCTGCGGCCGGACGGCAAAACCCAGGTGACTGTCGAATACGACGGTGATCGGCCAATTCGAATCGACACCGTCGTGCTGTCGAGCCAGCATGCTGCCGACATCGATCTGGACGCATTGCTCGCTCCCGATGTTCGTAAGCACGTCGTCGACCCGGTGCTGGAGCGCTACGACATCGACATCAGCGATTATCGGTTGCTGGTCAATCCGACCGGGCGATTCGAGATTGGCGGACCGATGGGGGACGCCGGTCTCACCGGCCGCAAGATCATCGTCGACAGCTACGGCGGCATGGCGCGTCACGGCGGCGGAGCGTTCTCCGGTAAGGACCCGTCGAAGGTCGACCGATCGGGCGCCTACGCGATGCGTTGGGTAGCCAAGAACGTGGTGGCGGCGGGGCTCGCCGGCCGCTGCGAGGTGCAGGTCGCGTACGCGATCGGCAAGGCTCACCCGGTGGGCTTCTACGTGGAGACCTTTGGCACCGAACTCGTACCGGTCGAGCAGATTCAGCAGGCCGTGCTGGACGTATTTGATCTACGCCCAGCGGCGATCATCCGCGACCTCGATCTGAAGCGGCCGGTGTATGCCCAGGTGGCGGCGTACGGACACTTTGGCCGTGAGTTGCCTGGGATGAGCTGGGAAAGCGTCGATCGGGCTGGAGCACTGGCCACGGCCGTCCGAGGCTGATCCGCGACCAATCAGTCGCTCGCGGCCGGCTGACCAAGGCGAGGCGACCGAACCAGCTTGGACCCAATAAGTGTCGGGGAGCTCTGCCTATCATCTGGTGTGCCCGAACCGAGCCAGCCTGAGCTTCCTGTTGCCAGGGTGGTTGTCGACATTCCCCTCAGTCACCTCGACCGGCCCTTTGATTATGCGGTGACGGCCGAACAGGATGCTGACGCGGTGCCGGGTTCCCGAGTGCGGGTACGGTTTGCTGGCCGGCTCCGGGATGGGTTCATCCTGGAACGAGTAGCCACCGCTGATCATGAAGGAGTCTTGACCCCGCTCCACAAGATCGTTTCCAGCGAGCCAGTGCTCACTAGCGAGATCGCCGGGTTGATCAGGAAGGTCGCTGATCATTACGCGGGAACGTTCGCCGATGTGATGCGCCTGGCGGTCCCGCCGCGACATGCCGCGACAGAGCGTGCCGAACGGGGAAGGACGGACCGCGCCTTGCCCCATGATCATCCAGCGGGCCCCTTGCTGGACTATCCCGCCGGCGCAGGGTTCCTGGCTGCGCTCCGTGACAAGCGCAATCCTCGCGCGCTGTGGCAAGTAACGCCTAGCACGAACCCTGGCGGGGACTGGGCACTCGGGCTGGCCACCGCTGCACGTGCGTGCGCGGACAGCGAACGGGGCGCGGTGATCATCGTGCCTGACCAGTCTGATCTTGATCGGCTCAGTGAAGCCTGTCGGGACATTCTTGGTGCGACTGGTTTCGCCGTGTTGATTGCTGAAGCTGGCCCAGCGGCTCGCTACCGAGCCTTCTTGTCAGCGTTGCGCGGCGAGGTGCAGGTGGTAATCGGAAATCGTGCGGCCGCGTACGCGCCGGTTCATGATCTTGGTCTTGTCGCGCTCTGGGACGATGGCGACGACCTGCTCGCCGAGCAGCGTGCTCCCTATCCCCATGCGCGGGAGGTGCTGGCGCTGCGCGCCGCCGACGCGCACGCTGGCGTGCTGTTCGCGGGCTACGCCCGAACCGCTGAGCTGCAGAGCTGGCTCGTTCGCGGTTGGCTCCGTGAGATCGCCGCGGATCGCGCGACCGTACGGCATGCGGCACCGCGAGTGAAGGTCGCCGCGGACAGCAACTATGCGCTGCTGCGGGATCCGGCAGCACGCGCAGCTCGTCTGCCGCACGAAGTGTTCGACATGATGCGAGCGACTTTGCCGCAGGGACCGGTGCTGGTTCAGGTTCCGCGAGCCGGCTACCTCGTGGCTCTGGTCTGCCAAGAGTGCCGCGAGCCGATGCGATGTGGCTTCTGTGGCGGCCCCACTAGAGTGCGGGCCGGAGAATCCGCCGAGATGGCTGCTGTCAGTGCTAGCTGCGCGTGGTGCGGCCGGCCGCAGGTCGACTGGGAATGCCCGATCTGCGGCTCACGGCGAGTGCGCGCGCCTGTCGTTGGCGCTGAGAGAACAGCAGAGGAACTGGGCAAGGCTTTTCCGCAGACACCAGTCCGGCAGTCGATCGGGGGGAGGCGGATTGCCACGGTGGCGGATACCTCGGCCATTGTGGTGGCTACGCCGGGCGCTGAGCCGTCGGCCCTGGCTGGTTACGCAGGCGCTGTTCTGATGGATACGCCGTTGCTGTTGCTGCGCCAGGATTTGCGCGCGGCTGAGGAGGCGTTACGCCGATGGCTCAATGTGATCGCGCTCGTCAGAAGCGGTGCAGACGGCGGTTCGGTCATCGCCGTCGGGGAGAGTGCCGGGCGCGCGCTGCAAGCGATGGTCCGGGTAGACCCAGGTGGGTTCGCCGCCCGGGAGCTCGAGGACAGAACCGCCGCTCATTTTCCACCTGCAGTCACGCTGATCACGATTGAGGGGCCTCCGGAGGCGCTGGCGGAGTTCGTCGCGCTGGTTCAGCCGCCGATACACACCGAGATACTCGGTCCGGTGGAGCATGACATACATCGAGGGCCGCCAGATGACACGCGAGGACCTGTTCAGCGCGTCACGATGCGCGCTCCGCTCAGTGACGGCGCAAAGTTGGCGCGTGCCACAAAAGAGGCTGTTGCGATTATGAGCGCGCGGAAGAGCAGCGGCTCCCTCCGCATTCGCGTCAATCCGGTCGACCTGAGCTGACTGATGGCCCGGCCAGTGGTCACCCCTTAGTCGTCCTCGAGGGCTGAGTCGGCCAACCGCACTTCCTCCCGGTCGAGCCGTCCCTGGATCCGGCGGAGCACGATGTCATCGATCCGGCGCTGATCCCGCAGCTTGATCACCGCATTGTCACAATCACGATGAGGCCGACGGCGATCCCACCGAGGTAGGACAGCAGCACGTCGCCGCTGATTCTCCACCAGCTGGGTTGCACGGTGCCGATTGCAACGCCGACGGCCGCGGCGTACAGCACCAGGGCGGTGCCGTCGTTGATCAAGCTCTCGGCGCGCATCGTGGTGAGGTTCCTCCGTGGCAGGCGCCGGGCCACGGCCGCAACGGCGGTCGCGTCGGTGGGCGCAACGACGGTGCCGAGCAGGGCAGCCATCGGCCACGACAGGCCCAGGGCATGGGCGACGACGGCCACCACGACAGCCGTCGCGATCACCAGAAATACGGCGAGCAGCGTGATCACCCGCAGGTTGGCGCGGATTTCCCGTAGCGAGATGGTCAGCGACTCCCAGTACAAGATCGCCGGAAGGAACACCAGCAGCACGGTCTCCGGCGGCAGCTCGACATGATCGACTCCGGGAATGAAACCGACGGCAACCCCGGCCAGCAGCCAGACCAACGGAGCCGGCAGATGAATGCGCGGGGCCAATGCGCCGCCGGCCACTTGCAGCACACCAACCAGGAGGATGACCTCGGGTCCGTTCATGGGCCAAGTCTTTCTCTCAGCGAAGTGGTCAGGAACAACAAGATTTCAGCAGAATCAGAGTTGTCTGCGACCGGTTTCAGCCAGCTCCATTGCTTGCCAAATGTCCGTCAATTAGCATGATCAACATTGAGGCGCTGCGTCGGGGCGTTGGTGGCGTTTTCCAGCTGCGACGACCCAGGAGTGCACTGTGCTCACCTCAGCGCCGGGACTACTCGATGTCAGTACTGAGCCTCACCTGCAAGGGGCCTTCGCGCCGGTCGTGGACGAGGTCGATGTCTCCGACCTCAGCGTTGAGGGAGAGCTGCCGGCTGAGATCGACGGGGACTACATCCGCAACGGTCCCAACCCACGGTTCACCCCGCTGGGCGCCTACATCTATCCCCTCGACGGCGACGGAATGCTGCACCGGGTGCGAATCCGCGACCGCCGGGCGAGCCGCAGCAACCGGTTCGTCCGGACGCCAGCCCTCGTCGCCGAGGAAGCCGCAGGGCGAGCGCTCTGGCCAGGCATTGCCGGTCTGAACTACAGCCCTGATGCCGATGAGGTCGGCGCCGATCTCGCCGGCACGATGAAGGACTTGCCCGGCATCAACGTGATCCGGCACGCGGGTCGGCTACTCGCGTTGGGAGAGAGCTGCAATCCGTTTCTCATGTCACCGCAGCTGGCGACCCTGGGACGCGAGACTTTCGGCGGCACGCTGCCGGCAGGCATCACCGCCCATCCCAAGGTCGATCCGGTCACCGGCGAAATGGTGGTGTTCTGCTACGGGCTCGAGCCACCCTTCTTGACGTGGGCGGTGCTCGGCCGTGACGGATCGACGGTACGCGGAGTCACACCGGTCGAAGGTGTCCGCCGGCCCAGCATGATCCACGACATGGCGCTGACGCCGAGCTACGTGGTGCTCGTTGTCGGCCCATTCTTTTTCGATATTGCCGCGGCTATGCGAGGTGGCTCACCGCTTGCTTGGGAACCCGACCAGGGCACCCGCATTGCGCTGATCCCGCGGGATGGTGGCCGGGTGAGCTGGCTGGAGACGGACGCCTTCTGGATGTGGCATACCGCGAACGCTCATGACGTCACCAGCGCTTCCGGCACGACAGGAGTGGTGTTGGATTACGTGCGCTGGTCGATGCCCGGGGGGTTAGTGCCTGGCGGAACGGCTAGCGGCTCGCTGGCACGCATTCATCTTCAGCCGGCAACCGGCGCCGTACGGCACGAGACCTTGGTCGACCGGAACATGGAATTTCCCCGCGTCGACGATCGAGCAATCACCCGCTCCCATCCGGTTATCGCAACCGCGCTCAAGACTGGTCCGCGTCAGCTCATCAGCGGTGATGCCGACACGCTTGGTTGGTACGACACAACGACCGGCTTCTTCAGCCTCTGGTATGCCGGCGATCTCTCGGTTGGCGAGCCGACCTACATTCCCGAGCCAGGAGTAGCCGACCAGCACCGTGGATGGTGGACCACCATCGCGACCGACCGCACCGACCTCACCAGTCGGTTGTTGATCATCCCAGCGGCCGACCCAGCTTCCGGACCACTCGCCACGGTTCGGCTGCTTCAGCGGGTTCCGGCCGGTTTGCACGGCGCCTGGCTGCCAACGAAGGAGTAGCCCATGAACCCGCTCAGTTTGATCCTCGGCTTTCTCCCGCTCATCGCCTTCAATGTCCTGGCTGGCCGAGTCGCCAATAACGGGATCGCGTGGGGAGCTCTTGTCGCCTTAGCCGTTGCCCTGATCAACATGGCCATCACGCGGCCGCGGTGGCCGCCCAAGATCATCAACTTGATCTCGGCAGGCCTGTTCCTCGTGCTGACCCTGATCGGGTTCTTCGGCAACCGCAGCATTGACGGTTGGCTCTTCGACTGGGCGAGCGGTCTAATCACCCTTACGCTCGGTCTGCTGCTCCTCGTGACCATGCCGATCATGCCGTTTACCGAGCAGTACGCCCGGGAGAGCGTGTCGCGCGAGTACTGGGGGACACCAACATTCAAAAAGGTCAACCGGGTGCTCAGCCTGGCGTGGGGGTTTGCAATCGTAGCCATCGGCTTGTCCAGCATCGCGGTCGCGGTACTCGACGAGCGTGCCAACTCGACGTCCGATACCAGCCTGCTGGATCTCATCCTCAATTGGGTCGTGCCCATCGGCATCCTGGTGTTCATGGTGCGGCTCACCGCGAAATACCCCGATCGGGTACGCAAGGCTGCCGCAGCATCGCATGAGGCCCTGGCTTAATCGGCGGGGCCGGCCGAATCGGCTGGACCGTCAAGCGCTTCTGCAAGCACCTAACGCGAAACAGGCCAGCGCTGCGTCGGTGGCATTTCACTATCGTGACGGCCGTCAGAAAAATGATACGGTCGAGCCAGCGACTGAAGGAGCCGAGATGAGCGTGCGCGAAGGTTTCCGTCCTATCGAGGAGGGAGTACATACCGATTTCCGGGAGTCGATGAGCTACTCCGACTACCTTGACCTCGATCAGCTGCTGGCCGCGCAACACCTGAGGAGCGATCCGCCGCATCACGACGAGCTGCTCTTCATCGTGCAGCACCAGACCACGGAGTTGTGGCTCAAACTCATCCTGCACGAGCTGCGCGGGGTACGTGCCTACCTCGATGCGGACCACGTGCACCATGCCCTGAAGTGCCTGGCGCGCGTCAAGCACATCCAGCGCACACTCACCGAGCAGTGGTCGGTACTGGCCACCCTCACACCAAGCGAGTACGCGGAGTTTCGCGGCACGCTCGGCAGCGCATCGGGCTTTCAGTCGGCGCAATACCGCGCCGTCGAGTTCATCCTGGGCAACAAGAACGAGCAGATGCTCGAGGTGTTCGTCTCCGATCAGGCCGCGTACGCCATGCTGGCGGAGCTGCTGGAGCAGCCATCGGTCTACGACGCCTTCTTGAGCTTTCTGGCCCGCCGGGGGCTGGAGGTTCCAGACGACGTGCTGCAGCGCGACGTACGGCGGCCCTGGGTGCTGCAGCCGGCGTTGATCCCGGTATTCCAGTCCATCTACGATGCCGTCGACCGGGCGTTCGACCTTTACGAAGCGTGCGAATCCCTAATCGATGTTGAGGACAACTTCCAGTTCTGGCGATTTCGTCACCTGCGGACTGTGCAGCGCACCATCGGCTTCAAGACTGGCACCGGCGGCTCATCTGGCGTGCGCTTCTTGCAGAAGGCATTGGACTTGACCTTCTTTCCCGAGCTCTATGCGGTGCGAACCGAGATCGGCAGATGAGCGCACGGTTTGCCGTTGACGATCTCTGGATCGGTCAACGCTTTGGACCAACGGTCCTCGAAGACGCAGCCGGTCGGCTGCGGCCGGTGGAATTCGGGCTTGCCGCTGTCCAACGGTCTCGGGTACCGAGACTTCCGGGGGCGGTCATGCCTGGCATCGCCGACCGGCATGTCCATCTTGGTCTGGTGGCTGCCGCCGCGCTCGCCGACACCGCAGTCGTTGAGGTTCACGACCTCGGGTGGATACCGCAGGTAGCCCGTAGCTGGAAGGTCAAGTCACCGACTGGCGGCGTCGTCAAGATCGCTGGGGCGTTCCTGACCGCCGTTGGGGGCTACCCGATCAACCGCGCGTGGGCGCCGCCAGGATCGGTGCGAGAACTGGCAGGACCTGAAGACGGCGTTCGCGCGGTCGAGGAAGCGGCTCAGCATGGGCACGATGTCATCAAACTGGTGTTGCACAGCGGTGGGCCGCTGCTCGATGACGCGACACTCATTGCCGTGGTACGCGCCGCACACCAACATCGGTTGCCTGTTGGCGTCCATGCCGAGGGTGAAGGTCAAGCTCGCCGCGCCTTCGAAGCCGGTGCCGACATCCTGGTTCACGTGCCGTGGACCGAGTCATTGCCTGATGATCTGATCGCTGCGATGGCGCGCTCCATGACGTGGACGTCGACGTTTGCGATTCACCCCGACGCGGGGCGGGAGAAGGCACTCGGCAATGCTCGTCGGTTCATCCGGGCTGGCGGGCGGCTGCATTACGGCACCGACATGGGGAACGGCGCAGCGCCGGTTGGGCCTCGAATGGAGGAGATCAGGGCTTTGGGTGAGGCTGGCCTCGCCGGTGACGCTGTTCGGGAAGCCATCACCACCAATCAAGGACGCGACGGCCTGCCGATCTCGTGCGCTGTGCATGCACTGCTTCCGCTGCCGAACGACGCGGCCGAGGTGGTGGTCTGGATGAATCAGGCCCGCCGGCTGGTGGGCATCATCGAGGAAGGAGCCATGGCATGACCGATGACCTCGCCGACCGGGCTGCGGCGCTCGACGCAGCGGACCAGCTCGCCGGCTTCCGCAGTGAGTTCATCGGCTCAGACGATCCGGCAATCTGCGCCTACCTCGACGGCAACTCTTTAGGTCGTCCACTTCGGGCCACTGGTGACCGGATCAGCAACTTTGTTGAACAGATCTGGGGAAAACGGCTCATCCGCGCCTGGGACGAGGGCTGGATGGATGATCCGATACGCATCGGTGATCAGATCGGTCGCATCGCATTGGGCGCGCTGCCCGGCCAGACAGTCGTCGGTGACTCGACGAGCGTGATGCTCTACAAGTGGATTCGGGCCGCACTGGCGAGCCAACCTGGGCGAGACGAGATCATCGCCGACATCGGCAACTTTCCCACAGATCGTTTTGTTGTGGAGGGGATTGCTACCGAGCTGGGGATGCAGGTCCGGTGGCTCAAGGCGGAGCGGAGCGGCGGCGTCACCGCCGATCAGGTGAGTGAGGTGGTGGGTTCACGCACCGCGCTGCTGCTGCTCAGCGACGTGGCCTATCGATCCGGATACCTGGCCGACGTACCCGCGATCACCGCGCTGGCTCATGATCATGGTGCGCTGGTGCTCTGGGATGTCTGTCACTCGGCGGGCGTGATCCCGCAGCAGCTCGATGACTGGCGGGTCGACCTGGCAGTCGGCTGCACGTACAAGTACCTCAATGGCGGGCCCGGCTCACCGGCCTTCGGGTATGTGCACGCCGATCTCCACGAGCGTCTCCGGCAGCCCATCCAAGGCTGGATGGGTTCGTCGAGCCCTTTTGAGATGGCGGAGCGCTACACGCCGTCCGATGGCATCCGTCGTTTTCTCAGTGGAACTCCGTCGATCATCGGGATGCTTGCCATCCAAGACATGCTGGCGCTCATTGAACGAGCCGGAATTGCGGCGATTCGAGCCAAGTCCGTTGCGCTGACCGAGTTCGCGATTCAGATCTCCGACCGGATACTCGACCCGCTCGGTGTCCATATCGGCTCGCCTCGGGACCCGGCGCGGCGGGGAAGTCACATCACGCTGGAGCATCCTGAGTTTCGCGTGGCGACAGCTCGGCTCTGGGAGCGGGGGGTGATTCCGGACTTCCGTCCACCCGACGGACTGCGGATCGGGCTCTCGCCGCTGAGCACCAGCTTCGCCGAGGTGTACCTGGGTCTGCTGGCCGTCCGGGAGGTGCTGTGGTGGCAACCGGCCAGTTAGTTGAGTCTTCCTCGGCGCAGATCGAGAGCTTCCCTGATGATGCGGACTCTCGCTCCGGGAGCGCCACCTCGCTGCTTCGGACGATCATCGGCTGCTATCTGCGTCGGTGCGGTGGCTGGATCTCCGTCGCGGCCTTGACCGAGCTGATGGCGACGGTGGGGGTCAGCCAGACGCGGACCCGGACAGCCGTACTTCGGGTGCGTAGCAAGGGCCTGCTCGATCCCGAGGTGCAGGATGGCAGTGCCGGTTACGCGCTGGGGCCAACCGCCATTGCGGCCCTGGAGCGGGGCGACCGACGCATCTACACAGCGCGCCAGATGAACCCCTCGGATCGCTGGTGCCTGATTTCCTATTCGATTCCGGAGAGCCAGCGCCAGCTGCGGCATCAGCTACGCCGTCGGCTGGCAGGAATCGGCTGCGGCACTGTCTCGGCCGCGCTCTGGATTTGTCCGGAATATCTCACAGCAGAGGTGGAGGAGATCCTTGCCGATCTCGGCGTACGCACCTCGGCCGCCATCTTCCTGGCCGATGAGACCCGGGTGCCCGGTGGCCTCGAGCGCGCCGTCCAGGAATGGTGGGACCTGCCCGCCATTGCTGCTCGGCATCAGAGTTTCCTGTCCGCGTACGGATCTCTGGCGGCTGCCGACCTCAGTCCCCGGGAAGCGTTTGCGACCTGGATCGGATGCGTAGACGCCTGGCGGGTCATCCCGTACGTCGACCCCGGCTTGCCTGCGGCGTGGCTTCCTGCCGACTGGCCGGGCAACCTGACCGTCCGTCTCTTCGCCGATCTTCGGGAGCAGCTCGAACAGCTCAGCGGCCGGTATGTACGCCAAATGACGCGACGATCTTGATGCGCCCTGAGCTCGTCGAAGGGCCCGCGTCGACGAGCCCAGCGCGCATATTCATGTGCGCCCTAGACTCCTCCGGTGCGAATTGTCTTCGGCGGCACTCCGGATGTCGCGATCCCATCCCTGGACGCGCTAGTCAAGTCCCGCCATGAGATCCTCGCCGTGGTCACCCGGCCGGACGCACCCAGTGGTCGGGGCAAGAAGCTCGCCGCGAGTCCTGTCGCGTTGCGGGCCAGCGAGCTGGGCATTGAGCTTTTGAAGCCGCAGCGGCCGCGCGACGAAGAGTTCGTCGAGCGACTGACGGAGCTAGCCCCAGATTGCTGTCCCGTCGTCGCGTACGGGGCGTTGCTTCCGCAGCGCGTACTGGACATTCCGCGTCATGGTTGGGTCAACCTGCACTTCTCGGTGCTGCCGGCCTGGCGAGGGGCAGCGCCTGTGCAGCGCGCCATCCTGGCGGGTGATCAGAGCACCGGCGCGACCACCTTCCAGATCGTGCTAGCGCTCGATGCCGGGCCGATCTTCGCTTCGGTGACCGAGCCGATCCGCCCGGAGGATACGGCTGGCGACCTGTTGCACCGCCTCTCACTCAGCGGTGCCCAACTGCTCGTCGAGACTGTCGATGGGATCGAGGACGGCACGCTTACGCCGTCCCCACAGCCGGAGGCTGATGCTCAGGTGAGCTACGCGTCCAAGATCACCGTGCAGGATGCCGAGATCGATTGGAGCCAACCGGCCGATGTCATCGATCGGCTGATTCGCGGCTGTTATCCGGCGCCGGGGGCCTGGACCACCTTCCATGGCGATCGGTTCAAGATCAACTCAGCGCGGCTGTCCGGCCTCGTTCTCTCGCCCGGCGCACTGGAGATCACGAAGCGGTCCGTGCACGTCGGCACCGGGACTCAAGCTCTGGAACTTGGTGAGGTGCAAGCCCAAGGCAAGAAGCCGATGGCTGCCGCCGACTGGGCGCGCGGCGTTGCCTTCGACGCCGAGCCGAAGCTCGGTGGCCTCCTGATTGAGCTCGAGTGAGCAGTCCCAACACTGCGCGCGGTCAGAGACGGCGTCGTCCGGATCGGGCCCGACGGGCTGCCTTTGACGCGCTACGGGCCGTGAACGGCGACGGGGCCTACGCCAACCTCGCGATGTCCGCGCTGCTTCGGGAGCGTCGTCTGACCGGTCGCGATGCAGCGTTCGCCACCGAGCTGCTCGCTGGGACCTGTCGCTGGCAGGGCAGCTACGACACGATCATCGTTGCAGCGGCCGGCCGGCCGCTCAAGGAGTTTCAACCCGCCGTCGTGGACCTGCTGCGACTCGGCGCGCATCAGATCCTCGCTATGCGGGTTCCCACGCCCGCCGCGGTCGCCGCAGGCGTTGATCTGGCCGCTGCCACGGTCGGAGAAAGGGTCACCAGGCTCGTCAACGCTGTGCTACGCCGCATCGCCGAACGGAGCCTGGACGAGTGGCTGGACCAGCTCTCGGAAGGGCTCGATGATCATGATCGGCTGGCGTTGCGGACCGCACATCCGAGGTGGATCGTTGACGCGTACGCCGAACTGCTGGATCCGTCGGAGCTCGAGCGGGCGCTGGCCGCCAACAATCACAGTCCAGCCATCAGCCTGGCTGTGCGTCCAGGTCTGGCCGAGGTGGACGACCTGGTACGCGCGGGGGCGGAGCCCAGCGGCTACTCCCCCTTTGCCGCGCGCTGGCGAGGCGATCCTGCCGAGCTTGCGCTTGTCCGGGACGGCCGAGTTGGGGTGCAGGACGAGGGCTCCCAGTTGGTGACCTGGGCGCTGACCAGGGTGGACGCTGCGCCGGGTTGGTGGCTGGACCTCTGCGCCGGTCCCGGCGGCAAGTCCGCGCTGCTGGCAGGTCTGACACGTCTGGATGGCAGC
>Ga0307307_10000104_pt1 | contig 16600 bp, 8 predicted proteins | sample ER_DNA_194_FD_194505 | JGI IMG/M metagenome (GOLD analysis project Ga0307307, IMG submission 194505) | Bulk soil microbial communities from the East River watershed near Crested Butte, Colorado, United States - ER_DNA_194 | ecosystem: Environmental > Terrestrial > Soil > Floodplain | place: USA...
CAGAGGGGCGACGAGAGGCACCAGCGGGTCGGTTGCCGCCGAGCCACCGGCGCTTCCGGGCGTCGCGGTGCCGGTGGTCGCCGCCGAGTCAACTCCCAACACGCCCGGGTCGACCGCCCAGGTGACGGGCACCGGACCGGCTGGTCCGTCGCCATCGGTGCCGTCGAGGATGCGGCCGATCCGGGCAGCGGGGTCGAGCTCCTGCTTCCACGCCTCCGTCCGCGTGGCCGTGTTGGTGTCGAACAGCGCCGCGGAGGGGGTGAGGGTCACCGGGGCAACCACGGCCAGCCGGATCGGCTCGTACTGCTTGGTCCGCTGCCAGCCCACGAAGGTCCGGGTGGTCTCGTTGGTCGACGAGGCGGAGTCGCGCACCTGGATGGCGATGGGGATGATCCCGAACGCCCGGTTCAGCAGGAACCGGCCGGGCGGGATGGTGATGGTGAACGGCGCCGAGCTGCCGACGTCGACCGCCTGGCCGATCCGCGCGTTGCCCACCTCGAGGCCTCCAGGTGCCGCGGTGCTCGTCGCCCACGCTTCAACCGAGGCTCGGGTCACGACGGTTGTGGAGCCCAGTACCACGCGCACGGTCGGGTCGGCCAGGCGCGCGGTCCGCGCGACGACCGACCCCGTGATGGTGACGGTCACGCCCGGTCCGGCGACCGGGGGCGTGACGGAACCCAGTGCCAGGACCGCGGAGTCCGTCGCAGCGGCTGGGACCACGACCGGGCCGCCGGTCTCCCGCACCGGCCCGCCGGTGGAGCCGGGGGCCGGCGCCGACGCATACGCCGCCGGAGCGGTGGGCCCGAACAGGGCGAGGAGGAGGAGCAGTGCCAGGACCCGGCCTCGCCGGAAGGTCACGCGGTGCCTGCCAGCCGTTCCCAGGCGACCTGTGCGATCCGCCGTTCGTTGGGGAAGGTGAGCTGGTGGTGTACCTCGCGCAGCGGGAACCACGCGACGTCGATCGCCTCGCGGTCGGGGTCGTTGTCGATGGTCAGCTCGCCGCCGAGCGCCTCGAGAAGGTAGTGGTGCACAAACTTGTGGACCCGGCGGTCGGCCGTGGCGAACCAGTAGTCGATCGTGCCCAGCTCGGCGAGCACCCGGCCGGTGATCCCGGTCTCCTCGGCGACCTCGCGTTCGGCGGTCTGGGTGAGCGTCTCGCCCGCTTCGATGTGGCCCTTGGGAAGGCACCACTCGACGCGGCCAGCACGGTTGCGGCGGGCGATGACCGCCGTACGGGCACACCCTTCGTGGACGTCGATGACCACCCCGCCGGCGGAGCGCTCCTCGACCGCGGGAAGCCGGCGGCCGCGCAGCGCACCGCTGTACCTCCTGGGGGTACTCGAGGTCGTCGCGCTCACCGGACCACTGTAACCAGCGCGAGGAGAAGCCCGGTCCCGCCGGCGTCTACGCTGGCCACCCGTGTCACCCAGGGAACCGGGCGAGCGGCCCAAGCTGCTGCGAGCCGCCGTCGCACGGCTGGCGCCGGTCATCCCGGTCGGGCAGGAGCTGGGCGCGCGGTTCGCGGCGGCCGGGCACGAGCTGGCCCTGGTCGGCGGCCCCGTCCGTGACGCGTTCCTGGGCCGGACCTCGCCGGACCTCGACTTCACGACCGACGCGACCCCAGACCAGACCCTCGAGGTGATCCGGGGCTGGTCCGACGCACACTGGGAGATCGGCCGGGCGTTCGGGACGATCGGGCTGCGCAAGGGGGGACACCTCATCGAGGTGACGACCTACCGCTCCGACATCTACGACCGGACCTCGCGCAAGCCGGAGGTGACGTTCGGGACGACGCTCTCCGAGGACCTCGTGCGACGCGACTTCACGGTCAACGCCATGGCGGTACGGTTCCCGTCGCTGGAGTTCGTCGACGAGCACCGCGGTCTCGCCGACCTGGCGGCCCGGCTGCTCCGCACCCCCTCGTCGCCGAAGGTGTCGTTCGCGGACGACCCGCTCCGTATGCTTCGCGCGGCCCGGTTCGCGTCGCAGCTCGGGTTCTCAGTCGCGCCGGACGTGTCCGCGGCGATGACCGAGGCGGCCGGCACCCTGTCGATCGTCTCGGCGGAGCGGATCCGGGAGGAGTTCACCCGGCTGGTGATGTCGGACTCCCCGCGCGAGGGGCTGACCCTGCTCGTCAATACCGGGTTGGCCGACGTCTTCCTGCCGGAGCTGCCCGCGCTGCAGCTGGAGGTGGACGAGCACCACCACCACAAGGACGTCTACCAGCACTCCCTGACGGTGCTCGAACAGGCGATCGCCCTGGAGGGACCGCGCTCGGTGCCGGGAGTCCAGGCGCCGGAGACGGTCGAGGGGCCGGATCTCGTCCTGCGGCTCGCCGCGCTCCTCCACGACGTGGGCAAGCCGGCGACGCGGCGGTTCGAGCCGGGCGGCGGCGTCTCGTTCCACCACCACGAAGTCGTCGGGGCGAAGCTGGTGACCAAACGGCTCCGAGCGATGCGGTATGACAAGGAGACGATCTCGGCGGTGTCCCGGCTGGTCGAGCTGCACCTGCGGTTCCACGGGTACGGCACGGGGGAGTGGACCGACTCGGCGGTGCGCCGATACGTCACCGACGCGGGGCCGTTGTTGCCGCGGCTCCACCTGCTCACGCGGTCGGACTCGACGACCCGGAACGCCCGCAAGGCGCAGCTGCTGGCCAGCACCTACGACCATCTCGAGGTGCGGATCGAGCAGCTCAAGGCGGCCGAGGAGCTCGCGGCGGTCCGGCCCGAGCTGAACGGCAACGAGATCGGCGAGATCCTCGACGTCCCGCCGGGCAAGGTGATCGGCGAGGCATACCGGTTCCTGCTAGGGGTCCGGCTCGACGAAGGGCCGATCGGCAAGGACGCGGCTCGCGAGCGCCTGCTGGCCTGGTGGGGAGACCGTCAGACCTGACCTGTCTGGGGCCGGTCGGCACGCGGCATACTGTCCGACGCCACGGCGACCGGGAGGAGGGGCACCGATGGGAACGACTGGCGCGATCCTCGCTGCCGTGGCCACAGACGTCGGGCGGGTCCGCGACCACAACGAGGACGCGGGCCTCGTGACGCCGCACCTGGTGGCGGTGGCCGACGGCATGGGCGGTCACGCCGCGGGCGAGGTCGCCGCCGAGCTGGCCGTCGAGACGCTGCGCGGGATCGGCGCGTCGGACGACCTCCGCCCGCGCGACGTCGTCGCCGGGGTGCTCGAGGCCAACCGGGCCATCCTCGAGTCCGCGGCCCGCAACCCCGCGCAGACCGGAATGGCCACGACCTTGGCGGCGCTGGCCCGGGTCACGGTCGGCGGGGCGCCGCACTGGGCGGTGGCCAACATCGGCGACTCGCGGGTCTACCGGGTCGTCGACGGGGGGCTGACGCAGGTCAGCCAGGACCACTCCGAGGTGGCCGAGCTGGTCTCGCTCGGGCTGCTCACGTCGGAAGAAGCGCTGATCCACCCGGCCCGCAACATCGTCACGCGGTGTCTCGGGCGCGACCCGTTGGAGCCGGTCGACTCGTGGGTGTTCCCGCCGCACGCCGGGGAGCGGTTCCTCCTGTGCACGGACGGGCTGACCAACGAGCTGCGCGACTCGACCATCGCACGTCTCCTGACCGACGGTGAGGACGCCCAGGCCATCGCGGAGCGGTTGGTGACCGCCGCGGTCGAGGCCGGGGGTCGGGACAACGTCACGGTGGTCGTCGTGCTCGGCTCCTCCTATGGTCCGGGGGGCGAGGTCGAGGACGAGGCGGACGAGGAGACCGCTCCGCGCAACGGGCACTCGGAGGTCACCTCGTGACCGGCGCGACCATCGACGTCCAGCGCCCGCCGGCCGGGTGGTCGCACCTTCGCGGTCCGTTGCTCCACGTGCTGGTGGCGATCACCCCGGAGGACCCTCGGCATGCGCCGTCGTCGGAGGCGGCGTCGGGTGGAGATCTCGACGACGTGCTCGATGTGCTGGCGTCAGAGGGTATGCGTCGGACGCCGGCTTTCGTCGCGGTGGCTGGTGCCGCGCGGCCGCGCGTGGTGACTCATGCGGACGGATATGCCGTGTTGACATCGGCCCGGGGGACGCTCGAGGTTCGGGCTCACCACGCACGGGTGTGGTCCGACCTGGTCGCCGAGGAGGACGTGGACACCGTGGCGTTGCGGGTGTCGCCCACGTGGGCGGCTCCGAGGGTGACCGCCGCCGCGGAGCCCTCCCAAGCGGAGGATTCTCGACGTGATGACGTCGAAAACCCTCCGTTCGAAGCGTCGTCCGAGCCCGAGCCGGAGCCCGACCCGGAGTGTGAACCGGAGCCGGTGCCCGAGCCGGTGCCCGAGCTGCTCCGCCCCCCGAGTCGTGCGCCCCTGGTCGAACCGCCGCCCACCGCCGACTCCGACCTCATCGCCGCCGTCCCCTGGCGCCCGCCCCCCAACCCGCCGAGAGGCCAACTTTCGTCGGAATCCAGCGCTGAGAACGACCAAAGTTGGCCTCTCGGCGAGGGGAACCGGGACCAGGAAAGCCCGAACCCCAATCGGGACCCCGGCGACCCTGACCGGACCGTCGACCGCGCCGCCCTCCTCGCCGCCGCCAAACCCGACCGACCCGGCGCCCCCACCGGCCCGACCGTGCTCGCCGTCCTCTGCACCCGGGGGCACCTCAACCCTCCGACCAGCCCGACCTGCCGGGTCTGCGGCCGCGAGGTGCCGGCCCAGCAGGCGTACGAGACACCACGGCCGCCCCTCGGCGTCCTACGGCTCTCCACCGGCGACGTCGTCAGCCTCGACCGCGGCGTCATCATGGGCCGCGCGCCCCAGGCCCCGCCGGGCCTGCCGCCCGAGCTGCAACCGCACGTCGTCCGGATCGCCAGCCCGCAGCGCGATCTGTCGCGCAACCACGTCCAGGTGGTCGTCGAGGGGTGGCAAGTCATCCTCCGCGACCTCGACACCACCAACGGCACCACGGTGACCCCGCCCGAGGGGACACCGACGAGGCTCCGCGCCGGAGACCCGATGGTCCTCGAGCCGGGCAGCGTCGTGTCGATGGCCGACGAGGTCAGCTTCACGTACGAGGTGCCGAGTGAGGCGCAGCAGTGAGTCGGCTGCAGACCACCGGCGCGCCGCAGCTGCCGGGGCTGGTCTACGTCCAGCCACTCGGGTCCGGTGGGTACGCCGACGTCTACCTCTACGAGCAGCAGTCGCCCCGGATGCCGGTAGCCGTGAAGGTACTGCGCTCCGAGGGCCTCACCGACGTGCTGCGCCGCCAGTTCGCCGAGGAGGCCGACACCATGGCGGCCCTCGGCGACCACCCCTACATCGTCCAGATCTTCCGCGGCGGCACTTCGGCCGACGGCCGCCCGTACCTCGTCATGAAGTACTACCCGCCGCCGAACCTCGCCCGCCGCGCCCGGCTCAAGCCGCTCACCGTCGACGAGGTCCTCCGCACCGGGATCCAGCTGGCCAGCGCAGTCGAAACCGCCCACCAGGCCGGGATCGTCCATCGCGACATCAAGCCGGCCAACGTGCTCGTGAGCAGCTACGGAGCGCCCGGCCTCACCGACTTCGGCATCGCCGGCCGAGGCGGAGCCGAGGCTGCCGCCGCCCTCGATTGCGCGACGACGGACGGCGCCGACCCCGAAGACGTCGGCGTCTCGGTGCCATGGGCGCCGCCGGAGGTCCTCTACGTCCAGGGCGACGGCACCCAGTCGACGACACATCTGGCCGAGCGCGGCGACCTCTACTCTCTCGCCGCCACCCTCTGGCAGCTGCTCGTCGGGCGGTCGCCGTTCGAGATCCCCGGTGGCGACAACTCCGCATACGCGCTGATGCCCCGCATCCGCACCCAGCCGGTTCCCCCGACCGGCCGCCCCGACGTCCCACCGGCCCTCGAGCGGATCCTCGCCCAGGCGATGGCCAAGGACCCGGCGCTGCGCCCCGGCAGCGCGCTCGAGCTGGCCCGGCTGCTCCAGGGCGTCGAGCAGGAGCTGCACCTCGCGAGGACCCAGATCGTCGTCCTCGACGACCGCGGTGGACCCCTCACGACCGTGGCGGGCCCAGGCGACGACGCGACCCGGGTCAAGGCCGTCCAGCAGGTGCCGGCCCAACAACCACGGGGTATGCGTGCCGTCTCGTCCTCGGGCGCGTTCATCCCCGCGCGGGGCACCGAGCCCGACGACCACACCTCGGTCGCCCGTCCCGGCCAGCCCGCTCCCACCAGCCGCCGCCCCGTGGTCCTCACCCTGGTCGCTGTGACCGCGTGCCTGGCCGTCATCGTCGTCCTCCTGCTCCGACCCTCGGCCGAACCGGACCCGGGACCCACGCCCAGCCTGACCCGGACGGGAGTCGCCACCCAGAGCCAGACCACCGACTCCGCCATCGGCGACGGAGTGTTCGCCGCGCCCGTCGTCGTCGCGAACCCCAAGGTCGGCGCGGTGGAGTTCACCTGGAGCTACTCCGGCCCGAAGTCCACGGACACCTACCGCGTCCACATCGGCTCGACCCCCGAGGACGCCCAGATCGCCGACCCCGTGACCCTCCCGAAGGCCATCTACTCCGTGAAGACCGCCAGCGGCGCCTCCATGTGCCTCATCGCCACGGTGGTCCGGGCCGGTCAGATCTCCCCCGCCTCGCCCGCCGTGTGCGGCACGGCTCGCTGAGCAGCGCGCAAGGGCAACCCGGGGGATCGTTCTGGACACAAAGTTGCGTCGACGTGTCCGTCACGGTCACCCTTGTCCGGATTTAGCGGGCCTGGGGGCGGGCAGGACGAGCCGGTCGTCGACGCAAGGGGCAGTCGAAGCATGGTGAGCGGGATGTCGCGAGTGCGCCGCGTCGGCGCCGTGTCGACGGTCCTGGTCCTCCTCCTCGGGACTGCGCTGGTCTGGTTCGCCCTGCGCGCCGAGGGCGACGTCGTCCGCAAGACCGACCTCTTCGACGGCGGGGTATGGGTCACCAACGCCGAGCAGGCGCGGTTCGGCCGGCTGAACAAGCCCGCCGGCCAGCTCGACGCCGGGATCGCCTCGCCGGGCACCCAGAGCTCCGGTCTCGACGTCGTCCAGGACGGCGCCGCGGTCCTCGGGGTCAGCAAGGCCTCGAACCAGCTGCTCCCGATCAACCCAAAGACGGCCACCCTCACCGAGTCGAGCCAGATCACCCTTCCCACCCCGCCGCCCGCCGCCGCCAAAGGGACCTTCAAACCCACCGTCCTCGACCTGCGGGCCGGCTCGATCGCCATCGCGGACCCGGCGAAGGGCAGCGTCTGGGCGCAGCGGATCGACACGCGTACCGGCGTCTCCACCCTCGAGCAGCTGCAGCCCTCCCAGAAGCCGCGGGCCGTCCTGGGGGGCAGCACCGTCGTCGCGGTCGGCACCGACGGCACGGTGTATGCGGCGTCCGGCACCAAGGGCGACCTCGCCACCTTCCGGGTTGCCCCGGGCGGCGGTGACTTCGCCGACCCGGTGATCACCAAGCTCGGCTTCACGACCGCCTCCCTCCAGCTGACCGCCGTCGGCGGCCACTGGGTGGCCCTCGACGGCGCCACCGGCAAGGTCTGGTCGGACGCGGCACCGCACCCTGTCGATGTCGGGAGCGTGACCGGCGCTCCGGCGCTCCAGCAGGCCGGCCCCGACGCCCCGGGCGTCCTGGTCCAGACCGGCGACGCCCTTCTGTCCGTCCCGTTCGCCGGCGGCGCCCACACCCGTCCGGTCACGGTCCCGCCCGCCGGCGTCACCGGCCTCGTCGCCAGCCAGCCGGTCGCTCTCGGCGCGTGCTTCCACGCGGCGTGGGCCGGTCCCGACTCGGTCTGGTACGGGCGCTCGTGCACCACCGAGGGCGCCGACCCGAGCCAGCAGAGCCAGACGGCCGTCGAGCTCGGCAAGCTCACCAAGGGCGTCCGCGCCGACGGTGTCAAACTCCGCGTCAACCGCGGCCTGATCGTCCTCAACGACCTCGACTCCGGAAACGTCTGGGACGTCACGGACACCCCGGTCAAAGTCGACAACTGGGAATCGGTCATCCCGCCACCGCAGCAGGAGGACCAGAACCTGAAGAAGGACCCGAACCAGCAGGACGACCAGATCGTCACCACGCCCCCGCAGGCGCAGCCCGACGAGCTCAACGTCCGGCCCGGCCGTACGTCGAGCCTGCACGTCCTCGACAACGACTCCGACAGCCAGGGCTCGATCCTCGGCATCGCCCCTGGCGACGTCAGAAAGCCCGACGTCCCCGACGTCAGCGCCGCGGTCTCCGTCGACGGCCAGACCGTCGAGGTCACCGTCCCCGCGGACCCCTCCGCCCCGACGTTCCGGTTCAGCTACACCGTCAACAACGGCTCCAGTGGCCAGAATTCGCGTGCCACCGGCAGCGTCGTCGTCCACGTCGTCGACGACTCGGTCAACACCCCGCCGTTCGTCCGAGGCGGGCAGGCGAAGCTCGCCCAGGCCAAGTACCCCGTCGTCCGCAACGGGCACGTCACCGTCGGCGTCGTCGCCGACTGGCGCGACGGCGAGAACGACTCGCTCTCGGTCGACTCCGGCGACCCGGCAGTGAGCGTCGACCCGTCCGGGGCCCTGGGCGTGAACGCTCCCGACAACCCCGGGACGTTCCCCGTCAAGTACGCCATCGGCGACGGCCGCGGTGCCGCCTCCGAGGGCCAGGCCACCGTCACCGTCCTTCCCGACGAGGCCCGGGCCGAGCCACCCCAGACCCAGCCCGATGTCATCCGCGCCGTCGTCGGCAAGCCGGTCCAGCTCCAGCCGCTGGGCAACGACGTGCCCGGTGCCGACCCGACCGATCCCGGCGCCCGGATGCGCCTCGCCTCCGACGTCCGCGGCCCCGGCGCCCTCGTTATCGACACCAACCTCGACACGAACGTCCTCACCGTCACCGGCAGCGCCCAGGGCACCTTCCTCGTGACGTATGCGGCGCAGGTCGGCTCCGCGGTCGCGGCCGGCCGGATCCGGGTCGACATCCTGCCCAACCCCAGCGACGACCAGCCGCCGGTGGCGGCCCCCGACTCGGCGACGGTCCGCGACCAGGAACCGGTCATCGCCGACGTCCTCTCCAACGACTACAGCCCGCGCAGCGACGTGCTCGTCGTTCAAAGGGCCGTCGCAGACGTCGCTTGGCTGCAGCCGTCCGTCGTCCAGGGCCGCTGGGTCCGCGTCCAAGCGGGCAGCCCGCTGACCGGCACCCAGGAGCGGCGCGGCAGCATCGACTACGTCGTGAGCGACGGCACCAAGACCGCGGTCGGCCACGTCTCCGTCGTGCAGAAGCCCCGGCCCGAGCAGTCGCCGGTGCCGAGCGTGGAGGACGACGAGGCCCTCGTCCGGATCGGCGACGTCGTGACCATCCCGGTCCTCGACAACGACACGATGTCCGGCGGCGTGCCGCTCAAGCTCGACCCGCAGGCGGTCAAGGTCGTCGCCGGCAAGGGCCAGGCCTTCGCCTCGGGCAGCGTGATCCGCTACGTCCCCGACGCCACGCCGATCACCGCGGACGACGTCGTCACCCTCGAGTACGCGACCTACCCCGAGGGCAGCCCGGATCGCGCCGCGACCGGCCGCATCACCGTCACCGTCAAGCCGCTGCCCACGCCGACCACGCCGAACCAGCCACCCACCGCCCGCAGCTTCACGGCCAGCGTCACCGCTGGCGACACCGTCACCGTCACGGTGCCGACCAGCGGCATCGACCCGGACGGTGACCTCACCTACGTCGCGGGCATCGTCGGATCCGGAGATGCTGGCGGCGAGTCCATCGATTTCTCCCTCGGCCGGGTCACGTCGTTCGGCGCGACCACGGTGAAGTACGAGGCATACCCGCGCAGCGCCGGCACCGAGGTCATCCGCTACGTCGTGCGCGACCGGTTCGGCGCCACCAGCGAGGCGTTCATCCGGCTCGGCGTCGTCCAGCCCGGCGACCCGCAGCCGCCGATCGCCGTGCTCGACGACCTCGTCGCCGCCCCCGGCCGCACGGTGAACGCCGACGTCCTCGCGAACGACCTGATCTCGCCCGACGACGAGGTCGAGTACACCGACCTCAGCCGGATCAACGAGCCGGCGGCGCTCGAGCAGTTCGCCAAGCTCGAGGACAACAGCTTCCGGGTCGTCGCGCCGGAGGAGGGACCGGCCAAGGTCCTCGCGTATGCGATCACGGACGGCCTCTTCGACCCCTCCCGGGCGACGTTGACGGTCCGCGGCCAGAAGGGCTTCAACAACCCGCCGACCGCGCTCGACGACACGGCCACGCCGAAGCCCGGCGAGACGTTCACGACCGTCGACGTCCTCGCCAACGACCGCGACGTCGACGGGGACCCGTCGACCCTGCAGCTGGTCGAGGCGGTCGGCGAGGGCGTGTCGGTCGTGGGCCGGCAGGTCCGCATCCAGCTGCTCGATCACCCGCGCGTCGTGCCCTACGTCATCGCGGACGCCGACGGCGCCAAGGCGATGGCCCTGGTCTACGTCCCGACCGCCGACGACGGAGCGCCGTACGTCACCCCCGGCAAGGTCGTCCAGATGGACAGCAACGGGACGACCACCGTCGATCTCGGCGAGTACGTCACCGACCCCCGTGGACGGACCGTCAAGGTCACCTCACCCGACACCATCAGCACGTCGCCGCGCGACGTGCTCACCGCCGAGCCACAGAGCGACACGTCCATCAAGCTCGCCGCCGGCCGGGACTACAACGGCCCGGCCGCGCTGATGCTCCAGGTCACCGACGCGACCGGCTCAGGGGATCAGGACGTTGATCAGTCCGCATTAACGGCATACGTGTCGATCCTCGTCCAGGTCGGGCCGAAGCTGCCGATCCTGCGCTGCCCCGACTACCTCGTGAACCTTGTCGGCGGCGGGCAGCCGCGCACTGTCGACATCCCGCGGCTCTGCCACGCCTGGCTGCCGACCGGTCTCGACCCGGCGACGGTCGAGTACACGGCGTCGTGGGGCCAGGCGGTCCCCGGCGTCGACCTCAAGCGGGAGGGCGACGGCAACCGCGAGGTCACTCTCTCCGCCTCGCCGACGGCGAGCGGCGACGGGACGATGACGGTCGCCGCGAAGGGTTCGGCCGAGTCGTTCCCGATCCGGGTCCACGCGACCCCGACCGCCGGCGCCGAGGCCCAGCAGCTCGCCCAGCAGGTCCCGCCCTTGGTGATCCAGCCGATCACCATCGCCGCGCTCAACGCCGGAGCCAGCCAGACGGTCAACGTCGCGCCCTACCTGCAAAGCCCGCTCGGCTCACCGCAGTGCTCGGTCGCGTCCGTGGTCACCCTCCGCAGCGGTGCCGGTGTGACCGGCAGCGGGTCCGGCTGCTCGGTCACCGTCACCGCGGCCAGGGACGCGCGCGGCGCGGCCACCCTCGTCTACGAGGCCTCCGACGGCCCGGGGCGCCAGGCGAACGGCGAGATTCGCGTGACCCTGCGCGGGGCGCCGGACGCGCCGCAGCGGGTCAGCGCGACCCCGGACCGCGTCGCCGGCGGTCTGGCCCGGGTCAGCTGGTCGCCGCCGGCCAACGACGGCGGACTGCCGATCCTCCAGTACGAGGTCGCCGCCAGCTCCGGGCAGCGCCTCACCTGCACCGCCTCGCCGTGCACCGTGAGCGGGCTGAAGAACGGTGTCCCGGTCTCCTTTTCGGTCCGCGCCCGCAACGCGGTGGACTGGTCGCCGCCGAGCGCCGCGTCCCAAGAGGTCACCCCCGACACCGCGCCGCGGGCGGTCACCGTGGGCACGGTGACGTCGGGCGACCGCACGCTGGCCGTCACCTGGGCTGCTCCGGTGAACGAGGGCAGCGCCATCGACCAGTACCAGATCCAGTGGGTCAACACCTCGGGTGGCGCCGGCGGGGCTACGCGTGTGGTCTCGGGGTCGACGCTCTCCATCACGCTCAGTGGCCTGGTCAACAACGACCAGTACTCGATCCGGGTCCAGGCCCACAACGGCGCCGGCTGGGGCCCGTACGGTCCGGCCGTCGTCAAGCAGTCGGTCGGCACCCCGGCCGCCGTGGCGGCGCCACGGCTCGCCGCGCGAACGCCGAACGCGAACGACGCGCAGGGACAGGTCACCATCACGTGGAACGCCACGGACCCGAACGGCCCGCCGATCACGCAGTACACCGTCTACCGCCGCGTCGGCGGCAGCGCCTGGGCGTCGATCGGCTCGGTCAGCGGGACGGCCTCACGCACCCTGTCGAACTCGATGCCGTACGACGGCCGGACCTACGAGTACACCGTCACGGCGACCAACGGCGGCGGCAAGGAGTCGCCGAAGGCCAACGTCGCCTCCTACCGGGCGACCGGCATACCCGTCGTCCCGGCCGCGCCCAACGCGGTCGAGAACGGGTTCGACTACCTCGCCAAGGTCACCATGACCCTCGGTGACTCGCGCGCGTCGAGCTACACCTCGGTGAAGTGGCGCTCCAGCAGCGGCGCCAGCGGCTCCTGGTCGTGTGGTGCCTGCGCAGATGGCGCGACGCGCACCTTCACCACCGGCCAGCTGCCGACGACCGTCCAGAACATCTCGGTGTCGGCGTGCAACGACGCCAGCCCGGTGCAGTGCTCGGGATGGAGCGGCGGCGCGCAGGTCCACCCGTACGGACCGACCCAGGCCGTCTCCGGGCTGGCCTCGAGCATCAGCGGCAGCGGCGGCAACTACACGATCACCTGGACGTGGAACAACGTCTCGAACGGGCGAGCCTACGACTCCATCCGGGTCAGCGGCGCCGTCGACCGCACGCTCGGCGGGAGCGCGGAGAGCGTCTCGCTGAGCGGAGTGGACTACTCGCAGACCAAGTCGATCACCGTGGTTCCCGTAGTGACGACGCCGCAGGGCAGTGACGCCGGTCCGGCGAAGTCCGACTCGGCCACGACGGCCGACCGGCCGCCCATCCTCGTCACCGTCGAACCGGCGGCGGCGCGGTGCGGCCTCGCCATCGGCAACCCGTGCCCGACGCCCGGCGTCTGCAACACGACGTGCAACTTCATCAAGGTGCGCATCGAGAACTCGTCGGGTAGCTGGGACTGCAACTTCAGCGACAGCAGCGGCTACTTCGCGGACTACACGATCCGGGCGGACGGTGCGTTCCACCAGGCCACCTCGTACTACGGCGGCCACGGCCAGACGTTGACGGCGCGATGTACGCAGAACGGCGTGACCAAGACCGACACCTACTCGAACTGGCCATGATGCAGAAGGACCACCACTGATGAGCACACAGACCGTCCCGACCGCCGGTTCGACGGCCACCCAACCGGAGGTTGACTTTTTCCGACAGACCTTCGACCGGCTCGTCGAGAACATCGACCGAGCCATCCTCGGCAAGGACCACGTCACCCGACTGGCCCTCACCTGCCTGCTGAGCGAGGGACACCTCCTCCTCGAGGACTTCCCGGGCACCGGCAAGACCCAACTGGCCCGCGCGCTCGCCGCGTCGGTCCAGGGGTCGAACAGCCGGATCCAGTTCACCCCCGACCTGCTGCCCAGCGACGTCACCGGGGTGACGATCTACGACCCGAACGTCAAGCGGTTCGAGTTCCACCCAGGCCCGATCTTCGCGACCGTCGTCCTCGCCGACGAGATCAACCGGGCCTCCCCGAAGACCCAGTCCGCCCTCCTCGAGGTCATGGAGGAGGGCCGGGTCACCGTCGACGGCGTGGCCCACGACGTCGGCGACACCTTCATGGTGATCGCCACGCAGAACCCCATCGAGCAGGCCGGCACCTACCGGCTGCCCGAGGCCCAGCTGGACCGGTTCCTCATGAAGACGAGCGTGGGCTACCCCGACGCCGACGCCACTGTGCGGATCCTCGGCGACGCCAAGGTCCGTGACCGGGCCCGCCGACTGCAGCCGGTCGTCACCTCCGCCGTCGTCGGCGACATGGCCGCGCTGGCCGACGAGGTCTACGTCGACCCAGCCCTGCTCGGGTACGTCACCTCGATCGCCGAGGCTTCCCGTCGCCACCCGTCGCTCAAGCTCGGCCTCTCGGTCCGCGGCTGTCTTGCCTACGTGCGCTGCGCCAAGACCTGGGCCGCGTCCCAGGGACGGACCTACGTGATCCCCGACGACATCAAGCTGCTGGCGATGCCGGTCCTCTCGCACCGCCTGCTCCTCGACGCCGAGGCCCAGTTCTCGGGGATGACCGTCGAGCAGGTCGTCGAGCAGGTCCTCGGCGACGTCCCGCCGCCGGTCCACGGCAGCGGTCAAGCACGAGCCGGTATGCCCGTGGTCGCCGCCCGCTCGTCCCGAGCGGATCCGGACGAGCTGCTCTGGCCGGCCGAAGAGGAGGAGGCCGAGGCGCGGACCATGCACCGCACCCCGAACCCGCAGACCGACCCGCATACGCCGCACTCGCAAACGTCCAACCCGAGCTGACCGCGACTCGTGACCACCGCCCCCACCACCGCCGCCGCACCGGCGACCCGCCGTGCGCTGCGCGAGGCTGCCCGCCGGCAGTCGGGGTGGCGCGGGTGGGTCAACTCCCTGCGGTCGCCGAACCGGACGCCGTCGCAACGGATCCGGATCGCCGGGCGGGCTCTCGCCGAGCGAACGCGTCCCGTCTGGGGACCGGTCGCGACTGCCGTCCGATGGGTCTCCCCGCTGGGGTGGGCGATCCTCGCGCTGGGCCTCGGGTGCTGGTACGTCGGCGTGCGGCTCGGCTGGGTGGAGCTGCTCGTCGTGGCGGCGGCCTGCGGCATCCTCGTCCTCATCTGCGTGGCGCTCACTCTCGGCCGGGTGCACGTCGACATCCACAGCGAGGTCGATCCTCGCCGGGTCACCGTCGGCGACCCTGCGACCGGACGCGTCGCGGTCCGCAACCTGGCGCGAACCCCGTTGCTGCCGTTGCTCGTCGAGCTGCCGGTCGGGGTGACGGCCGCCCGGTTCGTGCTGCCGCCGCTACGGGCCGGTGTCGAGCACGAGGAGCTGTTCGTCGTCCCGACCCACCGGCGTGGCGTCATCGCGGTCGGACCGGCCCGCACCGTCCGCGGCGACCCGCTCGGCGTCCTGCGGCGCACTGTCGAGTTCAGCCAGGTCCAGGAGCTCTTCGTGCACCCGCGCACGGCACACCTGGAGTCCCTCGGCGCCGGTTTGCTCCGCGACCTCGAGGGCACGGTCACCGAGGACAACTCGATGAGCGACCTGGCGTTCCATGCGCTGCGCGAGTACCAGCCCGGCGACGACCGGCGCTACATCCACTGGCGCTCCTCGGCCAAGGCCGGGTGGCTGCTGGTCCGCCAGTTCCTGGACACGCGTCGCTCGCACGTGACAGTGCTGGTCGATACCGACCCGCGGTCGTACACCGGTGGTGAGGACATCCTCGACGAGTGGACCGGCGAGCATGACGAACCGCTCGTCGCCGCGCACAGCGCGCCGGAGATCCCCGACCTCGAGACAGCGATCAGCATCGGCGCCTCGATCGTGCTGCGCGCCATGCGTGACGAGCAGGACGCCACCATCGTCTGCGGGTCGCACGACATCAGCCGGAGCACTCCGCACCTGACCCTCGACACGCTGGCCCGGGTCGAGCCCGCGCCGGTCGACGTCACCGGCCTGGCTCTGCGCGCGGTCGACCTCGCCGGTGACACGAGCATCCTCTTCGTCGTCACCGGACCGAACCGGCCCTTCGTCGAACTTCAGCGCGCGGGAGCGCAGTTCGGCCCCGAGGTGCGCACCGTCGCGGTCGTGGTCGACCCGGACACTACTGCCGGTATCAAGCGCGGCGGCGGCCTCACCATCCTCACCGTGACCAGCCTGGCCGACCTGCGCCGCGTCGTGGCCGCGGGAGTAGCCGCGTGACCGCCACCCCGTCGGTCGGCAGCCGGTCCCGCGGCGCCCGCACGACTCAGCTCCTCGCCCGTTGGCGGCAGTGGCTTCCGGCGGTCGAGGTCCGCGTCGACCTGGTCTTCTCGGCGGCTCTGGTCCTGCTCTGCCTCGTCGGGTTCAGCACCACCTACTACGGGTATGCGTGGCTGCTCGTCGGCGCGGCGGGGGTCGTGCTCGGGCTGGTCGTCAGCCACCTCGTCGTGAGCCGCCGCTGGCCGGCGGTGGTCACCCTGGTCGGCTTGGCCGCGGTCTACCTCCTGCTCGGCGGTCCGATCGCGGTCCGGGAGGGCCTGGTCGGCGGGATCGCGCCGACGCCGGAGGTCCTCTTCGAGCTGGCTACGACCGCGATGCGCGGCTGGAAGACGCTCCTCACGTCGTTACCGCCGATCGACTCGCACGGGCCGCTGATGGCCCTGCCGTTCATGTTCGGGCTGGTCGGGGCCGCGGCGACCTACACCGTCGCCCGTCGGTGGCGCCGCTCGTACGCGGCGCTGCTGGTCCCGCTCGTGCTGCTCGGCCTGAGCATCGCCCTCGGCACGCTGACCCCGGCCTCGGTCGCCCTCCAGGGCGCGGTCTTCGCCCTGGTGGCCATCGGGTGGTCGTCCCTGCGGACCGGTCGCGGCCGGCCCACCCTCCAAGACGGCGGCGGCCGGCGCACCCGCGCCGCGACCGTCGCGGCGCTCCTCGCCGTCGCGGTCGCCGGTGGCCTCTTCGTCGGGCCGCACCTGCCCGGCTCGGCCGATGCCGACAGGACCGTCTGGCGGACGGCGCTCGAGCCGCCGTTCGACGTGAGCCAGTTCCCCAGTCCACTGGCCGGGTTCCGCAAGTACACCGA
>Ga0307307_10000105_pt1 | contig 16590 bp, 17 predicted proteins | sample ER_DNA_194_FD_194505 | JGI IMG/M metagenome (GOLD analysis project Ga0307307, IMG submission 194505) | Bulk soil microbial communities from the East River watershed near Crested Butte, Colorado, United States - ER_DNA_194 | ecosystem: Environmental > Terrestrial > Soil > Floodplain | place...
CGTGGGGCCTAGCAATACGTTCTTCAACGTCCAGTACACAGCTCGGCCAGCACCGGAGCCTGACTCGATCGCGACCCTTCCATCTCCATCGACGGAAACCAGGTCATCGCTTAGGGCTTGCCGCCGGGAAGGACGGTCCACGGCCGGACCCTTGCTCACGCGCTCACGTCTGAGACGGGCGGAACTTCGAGGCGCGGCACCGGAACAGGAACGGGCGGCACAGGCCGTCCCGCACCCGGACGGTGGTCGGCGCTCGCCGGGAGAGCCGTGCCAGCCTCAAGAGCAGCCTTGGCGACACTGCCATAGAGGTCCACGTATTCCTGGCCGGACAGCTCCATAACGGTGTTCATGATCTCGTCGGTGATCCAGCGCAGCACGTCGCGGTCATTGCCGGCCTGTGCATAGGCGCTAAAATCCATCGGCTTGCCGATCCTGATCTTGGGTCGCCGCATCGTGGGTATCTTGAAGAAGCGCGACGGGACGAGCTCGGTGTCGATCATGCCGACCGGAATGACCGGTACACCAGCCTGCAAGACGAGGCGTGCGACACCGGTCTTGCCCTTGTAAAGGCGGCCGTCCGGGGAGCGTGTGCCCTCGGGGTAGATGCCGAGCAGATGTCCTCTGCGCAAGATATCCAGCACGCTTTCCATGCTGCTGGCGCTGGCCCGCCCACCGGAGCGATCCATCGGGCGTTGACCGACCACCGTGAGGAACCAACTCAGCAGCCTGCCCTTGAGGCCTCGGCCGTGAAACAGTTCGATCTTGGCCGGAAAGGTGACGCGCCGCCTGATCATTGATGGCAGCAAGAAAGTGTCGCCAGCGGAGATGTGGTTGCTGACCAGGATTGCCGCACCTGACGCCGGAATGTTCTCAGCTCCGCTTACCGAGGGCCTGAAGAGCAACCTGCACAGTGGCGCGAACGCCACATACTTGAAGACCCAATAGAGCAAGACCGACCTCCGCTTCGACCCCATCGTAGGGCGAAACAACACTAGCGGCGGCTCAGAGGATCTAGCTTTCGCGGTGCTGGCACAACGTGCCACGATTCAGTCGTGGTCTTCCTCGCGGCCCCCCCGTCCAGCTCGGCCAGCGGGCGGCTGAAACGTGTCACACACTCACCGCCCGTTGCCGCGGTCGTGCAGCCAGACGCTCAACCGTACGCGGGCGGCGATGGTCCCACGGGCGTCTTGATTTGCCACGGCTTCACCGGCTCTCCAAAGTCGATGATCGGTTGGGCAAAGCATCTCGAGGCCGCCGGGCTCCGCGTACTGCTACCTCGGCTGCCCGGCCACGGCACCAGCTGGCAGGAGCTCAATGAGACGGCGTGGATGGATTGGTACGGCTGCGTCGACGACGCCTTCGCGGCTCTCAGCGCCAAGTGTGATCAGGTGTTTATCGCAGGCTTGTCGATGGGCGGAGGGCTGGCGCTCCGGCTGGCCGAACGGCACGGCCATCTGGTTTCCGGCCTGGTGCTGGTCAATCCAGTGATCAACATCAGCGATCCGCGGATGCGCGTGTTGCCGATCTTGAGGCTAGCCGTGCCGTCACTGGCAGGCATCGTCAATGACATTGCCAAGCCAGGTCAGGACGAGTGCGGCTACGACAGGCTGCCGCTGCCGGCGCTCTATTCTCAGACCTTCCTGTGGGCCGACATACGCCGCAACCTCGATCGCGTGGATCAGCCGCTCCTGATCTATCGGGCAATTCATGATCATGTAGTCGATGGCTCCTCGGTGAACTTGATCAAGGCCGGCGTGAGATCTGAGGATCAGACCTACGTCGAGTTGCGGCGTAGTTACCATGTAGCCACCCTCGACTACGACGCGGAGCAGATCTTCGAGGGAAGCCTCGGGTTCTTCCGCCGACTCACGAAGGAGGCCGATGGCACTGCCGAGTGAGGATGACCGGGACGCGATCGATGGCGCTTTTGCCGAGCTGGTCGCTGGCTACCACCTGACCGCGGATCAGCCCGATCCGCGTAGCACAGAGACCTCAGATGAGACCGCTGCACTCGCCGACGGCCTCACATCCTCCGCGCCGGATGCCGCCGACGGCGCAACAAGATGGGCGGCTGATCACCCCCTCTTCGGCTTCCTCGATAGGCCGGCCAACGCCGGGCCCTCCCGCAACCAAGAGCCAACCGAGGAACGCTTCGTGCCCGAGCCACTGCCGCCCATCCAGCGGCCTGGGGTACCGGCCCTTCTCGGCTGGTTGGGCATTGGCTACGCGATCATCATCGTCCTGGCAGCGACCTTCGGCTTGCGCTTTCCCGCCTGGGCCGGCTGGATCGCCGTCGGCAGCTTTGTCGGCGGATTCGGCATCTTGATGACCCGGCTTCCCCGTGAGCGACCGCCTGGCTCAGGTGATGGAGCGGTGCTATAGCTCCCCGTATGGGGAGCGTCAGGACTGGGTGCGAGCTCGTAACGACTCCCTGCGTTGCCGTGGTTTCCTCGTCCGCCGCTTGCGGCGCCGCGGCCAAAAGCCGAACTGCGCTGATTCGGGCGGCTCGATCATGGCGTGCCGTGCCAAATCGGCGGCACCAATCAATCCCGCGTCGTTGCGAAAGTGGGCGAGCACCAGCCTGGCCTCCTCGCGGAAGCCGCGCCCGGTCAACGTATGGCTGAAAGCCTGTTGCGCAGGCAGCAGCAAGAGATCGCCCGCAGCACTCACTCCCCCACCAATGACGACTACTTCTGGATCAAGTGCTGCTGCGATATCCGCGATCCCTTGACCAAGCCAGGTCCCGACATCGGCCAGCAGCTCCACAGAAGTGGGCTCGCCGTGAATCGCCGCCGCAGTCACATCCTCCCCGGTGATCTTGTCCGGATCGCCACCCACGATCTCCAAGAGCCGCTGAGCAGTTGGTGAATTCGTGCGCGCGAGAGCCCGGGCGTCGCGAGCCAAAGCATTCCCCGACGCGTATTGCTCCCAGCAGCCGCGGTTCCCGCACTCGCACCAGTGACCATGCGGCACCGAGATCATGTGGCCCCATTCCCCGGCCATGCCGTACGACCCGCGGAAAAGCCTGCCACCAATCACCAGACCGCCACCAATGCCGGTGCCCAACGTGATGCACACCATCACCGAAGAGCCGCGACCTGCCCCAAAGCGGTATTCGGCCCAGGCGGCGGCGTTCGCGTCATTGTCGACGATCAGTGGCAGCTCGATGCGCCCGCTGAGCCGTGCCTTGAGGGGTTCGGATCGCCAGGCAAGATGCGGGGAGAACCGAACCACCGCTTGGTCGTTGTCCACCCAACCCGCGGCGCCGATGCCTACGGCCTCGACCTGATGGCGCCGACGCAGTCGCTCGACGGCCCGCACGATCGCATCCTCGGCGGCTTGCGGGCTGCGTGATGGCGTCGGCTCCTGCCAGCGATCGAGGATGCGGCCGTCATCGTCGACTACGCCTGCCGCCACCTTGGTGCCACCGATGTCAACGCCAATGGCCAGGGGCGGCGGCGCCATCCGGGCCATGCTGCGACGGGTCGTCGTCCCTAGGGCGGTCAGCCTTCAACCCTATTCTTGAGGCCCTTCAGCGCACTGTCGATGATCGTCTTTTCCGCCCTGCGCTTGAACATCGAGATCATGGGCATATTGATGTCGACGGTCAACGTGTAGGTCACCGTGGTCCCGGCGCCGTTGGGCTTCAGCACGTACGAACCGTCCATGGCTTTCAGCAGGTTCCCCTCGATGAGTGTCCAGCTCACCGCGCGCGGCTTCCAGTCATAGGCCAAAACGTAGTCGTCTTTGACCAGGGTGTGATCAAGGATCATCCGGACCGTTTTGGGCTTTCCGGCTGCAGAGGTGAGCACCTCAGCGCTCTTCATCGAATCGACCCATTCAGGGTAATGATCGAAGTCGGCGATGACCGCCATCACCTCATCGGGCTTTGCCGCGATGTTGATGCTGGCGCTCGTCTGATCCGCCACAAGCCATAGCGTACGCGTGCGAGTGCAGGTCAGAGCTCAAGCGCGGAGCGCAGCGTCGCTCGAGCCACGTTGCTGCCGAAATGTTGCGTCACGTGGTCGCGGCCGCGCTGGCCCATCTCCCGCGCCAGGGCCGGATCGTCCAGAAGTTGATCGAGTCGCGCCGCCAACAGCTGATGATCATGTGAGTGGACCAGGAAACCTGTTTCGCCATCGCGGACCGTCTCGGGTGCACCGCCGGAGTCACCAATGATCACCGGCAATCCGCAAGCCGCTGCCTCGAGTGCGGCAAGGCATAGTCCCTCAGGATTGAGCCCAGCCAGGCGGGTACGCACCGGAAGGGCAAAGACGTCGGCCAGCTGCAAGTGGGTGATCACCTCAGCGCGTGGCGCTGCCCCAACGATCCGTACGGAGTCTGACAGCCGGAGCCCGTAGACGCTGCGCTCGAGCGCACTCCGCAGCGGACCATCACCAACGATGATCAGCTCGCGGGCAGCTCCGCTGCGCCTTGCGCGATCGATCACTGTTCGCCAGGCCCGCAAAAGTGTCGTGACTCCCTTCTGAGGAATCAGCCGAGCGACGCTGATGCAACGCGCGCCCACTCGACCATCGGCGCGCTGCGACGGTCTAAAACGCTCGATGTCAACGGGCGGTGCCAGCCGCAATAGCCGGCGGCGGGCGGCCGGGCTGAGAGCGCCGCTGATGCGACGTTCGGTATAGGCCGAGATGGCCGTGAGGTGATCACAGCTGTCGCCGATCCGACGCAGCAGCTGACGTGCCCCTGGCAGTGCCGCCCACCAGATCTCGTGTCCGTGCGTGAGACCCAGAATCTGGCGGGCACCAGCACGACGCAGTGCCGGGGCCAGTAGACCGAGGGGTGCCGCCGCACCGAAAATCACCCTCGTCGCACCGGAGGCTCGGAGCAAGGCAACAGCTCGAGTTGCGACACGCGGTGTCGGGAGCAGCAACGGCCCGTCGCGGATGACTCGAAAAGGGCGGTCAAGATCTGAGGCGGCCGCCCCGGCAGACCCTGACGCGTACACCACGACGTCATGATCAAGAAGGGCGCAAACCTCGCTGACGAATGACTCGATGCCACCGATTCGTGGTGGGAAGTCATTGGTAATGATCAAGGTCGAAGGCATAGGTCAATAGCGCGCGAGCTGATGGAGATACTCCCGCCATTGGGTGGTCAGCGCGCTACCACTGAGTCCGAGGGCCGTGCGGCTCGCGTCGTCCAGGGTCCGTCCGTCGTCGAGCTGGGCGTAGAAACGGGCTAGCTGAGCTTCGGAATACCGGTCAGCGATGAAGCGGCAGGCGAGCCAGGCTTCGGCGTAAGCCAAGTGGAGATTGCGGGCGCCGGCCCGGAATTGTCCGTCGGAGGGGAGAGCGGAGGGCGGCCCGTCGCTGCGCACTCGGATCAGCACGTCGTCGGTACCCTCGCTTCGCTGGCCCGGATGCGCCCGTAAGGCCACCCACTCGGCCAGCCCTTCCTCCGCCCAGATCGGCGCTGGTGAGTCCGGTGACCGGGTGGCCACGTGAACCATCTCGTGCTCCAGCACGGACTGCAATGCGCCCGAGGTGAGCTGTGCTGCCTTTGGATTGGCCACAATACGGATCGCAGCACCTCCGGCGCCCGCGTGGTGCGTCACCGCAGCGATGGAGGTGTAATTACCAGCCGGCTTGCCCAGCACAGACTCGAAATCGCGTTGGGTCGCCGGCACCTCGATCACCACGCTGCCGTTCCACGGGATTCCCAGACCGGCCGGCAGTTGCTCTCGCACGTTGCCGAGTGCAGCCGCGGCGAGGTTCGTCCAGCGATCAAGGGACTGGCCCGAGCCAGCCAGTACGGTGACCCCGCCGCGCTCGCGGGCGGATAGCGGGCCTAACCACCAGCTCGGCTGCTGCTCGTTGCCGTTGTTGCCGTTGTTGCCTGATGGTTGATCGTTCGTGCCGGCGAGCTTGACCTCTCCGCCGGCGGGGAGGAAGGTCAACCAGATCAGGTGATCAACCTCTGTGCCATCACCGGGAAGTCGCCACGTGACCACCCCGCGCTGAGCCCAAGCGCCCGGACCGAGGACCTTCTGTCGAGCATCGGTAAGCGCGAACTCGGTCGGTTCCAGACGTATCTGAAGCATGGTCAGCGGCAAGGTGCTCAAGTTGTCGTAGAGCAGCCTGGCGCGATCATGAAAGGCTGGATCTTGATCACTGACCAGCCGATAGAAGCCGCCGCGGTCGCCGGCACGAGCCGTTTTGACCAAGGCGCCAACGGTTGCCCTGGTGAGGCCAAGGCGGGAATCATTGGGCGCGACAGATCCAGGAGCTGGCGGCGTAGATACGGGCTCGACAGCTGAGGCGGAGCAGCCGAACAGCGCCAGCATCACTGCCATCGCAGCCAACCGTCGCAGAGTTACGCGGCTGCGGGTCGCTGACACAGAAGGCAGCGTATGCGGGCTCGGCTTGGAACGCCGGGAAATCGCCGTGCCTGCAACAGCAGCTTCAAAATCAGCCCGGTCGACGCGCTCCTTCGTAAGGCATGTAGGAGATCTTGATGTACTCCACCGACTTGCCGGGATGTGGCGCGTGGATGACGCGGCCGCCGCCGGCATAGATGGCCACATGGGTGATGCCGGAGTAGAAGAAAACCAAGTCGCCTAGTTGCAGATCGGCCCTGGCTACCGGCCGGCCCCTGTTGTACTGCTGTCCGGACGAATGCGGCAGGCTGACCCCGACAGATCCCCACGCCGCCATCGTCAGACCGGAGCAGTCCCAAGAGTTCGGCCCGTCGGCATTGCGTACGTACGGCTCTCCGAGCTGCGCCTTCGCAAACGCGAGCGCTCTGACGCCCTTGCTGCTGCCGCTGATCGGGCCGCGGGCGGCGTCTCGGGAAGCCGCAGCTCCGGCTGCGTTGGCCCGTGCCGCCGCTCTCTTCTGCTCATCGGAGAGCCGCTGCCGCTGTGCCGCGCTGAGCCTGTTCAGCACCTTTCTCGCCTCGGCAATCTTCTTGTCCGAGGCGTCCTTGAGGGACTTGAGCTGCTTCTCCTTCTCAGCGAGAGTGGCGAGGTCGGTTTCGGAGGAATGCTCGAGTGCTGCGAGGTTGGCTTGCGCCTGTTGGTAGTCCTGAAGGATTGAGTTCTGATTCTCACTGACCTTCTGAACGGTCGAGATCTGGCTCAAAAACCCATCGGTGTCCGGAGTCACAATGAGCTGGGCGGCGGTGTCAAGGCTGCGGTTTTGAAACTGTGCAAGTGCGACCTGGCCGACCTGAAGCCTCATCCGGGCCACTTTGTCGGTCTGGGCTTTGACGTCGGACTGCTTGAGGCGGAGTTGTTCGCGACCCTGCTTGATTTGCTCAACAACCCCTGAGTACTGCTGGTCGATCGCGCCGGCGTCAGTCTGCAACTGGGCGACCAACGCCTTCGCCTCCGCGGCGGTGACTGGCGGCGTCGCCGCGGCCGGGACGCTGGTGGGAATCAGGAACAACGCCGAAAGAGCCACCGAGACCAGCCCCAGGGTCGCAACCCGTGCTCGACGGAGTATCTGTGCCTGACGAAAGATGGATGTAGCGCGGTTGGTTTTCAGTGCGCGTGAGATCACGCGCGCAGTAACATTCACAGTTCCCCGACTCCTGCGTTCCCCGATCCTGCGCGCAGCTCCCGGAAGGTGCCGACCCAAGCCTCCCCAGGCCTGAGTACAGCTGAGAGCTGTGATGGACGTGCCTACTGCGGGGCTGATGACACGTTCGTGACTCTTTGGTGTGTCATCTTGCTACCGAGCAGTCGTTGACACATTAGGTCACGATTAGATCACTGGCAATTAGGATCGCCGATATTTGGTTGACGAGATTTTGTCAACGATAGAAATCAGCGAGTCGTCACGCGTAGTCCTGCCACTCCAGCCGGGGCTGGACACTGTGAACCGGCCGGGCCCCTCGAATAAGCCGCAGCGGCGGCACTAGGCCGGAATCCGCCAGCGCCTCGAGCGCCGCCTGCTCGTCTTGATCCAGATCAACGACACCACCAGAAGCGCCGAGCAGCACGGTTACGACGCAGTCGCTGCAGGCTGCTCCTCTGGCGATGCAGGTGCCGCAATCTACGTGCAACACATCCATCCTGATTCCTTCCGCATCAAACCTGCATTCGGTGCTGCCTTAGTGCTGCTTGGACCCCGCTGGTCGTAGCCTGTCGCGAAGCACTGACACTTTCTTGGTGGCAAACCCTTCTCGCGAGGTGTATTCACACGGTCACCACGACTCCGTCCTGCGATCGCACGGCTGGCGGACTGCGGAGAATTCCGCGGCGTATCTCCTCCCTTGGCTGAAACCGCGCGACAGATTGCTTGACGTCGGCGTCGGTCCGGGAACCATCACGATCGATCTCGCCGCACGGCTGGCCGACGGCTCGGTGATCGGCATTGACTCCGCGCCGGCTGCGGTCGCGGCGACGCAGACGCTGGCGGCTGAGCAGGGGGTCGGCAACCTCCGGGTGTCGCTCGGCGATGTCTACGCGATGGACTTTCCCGCGAAATCGTTCGACGTCGTTCACGCTCATCAGGTTCTGCAGCACCTCAGCGATCCCATCGCGGCACTCCGCGAAATGCGCCGAGTCTGCGCGCCGGGTGGTCTGGTTGCCGTACGAGATGCCGACTACGCGGCAATGACCTGGTATCCGCCGAGTGCGGCGCTGACTCGGTGGCTCGAGCTCTATCGCCTAGTGACAACCAGCAACGGCGGCGAACCGGACGCTGGCCGCCGGCTGCTCAGCTGGGCGTCTGCGGCGGGTTTCGGTGATGTCGTTGCCTCCGCCAGCGCCTGGTGCTTCGCGACGTCAGCAGATCTCGCCTGGTGGTCCGAGACCTGGGCCGAGCGGCTGCGCCAGTCCGATCTCGGTCAGCAGGCCGAGGCACGCGGGCTCTCCGACGCTGCGGAATTGGCCCGAATAGCTCAGGGCTGGCTCGATTGGGGACGGCTGCCCAACGCCTGGTTTGCCGTTCTGCACGGAGAGATACTGTGCCGCCGCTAGCCGTCTCGCCGGGCAACTCTCCATTCGCTCCAAGGAACAACTTCAAGTAAGTTAGAGGCCCTAGGGGAGTCTCTTGGGGGAAATGTGGTACAAGCACGACGGGCGAAAGTCCGGCCAGCGCGCGTCATCATTCCGTTGGTAGTGGCTGCAGCCCTCCTGGTGGGAGGGTCATTCGCAGCATGGAAGTTTTGGCCCACAGCGACAACTGCGGATCCACAAGCTCAATCCAGCACGACTGCGGCTGAGTCGGAAGCTCCAAGCACAGCAGCGTCCACTCCTTCGGCGTCTACGGACGCGTCCAACTCTGCCCAGCCAGCCAGCGCCGCCTCCCAGAAAGCTCTCGAGGCGTGCCAGGCGAGGGTAAGGGCCGCGGACCAGGTACTGAAGGAAGGCAAGAAGGGTGTGCTGCACTGGACGGCGCACGTACAAGCTCAGACCGACAACTTCGACGGCAAGATCAGCGTCGATGAGATGCGAGCGCAGTTCAAGAAGACCAGGCTGAAGGGCCCGGGCGATCTCAAGCGCTACAACGACGCCGTCTCAACTTACGAGGACCTCCAGGGCTCTTGCGGCAAGACCAAGGGAGCCGATGCTGTGGTGGCCGCGTCACTCAAGAAGTGCAACGAGCGGAGCAAGGCTCAACGAACTGTGCTGGAGCCGACTGCTGCTGGCATGAAGGACTGGAAGAGTCACCAAAAGCTGATGCAGCTCAATAAGGAGCACCAGGCGGGCACCCCTGCGGAGGCAGAATCTGCGTGGCTGAAGCAGTACCACGCCGCACCCAAGAACATCAAAGCGTTCAAGACGGCAACCGCCCACTTCAAGGCTCCCAGCTGCTAGCTGAGTCTCGGCAATCCTCGCCGCGCGACGGCGCGCCGCCCGTTCACTGTCGGAGGCGATGCCTAGTGTCGCCATCGTGGCGCTGCAGGCCTCCTTTGATGATCTCGGGACGCATCTGTCCCAGGTGACGTTCTGCGTTGTCGATCTAGAAACCACTGGCGGCGCTGAGACGGACATGATCACTGAGGTCGGCGCTGTCAAGGTCCGCGGCGGTGAGGTGCTGGGTGAGTTCCAGACCCTGGTCAATCCGAAAGCTCACATACCGCCGCTCATTGCCGTGCTGACCGGCATTACGAACCAGATGGTGGCCAACGCGCCCGGACTGGGCCATGTCCTGCCCTCCTTCTTGGCCTTTGCGCACGGAACCGTGCTCGTTGCTCACAATGCGCCGTTCGATGTCGGTTTCCTGAGACGTGCCTGCGAGGCATGCGAGTATTCGTTCCCACGCTGGCCAGTCGTCGACACAGCGGCCCTGGCCCGACAGATCCTGCTCCGCGATGAGGTGCCGAACTGCAGGCTCGCGACATTGGCTCGACACTTTCACGCGACCATCACGCCGAACCACCGTGCGCTCACCGATGCCCAGGCGACGGTTGAGGTATTCCATGGTCTGCTCGAACGGGTCGGCAATCTTGGCGTACACACCATCGAGGATTTGGCCGAGTTCAGCCGGAAGGTGTCACCCCAGCGACGCGCCAAGCGCACCTGGGCAGCCGCCCTACCGGCAGTGCCCGGGGTCTATCTCTTCGTCGCCGAGCACGGCGAGCAGCGCCGCATTCTCTACGTCGGCAAGTCCAAGAACATTCGGGGCAGGGTGCGCAACTACTTCACGGCGGCTGAAAAACGGCCGCGGATCGACGAGATGGTCCGGCTGGCTACGGGCGTGGAGGCTGTCCCCTGCCTCACCCAGCTGCAGGCAGACGTTACCGAGCTGCGGTTGATCGGCAGCAGCGCACCGCGCTACAACCGTCGCTCCAAGTTCCCCGAACGCACCCAGTGGATCAAGATCACTGACGAGCCTTTCCCCCGGTTGTCGATGGTCCGCGTGGTCCGCGATGACGGTGCCACCTATTTTGGTCCGTTCACGCGCCGGAAGTCGGCCGAGGACGTGACACTGGCGATCTACGACGGCTTCCCGATCCGGCAGTGCACGCCGCGGCTCAGCAGCAGCGCAGCAATCTCTGCCTGCGCCCTTGCTGGCATGGGCCGGTGCGCGGCACCGTGTGATGGCACGATCTCACGGGACGGTTACCGCGAGATCGTCGAAGCGGTACGTGCCGCCCTGTCGCTGGACGCGCGGCCCGCGGTGCTCAGTGTCCAGGCACGGTTACAGCGGCTGATCCGTCAGCAACGATTCGAGGAAGCGGCAATCATCCGGCGGCGACTGGAAGCCCTGACTCGTACGGCTGCTCGCTTCCACCGCATTCGCAGTCTCGCGGCCTGCGCTGAGATTGTCGCCGTGCGGAAGGTGGAGCTCGACTGGGAGATCCATGTGATCCGTTATGGCCGGCTCGCCGGCGCCGGGCGGGCGACTCCTCGCGAGGTGCCGCAAGCGGTCGCGCGTGCCGTACGCCTCACCTCCGAAACCGTCGCCAAGCCGCCCGATCCGTTGCCGGCGGCGGGCATCGAGGAGACGGAGCGGATCGCCGACTGGCTCGAACAGCCCGGCATCCGACTGATCGACATCACCGGTGACTGGATGTGGCCACTGCATGCGGTACTTGATCATGAAGCGCTGGTGCAGTACGCGCTGGGTGGAATTCCGGCTGTGTGACCAGGTTCAAGGCCAGCTGCGAGCGTCGGGAAATCGCGCGCCGCCGTGCTGAGCCAGCAATGTACACAGAGTGAGCGGAGGCGTTCTTCCTCTGCGAGCGACGACGAAGTGGGCGGACTCTCGATGTTCGCGCCGCCGATCTGCAGGAGGAGATGGCGGGACAACGTTTTCCCGTTCCGCCAGATCCGACGAAGACGGCGGCAACCCAGCGAACATCGCAGCGAGCGGAAGCGATCAATCCAACGGAGCGCGATTGCGCGAGCAGCTCCAGATTAGGATGACCGCCATGGTCACTGCGATCGTCTTCGTGAACGCTGAGGTAGCCCGCATTCCAGAAGTGGCGGAGCAGATTGCCGCTCTCAGCGGGGTCAGTGAGGTCTACTCCGTGACCGGAACGATCGACTTGATCGCGATGATCAGGGTAGCGAACCATGATCAAATAGCTGAGGTCGTTGCCGACAAGCTCAACAAGGTGCCGGGTGTAGTGAGCACGGAGACGCATATCGCCTTCCGTGCTTATTCGGCCCACGATCTTGAGGCGGCGTTCTCCCTTGGTGGTTAGCGACCAGCAACCCCAGACAGGTGAGCGCGGTGCCCAGGTCTCCACCACCACATTGATGATCGCGACAGTGCTGCTACTCCTGGTACTCGTCGGGGCAGCCATCGCGGCATGGGTGATCACTCGTCAGCCGCCTGAGAAACCTCTGCAGGTGCCCTCGGTATCGCAAGCGCACATGTTTTGAGCTGCGAGCGTCAGGAAAATCGACGCTCGCAGCTGTTGATTTTGAGCTGCTCGCGCAATCGCGCGAATAGCCCGCCTACTTCGTCGTCGCTCGCAGAGGAAAGAACGCCTCCACTCCCTCTGTGTACATTGCTCGCTCCGCTCGCTGAGGCTGGCGCTCAGAAGCCAGCCTGGCTCAGCACGGCGGCGCGCGATTTCCCGACGCTCGCAGCTCGCTATCCACCCCGCCTCAAACGACCATCAACTTCGCGAAGACACCGACCAGACAGAGTGTGATCACTCCGAGTAACCCGACGACCTGAACGGTGTTGCGATTGCGCCGGGGCGCGTACGCCAACACCAATCCAACCAGGGCGCCGACGACAATCCCGCCGACCAACATCAGCCAGCCGAAGCTCCGGAAACCGATCAAGATGCTGTAGAGGATGAGCAGGACGAACAATCCGATGTCGGCCCGAACGTCCTCTCGCATCTTGTACTTGAAGATCGCATTCGCCGCCAGCAGGCCGATGACCGCGGCCGCGGCACCATACCCGCCGGCCCCAGGCGGCCCGAAAACGAACAGCATGGTGGCGCCACCCAGACCAGCCGCCAGGTAGAGCGCAACGAACCGCCAGGCGCCCAGCTCCGACTCAATCGCACGGCCGGCGATCCAGAGCACCAGCACGTTCATCAGCAATCCCAAGATCGTTCCCGACGTCAGCGACGCTGTGAAAAGCCGCCAGAACTGACCGAGATACAAGGCCTCATTGCTCATCACCAGCAGTTGATCAAGCAGCCGACCGCTGAGCAGACTGAGCAGCCACTCGGCGGCCAGTACGCCCATCACCACCTTGGTGGCGGTTCCGCCGCCTGGCTTCAAGATCGCACCGAACGCTGTCCGCGGAGCTCGGGCGCCGCCCCGCCCCGAGGCAACGCACGAAGGACACTGAAAACCGACTGACGCCGGGTTCATGCACTCGCCGCAGATTGGTTTATGGCAGCGCTGGCAGGAGATGCCTGTCATCCGCTCCGGATGGCGGTAGCACGGAGCGAAGCCCGGTGGGGAGAAGTCCGGGCCGGCGCCCGGGGACTGGCTCACTCGGAGACGTCACCCGAATCGATCGTCACCGACTTGATGATCACCGGATTCACCGGACGATCACCTCGCCCAGTTCGTACCTGGGCGATGTCGTTGACGACATCCCGACTGGGCTGGTCAGCCACCTCGCCGAAGATCGTGTGCTTGCGGTTGAGGTGCGGTTGCGGGCCGACGGTGATGAAGAACTGCGAGCCGTTAGTGCCAGGCCCCGCGTTGGCCATGGCAAGCAGATACGGCTTGTTGAAGGCAAGATCAGGATGGATTTCGTCTCCGAACTTGTAACCCGGACCGCCGGTGCCAGTCCCGAGTGGGCAACCTCCCTGAATCATGAAACGGTTGATCACTCGATGAAAGGTGAGCCCGTCATAGAAGTTGCCGGTTGTCGATGTCCCGGTGCTGGGATCGGTGTACTCCCTGCTGCCGGACGCGAGGCCTACGAAGTTGTCCACTGTCTTGGGAGCTTGATCACCGAAGAGCAGCAGAGTGATATCACCGTGATTGGTGTGCAGAGTCGCCGTTTGCTGTGCCACGTGAGGCACCTTTCTGTCATGATCATCATCGCGATGATCGGCTGGACTTGGTCCGGCAGCCATCCTGTCAGACCAAACAAGATGGCGATACGGTGGGAAATGCTCCATCCGGGAGTGCTGGGTTTTCATAACGGAGGAAACGTGTCTAAGAGTTCCCGCCGCGCAAAAGCCGCCCGAAAGGAAGTTGTGCCAGCCGCCGAAGACTTTGTGCATTCGGCCGCTGATCGTGTTGGACCGCTGGTCCACACCGCAGCTGATCGAGTAGGGCCGCTTGCGCAGTCCGCCGCCGACCGAGTCGCGCCGCTCGCTGGAGTCGCCGCTGATCGGATTGGCGCAGCCGCTGACAAGGTATCTCCGCTCGCTCATTCGGCAGCGGATCGGCTGGGACCGTTGGCCCAATCGGCCGCCGATCGGGTCGGCCCGATCACCCACGACGCTGCCGAACGATTGGCACCCCTTGCTCACTCAGCCGCGGATCGCATCGCCCCGTTGACGAACCAGGCAATCGACAGGGTGTCGCCGTACGCCCAGCAGGCGGTAAGCAAGGTCTCCCCCTACGCGCATCAAGCTGCAGAACGGATCGGACCGATGGCAAGCACGGCTAAGCAACAAGGCGCACGCGTTGCCCATGACGCTCTCGAGAAGATCGCCCCGGTCCTCGACGAGGCTCTGGAGAAGATCAGCCCAGCAGTTGAGGCCGCGCGCGGCAAGGTGTCGGACGACATATTGCCCAAGCTCAGCGAGTTGCTGAGCGCTGCGGCTGGAACGCCGGTTGTCGTCGAGGCGACCAAGCGCGGCAAGGCCGCTGTCGCCGCAGCGAAGGGTGAGCTGGAGCTACCGGAGAAAAAGAAGAAAAGTCGCTGGGTAATGCGGATCGCTGTCGTCGCGGCGATTGCTGGAGCAGCGGTCTTCGTCATCCGCCGGTTCCTCGGGAGTCGGGATGCGGATTGGCAGGCTGCTCGACCGACTACCCCGTACGCGCCACCCCGGCCAGCCGAGACATCTCACTCAGCCGAGTCGGCTGCGACAGCAGCGGCGCCGACCGTCGATGGGGCCGACGCAGGCGATGATCCGCAAGGCGGCCTGTCCGCGCACCTGGTCAATGTGGAAGCCGACGGCGCAGCCGTGCCAGATCAGCCAGCCGAGGGTGGCGACGTCGAGGCTCCGGCAGAGGCGATCACTGAGATAGAAGAATCGCTGTTCGAGACCTCGGTCGGCGAGGAGACGCCAACCGAGGCCGCGCCAGAGTCCGAGATTGCCGAGCCTGTTATGGCCGACGTAGCCGAAGCCGCGGTCGAGGCGGATCCAGACGCTGTCTCCGCCAACGAGGCCACCGAGGCAGTCGCTGCCGCCATGGCGAGCCCGCGGTACGAGGGTGAGGGTGTCTACGTTGGACACGAGCCACCCGACGGCTTCACGATCAAGGGGAACGAGCGGTCGATGAAGTACCACGTGCCGGAATCGTCTGGGTACGGTCGCACCATCGCCGAGGTCTGGTTCAACAGCGAAGAGGCTGCCCAGCAAGCCGGTTTCGTTCGCGCCCATCGCTAGATTGATTCTCGGGCAGTAGCTCGGCCACACTGCTCTAGGCACGATTTCTTGCCGTCGGTCGATCTTCCGGTGGCAAAATCAACTGAAGTTTGCGGCGTCTGTAACATCCGCCCCCTTCGCGACGCCTTCTAGAGATAGAAGGCTTCGATGAAGGGGGCGTTGGCATGGCGGGGCTTGCCGAACGCGAAGGACTTGCCGGCGCATGGGTCGACGCACGGCCGTTCCGGGCGCAGTTGCGCTACCTGATGGCCAGTGGCTCACTGAGCGTCGCTGACGTAGCTGCCGTTGCTGGGATCTCGCCTCGGTTGGCCGACCGGCTGCTGAACGGCCGCGACGGCCGTCCGTTGCGGCGCATCAGTCCGGACACAGCGCGTCGGCTAATCCAGATTTCCGATCAACAAGTGCGGGCACTGCGGCGGATCATGGTGCCTGCCGCTCCGGCCAGATTGCAGCTACAGCGCCTGCGTTGCGCGGGTTGGGACGACCTTCTGATTGCCGAGCGGGTACACGTCGCCGCTCCCGAGCTGGTTGAGCTGGCAGCAGGCGCCGATACCTGCTCCTTGCTGCTGACGATTCGATTGACTGTGGCCGCCCGCACCGAGGACAGCGACCGCTGCCGCCGCGGAGCTGCTTGGTTGCCTGATGAGGTCACTAGGATCGCCGGGTGATCGAGCATGCCCTGGCCACCCTTGCCATCGCTGTCACGGTCGCACTAGCTGCTGCGTTTCTTGCGCGGCCAGTGCTGCGGAGACTCCCCGAGCCGGCTGACGGAGACGACAAGCCGCTCTACCGCGAACTTGGCAGCACCACATTTCTGGTCAGCTGCGGTGTGCTGGCGGGCATTGCAGCTGCCCTTAGCTGGCTGAGTCTGCCTCGGTACGCGCAACCGCCCTGGTCGGTGCTGGCGATCTTGGGGATACTGCTGGCCGCGATCGACGCGCGCACGAGCTGGTTACCGCTACGGCTGACCCAGGCTGCCTGGTTGGCGATGATTATCGCGTCGCTGCTGGCGGCGGTTCTCGGCGGCGACCCAGGGATCGGATTGAGAGCCGCAGCTGGGGCGGCGATTGCTGGCGGCCTGTACCTGCTGGTGTGGCTGATCTCGCGCGGCGGCTTCGGTTTCGG
>Ga0307307_10000107_pt1 | contig 16420 bp, 14 predicted proteins | sample ER_DNA_194_FD_194505 | JGI IMG/M metagenome (GOLD analysis project Ga0307307, IMG submission 194505) | Bulk soil microbial communities from the East River watershed near Crested Butte, Colorado, United States - ER_DNA_194 | ecosystem: Environmental > Terrestrial > Soil > Floodplain | place...
GCTGCCGAACTCTGTCTCGGGAACACGGCCGAGCTCGGCGTAATTGAGCGCGGTGTAGAAGGCGAGCGACTGTTCCAGATCGGAGACCCGGAGCTCGAGGTGCAGCATGCGCATGTTCGGCAGACTCGGCCGCCCACCCCCCGGATGTCGACGCATCCGCAAGCCGGTCGGCTTAAGAACAAGTTCGTATCACGACGTCGAAGGTTGGCAGTGATCGGCCTGGCGCAACTTTCTAGCGCTTCAGCAGCGGTTGTCGGCCAGTCGGTGAGCGCCCCACAGACGTCGACATGGTGCAGAATGCGGCTACGGCATGCATCACCCGGCTAGTTGCATGCATCTGTCGGGATGCGGGATCATTTTGTCGCTGCCTGAATCGATTGGTGGTGGGGAGGTCCAGGGTCGGGTGGATGCACAGATCTCCTTGCGAGTGGACGGTGAGGATCGATCGATAATCGTTGACACTCGCACGACCCTGTTGGACGCGCTTCGAGATCGGCTCGGAGCGACCTCGCCGAAGAAGGGCTGCGACCACGGTCAGTGCGGCGCGTGCACGGTGTTGCTCGACGGTCGGCGGGCCGTCATCTGCCTGGCGTTCGCGGTTGCCCACGACGGCGCAGAGATCACTACTGCCGAGGGGCTCGCCGAGGGAGACGCACTGCACCCGATCCAGCAGGCCTTTCTCGAGATGGACGCGTTGCAGTGCGGGTATTGCACGCCCGGGCAAGTGTGCTCAGCGGTCGGCATGTTGGGCGAGGCGGAACGGGGAACTCCAAGCTACGTCAGCGGCGATGTCATCGGCCCCATCGAGTTGAACGACGATGAGATTCGCGAGCGGATGAGTGGCAACCTGTGCCGTTGCGGAGCCTACGTCAACATTGTCGCAGCGATCCGGCGGGTCGCCTGGGCGGAGTCCGCGTCGTGATGCCGTTCGAGTTCCTGCGCGCCGAGGACGTCGCCGGCGCGGTGGCGGTGGTGGCGGAGCACCCTGATGCGGTGTATCTGGCCGGCGGCACCAACCTGGTCGACCGTATGAAGCTGGGGGTAGCTACGCCCAACTTGGTCGTCGACATCAGCCACCTGCCGCTGCACCAGATTGTCGAGCTGCCAGATGGCACGGTTCGGATCGGCGCGGTGGTTCGCAACAGCGATCTCGCCGCGAATCTCCTGATCCGGCAGCGATATCCGGTCTTGTCCCAGGCGTTGCTGGCCGGTGCGTCGGGCCAATTGCGAAACCTAGCGACCACGGCCGGGAACTTACTGCAGCGGACCCGATGCGTGTACTTCCAAGACGTCAGCATGCCGTGCAACAAGCGTGTTCCCGGCTCGGGCTGTTCGGCGCGGGAGGGCTATACCCGCTACCACGCGATCCTCGGTGCATCAGCGGGTTGTGTAGCGGTGCATCCATCGGACATGGCCGTCGCGATGGCCGCGCTGGATGCTTCGGTGGTGGTTACGGGCAGGACTGGTGAGCGGAGCATCCGGCTCACCGACTTGCATCGACTTCCCGGCGACGCGGCCCATCAAGACACGGTCTTGACGCACGGGGAGCTGATCACCGCGGTTGACCTGCCCCGGCTCTCGTTTTCACAACACTCTGCCTACCGCAAGGTCCGCGATCGTGCTTCGTACGCCTTCGCCCTGATCTCTGTTGCGGCTGCCCTGGAACTGGGCGACCGCAGGGACGCCGCGGGGATCCCGACGATTCGAGACGTCCGGATCGCGTTCGGTGGAGTTGCTCACAAGCCTTGGCGCGCCACTGCCGCCGAGAACTTCCTGCGCGGCGCGGCCGCGAGTGTGGAGAACTTCCGCGAGGCTGCCGACGTCGAGCTCGCCCAGGCGGAGGCACTCCACGACAACGCATTCAAGATCACCATGGTCCGCAACACGGTCGCGTCACTGCTCGCCGATCTCACCCGACGCCAGGTCGAAGCTATAGGTGGCGACCTCGCCGGCCAGGAGCAGAAACCGTGAGCACCGGCCTTCGTGGTCAATCGATCGGTATCGGCCTTGGACGGCTGGACGGGGTCCCCAAAGTCCGAGGCACGGCCCTGTACGCGTATGAGCAGCCCGTGCCGCAGCCTGCTTATCTTTATCCGGTCCAGGCCACGATCGCCAGGGGAACTGTGGTCCGGATTGACACCGGAGCGGCGGAAGCGTTGGACGGTGTTCTGATCGTGCTGACCCATCTCAATGCACCCCGACTGGTTGACACGAAGGACCAAGAGTTGTTGGTACTACAGTCAGCGGCTGTCGGGTTCCGTGGTCAGTTCATCGGGGCCGTGGTCGCGGAATCCTCCGAGATCGCGCGACACGCCGCGGGTCTGGTTGACGTCGCGTATGCGCCCGCGCGCCATAACTCGGCCTTCAGCGTCGGCGAGCATGGCTACGTCTCACCGGGGAGCGCGCCTGGCCTTCCGCGGCAGGTGAGCGAGGCCGAGATCGAGGCCGCACTTGCGGGCGAGCATGGCTCCGTCTCACCGGGGAGCGCGCCGGGCCTTCCGCGTCAGGTGAGCGAGGCCGAGATCAGGGCCGCACTCGCGGCGGCGTCGACGGCTGTAGACCAGACCTACACGACGCCCCCGGAATTCCACGTGCCGATGGAGCCGCACACCTCCGTCGCGATCTGGAATGGCCGCATCCTCACCATCTACGAGTCGACACAGGGCGTTCATTCCTTCCGGGCGGGCTTGGCGCCGCTGTTCGGCCTGGAGCCGGACCAGGTTCGGGTCATCTCGCCGTACGTGGGCGGCGGATTCGGCTCAAAGCTCGAGGTTCACGCCCAGGCCGTCCTCGCGGCGATGGCGGCACGCGAACTCCCCGGCCGTGCCGTGAAGGTGACCTTGACCCGGCAGCAGATGTTCTCGCTCAGCGGTTACCGTGCACCGACCATCCAGCACGTGCGGCTCGGGGCCGACCTGGATGGCACACTGACCGCACTGGCCGTCGACGTGGTCGAGCAGAGTTCCAGAACGAAGGAGTTCACCGAAGGATCTGACGGACCGGCCCGCATGATGTACGCCGCTCCGCAACGTCGGACGATGAATCGCCCCGTCGCCCTCGACGTTCCCATTCCAACCTGGATGCGGGCGCCCGGCAGGTGTCCTGGGATGTTCGGGCTCGAAGTGGCCATGGACGAGCTCGCCACCGCGTGCGCCGTCGACCCCATTGCCCTACGGGTTCGCAACGAGCCAGAGGTCGACCCGGAGACCGGGCAACCGCACGCGTTCCGGCATCTGCTCCACTGCCTACAGCTTGGTGCGAGACGATTCGGCTGGGAGCATCGCGACCCGGCGCCACGGGCTCGGCTGCAGCACGGCTGGTGGAGCGGCATGGGCGTCGCCAGTGCGACCTACCCGGACTGGCGCGAATCCGACAACGCCGCCCGCATTCGCTTCGAGGCCGATGGCACCTATTCCGTCCAGATTGCGGCGGCCGAGATCGGAACCGGAAGTCGGACCGTCCTGACGCAGATTGCGGCCGAGGCGCTGGGCTGCCCGGCGCAATGCGTGCAAATGGAAATCGGTGACTCAGGCCTCCCGCTCGCCTCCAACGCCGGAGGTTCGTTCGGGACGACCAGCTGGGGTGCAGCCATCGTCGCGGCCGCCGAGACGTTCCGCGATCAGCATGGCGCTGACCCTCGGCCGGGTGCGGAGACAGAGGCTCGGGCGCCCGAGGTCAATGATGATGATGATAGGTCGAGGCATTCCTTTGGCGCCCAATTCGCCGAGATCCGGGTCAACGCTGACACCGGTGAGATCCGTGTCTCGCGGATGCTCGGTGTCTTCTCCGTCGGGCGCGTCATCAACCCCGTGACCGCGCGCTCCCAGTTCATCGGCGGGATGACCATGGGCATCGGGATGGCTTTGCACGAGCACGGGGTCATGGACCCGCGCTTCGGCACCATCGTGAACCATGACTTCGCCGACTACCACATCCCGACCTGCGCAGACATCGAGGACATCGACGCGATCTGGCTCGATGAACCTGAAGCACCTCCAGGCGTACTGGGAGCTCGGGGATTGGGCGAGATCGGCATTGTCGGCGCAGCAGCCGCGATCGCCAATGCCGCCTACCACGCGACAGGCGTCCGGGCGCGGAACCTTCCGCTGACCTTGGACACTTTTCTGTCCTGAGCTTGACCGGCGCCGGCTTCCGAGCTCTTGGCGGATCGCGTTCCGCAAAGAGGTTCCTCAACCAAAGAACGCCGCTGCCCGCTAGAGGGTCGGGTTACGGGCGTTCCGATCTGTATCGTCAAGGGGCCTCACAGGAGGCTGGCATGGGAGTGGCGCGGGTACCGGCGGCGAACATGCTCCAAATGGAGCGTCGAGCTTGTGAGCGAGCAGGTTCTTGAGGTTGATCATGGCGCCGGTGTGGCCCGCTGCCGACCGGTCGACTACGCCCATTGTCAAGCCTTCATTCGATTTGGGCATTCGCCGAGCCACGGGCCTCATCGTGTTTTCTCGTCATTTTGCAAGGCTGCTGCGCAAACTATTTCGAAGACAATCACCTTGCCAATGGCTGCCCAGTGCGCGCTGCCACGATCACTTGCGTGATGACATCAACTGTCACTTGGGCATGTTCGTTGTTCCACAGCAGCCCCGAATGGGTTGCTCCTTGCATGACGCGATGAATGCTATTTGTCGAGAGCCCGGCGAGTTCTCCGTTGATCTCGGTCCAGACTCGCCTCGTCTCATCGTCTGGGGTGGTCGCGCTTACGACGATCAGTGGAATTGAGCCCAGGCTCGTTACCTCTCGTTCTTGCTGATACGTCTGCGGCATGGCGCGATATTGGTCAAGGATGACTTGAAAGTATTTCGTCGTGACCCCGAACGTATCCAGAGCCGCTCCCTGCTGCGTCGGCAGGTCATCGTAGTCGGCCTGCGGCAGCAGCAGCCTTACTACGCCAAATGGCGCGAGCCATCGAGCCAGAGTAATTGTGCGTTTTTCGGAGGCGAGCTCGGCTCGTCTCTCAGGTGGAAAACGCGGATCGTCGTCGAGTGTTCCGGGATCTATGAGCACCATGCCGACTACCTCGGCCGGATAATCCTTGGCATAGACCCGGGCAATTCGACCTCCATATGAGTGACCGACCAACACATACGGCGCCTCGATCCCGGCCCCAGCCAGCAAGGCGCGCAGTTCGGCCACATGCTGATTCATGTCACGCGGTCCAGGTCCGCGTTCGCTCCAACCCATGCCCGCCCGGTCATAGGCGCAGACACGGTTCGATTGCGCTATCTCCGGCTGCACAAGACCCCAACTGGGCGACGCGTTGCCACCCGCTGCGTCAAGAATCACGGTTGGGCTTCCCTCGCCGGTGCAATTGATATGCAGCTGGTAACCGTCAACGGCGACCAATTGGCCGGGGGGCGGGAATTCCTGCCTGTCGTTCCGGGTGGCAACGGCCTGGTATGTCAGGCCTGTGACGGCCAGTGTGATAAGCAGCACGAGGAGCCCTAAAGCAACACGCCTGATCCAGCGAACAACCCGCGTCTTAGGCCGTTTGCCGTTTCGCTGGGCGAAATCTTCACTCGACGTGATGTTGTGACGCCTCCTTGACGTTTTTGCGGCTGCTTGAGGCTACTGTGCTGCCGACGACCTTTCTTGGGTCCCTGTCCGCAGTTGCGTCCGAATGTGAGCCGCCGCGTCCGGCGCCTCCATCACCGACCATGCAACAGAAGCTGGCGAACAACTCGATCTGTTTGCGTTGGTCGACCTCGTCTCGGAAACCAGCGGACAGTACGTTCGGGGGGAAGTTCGACGAGACCAAGAGGAGGTACCGCGTCGAAGTCCATCCTGCTGGAGCTGGCGACCTTCGTCTGGTCACCGACGATCCCGGGGCGTTGATCTGGACTCAGCCCGGCCGTTCGAGTGGTGCTCGATTCGGTGTTCCTGAACGAATGCATCGAGGCAGGCCAGGCGGATGAGCTGCGTGGTCTCGCCGGCATCTCAACGGAGGTACACCTTTCGGCGAGATCCTGCGCACCGCATCGGCGGTTTAGCCCGAGATGGCGAAGGTGTGATCGCCTGCCTTCACCCGCCAGCCGACCCCAAGACCGCCTTCATTGAGGCTGCAGTGGCATCAGCTGCGCTAGCGCTCATCCTCAGCCTCATCCGGACTGTTCTCCTTGATTCGAGGTTCAGTGGGACTCAATGAACCAAAGCGGCAGGCCGGAGGAAGGCTTGCAGCTGCCCGTTGGATCGGCCGGTGGTTTCGACGACGAGAAGCCGCGGACCAAGTTGGCTACATGCGCGTCATAACGACCGTTCACATGCCGACGGAAGACATCGACCGGTGCATCGATGTCTTGTCTTGGTGCAAGCTAGGACTGAGGCCTCGTGAACCTGCCTCTGTCGACGTCCCGTAATCTCTACCGTTTCGCCCGCTCAACGGTCGGGTTTGGACAGCAATCAAGAGGCAGGAGGGGGGAGCTGAGGTGTCTGACCGCATCCAAGAAATGGCCGAGCGCGCGAACGTGCCCGAGGACTTTGTGGGACAGCTGGTCGCGGCTGACGCGCTGCCCGGCGAGAAGGGCGAGTTAGAACTCGCCACGGCGGTCCGGCGTGTCCGGTTACTACGGTTCTGGACGGCGGCGGGGCTTTCGGTCGAGACGATCCTCACGTGACGGCGAGCGGAGAGGGCAGCATATCCGAGCACACCCAGCGGCGTTCGCCCTCGGGTCCGGTGACCGTTCGACCGGACGACCCGCGATACGGCGACCTCGCTCATAGGGGCAGCAGGCGATTCTCAGGCAAGCCAGACTATGTGCAGCTTGTCGGCTCCACCGGGCAGGTGGTAGAGGCTGTGCAAGACGCGGTGCGGAAGCAGTTACGGGTTGCGGTGCGTAGCGGAGGGCACTGCCTCGAAGCCTTCGTGGCGGACCCGGCGGTACGGGTGGTGATCGACACCTCGCTGATGTCAGGCCTTTATTACGATTCGCAGATGGGCGCGTTCGCGATCGAGGCGGGCGCCCGGCTAGGAGACGCGTACCGCACACTGTTCCTGGGCTGGGGAGTCACGATTCCCGCGGGTGTATCGCCCAACGTGGGAATCGGCGGGCACGTAGCGGGCGGAGGCTTCGGGTTCTTGTGTCGGCAGCACGGATTGGCGTCGGATCATCTGTACGGCGTAGAGGTCGTCGTGGTGGACGATACCGGCACCGCCAAGAGCGTGGTGGCGACCCGGGAGCCGGCAGACCCAAACCGGGACCTGTGGTGGGCACACACCGGCGGCGGAGGCGGCAACTTCGGAGTCGTCACCAGGTACTGGTTCCGGTCGCCGGGCGCCGAGGGTACCGATCCCGCCAGCCTGCTACCCAGGGCACCGGACTCTGTGCTGACGTTCAAAGCAGAGTGGGACTGGCAAGATATCGACCAGCCAGCCTTCACCCGTCTAGTCCGCAACTACGGAGACTGGTGCGAACGGAACAGCGAATGGGGCTCTCGCTCCACTGAGCTGTACAGCACCCTCGCCCTTGGGCGCCGCCAGCACGGAACCGTGGAAATCACCGGGCTGGCAACCACCGGGACGAAAGCCGACCGACTGCTCGACGAACACTTGGCCGCGATCAACGAGGGCGTCGGTCTGCCCTACACCCATGACAGGAACAGGAAGTCCTGGCTAGCGCACGCCCTCGATCCTGCTCCCGGCCTCGCGGGGGTGAATCTGGAGCATGCGGTCTTCAAGCTCAAGGATGCTCTCCTCCGCAAGCGGTACACCGACAGGCAGATCGAGGTCGCCTACCACCACCTGACCCGGACCGATCACAACGTCGGCCTGAGCTGGGGGATGGCAACCTACGGAGGAAAAGTCAACACGATGGCGCCGGACGCGACGGCGTGTGCGCAAAGGGACTCGATCCTGACCACATCGGTCACAGCCGGCTGGGAGAACCCCGAGGACGAAGACATCACCTTGGCGTGGGTCCGCCGATTCTATCGGGACTTGTTTGCCGATACGGGCGGTGTGCCTATTCCCGCGGAGGTCAGCAGTGGTGCCTCGATCAACCATCCTGACATCGATCTCGCCGACCCGGAATGGAATACATCTGGCGTCCCCTGGCACACCATGTACTACCGGGGCAACTACCCCCGACTCCAGCAGGTCAAAGCGCGCTGGGATCCCCTCAATATTTTCCACCACGCCTTGTCTGTGCGCCCAGCCTCTACAGCAACTCTCACTGCTAAGCGCGGCCACGGTGAGCGATCGGATCCTCCGGGATAGGACGGCGGCCATTCGCGGCGGTCAGGCCGGGTCAGCCGCTTGGTCGCGCGTCGCCCACGCAAGGCGGCAGACGATGTGTCACACCTAAGGCGGCCATCACTGAGAGGTCACGCCATGAGCCAGCACGCGCTCCACGTGCCGCGCACGCAGACGACCGGCTCTCGACTCACCAGGGTCCCGCCATCAGACCCGGCCCGCAGACAGATGATCGCCAAGAACGCACGCAACATCGGCAATTGAGGGCGTCGCGACCCTCCGACGAGCGTCGGAGGTGTCCGCTGAACGGTCCGCTATTGGGCGCGCGCTTCGGTGGAGGAAAGATGAGCTGCTGGCATGAGTTCACTGCCGAGCTGCTCGACGAGCTCGGCGCCCGGCTAGGGCGGCGTAGGGTCGCAGCCTCGATCTTCGTGGTGGGCGGTGCGGCGATCGCGGCCAACCACACGCGCTGTGACCGGGTCACCGAGGATGTTGACGCGCTCACCCGCGACACCGCGGTCCTAGAGGAGGCCTAGACGCTGGCCGGGAACGCGGGTTGCCGGAGGACTGGTTGAACCCGAACGCCGGCATGTGGATGCCTCCGCTGCCCGGCGGAGTCCTCGACCAGCCGGCCGAACCTGGCCTCCGGGTCACTTACGCCGACGACGGATTCCTGCTGGCCACCAAGCTCGTCGCGCAACGTGCCAAGGATGCCGACGACGTCGTGGCCCTGGCCGGCCGTCTCGGGCTCTCGACCGCCACACCGGAGCAGCTCGAAACCCACATTCGCAGCTACTACACCGACCCCGCACCGCTGGAGTTAATTGTCGAGGGCCCCGACGTCGACCGCGAGATCAGCCTGCTCGCCCACGACGCCTGCCGGATGCTTCACCGCACCAGGCGCGCGGCCGCCGGCGATGTCGACCCCACTCAACCGGGCGAGGACCCCGGAGCCGAACGGCTTCGGGGCAGCATTGAGAGCAAGAAACGCAATCCCCGGTCCTCACCTGACACACCGGGCCTCCGACCCACCCGGGAGCGCTGACCACAGTTCCTGTTTGGAACGGGGCGTACGCGGACGTCCCTCAAACCCACATTCGCATGCCCGTTCGCCGGTCCGTTTTGCCCGGCAGTCCGACCCAGCCCTGGGCCAGGGCCGAGACTCAGCGCCGGCCGCGCTTCAGCCGCTCGCTCGTATTGGCCAGCCATTGCCGCGCGAAGTCAGACGCCTTGTCGTCAGACGCCTTGTCGTCAGTCGAGGCTGCTGCCGCTCGGGAAGCCGACGCCGCCGCATCCGGGGAGGCAGGTTTCTCGCCAGTGAACAACCAAACGTCGAAGAACTTGTCGAGCTGCTGGCCTGAGATCCGCTCGGCCAACGCGATGAATTCAGAGGTCGTGCCGTGGCCGTCGCGCTGCGCCGCCCAACGACGGACGATCCGCCAGAAGTCGTCGTCGCCAACCTCGTTGCGCAGCGCCTGCAGGGTCATGGCGCCCCTGACGTAGACCGGATCGTCGAACAGGAACTCGACCGTCGGGTCGCCGATCACGACGTCCCAGAACGGGTCGTCGGCAGGAATGGCGTCGTAGGTGGCCCGGAACATCTCCTGCGGCGTCGCCTGTCCCTCGTGCTCGGCCCATAGCCACTCTGCATAGGTCGCGAAGCCCTCGTTGAGCCAGATGTCCTGCCAGCGGGCCAGTGCGATCTTGTCGCCGAACCACTGGTGGGCGAGCTCATGAACGACGACCGAGTCCCCGTTGACCGGGTTTCCATCGGCGTCGAGCCAGAAGAGCTTCGAATACACCGGCCGGGTCTGGGTCTCGAGGGCGAAGAACAAGTCGTCCTGGTTGTCGACGATGGCGCCGACTGTCGAGAACGGGTACGGCCCGAACGCCCCGCCCAGCACGTCGAGAACCTCACCCTGCCGGGCCAAGGACGAATCGATGACAGACCGCAACCCGCCGGTGATTGCGGAGTCGACGGCGTCGTAGACCGGAAGCCCGGTATTGGTGCGCCACTTGTGGACGTCCCAGAAACCGATGTCGATCGTGGCAAGGTAGGACGCCATCGGTTCGCGCGCGTCCCATTCGTAGGTGGTCCAGCCGCGTCTGGTTTCGCGTCCAGTGAGGAATCCGTTCGCGGCGACCTCGTATCCCTTCGGCACCGTGACGTCGAAGGAGTACTGGGCCTTGTCCAACGGGTGGTCGTTGACCGGGAACCACCCAGCTGCTACCTCCGGCTGACCGGCGACCGTCGCACCATCCGGCGTGGCCATAAAGCCGGTCCGCAGCTCGAAGCCGGGAAGCTGGAGCACGAACTCGTGCGGCACCCCGTCGTACCTGACTTTCACCTCGAATTTGCCGCGTTCGATCGGGCTTTTGGGGATGACCGTTAGCTCGTGCTCGGTGCGGCTCCACCGTGCCCGAACGCCGTTGACCTCGATCGAGCGAACCGTCATCCCGACCAGGTCGAGGTTGAAACTGCACAGTGACTTGGTCGCGCTGGCTTTGATCCCGGCGACACCGTCGAGTACGTCGGTCGCCGGATCGTAGGTGACGTCCAGGTCGTATTTGCGAACCTGATAGCCGCCATTGCCGTAGTTGGGGTAGTACGGGTCGCCGATGCCGGGCGCACCTGATGTGCATCGCCCCGTCGACCGGCCATCGGGGCCAGCCGCCTGGGCGGTCGCCGGCAGGCCGAGTGCGGTGGTGAGGCAGACGATTGCCAGCACTGCGGCGGTTCGCCGGTTCCGAGACTTCGACATCGTCATAGCCATCTCCGCTCGCTGCGCTGCCGCTTCGCTCAGCAACCTATAGAAGATCCAGTCGCTGTGAGTTAACGACGCGCACAAAGTGCGGAGTGTGCAGCGATGGAGCAGTCAAAGTCTCGCAAGGGGGTCTGACCGGAGGCGCAGATGGCCACTGGTTTTCGGCACGATGCCCGATGGGGCGAGACCCGGCTATCCTCCGAACCGAAATGCTCGACCTCGACCCGCCGGCACAGTGGGATGGCCTGCGTTACTCGCAGCCCGATCCTTATCCGACCGCTAGAGGGTCGGGTTTGGACAGCAATGAAGAGGCAGGAGGGGAGGATCTGAGGTGTCTGACCGCATCCAAGAAGTGGCCGAGCGCGCGAACGTGCCCGAGGACTTTGTGCGACAGCTGGTCGCGGCTGACGCGCTGCCCGGCGAGAAGGGCGAGTTAGAACTCGCCACGGCGGTCCGGCGTGTCCGGTTACTACGGTCCTGGACGGCGGCGGGGCTTTCGGTCGAGACGATCCTCACGCTGGTCAATCGGGGCGCCCTATCGCTGGCATTCCTGGATGCGCCGGTGATGGCCTTGCCCGAGCGCCTGGACTACTCCTATGAGCAGCTCGCCGCCGAGTGTGGGGTGCCCATGAGCTTCCTACAGGCGCTCCACCAATCGCTCGGCTTCGCCCCACCGGAACCCGGCGACAGGGCTGGCGAGGATGACGCGATCATGCTGGAGGTGGCGAGGTTGTTCCGCGGCGCGGGAGCAGCCGACGACGCCACCCTGCGGCTGCTGGCCGTGTACGCCGACAACCTGCGCCGCATCGCCAAGGCCGAGGCGGACTACTACGAGGCCAACGTTGAGCGCCGCCTCCGCGCCGAAGGACTAGACGAGCCTCAGCTGATTGAGATCGGCACCCAGCTCGGCGACCGGGTCATCGGGTTGCTGGAGCGGGTGCTCCTGATGGTCTATCGCCGCCATCGCGAGCACCTCTGGACCGAGCACGCCATCAACCATGTAGAGCAGGCACTTGAGGGCTCGGGTCTCCAACAACGAGTACCACAGCCACCAGCCATCTGCTTTGTCGACCTGACCGGCTACACCCGCCTAACCGAGGAGCGCGGCGACGAAGCCGCTGCACAGGTCGCGGGGCGACTGGCAGCACTGGTGAACGACATCTCGCGGCGTCGAGGCGGCCGGCCCATCAGATGGCTCGGGGACGGCGGGATGTTCTACTTCCGGGAGCCCGCGACCGCCGTGGTTGCTGGCCTCGACCTGGTCGAGCGCGGCCCTGCGCTCGATCTGCCACCAGCCCACGTCGGCATCCACACCGGCCCAGTCATCTCACAAGACGGAGACGTCTACGGAAAGACCGTCAACTTGGCGGCCCGGATCGCTTCCTATGCACACGCCGGACAGGTGGTGGTGAGCCAAGAGACAGCGCAGCGCTCCGCCGACCCCCAGGTGTGGTTCGACCCGCTCGGAGCCGTCGAGCTCAAGGGCGTCGCCCAGCCCCTGCCGCTTCACCAGGCCTACCGCAGATCTTCGGGCGTCGAACCACAGATGCCACCGCACAAGACGAGATCTTCTTGACGCCAGCGCGAGCGCAATGTTCTAGCTCACTCTCGACCGGCATCGCTGTCTCGCCCGATGGTCGGGCTGTGGATTGCTGATCAGGTATCAGCGGGAGCAGGGGAAGTCGCGCAATGCCGAGGCGTGGAGGCTCGTCGTCCGGGCGTAGACCTCGCCGCCATCCGCCACAGAACACGCGGGCCGGTTGATTGCGACATTCGACCCGTCTGGAGTCCGCACCGTTATTCATGTCGCCGTGTGTGAGCACGTTCCGCGGTGAGGCGTACCGATAGACCTCGTCTCCCCGGCTTCACGAGCACGAACCTGAACAGCTTCGCCGGGACCGAGTCGATCGAAGACGGCTCCCGCGAGGTGGTGCGTGTCGCGCTTCTCGGCCCAGACGGTCCGACCGGCACGTTCACGCGGTGGGAAGACACCGCGATCCCGTGGTAACCATGTCGCGTGTCTGACGAATCGCATGACCAACTCGACTCAGTCGGGGCCTGGGCGAAAAGTACTATTTGACGTCCCAAACCCTGATCGAGTCGGTACTGCGTGATCACGATCTCGGACCGACCCAGTGGTACGTCCTCTACCAGTTGGTGAACCACGGGCCGACCATGCAACGCGACCTGAGTCTGCTCCTGAGGATCGAGAGGCCACGCTCAGCGGCGTCGTGGTGACTCTCGTCCGCATGGGCTTCGTGCTCCAGACGCCCCCATGCTGTGGATCAACGTCAACGTATCTTGAGCATCGCCGACGCGGGGCCGGAAGCTCTGGGACGAAGTGCCCGATCCGGTCGACCTCGGGCATGCCATTTCCTTCGACGGCGCCGACGAAGACGACCGGCTACCACCCGCCGCGTACTGCGGGCTGCAAGCCAGAGACTCCTGGAACACATGGCGGAACAGGACGAGCGTCGACTCTGACCACCCTGGGGGGACCGCAGCTGTGTTAACGAAGGAAGTACACGATGAATGGGACGACGACGAAGACTGGAGTCGCACTTCGCGTACGAGCGGGTCGGTCCCGAAGCGCCAGGCGGGTCCCGTTAGCCGGCCCCCCACTGACCGACACCAGCCCTGACAGGGACATCGAATGTCGACATAGGTGGCGGGACCGCGAGCCGATCGGCGAACGGCCTGTGGAACGCCGCGCTGAGGCGTCAGCGTTCTCCCACGTACACCCCGGAGGCGGAGCCGTGGGTGCCTAGAGCCGTCGTACCGGCTAACAGGGCCGACCCTGGTTCCCCACTACGACCGTCACGCCCTCGCTGGGCCCTATCGCTGTCACCGTCGAGCTGCCAAGCGGCGGAAAGTCGTTGGCGCTCACCGCGAACTGCCAAGTCAAGGCGGCGTAACCGGTTCCGTCGGCGCCTCGGTGAGCGCTCCGCTCGCGGCACCTCGATCGTCCCGAATCCGGGTCCCTTCCGGCGACGCCACCATGCAGCAGAGCCGACGGCGATCGGCGAATCGCTGCTCGTCATCCTGGCCATGCGAGATGAGTTGCTCGCCGAACTGATCGGCTGGGTGGACCACGCGAACGTGGACGCTTAGATCCTCGCCGCAGGACAGAGTCGACCCGGCGGAGGGAGCGACTGGGCAAGCTCGTGTACTCGGCTGGGCACCACGTCTACGCGCAAAGTGCCGGGTCGGACTCGGTCGTCGCCGACGTGGTTGGTGTCGCTGACGCCGACCTTGGGCGCGTCCGCTGCGGTCGGCTATCCGTTCGTGGCGTGGCGTTCGATGAGCTCGGCGACCTCGTCAGGTCGCTCCTCGGGCAGGTAGTGCCTGCCGTTCTCGAGAATGTCGACCTGCACGTCGGTCCAGCCGTGGTGGGCGCGAAGGTTCTCGGCCAGAGCCGGCATGACCGGGCCGAAGACGTGCTCGCCCCCGACGAGCAGCAGGGGGACGTCGATGGTGGTGGTGCCCTTGACGTTGAGCGTGATGTTGGCCGGGAGGGCGCGGTAGACCTCGAATGCCGATCGCAGGTGGTCCGGGTCCCCGTAGGCGTTGGCGTAGTGCTCGACGTCGGTGTCAGTGATGACGCTGTTGTCGTTGGTGCCCACATTAAAGAAGTGGCGGAAGTAGATCGCCTGACGGCCGGCCACCAGCGCTTCGGGCAGGTCGGGGATCATGTGGAACTCGCCGTGCCAGAGGGGAACGTCGATGTTGAGGTGCTGGAAAGGCTCGATGCCGGGAATCGGGGTCTCCATGATCAGCAGGGTGCTGGTGGATTGAGGGTGGAGTCTTGTGAACGCGTAGGCCACCCAGCCCCCGATGTCGTGGCCGACGATGTGCGCACGGTCGACGCCGAGCGAGCCGAGAAGCTGGTGGACGTCTTCGGCCAGGTCAGCGGCGGCGTAGCCGTCGGTAGGCGCCGCGGAACCGCCCACGCCGCGTAGGTCAACCGCGATCACCGTGAAACTTTGTGCTAGCCGAGGCATGAGCCGCCGCCACTCGAACCAGTCCTGCGGGAAACCATGGAGGAGCACCAGAGCGGGACCGCTTCCCCCACGGACGTAGTGGATCCTGGTGCCGTTCGCGGTCGCGGTCCCGGAGACGAAATCACCATCCAACTGTGCGACCGCGGAGTCGTGGTCGCGTCCTCGGTGCTCGGCGTCATCCTTCTTCATCAAGGTGCTCCCGCTGGGCTGCAATATCGCGAGCGAGGGAGGCAGCGTGCCTGCTCCTCGTCACTCGAGACAGAACCTAGCGCGGAACTCATCCCCACTCTCTGGCAAACGGTCCTAGAGGCGATCGGGTATCGAAACCCCCGGCATCCTCCTCGCCGCAATGGGTGGCCCGATGAGTTCTGAGGTCGCCGATAGTCTGCCACTCTGGGTCTTGGAGCGGTGCGGGTTCCTACACCCGACAGCACCAGCGTTCGAAGGCCCCCCAGACGAGGAGACTTGACATGAGGAAGATCAACGCTTGGCTGTACGTGACGCTGGACAGCGTCATCGAGGCGCCGGAGAAATGGGTTATCGCCGACGACGACATGTTTGGCGCCATGGAAGCGGACTACGCGAAGTCGGACGCCCTGCTGCTGGGTCGCCGCACCTACGAGACGTTCGCCGCCTCGTGGCCGGAGCGCGGAAGCGAGGTCCCGAACGCGGACTGGATGAACAACACCCGCAAGTACGTGGCGTCGACGACGCTGGAGGCGCCGGACTGGAGCAACTCCACCGTAATCGAGGGTGACGTTGCCGAGGCCGTCGCGCGCCTCAAGCAAGAGGACGGTAAGGACATTATGGTCAACGGCAGCGGCGCCCTCGTCCGCACGCTCATGCGCGACCACCTGCTCGACGAGCTTCGGCTCTTCGTGCACCCAGTCGTCGTGGGCTCCGGGATTCGGCTGTTCGACGACGCAAGTGATCCCTTGGAGCTTACGCTCGTCGACTCGTACGCCTACGACAACGGGGTGGTCTCGCTCACCTACAAGCCGACGGATGCCTCGGACACCAACACGAACGTTCGAGAGGCCTAGCAGGCGGCTTTACGGGGTGATCGTCAACCTCCTCGGTGAGTGACCGAGCCGAACATGCACCAATAGACACGCGAAATACATCGCGGCGGCAGCCTGACTCATCGATCCGATCGCCCATCGGCGGCAGCGGTCCATCCAGCACTTGTATGCCGCTGAAGCTGCATTCTCGCAAGCCGGTCCGCCAAAGGGTCAAACCGACATGGACTCACCTCGAAGCTGTTTCGTCCCGCAGCGTCCTAACCTAACGTTTGCGCGATGGCGCCGATGCTGCTGAGAAGCATCACCGAGCAATGAGGTTATGATCCCAGGCGTCTAACGTCTCACGCATCAGGAGAGGCTCATGGGTAAGTGTCAAGCGGGTGATTGTGGCATTAGTTGTGAGGGGGAATGTATCTGCTTCGCCTCCACCAA
>Ga0307307_10000114_pt1 | contig 16051 bp, 15 predicted proteins | sample ER_DNA_194_FD_194505 | JGI IMG/M metagenome (GOLD analysis project Ga0307307, IMG submission 194505) | Bulk soil microbial communities from the East River watershed near Crested Butte, Colorado, United States - ER_DNA_194 | ecosystem: Environmental > Terrestrial > Soil > Floodplain | place...
TGACCCCGAGGGAGGGACCCATGACGACTATCACCATTCCCGACAGCGTGTTGCCACCGAGTTCCTGAGCATGCAGCACCGCCCGTGAGAGCGTCGATGTCGTGAATGTCTCCTCGCTGCCGCCGGATTCGGAGGGTCAGCCCTCCCGGTCCGCGCCGCGCGGGGAGCGGTCACGTGGTCGCGAAACCGAGGCGGCACATCTCGTCGAGCTGATGGCACTCTCGGCCCGCGGCCATGAGGACGCCTTCGCTGAGCTCTTTGACCTCACCTCACAGCGGGTCTACGGAATCATCCTGCGGGTGCTTCGCTCGCCGGACCATGCGGCCGAGGTGATGCAGGAGGTCTACGTGGAGGTGTGGCGGCAGTCGGCGCGATTTTCAGCGGCCAAAGGCAGCGTCATTGCCTGGATGACCACCATGGCGCACCGCCGGGCGGTCGATCGGGTGAGATCAGTGTCTAGCGAAGTGGCTCGGGACGAGCGGTATGCCTTCCATCGGGGCGACCGCGAGATCGACCAGGTGTGGGATGGCGTAGAGCAGAGACTTGATGTGGACAGGGTACGGAAAGGGATGGCCTCGTTGACTCCGATACAGCGAGAAGCGCTGACGCTCGCGTACTTCGGTGGCTATACCCAAAGCCAGGTGGCGCAACTACTGAAGCTGCCGCTCGGCACTGTGAAAACAAGAATCCGTGACGGCCTGATCGGGCTCCGGGATGCGTTGGGGGTGGAAGCATGAGCGAAATCCATGGCGCCGTTGGGTCGTACGTGGTGAATGCACTCGACCCCGACGAGCTGGATGAATTCGAGGCTCATCTGGCCGTGTGTCCGACCTGCAGCCGTGAGGTTCACGAGTTCGGCGAGACCGTTGCCGAGTTGTCGCTGCTCGCGAGCGTGACGCCGCCGGCGGAGCTGCGCGGATCGATTCTTGCTGCTGTTTCCCAGGTGCGGCCCCTGCCGCCGGAACCTGTGAGCGAGGCTGCACCCATTGAGGCCAAGGCTCCTGCGGCTGCTCCGGTTTCGCAGCGGCCGATCGACGAGCTGGCGCTACGTCGCCAGCAGCGGCGTACCCGCCTCCTCAGCGTGCTGGTTGCCGCAGTCATGGCGGCTGCGCTGGCGCTCGGTGGCGTCGTTTACGGGCTGGTCCACTCGCGACAAGCGCAGGTAGCGCAGCAGACGGCAGCGACTGAGTTGTTAACCGCGCCTGACGTTCGGACCTACTCCACCACGATGAAGGACGGCGGACAGATCTCGTTCGTGGTCTCCAAGAGCCTGAACCGCGCAATGTTTGTCGGCAAGGACCTTCCAGCGGTAGGCAATGACAAGCGCTACCAGCTGTGGACGCTGGAAGGCCAGCGTGCGATCGCCGACAACCTGGTGGCCGGCGGCGGTGATCGTCAGCAGTTCTTCCGTGAGGGCCTCGATGGCATCACGGGACTGGCGGTCAGCGTCGAGGATGCCGGAGGTGCCCAGCAGCCGAATCCGGCGACGATCCAGGCGGTCGCCGAGCTCTAACCAGCACTATGACGGACGGCCCGCTTCGCCGACTGCAGGAGCTCGCGGCTGCGTGGTCCGCAGATGATGGTCGCTTCGTTCGCGAGCGACGAAGGAGGCGAATCTGGCGGGCTGTCTGTCAGAGTGCAATCCAATACCGTCAGTGGTGCATGGCAGGCTTTCCGGTGTGCCTGACCCAGACGTTGCCGGTTTTGACGGAGCCGGCTCGCGCGCCACGCTCGACAAGCGGCGCAGTGACGTCGCGGCCATGTTCGATCGCGTGGCTGCGCGCTACGACCTCGCCAACGACGTGCTCTCGCTCGGCCAGGACCGGGCGTGGCGCCGTCACGTGGTGGATGCCGTTGAGCCGCGGCCAGGCCAGCTGATCTTGGACTTGGCAGCGGGGACGGGCACCTCGAGCGAGCCCTTTACGAGCAGCGGAGCAAGGGTCATCCCGACCGATCTTTCCCTTGGCATGTTGCTGGTCGGCAAGCAGCGCAGGCCTCAGCTGAGCTTCGTCGCAGCCGACGCTCTACGGCTGCCGTACGCGGACGCCAGCTTCGACGCCATCACGATCTCCTTCGGGCTACGCAACGTCGAGGACACAGCTGCTGCGTTGCGCGAGATGCGGCGCGTGATCAAGCCCAGCGGCACGCTCGTGGTGTGCGAATTCTCCACGCCGACGTGGCGGCCGTTCCGCACGATCTACTCCAACTATCTCGTTGCGGCGTTGCCGCGCATCGCCTCGCTGGTGTCCTCCAGCCCTGCAGCGTACGAATATCTGGCCGAGTCGATTCAGGCCTGGCCTGACCAGCAAGGACTGTCGACGATGATCGAAGAGTCTGGCTGGCGAGACGTGGAATGGCGGAATCTATCGGGCGGGATTGTCGCATTGCATCGGGCCCGATCATGATCGCGTCAACGACTGTGACGGCGCCGCCGGGAACGATCTTGCTCGGCGCGTACGCCGCCCGTAGTTGTCCAGTCAAGACTCAGAATGCCTTTAATCCCACGGTGGCCATAGAAATCGCCGCTGGCGATTCGATGGAGAACAATGAGGGACTGGCCGAGCTGTTCGACGGCGGCGGCCAGTTCAAGACTGCTGTCGTCGAACAGTTGATCAACTCGTGCCTAGGTCCCGTCGTTGATCTTCGGCCACTGTCGGACTGCAACCGGGCTGAGCAGATCGAGGCTTGCGTACGGGCCATGACCTCTGGCGCCGACGTGATCATCGGCGGTTGTCTCCCAGTTGACTATGAAGGACATCGGGTTGGCTATCCTGATCTGCTTGTCCGCGGCGCAGACGGTGCCGACGATTCAGCTAGCTACCACCCCGTCGAGGTCAAGTGGCACAAGATCATCGAGCGCGCCCAGCCGCCGCACGACGCGGCGGAGCCACGCGCGCTCCGCTACTCGACGCTCGACCAGCCCACCCCCACCGCGGCGCATTGCGTCTCCGGCAATGGGCTTCGGATCGGGAGCCGAACCGCTGATTTTCTTCAGCTTGCCCACTACTACCGCATGCTCGAGGCCTGTGGCTTCGGACCTGCACAACCGCTGGTCGGCGTGATCGGAACCGATGATCTCTTCGAGGAGCCGGTGTTGGCCTGGGCCGACCTCCAGCAGCTGGAGGTGCGAGCTTTCTCGCGGAGCAGCCCCGAGGGCTGGCGACTACGCAGCCTCCTCGAGCGTTACGACCACGAGCACGCGTTTCGGATCAAGATCGCCGCTGTCGCGCAGCTGCAGACCGGACGTCCCGATCAGGACCCGGAACTGCTGGTCGGCCCCATCGTCAACAAAGAGTGCTCCCGCTGCCAGTGGTGGGAGCACTGCCTGCCGCAGCTCGACCCGGATGACGTCAGCCTGCGCCTCGACAAGGCGCCGCTGGACATGCGCGAAATTGCCACGCTCCGCCGGCATGGCATTACCACGATCACCGACCTCGTAGACGCTGAGCTTGATCAACTTCTAGAGTGGTATCTGCCTGAGGTCAGCCATCGCGGCGGCGCTGAAGGGCGCATCAGGGTCGCAACTCGGAGGGCGGGGATGTTTCTCGAAGGCATCTCGTTTGATCGAGAGACCGTCGGTCCGATCGAGGTACCGCAGGCCGATGTGGAGATCGACCTGGACATCGAAAGCTCGGCGGACGGCCGGGTATATCTCTGGGGCTTTCTTGTCCAGCATTCCGGTGACAGCGCTCCCGTCTATCACGAATTCAGCCGATTTGTTGATCTTGACGACAGTGCGGAGGCCGCGCTGGCCGCCGATGCCTTCACCTGGCTACGAAGCGTCGTCGACACCGCGCCGTCGGTCGCGGTCTACCACTACAGCGGATATGAGATCGCCAAGATCGGCGAGCTCGCTCAACGTGAGCAGGACGAGTTGTTGGACTGGGCCGCCGGGTACGCGGAAGAGCACTTCGTCGACTTGCTGGAGATTGTCAAGGCGCACTATTTCGGCGTGAGTGGCCTCGGGCTCAAGTTGATGGCTCGGCATGTCGGGTTCAGCTGGCGCGACGACGATCCCGGCGGGCTCAATTCACAGCTCTGGTTCGCCGACGCCGTGCACGGCGCAACGGCCGAATTGCGTGCACAGGCGCGCCGCCGCGTACTGGAATACAACGAGGACGACGTGACCGCCACCCATCAGGTCAGAGCGTGGCTGCGAGCGCAGTGATCTCACGGTCAAGGGTGCGGCGGTGGGCGCGATCGATCACCGCCTCGACGAGCTCCATCCGGATAGCTGGCTCCGCCAGAACCTGATCGAGCTCAGCAGCATTCTCCACTCGCCGGTAAGCAATCCCCGCCGCGGCAGCCAATGCCTCGAATTGCACTCCTTGGGGTGTGCCGAAGAGTCGCTCGAAGGCTCCCATATGAGCGGGCTCGCCCTGCTCCAAGGTTGCGAACAGACTGCCGCCATCGTCATTGGCGACAACGAGCCGAAGGTTCGGCTGCGGCTCCAGCTGTCCCACGAGCAGGCCCGTGGCGTCGTGCACGGCCGTCAGATCACCCAGCAGAGCGTGGGTCGGACGCTCCAGCGCAAGGGCAATGCCGACAGCCGTCGAGACATTGCCGTCAATCCCCGAAAGGCCGCGGTTGGCATAGACCCCCGGCGCAGCGGCGCTAACAGGTGCCAGGTCAAGATCGCGAATCGGACTAGACGAACCCGCGAACAAGACGTCCTCGGCACCGAGGGCGGTCCACAGGGTGGCGGCCAATGCCGGTCCGGCGAAGTACGGCTGTGCTGCAAGCAGCGCATCGAGGCGCGTCCGCACCGTCCGATCGGCCTCGCGCCAGGCGTCCAACCAGCCTGCATTCCCTGACTCCCCCAACGTCACGGCATCGGTGACCATGGAGGCCACCCGTCCGGGATCGATCCAGTCCGCGTACGCGGACACGACGACGAGCTCGACGTCGTCGCGGCTCAACAACGAGCTGATCGGGCGGGACAGGGTCGGTCTGCCGAACACGACCACCCGCTCGATCCCCTCGGCAAGCGTCGAGGCGAGCAGCAGCCGGTAGGTGGACAGGGCAGCCTCGCCGCAGCGAGCATTGCTCGATGGCTCGGCCAGCAGCGGGACCCCGGCACGCGCCGCATCCTCGGCAATAGCGCGGCCCACATCGGGTGGGCAATCGCCCGCAACGATCACCGTCTGAGCCCCGGCTGGCAGCGTGGTCGGTTCCGACGGGATCCGCGACGCCGCGATGCTGAGCTCTGGAGCCGGCGGCGGCCAGGCAAACTCAGCGGGCAGCAACGGTTCACTGAACTCCACATTGAGTTGTACCGGGCCGGGCATTCGAGTTCTGAGTCCAGTCGCTGCCGCCATGATCCGCGCCATTTCGAATCGCCAGGTGCGATGATCAGGGACCGCATCCGCCAGGCCGGCATACGCTCGCACGTGCCGGCCGAAGAGCTGATCTTGATCGGCAGTCTGGTTCGACCCTGTGTTGATCATGGATCGCGGCCGGCTGGCGGTGATCACAATCAATGGCACGTGGGCGTGCCAGGCCTCCAGCACCGCCGGATGCAGATTGGCCGGCGCGGTGCCTGAGGTGGTCAGTACGGCGACGGGTGCACCAGATCCCTTGGCCAGCCCGAGCGCCAGGAAGCCCGCAGTGCGCTCATCGACTCGGACGTGCAGCCGCAGCAGCCCGATCCGGTCGGCTTCGAAGCACTCGTATGCCAGCGGCGCGCTTCGCGAGCCGGGGGCGAGCACCACATCGCGAACGCCGCGGGTGACCAACTCCTCGATGATCACCCGCGCACACGCGGTGGCATTACCCACCGGCCAACTCCTGAGTTCGCACGAGACGAGCCTGCCAGAACCGCACCGTGCCTGCGCTGGGCCGGTACTTGTCCAGCGCGACCTGGTCGACGACCAGGTCGCTCACTGTGATCATTCCGTCGACCGCGATCAGCGGCTCCTTGGCTAGATCATCGGTGAGCAAAGCCACCGTATTGAGCCCGCACGCGTACGGCAGCTCGGGCAAGGCTGCGGCGAGGGCAAGTCCTGCCCTGATGCCGACCGATGTCTCCAGGGCGCTTGACACCACGACCGGTAAGCCGATTCGCTCAGCGATCTCGAGGCAGGCTCGTACCCCGCCGAGCGGTTGCACCTTGAGCACGGCGATGTCCGCTGCTCCGCGCTCCGCCACCTGATAGGGATCTGCAGCCCGCCGGATCGACTCGTCGGCAGCGACCGGCACCTGCAGTCCTGCGCGCACCAGCCGTCGCCGCAGGTCCGCGAGCTCATCGACGCTCGCACAGGGCTGCTCGACATACTCAAGATCGAATCTCTCAAGTTCCCGGACGGCATGCAGCGCCTCGTCGACGGTCCAACTTCCATTGGCGTCGATCCTGATCTTTCCGGTCGGACCCAACGCATCGCGGACGGCTTCCAGGCGCCCGACATCCTCGGTCAGTGGTTGACCTCGCTCAGCGACCTTCACCTTGGCGGTCTGGCAGCCGGCAGCTTGAGCCATTTCGTACGCCTGCTCCGGCCCGACAGCTGGAATTGTGCTGTTGACGCAAATCTCGGTCCTAAGCGGTGGGGGCCAATCACACTCGGCAGCTTCCTCGGCCGCCCGCAGCCACGACACCAGTTCCGGTCCCTGGTAATCGAGAAACGGACTCCACTCGGCCCAACCTGCGGCACCGCGCCAGAGCATGCCCTGCCGTTCACTGATCCCACGAAACCGGGTGCGCAGGCCGAGGGCGTAACAGAAGGGCTGGTCCGGCACGGTCCCAGTCTCGCCTAGCCACCTCCGGTTAGCCTGGTCGCCGTGAGTGCAGCGGATTCCGAAGCTGGGTGGCTCCGAACTGTCGAGCCGGCACAGGTCATGGCATCGTTGACCGAATCCCTGCACGGCGGGCCGCCAATCGCACCGTTGCCACCTGATCCGATCGAGCGGGCTCGCGCTGTCAGCATGCTGCAGCCGACCAAGCTCGTGAGCGAGGCGGACGCGGCCGCGGTGGTGTCAACATCGGGTTCGACAGGGGCGCCAAAGGGGGTGGTGCTGTCGCGCGCCGCAATCCGCGCCTCGGTCGACGCCAGCCACGCATGGCTGGGTGGACCGGGTGACTGGGTACTTGCATTGCCGGCGTACTACATCGCCGGCCTGATGGTGATTGCCCGAGCATGCCTGGCTGGCACAAGGGTCGTCTCGACGCGTTCCGATCTGAGCGACCTGCCCGACGTCGGCATTGCGCTGTCAGCCCGGCGCTACATCTCACTGGTCCCGGCACAACTCGCGCGGGCATTACGGCACGATGAACTGACCGAGTCGTTGGGAAGTTTCAGCGCCGTTCTGGTCGGTGGTGGACCAACTCATGGCGAACTGCTGAATCGGGCAGCGGCCAGCGGCATCCGAGTCGTGACCAGCTACGGGATGAGCGAGACCTGCGGCGGCTGCATCTACGACGGAACGCCGCTGGCCGGGGTTAACGTCGAGCTGACCGACCATGGCCGCATCATGATCAAGAGCTCGAGCCTGTTCAGCGGCTATCGGTTGCGTCCAGATCTCACCGCTGATGCCCTCAGCGAAGGCCGATTCAGGACCCAGGACCTCGGCCGTTGGGAGGCCGGCCGGCTGGTCGTACTCGGGCGGATGGATGACATCGTGATCACGGGTGGCCACAAAGTTGACCTTGTCGATGTCGAGCAGCCTGTTCAGCAGTGGGCGGCTCGACGTGGCGCGCATTGCGCTGTGGTAGCGGTTCCCGATGCGGTGTGGGGTACCACGATCATTGCGGTCTCCGATTCGCCTGGATCACTGGCAGACCTCCAGATCGCCGTGGGAGCAGCGCTGCCGGCGTACGCGGTGCCCCGCGAACTGGTCCATGTTGATCAACTTCCATGGTTGGCGAGCGGCAAACCTGATCGGGTCGCCATCAAATCGATGATCATGAAGTTACGCGATGCGCGACAGGTGAGGGCGTGACGGAACCGATTGCTGCGCGGGGGCCGACCGCTGCTCGACCAACTGCGACACAGTGGCTTGCGGGCGCACGGCCGCGAACTCTGCCGGCTGCCTGCTCTCCGGTGATCGCAGGAACGGGCCTGGCGGTTTTCGCAGCACGCGCGTCCTGGCTGGCAGCGCTCCTCGCTCTCATCGTCAGCCTCGCGCTCCAGGTCGGGGTCAACTACGCCAACGATTACTCCGACGGGATTCGCGGCACGGATGTCGACCGAGTCGGTCCACTGCGGCTGGTGGGTTCAGGTCTCGCGTCCCCACCGCTGGTCAAGCGGGCAGCATTTGTCAGCTTCGGAATCGCCGCCTTGGCCGGGCTGGGACTAGTGATCATGACGCATCATTGGTGGTTGCTGGCCGTCGGCGCAGCCTGCGTGCTGGCCGCCTGGTACTACACCGGCGGTAAGCGACCGTACGGATATGCCGGTCTGGGCGAGGTGTCGGTCTTCATCTTCTTCGGCCTGGTAGCCGTCTGCGGCACCGTCTACGTGCAAGCCGGCCGAATCTGGACCAGTACCGTGCTGACCGGGGTCTGGGTGGGCGCTCTGGCGTGCGCGATCTTGGTGGCCAACAATCTGCGCGATATTCGTGGCGACACCCAGGTCGGCAAACGAACCCTCGCTACTCGGCTCGGGGACGCCAGGACGCGGGCCCTCTACCTGATCTTGCTGAGCCTCAGTGCCTTGTTGATCATCACCGTGGCCCTGCTGACCAGCTGGTGGGCACTCTTGGGGTTAGGCGGTTTGGCCCTGCTGATTCCCGCAGTCCGGACAGTCGTGTCGGGCGGTACAGGGCCTGCACTCATCGCCGTGCTCAAAGCGACCGGCCTCGCCGAGCTGATCACGGCAGTTGGCTTCGCAGCCGGCCTGATTCTCAGCAATGTGGGCTGAGCCCTTCGACAAGCTCAGGGCGCACTGCTTGGCCACGTTCCAGTAGCTTCGAACACCTTGAGCTGGGCTTCGTGGGGTGCCAGGTCCCAACCACGCTCAGCGACCCAGGCATCGTCGTAATAGGTATGCGCGTAGCGGCGGCCGTCATCACACAACAGCGTCACGACGCTGCCTTGCATGCTGGCGGCCTTCATCTCGGCGATCAGCTGCAGCGCACCCCAGATGTTCGTCCCGGTCGATCCCCCCACCCAGCGATCCAGTTTGTGGGTGCACCAACGCATGGCTGCGATCGATGCCGCGTCGGGCACCGAGATCATCCGATCAACCAGCTCCGGTACAAAGCTCGGCTCTACCCGCGGGCGTCCAATCCCCTCGATCTTGGAACCAACTGCAGTAACCCCGGAATCCCGGTTCTTCCATCCGGTATAGAAGGCCGATCCCTCCGGATCGACTACACACATCAGAGTGGCGTATTTGTGCAGCCGCACGTAGCGTCCGATCGTCGCACTCGTTCCTCCGGTTCCGGCGCCGACGACCACCCAGACCGGGACCGGAAACGGCTCGCGGCTCAGTTGAGCAAACATCGTCTCGGCAATGTTGTTATTGCCCCGCCAGTCGGTGGCCCGCTCCGCGTAGGTGAACTGGTCGAGGTAGTACCCGCCAGTGCTGTCCGCGAGATCGGCCGCCACCTGATAGATCGTCCTCGGATCCTCAACGAGGTGGCATTGACCGCCATAGAACTCGATGAGGTCACACTTCTCGCGTACGGTCGAGGCAGGCATCACGGCTACGAACGGCAGGTTGAGCAGTCGCGCGAAGTAGGCCTCACTCACCGCTGTCGACCCGGAGGAGGCCTCGACCAGTGTGGTGCCTTCGGTGATCCAGTTATTACACAGACCGTAGAGCACAAGCGACCGCGCCAATCGATGCTTCAGGCTGCCCGTCGGATGCACCGATTCGTCCTTGAGATAAAGATTGATGCCCCACTCGGCCGGCAGCGGAAAGGTGTGCAGATGGGTGTCGGCGCTGCGATTCGCGTCCGCCTCCACCTGGCCGATCGCCCACTCGAGCCAGGCCCGGTCATTCATCTCGGCCATGATCGTCAAATTACCGGCGGATGCCCGGCACGTGTCATCCGCCAGATCGTCCGCCAACTCAGTGGCCGCCGCTCGCCGGCCGGCTTGGCAAGCCCAATCTGATAGCCGCGCAATGTTTCCCGCCAGGCGGTACGCGACCGAAGCCGGATCGCCGACACCCCGGTCCACGCCAAGAGATAGAGCGCGGCTAATGGCACCGGAAGGTTGCGCCTGGCAAGCCAGACCCGGTTTCGGGCTTGAAAACGGTAGAACTCGGCGTGCCGAGTCGGCTGGATTGCCGGGTGGTAGACCTCGATCTCCCCGTCGTAGCGAACGTGGAATCCGCCGTCCCACACGCGCCAGGCCAATTCGATGCCTTCATGCGCATACCAAAACGGCGCCGGCCAGCCGCCCGCGAATTCGAAGGCGTCGCGACGGATAGCGACCGCGCCTTCCCAGACGTTCATCGCCGGGCTACTGCGGGCCGGGTCACCGACACGTACCCGTGGAGTCCAGCGACGTGGCGCGGCCCGGCCCGCCGGGTCGACAACCCGCGGTTGAATCATGCCGAGCGTCGGATCTGCAGCGAACTGGGCCGCCATCCGCGCCAGGATGTCGTCCTCCGGGAGACACGCATCATCGTCGAGGAAGAACAGCAGATCTCCTTCGACCAAGCTCACTCCGGCATTGCGACCGGCGGGAATGCCCAAATTCTCGGGCAGAGGTTTTGCCTTGACACCATCCGGCAAACCGGCCGGTCGCCAGCCATTGCCGACCACGACCACATCGAGGTCCACATCACGCTGGTTCAGCAGACTGACCAGACCACGATCAAGATCATCCGGCCGTTTGCCCATCGTCAGGACGACGACCCCGAACTTGGGGCGTACTGGGTATGTCACCGCAGCCTCGAGGAGGTCAGCACCGCGATCAGATGGCCAATCAGCGTCAGGCCGGCCGCGACAACGAGCGCAGCGAGTAGCACCTTGGTAGCCATCCCGGCGACGAAGAGGTCAACGAGGGCCGCCAGCAGCACCAAGATCGACAATTCCACCGAATGGAAGACTCGATGGAACGGGATCAATCGAGCCAGTCGTCGTCCGGCTCGCAGCACCCCGCCTCGGGGAGCACGGACCTCATCGGCATCAGCCATCTGAGGTAGCCCGGCGTAATGCCGTGCGACGTGCACCAAGTCGTTTTCCACCTTGTTCAGCGCGACCAGCAGTCCCAGCAGCAGCCCGGCACTGATCCAGACGCCACTGACCTGCAGTTGACCGGTGGCACGGACACCGAGAGCCACTGCGATCCCGCACTCGGCGGCGTAATGCCCCACCCGATCGAGGTAGACCCCAACCGGCGATGAGGTTTGCCGCCATCGGGCGACTTCACCGTCACAGCAGTCGAACAGCATCTGCAGCTGAACCAAGATCACAACCAGGATTGCACCGACCAGAGTCGGCCAGCCGGTCGCCACGGCAGCAGCGGCAGCAGTGATGATCATCAACCAGGTGACTCCATTGGCGCTGAAGCCAGCTCGGAGCAGGATCCGTGTCAGATAAGGGGAAATGTCGCGCAGGTAAGCATGCGCGACCCAATGTTCCGCAGCGGCACGACTGCGCACACTCGGCGGTTGTGTCACCTCGCGCAGTTGGGCAATGGTCGGGCGAGCGGGCCGCTCAGCGCCAACATCGAAACCGGCCGTCATCACACAGTTCCGAACCACCCAACACGTCGACACCACGGCAGGGCGACGACCGGTCCACGGGGCATTGCGACAGCCTAGCGTTGAGTGTTGTATCCACCTGGGACGAAGACGCATACTCTTCGGTATGGGGCGGTATCTACCGATCATCATCATCGTGTTGCTGATGATCTACTGTGTCGTCGAGGTCGCTCAGGCCCCGCCGTATGCAGTCCGCCGGATGCCTCGCTGGCTCTGGGCGACGGCCATCATCTGTCTGCCACTGGCTGGCGCTGTTTGCTGGCTGCTGCTCGGTCGACCCAACGGAGAATCGTTGGGCACAAAACAACGGCAGCCTCCGAAGGCACCTGACGACGACATCGATTTCCTGCGCGGACTTTGATTAGCCGGCTGGAGATTGCTGGATCTGGTACGCGCGCTCGATCGCGTCCTCGAAACGCTTCGTACTCTGCTGATTGCTGACGTCGCCGAAGTAGTGATACGTCAGACCTCGCAGCTGCTCCCGCGCTTCCGAATCACTTTGCAAGGCACGGATTCGTGACATGACATCTGACGCCTCTGCGCTGCTGAGCAGCGCAATGCTGTCCAGCAGCGGCGAGCGTGGGCGGTACACGCCCGGAGCGGGCTCGGTGATCACCAATGGCTTGCCGGTGGCCAGCCAGTCATACGCAACTGCCGAGATGTCGGTGATGCACGCGTCAGCGAAGTCCCATTGCCAGCCATAGCCCCCGCGATCGATGAGATGCCGGTCGCCACCTTTCGCCAGCAGAGCTCGGATCGACTTGTCGGCAGCGCGATGCTCGGCAGCGGCGTATCCGGTACGCGGATGCGGCCGATAGATCACCCGGACTGTGGGATCGGCAAGTAGTGCCTCAATGAGTGCCACGCCGTGGCTGGCTAGCGACCCGTACGCGATGCTTGGCCTGTCCCCCTCCCAGGTGGGCGCGTACCACACCCGTAAACCCGAATCCCGTGACCACGGCGGAGCGCCAGGGTAGCCATAGTCGAGCTGCGGACGGCCAACAGCGAGCGTGCGCTCCTCGCCATCGAATCCGCGCAGCGCCTGACTGAGTCGATCACGCCCCGCGTCGCCACCGACGAAAGTCAGGTCGTACGCCTTGTGCTGGTTGGAAACGCTGCCGCCCTTGTCGCTCTCGCCGTGCCCGATCTGGATGTGCACCGGGCTCGCGAACCGCAACATGCGAAAGTTCGACTCAATCTGATTCAGATACAAGACGACCCGGACGTCACGCTCCGCGACCAGCTCCTCGAGCGCCAGGCTGCCGCGAGCGAAGGCGACCGGGAGGCCGGTGCCGCGCAACACCAGATCGCCGGTGTCCGGCCGGTCGACGATCACGAAGAGCGGCCGCTGCTGAGCTAGGTGCTCTAATGGCAACCGCCACTGCTCAAACTGGTAGAGATTTTCAGGTCCGGTCGCAAAAAACACGGCAATCCCGGCATTGGGCACCAGCCCGTTGACACCGGCCCGCTCGGCAAAGCCGCCGGCCGCCACCTCGTTCCGCAGCCGAGCCCCGACGGCTCGCGCAGCCCACGCGGTTCGGCCTCCCAGGCGCGTCAGGTTCTGCCGACCGAACCGGGTCATGCCGAGGTGGCGGGCGCCTTCTCGGCCTCCTTGGCTTCAGGAACCTCTTGCTTAAAGGCTTCCCCGACCTGACGCTCGGTGCGGTCAGCGCTCCACTCGGTGTGGAAGGAGCCGTCCTTGTCGACGCGGTGGTACGTATGGGCACCAAAGAAGTCACGCTGTGCCTGAATCAGGGCGGCCGGCAACCGTTCGGCGCGAATGCCGTCGTAGTAGGCCAACGAGGAGGAGAACGCGGGCGTCGGAATCCCGTTCTGGGCAGCACCCGCCGCGACTCGCCGCCACGCTGCCAGGCTGTTGCCCACCGCTTCGGTGAAGTAGTCATCGGCAAGGAGCAGCGGCAGGTCGGGGTTGCGCTCGTACGCCTCGGTGATGCGGTTGAGGAAGCGCGCCCGGATGATGCAGCCGCCACGCCAGATCCGTGCCATGGCACCGCGGTCGATGTTCCAGTCGTACTCGGCGCTCGCCGCCGCAATCTGGTCAAAGCCCTGCGAGTAGGCCACCACCTTGGATGCGTAGAGAGCCTGCCGCACGTCTTCCACGAACTGATCGCGATCGGCGATCTTCCAGTCCCCGGTCCCGGAGGGGAGCTTGGCCGACGCCGCCTCCCGCTGCGGAACCGATCCTGATAGCCCACGGGCCATGGTCGCCTCGGAAATACCAGTGATCGGCACACCAAGATCAAGAGCGTTCTGTACTGTCCAGCGGCCGGTGCCCTTCTGCTCGGCCTGATCCAGCACGATGTCGACGAAGGGCCTGCCCGTCTCGGCATCGGTGTGACCGAGCACTTCGGCCGTGATCTCGATCAAGAACGACTCAAGATCACCTTCGTTCCAGGTCTGGAAGATCTGGGCGATCTCCGGTGCCGACGCACCGGTGCCCTGCTTGATCAAGTCGTACGCCTCGGCGATCAACTGCATGTCGGCGTACTCGATGCCGTTGTGAACCATCTTGACGAAATGCCCAGCGCCGTTCGGACCCACATAGGTACAACACGGCGCGTCATCGACCTTGGCGGCAATGCTTTCCAGCAATGGACCCAGCGACTCGTACGACTCAGTCGAACCACCAGGCATGATGGACGGACCGTTCAGCGCGCCCTCCTCGCCGCCGGAAACGCCTGTGCCAACAAAGTGCAACCCGATCTCGGCGAGCTTCGCCTCACGGCGAATCGTGTCAGGGAAATGAGCGTTGCCGGCATCGATCACAATGTCGCCTTCCTCCATCAGCGGAGTCAGCTCATCGATCACCGCGTCGGTCCCGGCGCCTGCCTTGACCATGATCAACACCCGGCGCGGACGCTCCAGCGAGGCGACAAAATCGGCCATCGATTCCGACGGAACGAACTCCCCCTCTGATCCGGCCTCGGCGAACAGCGCTTCGGTCCTGGCATAGCTGCGATTGTGTATCGCAACTCGATGTCCATGCCTGGCAAAGTTTCGCGCGAGATTGCGGCCCATGACCGCAAGGCCTGTGACACCGATTTGAGCGAGTTCAGCCATTTCTTGACAACTCTCCTTTGAAGCCGTTTGGGGCGTTGTGAGACGATCGAGCAGCGAGCGGGGTCGCTATGTGTGTTGGCTCAGCGTATCGGCTTGCGCCATTGGCGGGTCGGGCACTGTTGGCCCCAGTCCAACCCTGTGCTGGAGGTAAGGCATGCTTCAGCCGCTGGGCATTAGTGCCGAAGCGGAAGCCGTGTACGTCGCGCTCGGGCCCTTGCCGTCGGCATCGGTTGCCGAGTTGGCGCGGCTCACCTCGTTAATACCTGAGAAGGTCGCGGAAACCCTCGAAGAACTGCGAAAGTTCGGACTGGCAACGGATTCCTCGCGTGGCGACTGGCGCGCGTTGCCGCTGCTCGATGTGGTCAATCACCTCAAGGCGCAACGGTTGTCCGAGATCGAGCAGGCAAGCGTGGCGGCCGAATCCCTAGAGAGCCACCTGTTGGCCGCCGGGGCGACCCAGGCCGACGACATCAAGATTCTCGTCGGACGAGAATCGATTGTTGCGGCTCACCGCGAGCTCCTGAACTCCGCTCGGCGGGAGATCTGCGGCTTCGACAAACCGCCGTACGCACAAGCGCGTCCCGACATCACTAAAGAAGCTTTGAGTGTCGAACCGGAGTGGCAGGCCTTGGAGCGCAACGTCACCTTGCGAGTTGTATACCACCCAGGCTTCGATCCTGACCGTCTGACCGAACTCGGTCTGTTCGCAGCCAAGGGCGAGTTGTCTCGTACCTCTCCCGTTCCCATGAAACTGATCTTGGTCGACTCTCACGTGGCGCTCATTCCCTCGATGCGCTCCTACAGTCCCGGGCACGAGCTCCGAGCGTCCATAGTGCGGCATGCCTTGCTCGTTGAGGCGCTGCAATGGCTCTTCGAGGCCGTGTGGGATGCCGCGGTGCCGATCATGACCTCTGTGAACAGCGAAAGCGATCCCCGCCGACAGATGCTGATTTCCATGCTGATGACCGGCTCCACCGACTCCGCCATCGCTAATACGTTGAACATCAACGTGCGCTCGGTGCGTCGCTGGATCTCGGATCTGATGGACGAGTTGGGAGTTTCGACGCGTCTGCAGCTTGGTGCGGCACTTATACGATCAGAGGGTTTGCGCGGCCAGCCTCTGGTGGGAGTCGACCGTGAGCCTCAAGTGGGGCTCGACCTTGATCATGCAGTTATCCCATTCAACCGAAGATGAGCACGAGTCGCAGACACCGCCCAAAGCCACGCCCGCGGTCCTAAACGAACCGCGGGCGTCGCCCAGGGGGAGGAACTCCGAGCGGAACCTCGGGGAAAAGTTCCACACGGGCTGTGCTGGTCAA